>FTIZ01167154.1_pt1 | contig 11182 bp, 15 predicted proteins | sample 1658381 | NCBI WGS metagenome assembly FTIZ01 (sample SAMEA3914822, study PRJEB12502) | metagenome | biome: forest; material: soil | place: USA | collected 2012-03-12 | depth 0.1 m
GCGTTGGAAAGGGGGCGTTGGCAGGAGGGCGTTGGCAAGAGGGCGTTGGCAAGAGGGCGTTGGCAAGAGGGCATTGGAAAGAGGGTGCTGGAAAAGAATCTCAGCAGAGACACGCAAAGGTTTTGACTTGAACAAGAAACCCACTGATGCGTGCTTAATCGCCGAGTCAAGGTGGGAACCAGCAGAGTACATCTAAGTTCTCAGTTTCGAGCCACTTCAACTATTATCGCACCATGCTCGCACCTCCATGGGAGCAGAGGTCACATGTGTTTAAAGCAGTGAGTTAGCATGAATAAATACATCTATACAAGATTACAGCAAAAATGCTAAGCATGTTTGCCGCCGTGGGTATCAAGAAGCCAAAACGAAAAACCCGCCCATCTATACCCTCCTCATCCACATTTTCCTCCGCGCCGGACGCCCTCTTCCAAATCCAGGACTGCTTCTCAGTCACTCCAATCCCATGATACCGTTCCTTCATTGCGCAAACCCCTCCTCTGAGTATATCGGCCGTCGTTGGCCATTATGGACACAGTACCACAAGCCGGCATATTCAAGCCCGCCACCGTATCGCCAATCAAGCCCAATTCGCAAGCAACGCCATCAACCCAACCCCAAGAACAACGCAAGCGTACGCCGAAAGCTGCATCCCCAGGCCCGCCTTCCGCATCTCCGGGTTGAACATGAACTCGTGCGCCACGAGCTCGACAAGCGCCGTGTACATGAGAATGCCACCGCTGATGGCATCGAACACGCCGTTGACAACCCTGCTGGTCGCCGCCTCCAGGGCAAGTGACTTGCTTGCGACGAGACCCATCCCGATGGCAATGGGCGTGCTGATGGCGTAGAGCATTCCAAGCAGGTACGGCGTCCACCGCCGGCCGCCCGGTGGCCAGGTGGCCATGCCGAGACGCGCGCCCAGCCCGAGGCCCTCAAAGGTCTGGTGGAAGACGAGAACGACGAAGAGGATGATAAAGTTGTCGGTGACGGCGAGGGTGAGGCCGATGAAAATGGAGTGGAAAATGACACCGAACTCGAGGATGAAGATGGCGGTGATTTGTGCGGCGTAGTTGGCGTGCTCGTCGCCCTCGACATGGTCGTGCCGGTGGGCAAGGTGGTTCTCTCCGCCAGGTGGGTAACTGACGTCGTTGGCCGGGACAGGGATCTTGCTCTCATCAAAGAAACCGGTCGCAGCGGCAGCGGCATTGCTCTTCGCCGGGGTCGAGCTCCTGACGGACTTGCTTGAGCCACCCGATTCTGCGTCCTGGGAGGTCCGCCTGCCCATGCGGTTTAAGCCGACGTCAGGAGAAGCGCTGGCTTCGTGACCTTTCCCATGGGCGTGGCCGTGAGCGGAGCCAAAGCCAAAGTCGAAGCGAGAGACGACGATCTCCAAGAGAAACATGACCATGACAGTCATCAAGCCAATCGCCATGGCCCAGTCATAGTCTGGCAGAATGTCTGCGAGACATTCGTCGCGAAGGTTGTCAGAGGCTGGGGAGAGAAGGTGCATCCAGGCAGTCGCGAGGATCACACCAGTACCGAAGTACTTGGCGATGAAGAAACAGAGTTTTGGCACGCGCAGCCTGGAAGTCCGCGCGAGGAAGACGGGTAGGAGGGCGCCAATGGCAGAACCGATGAAAATAATGAAGATGGAGGCTATCCGCAAGCCCCAGTAGTCGGTGCTTGACGACGAAACCGTGCATTCCGGGACGACTGCGGCGTCATCGAGGTCGTCGCGCGCGACCAGGACGTGGCGGTAGAGTTGGCGATGCATATTGAAGAAAGTCCGCTTGCTGTGGGTCGACACCGTGCGTGCTTGGTCACAACCTCGGGGTTTCAGGGTGCTCTTCTCGGCGATGATAAGGGGAGGAGGGGCGGAATTCTTATACCAGCACGAGCATTCCCACAATACAGTCAAGCCCAAGACTGATGAACGAGACGGGCCGCATACACAGTAGCAGGGAGAGGAAGATGAGAAGGAAGTGTGCGTGGGGGGAGGCTCGAACGCTGACTGTGGGTGGTGTCGGGGATGGGGCCGGGCGAGAACCTTGATGGCCAGGCTTTGTGAAGGGGCTTGGGCTTGCATCAGCGCTCGGAAGCAGCCACGGCACGGAATAAGAGTGGAACACGCACAGAAAAGAAGGAAGATTTGCCGGACTCGAAACCAGCCCGTTCCTTATCCCGGCCAAGAATAGTGCGTCAAAGCCTTGTCGAGCGTGTCCGCCGTGCACCTCTGCGGCCAGGAATACGGACAATTGCGATGAAAGGCGGGGGATAGCAAGGCAACGTCATTCAGAGAGGGCATGCTGAAAGCTGTGCAGGTCCTGCAGAGATAGACGGTGGAGAAAAGGGAGGGGGATGCATCCAAATCCGGCGGGTTGAGGACCTTGACGGTTGGGTTTGCCTTCGAGAGAACCTTAATGGCAGCCGCCCGACCTTTCAGGCCTCTAGACAGTTGGAAGCGCCGGTTTCCGATGGCGCCTGGGAATATTCCCAACTGTGCCGCCAACACAAAATAGAACAGCTAACACGCCGGGCAGGCTCCTGATTGTGCGGCGTCTCGCGCGACTGACGAGCTTTTCCTGACTAAGGCGCCCCGCGACCCCACGAACCCGGCCATCGGGCCATCAAGGTTCTCAATCACCCATCCGAACCGGCGTCATCCATCCCTGCGTGCCCCCCTGGGTCCTCGGGCAGCCCTGCAGGCCTGCAAAGAACCAGTTAGCTCCCCCCGATTTAAAAGCGCACATTTCCGACTTTTGGTGGTTGGAGCCGCACGCGCCCCCACCGCGCAGACGTTTCGTATCGCACATCAGCGCAACCAACCCCTCGCTGCCCAGAAGCGGCCGAACATTCACGTCGCACGAGGGAAAATGCTGGGACATCATTGGGAGCCGGCTCCATTACGACGAATATTGGATTTCCAAGCCCAAGCTCCGGAATGGCTCGCCCAGTTTTCGCACGTCGACGCCGGTGCCCAGGCTAAAGATGAGCGACTTGACGCGGCCCTCCCAGAGCAATCCGATCCGGAGGTTCTGGTCGAGGCGCGCCTTCAAAACGCCCCTGTATTCGTCTTCCCCGCTCTTGGCGGCAGCAGGCCTCGCCTCAAGCTCGCGTGCTTCCGGCTCGGGCTCGGGGTCGTCCAACCGCCACTCCATCTTCGCTTGGAAACTTCTTTCCTTCCTCCTCGGCGGCCCCGGGTCAGGTTCCGTCCGATGGTTGGGGTCAGCGCCAAGCAGAAATCCAGCCGGTCTTCGGTTGCTCCACAGTTCCGTCCCGATCGACCATTCGCTCTCGTAGCTGTAAACGTTGAACTCCATCCTTGTCGCCAGGGAACAGTAGTCCTTTGCAAGCACGGCGTAGGTTGCATTGATGCTTCCCATGAGGGGGTTGATGGTCAAGGTTGCCGTCAGCGGTGTCCCACGGTGTGTCGGCAAAGTCGCAAAGCGGGCGCCCAGGGACATGCCTCCGGATTTGTTGAGCGTCCCGTAGTACACTTCACCACCGGCACTGAAACGACCGTATATTCGATCTCTTTCTGCCGAGTGGCCGTTGCCGTTGTTCTCGGAATTTGCAGCGCCGGGCGCCGGGCTCGAGACCGCGGAGGAGGTGTCGCCACCAAAGTTGTACAGACCCCGAACGCCGAGCAGCCCCCCATCCGTCGACGCTAGGCCCTCTATTCCATACTTTCCCTTGTCATATTGCACAAGGCCCAACAAGGTGCCGCCGTTCCGCAAGGAGCGTTCGCTGACCGCTGAGAGCTGGACTTGCAGGGCTGGAGTGAAGCGCCGGACAACAAGGCCCTCGAGGAGCGACTGTGGCAGATATAAACGGCCGTAAAATAACGAGCTTCCCAGCTTCAGACAGCTTCGGTCTGCGGCGGCAGTGGTGGCGGTGGTGGTGGTGGCTGCCGGGGGTGTTGGTTGAGCTTGCTCGCTCGCTGCTCCCCAATACGACTGTGTATCTCTTGAACCAAGCTCGTGCAGCCGGCGGTAGGATCGCAGGAGGGCCGGCAGGGGTATACGCTCCGATTGAGCAGTGATTGCCGTCAGAGGAACCGTGCTGTGGAGGTACGAGATGGAGCCGTCGACGATGCCGATACTGCCGAGCTGGTAGCTGGTCGCAAAGTGTGGGGTCGCGAGGGACGAGAGGGTCAGACGGAGGCCCCGAGGGAGCGGAAAGTCGATGAGCTCTGTTCGTTGCTGTTAGGCGGGAAGTGGTCGGGACGGAGCGGGGAAGGGAACGTGCCTCTCGCCGTGGCATTGAGCTCCTGGTACGTGTTGTCCTCGTTCCAGCCAGTGGCGCCGTAGAAGGCATTGGTGATGTAGTGCATGAACTCGCGCATAGTGTCCTCAACCTGCGCACCAGCAGGTTTGGCGCGCTATATCACCTCTGGCAGACCATCGGAGAGCTGGCGAGTTCAAGGGTGAGGTTCAACGTGGGACACCCGAAGATTGAAGTTGCTTTGATGTCTGGAACAGAACAAGGGTTATTCCCAGCCAATGCGACCAGGCGTTTTTGCAGCTTCCAGCCAATCAGAACGCTCGCTGCCAATCGGCGGGGCGAGCTCCAAGATCCATGTGGTCCAAGAGCATCCAGCTTTCGAGCGATCCGGTCCACTCTGGCCCAAACAAGTTCAATTCATCAACAGCCGTGAGTCGCAGCATCTCATCCGTCGAAAAGCACCGCCTGCAGGTACTCTTTGCTCCTTCAACTGCCATTGTCCTCAAGCCTACACTCCCGCCTAGCCTAGCCTCCCCTCACCACCGCTGTAAGACTGCCTACGTCTCCATCAAGTCCCGACCCCAATCCGATGCGCAATCCGCCACCTGTTACTCCTCGCCAAAGCTGTCGCGGCCACTAGCAAACACCTTGTCAAAGTCGTACTCGCACCAGCGGATGTTAGGGTTGAGTCCAGCAAACTTCCACACGCCCCCGACCTTGCGATAGTAGTGCGTGTTGTGGCTGTGCGCGTGGCCCTTGACTTCGACATTCTGCAGGGTCGAGTCCGTGTAGACCTGGTGTGGCACTCGCAACTGGTGGTATCCGATGATCTCCGTGTCCGACACCTTCTCCCACTTGCTCGCCCCGCCGATGAAGTGCTGGGTCCGCAGCAGTGGGTTGCCTAGCACCGATTTGTCCGAGATCATGCCAATGAACTCCTCGGCCGGCATCGCCTCCCACAGTTTGTTGAGGAACGAGCGGTAGTCGATCTAACATTGTCCAGAACCAAGTCAGTCAATCTGGCGTAGTTTGGCTCAAGTCCTCTCGTTGGCTCACGTACGCGAAGAGTCGGAGCGATGCACTTCCTCAGCCGGTCCCAGTCCTTCGAATCATAGCTGTCCGCCCACTCAAACGCAGCCTCCGTAACACCGAGGTATTCTACCATTGCTGTCAGTCAAAACGATATTAACTGATCGAGTTTCTCGGCTTGTGACAAACCCTCAAAGGTGATTTGCTGCTTCTTCGCCTCGGCCATTGTGCTCGGCTTGCTGCCTGGTGTCCGGTGGTTGGTTGGTTGGCTTTGAGGACTCGAGCTTGATGTTCCGGAAGTGAGACAAACGCAACAAGAGCGATGCCCGATGGTCTTATTTACTTGAGCTGCGTTGGCTACAGGAAAGAGTCTGGGCTTCTCTCTGGCCTCGGAGATTGGTGGGGATGTGCGGACACAGCAGGTACGGGCCGAGCCATCATCAGGCCGGGTCTAAACCACGCCGCAGCTCCCCTTCCCTATCAGACGGTCGGAGACCGCAATAAACTTGGGGACCGCATTGATTCTTTGCAGCAAGGCGTTTGGGGTATTGGGCAACCTCAGGGGCTTCGACATACATCCGCCATGTTGCCCATCCAGCCGCAGCCGCAGCCACTTCACCCGGAACCCCATGAACAGGGGACGAACTCCGATTTTTGCACTTTGATGCCCGGGATTCCGTCCGGACAGCACGGTCACCACTAAAAAAGCTCCTCCTTTTTGGCACCGCCCGGTATCGCTCGGATCCGCATCCGCTCCGGCGAGCAGCACTTCGTGGGAACAAGAGCCCGCGAGACCAGAGTTTCAGGTTGCAACCACTCCATCAGTTACCAGCTTCCTAATTGATGACATGTGCTTCTCTCCCACGCCCAGCCGACCCAGACAGCATATTATCCACGCCATTGGACGAATCATTTCTTATTCGGACGTCCCTTGCCGCCACCCGCACCGACGTCGCTCCAGTTGTTCCACTCGCTGCCGTCGCTGTCATACTCGCTCGTGTCTTCACCACTCGCAAAGACGGCGTCTTGCATATCGACATCCTCCACGAAGCCGTTATCATCTTCAGCCAAGTCTTCTTCATCGTTGTCGTCGTCGTCTATTATGATGATGTCTTCATCTACCGGCACTCTCAGCTCACCCGCCATCTGCCGCGTGCGGACTCGGATGCTGACATCCACAGACTCCCTGAGCACCGAGTGAGCTGTGCGAAGACTGTATAGCGGCAATTCAAATGTCTCTTTGCTCATCCGGCGAGCAAGGACCCGAGCTGCTTGAACCACGGCCTTCTTCACTACACCATTGCCCTTGGTCCTCCCTCTGGACGAAGACGTTGCCGTTTTGCTCTTCTTGGCCCGCCTCTCCTTGGCTGGAGCCACCGCTGCTGGTTTGAGTGGCCGCCCGCCCCACTGCCTGGCAACTTCGTTGAGCCTGTCCCAGATCTTCTCCCTTGCGACCGGCCTGCTCACGCCCTGTTTGAGCAGCTTGTCGTAGTCCGTGTGCACGTGGCGGATGTGCGCGCGCACCGCGAGCTTCACCCGGTCCTGAAGCGCCACCTTGTTTGTCCTGCCGACTCGCCGGCTGTGCTTCTTGAGTGAGTGTTTGAGGACCTGTTGGATTTCCGCCTTGGGTATCGTGGGGAAGAGCTTTACTATGGCCTCCTCAAAATCTTCCACGATGGCTGCGTCCCGCTTCTGGACGGCCTCGGCTCGCTGCACCGCCGTCGCCTTGTTCAAGCTTAAGACCGCGTTGTATATGTTCGTGGGGCACCGGAGGCCCATCGGCCTGCTCTTCTTATCGACGACGACCAACAGCGTCTTCTTTGCTTCGTGGGTCTTCTTGCGGCAGTTCTTGGTGATGTAGACGTCTCCTTTCGGGATGAAGGTGTAGCCCTTTGGCATGGGGTCATGAGCCCGGACCTCACGCTCTTCCGGGCCCGGCGCCGCCGTGGCTGGCTCCCGTTTTGCCTGGCGAGCTGGCATATCCTCGATTCTTTAGGCTGATCACGATGACTGTTTATGAGCGTTCCCTCAGGCCAGACCCGGGAACCTGACTTGGCGGGTGGTTGAGACAGTTGCGATGGCAGGAATGGGACCTCGGAAATGGAAGAATCGATGACTTTAAGCCTAGCCCCGGTCTTGCTCGCTTTGTCCGCAACAAAGAGCAATCCGAGTTCCAAATTAGCACCGACTGAGGCTTTGTCAAGAATGGCTAGCACCAGAGCGGGGAATTTGCCTTTGCGAGCAATCCCTTACTTAGCCTCCCTGCTTGGGCAGGGCTTTATAGAGCGCGTCAAAGAGGGCACACACTGGTTGAGCAAACGTCAAAACAGGCTTGGACGCGGGGGGCGCAAATTAACTTGTCTTAACCCTAACCCCAAGCCGTTGCCAACTCCTTCAATGTCCCTGAATCCCTCCAGACGCGCTTGATGACGCGCTCAGGCGACACCAGAAACGCAAGAGTCAAGCATGCCCGCTACGAGAAGCAGATCTAAATCTAGGCCTCGCGCCACTCAGCCACTAGAGATCCTTGATTCCCACTCTATATGGACAATCCAGCCCCTTCCTTCTCCTCGGGCCCATTCGCGACCCCATCCGGTAACTTCTTGGACTTAAACAGGGCCGTGGCCCTGGCCTTCAACTCGTCAAATCCACGCTTCCAGTCGTCCGAGTGTGGCATCATGGGCGGCTCTCCTGATTTCGTCGAATGACTATTCACCCAGTCCACCAGTTCCTGGACGTAAGCCACCTCTTGCCCCTGTGCATGCAGGGAGTTGAATCCCCGGCCGAACCCTTTGTCTCCCACACGCTTCGCATATTCCCTCCGCATATCCTCTTTTGTGGGCAGCCGTGACTTGCCCGCAAAGACTCGAGCGACGGCTTGGGCTTGAAAGTCGAAGAGGGAGAATGTTGCGACGTAGTACGGCACACCGACGAAGGCAAGGGTTGGGTCGTTGATGTAGAAGATGTCTTTGTGGAGGTTGTGTGCCATGTTGCCTTCTGAGGCCACCACAAGTTCCTCGTTTGCCTCGGCATTTGGGGTCACGTCGGAGTGAAGCTGGGTGAGAAAAGGGTATGACCTAAGGTATCCTGTTGCGGCAATGATATGGTGGATTCTGTCGAGGACTTGGCCGTCCTTGAGCACGACGGCACCGGGTACTGGGTCTTTGTGTTCGAGACGTCTGCTGTCGAGGGCGTTGTCATGCAAGACGAACTCGGCAGCCCCCGGAACTCGGACGACGTTTCCCGGGAGAAGCGACGGTGGAAGGTCGAACTGCCCACCCCGGACGCTCTGGTACACCTTGTTGGCGACCCCGTCAAGCTCACGACAGATGTCCAGGGCAGACACTCCAGCGCCTATGACGAGAACGTTCTGGCCCCTGTGCATTTCGGGAGACCGGTACTGTTTGGAGTGGGTAATTCGGTGGGGGTGAGTTGTTTTCCATGCCTCCAACCCTTCGATGTCAGGCGTCTGAGGCGTGTTGAAGTGCCCTGATGCGACAACCACCAAGTCAAACTGGGAGGTTTTCTCGACAAGCCGGGGCCCTGGTTCCCCGTGTTCCAGTGTGATTGACCGAATTTCCCACCTGGTCCCTTCTGGCGATTTTCGGACTTCGTCCACTCGGGTTCGGAACAATGTAACCGCATCCACGCCGTAATTCATTGCCAGTGTCTGGATGTACTCCTCGAGATGCTTTTGGCTCACAAAAGTCTCGGTCCCTTCTGGCCAGGCGCTCAAGGCGCTGGCCATCAGGTAGGTCGGCACATTGTTCTTGAGACCAACGTAGCAGGGCCCAGGGGGTGAGAAACGGACTTCGATACTGGTGGAAGTTTTGCCGCCCTGGGTGTCACTATCGTGAGAGTCGTCGTCTTGAGGCTCGGGAGGCGGTGTTGCGCATGCAAACTCGCCCGGCTGGGAGACTTGGTAGTCACCTTGGGAGGGCGTGGTCGTGTTGGGGTAAGGAGGAATCCGCTCGTCGTAATGCCACACGCCGCCGGCAACGCTTGAGCGCTCAAATACGGTGACACGGAGCCCTTGCTTGATCAAGTGGGCGGCAGCACAGACTCCGCTGATGCCAGCCCCGATGACGGCTACCGTTTGGCCTGGGCCAAAACAATGGCGAGGTCGGCGAGATGAGGGCATTTCCAGATCCGAGGCAGGACTGACGCTTGGAATCATGTTTTCAGCCTGCTGTGCGTTTATCTTGCGCCGTTTTGTCGGCAAGAGGTGGAAAAGCTCTCGAAGACGACGGAATAGCCCTTACGAGGGTGTCGGGAAGTATTGAGTGGGCGCGGTGTGTGGAATGGAAGGCACTTCAAGAAAATCTCAACTCGCAGGCAGGGGAAGGAGCGGGAAAAGTAAGTCGACGACGAAAAACCTTCACTTGGAGAGAGATGGAATGAGCCAGTCCTGGTCAATGTTCCTTTCGGTTTGCTGCATCTCGCACAACCGCCACTGGGTTACCGTGAGGCGTGTATCCGTCTCCCGCAGACTGTTGCCAGAGAGCACCCAGGAAATTATGGCGGGCACGCCGGTGGGGTTCCAAGCCGACTTTAAGGTGTTGTTGGCCGACCTTGTATGTGTTGTTGGCCATGCTCCTACCCCTCACTGCCTGTCTGCCGAGATATGGTTCTGCCTGCCATAGAGCACACGAGTGTTTGCGAATATAAAGCTGATAGTGGTAACCGGCATGTGAGGAGGTACCCAGTGTAACTGTAATGTAGCTATATCTTCTCGTGCAGGACAGCTGTGTCAACTTCCACCTGAAAACGAGGGCGCATTATCGTAGCACACCAATTTTGCGCACAAGTATCGGCAGACGACACTCTCACCTCGGCATTCGTGTCATCTAAGGTTCCTCTTACATAGTCCCAACGCCCCGATTTGTCGACACGTTCCAAATATGATCGACGAGGGCGTGAAGAGAGGACAGAAATCGACCTGGGGAGAGTACCAAACTCCCATCTCTCTTCTCCCCCTTTCTTGCTTTCCACTGGGATCGTGATTAGACCTATCACTGGGAATACAAAAGTAGAGAGATAGTTGTAGAAAAGAGAGAAAAAGTAAAAGGGGCAACGAGAGAGAAAAGGAGGGAAGAAGGGAGCAAACGGAGAGGGGGATAGGCGTACCAAGCTGGTCAGCTCAGGGATGGACAAGGCGGCGTGTGGCCAGGGGTTCAACCGGCCAATCGCCGATGTCGCGGGAGGAACGAACAAATCAAACTTCGGCCTTGTTTGGAACTATGACTGCTTCGAGTCGAATAACCAAGTCCATATTCTTACTCCCCTTCAACCCTACATGTCAACACCCGCTCCCAGTGCCCCAAGACGCATGCTACATCAGCCGCACCTCGATCAAGCTGTCCGTCCCCATCTTTGGCCTGCCAACCACGGTTGTGATCTTGAGCCTGGCATCCACACTGGTAAACAGTTTCTGCCAATCTTCATACGACCGCTCTTTGGCGTTGAACATGGACAGCATCGTCAGGTCCAGGGCGCGGACGCGCGCTTCCTGCGTCTTCCAGATGGTATTCGGCTCGGGCAGAACAATGTCACAGATGACGATGCGGCTATCGGGGCCCATTGCTTCGACGATGGGTCTGAGAATCTTCCTGCAGTACAAGTCGGACCAGTTGTGCATGATGTTCCGGAGAAAGTAGACGGTCGCCCCCTGGGACGCTGCGGGTTGCTGGTCGAAGAAGCTGTGTGCGCAGTGCTGGACTCGATCCGCCACCCCTTGTCTCCGCATGAGCAGGCCGGATTCTTCTGCCAGGTTACCAAAATCCTGGACCTGGAACTTCAAGTGGGCGTGTTCCCTCGCGATGGCGGCTGAGATATGCCCAATCCCTCCTCCAACATCAACCACGAGCGAGCCGGCCTCGACATCCCCCCATGCGTAGCCACGAGAGATTGACTCGGCCGTGTCGGCCTC
>FTIZ01750417.1_pt1 | contig 11176 bp, 11 predicted proteins | sample 1658381 | NCBI WGS metagenome assembly FTIZ01 (sample SAMEA3914822, study PRJEB12502) | metagenome | biome: forest; material: soil | place: USA | collected 2012-03-12 | depth 0.1 m
GCTGAATTGGGCAGTTCAAAACTTGGGTTGAACACGACGCCGAACGTCATGGTCGGGATACTACACCGGAGAGTCCGTTGAATCAGCACTGTATGGACTCAAGTACGAAAGAAGGGTGAAGAAGCACAACTGACATGTGGGCAGTGATTTCTCCATTGACATCAACTTCCCAGCTAAATGCGACCGGGCCTTTGTTTGTGCTAGCCTGGGCCTTTTTCTCATCGCTTTCATCGACGGGCTGGTCTCCCTGGTAAGGGAATGTCTGGGCGTAGTCCCACGAGACGACATGGAAGTCGATTCGAGCATCTCTGGAATAAATAAGCGGTTATTTGAGATGAACAACGGAGGCATTGAGTTCGTCAATGGAGAACAGCATAGGTACTTACGCGTGAATTCCCATCTGGCCTTCGAGCGCCGCAGTCACCTTGAATTCGGGGCCGACGGTGACAACGCCAGGAACCTTGAAGCTCAGGCCGAGAGGGGCAATACCTGTCCTCAGTCAGTTACAGCCCGCATACTCGGGGAGCGAGATTGATACAAAGAAACGAACTCACCAAATAGCGTCTTCTCCCAGTTCGGGAACCGCAACTCGGCCCAAGCATCAAATGTTAGGGACGCCTTGATCTCGCCCTTGTTGCGGAACGTCAGATACGACTGGAGGTCCCCGATGTGCGCCATGTCGCCCTTCATGGTAAGCAGCGCCGACGTCTGCACATCCATGTTCAGCGTGGCCGAGATGACGGCGCCAATGTCATCTTCTACTCCCTCGGGCAGCCATTCCAGAGGACACTCGTTTTTGACGTTGATTAGGTCGATAATGTACTGGTCGTGAATGCCGTGGCTGAGGAGCGATGTTTCGTACGAGATTTTGCGCTGCCGGGTAATCCAGTCCTCCAGCTCCTGGGAGAACCATTTTTTATGCAATACGTGGAGCTGGTCATCGGGGGTGTTGCGCCGCTCGGCGCGCCATTCATGGTCCACTGCAGCACATCAGGGGTATCAGCTTGTGTCTGGGCGTGGCGCAGCGCTCAATGGTACGTGTGGTGATGACATACTATACCGTTTCCAGTCGCCCCCATGGTCGCGCTTGACGATGGCCGCAACCTCATCATAGTCGTCTCGCTTCCGGAGCGGGTCGCCAGGTGCAGCGGCCACCATGTCTTCCCAATACCCCTTGTCGTTGCTGTAGTCTATCCGAATGAGCACATCCTTGGCATCCGCCCTTCCATGAAGCACGTGGAAGTCGTAATCGAAGGTCAGGTTGTAGACAGTAGCCCCCGGGGGGGCGCGTTTGACCAGCCTATGGAGGTGCAGGTAGTCCTTTGCGCTTCCAATCTCGTCCAGGCTGACGGCAATGGCACTGACTCTTTGTCAGCAGCTCGAGTTCCATTTTGGAGCGCCCTTGAGGAATGACTTACTATGTTCCGACACCGCAACCGCTTGGCATCTCAATGACGGTCCTCTCGACTTGTCCCTTCCAGATGGCGCCACAGTTGTGATCCTCTCCGTCGTTCATGCAAACCATCTTGGCAGACTGCCTGCCCTCGTGCTTCGTCGTGTCGCAGTCAAACAGTTCCCAGTCGGAGCCAGATCGCTTATCCAGTGTGGTTACCTTGTCCGCCGGGCCTGAGAAGATGTGCCAGCCAAAAGCATGCTCATCCGGGTTGAGACTATGGCCGCCCCCATCCAGCCCCCTGTTGTCGTCCACGCTCAGTGTCCACGTCTGCTTATCTTTGTTCACGCGGTCCCCGACGTTTTCCCACAGATGGGTGATGTCCACCGGCACGGTCTGGATCTTGACGCTCAGCGCGTTGCGATCACAACACAACTTCCTAGGCGCATCCACCATGGTAGTGCTCTCCCCGTCACTCCAGTACGCCGGGCAACTCTCTCCGCCACCCCAGTCGTGGAAGCCGAAGTCGATCTCGTTGTTTTTGCAGTTCCAGCCACAAGTCCTGAAGTCGATGCCCTCCCAGTTGGACTTGGCTTCCCAGTAACACTTTGGGTCCGAGACCTTTTCTGAACAACAAAACGGCTCCCACGAGTTCTGATCCCACCCACCGCCGCAGCCGCCCTTGCGGTACGTTACTGTTCTCGACCCACTCGGACAGACTTCGGATACGGGCGTGCCCTTTGGAGTATGGTCCAGCTTGACGCACTTGCCCGCCCACTGGCAGAGGTTAGGGCCCGTCTCGTCCGCTTGGCAGCAGTAGTAGGCTGTCCCGCCCACTTTGCAGACTTCGTCCTTGTTCGTGTGGGGATCCACGTAGTGGTTGTTCGAGGCCAGCGCCACCTCGCCCGTGGCACAGCCCACACTCTTGGAACAGAATCCCGCAAAGTTGGTGATGGGAGGTCGCCACTTGCAAAAGTTTGTGTCTGGGACATCGGAGAAGGGGCAGCAGAGTGTTTGGTACTTGCCCAGTTCCGAGCAACGAGTTTTGATGACGGCGCGAAAGGGGCCCTTGCAGCCGCCTCCACAATCTAAGGGTCTTGTTAGTCTGCTGAGATTCATAGCAACAATGAGAATGCAGATAGATGATTGTCTCACCTGACCATTGGCAATTCGTCAAAGGTTGGGACTCCCACTGATTGCCGTCATTGCCTGCTCCATTCTGGTCCTTGAACTTGCCGAGGCCATCTGGGTACAGCACGCTATCCAAGAGTTTGTTGTCGGTGGTGTCTTGATCGATGGCCCAGATAAATAACCCGTTCAGTCTGTTGTAGGCCGGAAGAGTGTCAGCCGCTTTTACGTTTCCAACAGACTCATCCAAGTCGAATTATGCTTTTGATCCGAAAAACGAAATGATACTAACCCTTGCGAGTTTGCGAACTCGACCTTTTGTTTGATGGTGTCGACCGAGTCATAAGAGACCCACTGCTTCTCGCCGTATCTAATGACCGTGTGAGCTCACTCCACTTGGACAGGAGAACACCAAGCCAACAGGGGCAAATGCGTACGTCAAGTACTGGACAGCGGATTCGTTATCATAGTGAACTGTGCCGGTTCCGTCTTGCAAATGATAGTCAATATCCTGGTATGACATGTATCCCGCGGTCCCCTAATGTATGTTTCAAGTGGTCAGTATCACTGAGTACTACGGCTTCATCTTGTGGCCCAAGTTCATCCAGTAGAAGACTTGGTGTCAGAAATGCTTACCGAGCATGTGCCCGCATGACCGGCGCCCGCGAATGCGCATCCCGGCTGCCAGCAATTCGCGTCTGCGAGCGTGTAAGATCTGCCATAGAAACCCAGTCCAAGGTTGACTTGGTTGGCAGGAACTTGATTCCTCCACAACAAGTTCAATGCATCTTTGATCTCGCTAGGCCAGTGTCATGTCAATATACATGAGTCGATGCGCGAGGTGCCATGAGTCGGCCACGACTTACGTCAGGTTGGTATGGGCAAACACATGGGCGCCAATGTAGTGCGAATCCTGATCCCAACTTCCATGCCTAGAGATGCGGTGTGCCAGTGGTCAACATGGAACATGAGTTTGGTGCCTCAAGGTCCGACTTACAAGTCATATGTCATGAGATTCATCCAGTCCACATATTTGATCATCTCGCCAATGTCGAAATGCTGGAGATACCAGTACGATGCAGGAGCGGCAAACGAGATGCCCCAGCCCCTGTGAGCAGAACTGAAGTAGTCTCTCATCTCCCGCAGCAGCGAGACGTAGTTTTCCTTGTCTTGTGGACGGCCTCGCCTGTCCGGGGCACTGGGATATTCCCAGTCAATATCGACGCCGTCAAATCCCCACTCGAGCATGAAGTTCTCCAATTTGGTGAAAAACCGGAATCTCTTGTCCACCGTGCTAGAGAGATCTCCAAACACAGGCTGGGTGTCCGTGTCGTTGTCGCTGAAACTCCAGCCACCCAGAGACAGCCAGACCTGGAGGTTGGGCGCGTGCTGCTTCAAATCTGTGATGCCCTTGAAGCCGGCAATGGACGCCCCATGAATGGGGTAGATGTCATAAGAGTCAGGCTCGATGTAACCAAAAGCGACATTGATGTGCGTCAACGAGTCGTACCGAATAGAGCTGATATCACGGTTGGCGCAGCCCCGGCGGAGCAAACTCCACGACTCAAAGTACCCGATGACAGTCTGACGCACGTCTCCAGGCGACTGATTGCCTGGCCCTGGCTGCTGGCAGTTGGACTGGCAGGGCCCAGAGTTGGAATTGACGCTTTGCGGGTTGCAGAATTCCTGATGGCAAGACAAGAGACGTTAGTACCTAGTGTCCGGCTGGGCTCGCAGTGCGACTGGGAGAACTTCTGCCACAAAGCTGAGTACTTACCACAGTTGTGCCACATGCGCCTGTAGCACCACAGCACACGTTTAGCGGACAAGTCGCTCCGGTCACATTTGCGTATTGTCCACACTCGGCTTTTGCGTCACACTTCGAGACACACACATCCTTTCCACAATAGGCTTCACCAAAGCCGCACTTGCAGTGATTTCCAAGTCAATACATCGGTCCAAGGTCAAACAACTTGACGGAGGCAGCATCTCTCACATATTTTCCGTTGCAGCATGCCTCTATGATGCAGGGTATGTCCTTGCTGCACTCTCCTTTCGGCAGCTGTCGAGGCGACAACTGGTGGGCTGACAGCAGCATGCTGGCATTGTTGGGGCTCCATTCTATTCTGTCGGGTGGTACATGATGGTCATTGTCGCTTTCACCAACACTGTCGCTGGCTAGCACCAGTGTCCACGTCACAAATGATATCCCGAAAAGCCGAAGGGACAGCATCTTTGCAGAACTTGGTGCTTGGTAAAGTGAACGCATGAAAAGGTGTGGGAGACGGAGAGGGCGATCTGGGGACAGCCAACATTGAGCAGGTTATTGATGGGCAACTCGGTCTGTCGCAAGACTGGAGAGTACTGCGTTCGTTGCCCTGCAGCAGGGGGGGCATGCCCCCTGACCGGAAGAGAATAACTCGTCACATAAGTTGTGACGTCGGGGCTGCGCCGCATCTCGGCATCGGGCTAAGCCTCGACTGCCTACTGTGAGAGTTGTCCGGGGTCCTATGTAATTTTCAGGCATTATTGCTGATGGTGAAGACGGCTCGTTGGACGTGGACGACATGACCTGTGCGGGGCTCCCAGGGGACGTCCCGGCCGTCATTGATGTCTTCTGCCGGAGAGACCCTGCCCCTTGTCACCTTGTTACGGTCTCTCTTCTGCTCCTGGTAACAAACCAAACCCAAAACACCACAACAATCATGATGCTTCCATCTACTGCTTTGGCTCTGCTCCTGGTGGTTGTAAGGGTAGAGGCGACTATCTTTCTTGCCAACGCGACAGGACCCATCACCGGACTATCTGCCTTGTGCATTTCGGTCCTGAACCAGGCTGTCGCCTGCGACGAGGCGCTCACATCTGTCAATGCCTACAGATTTGAGTCAGACGCGACTCTAGCAAAGGTGTGCGTGGAAACTTGTGCCACAGCCCTCGGCACGTATGCTCGCAGAGTCACACAAGCTTGCGGGAGCACTTTCTGGGCTAAAGACCCTGACGGATACTCCTACTCTCTTCTTTACAAAGCGCAGCTGTACACGGAAAAGTACAACCTTGTGTGTCTCAAGGGCTCGTGAGTGATGAACTTGCAGTAGCTGAGTGTGTGAAGCCAGCTTACAAGTGCGTGTGAACTGTATTAGAACCGGCGCTTTCTGCAACGCCGAGATTCGGGACCAGTTCCATATCGATCCAGACAGTCAGCAGATGACGTCTGAGCCAAGTGAACAAAGCACATTATTTCCGTTGACGAAAATGTTTTCTGATGCTGCTTTTAGGTTCCTCTGTGACATGCGGAGACTGTTTCATCTCGGCCATGAAGACCCAACTCCAAATGCCCATTGCGTCAAGTTCCGATCTCGCCTCGACTTTCTCAAGCGTCACGTCGGCATGTTCAAAAACAAGATTTCTTCTTACAAGCCTTGCCACTCCAAAGACTTCATTCGTGGTCAGGTCAGTCATAGTAGTCAATCCAAACCGCAACGGCCGGGCACAGGATATGCAGCTGACAGCGGTGGGCTCAGCCCTACTGCAACATCTGGGAGCTCGCCGCAGCCGACCTGTGTGGGAAAGAGTTATACGGTCAAGACAGCCGACACTTGCCAGACCATTTCCCAAACCAATGGATTCAGTACGGCCCAATTCATGGCAAAGAATGGCCTGCTCGGGTATTGTCAGACTCCACCAGCCGCGGGCACGACGCTCTGTCTGCCAGACAGCCTCCACTGCACCACCCACAAGCTAGCCAACACAGACACATGCAATTCTTTAGCTCAACGCTACAACGCCACCTGGGTCAAGATGGTCAGCTGGAATCCCGAGCTGGGAACCTACTGCGACCGCATTCCGAAGCTGGCGTCGTACGGGTTTTACATCTGCGTCTCTACACCAGGCGGAGAATGGGTCCATCCCCATCCCGAGGACGAGCCACCGCTCACAACGTCGACAAGCACCACCGAGACGTACTTCACCATCCCTAGCACCGCCTTTGCGGCGCTTCCCAAACCAACCCGAGACCCGGACCAGCCGAACCTGGCGTGGGTTCCCGTCTACGGCAATGGGACGCGAGAGGACTGCGACGTTTACATGACGCCCCCCATCATCTGGAACAGCACGCTCGACTACACATGCGCCAACACAGCCCGGGCCTACCACGTCTCCCTCGCCGACTTCCTGTCCTGGAACCCGGCCCTGCAGAACCAGACGGATACCGAATGCGATCTTAGTCCGGACGAGCAGTATTGCGTGCAGTTCAAGCGCGTGCAGCCCGCCACGGGCCCGGGCGTGACCGAGTACTGCGGCCAGTACCAGGTGTCCGAGCCGGGCTCGTACAACTACGGGGACTGCAAGTCGTATCTGCAGTCGTTCGGTATTTCCGAGGCTGCGTTTAAGGAGTGGAACGGGGTGAGCTGCGACGGATTCCAGCCCGGCTACGCGTATTGCGCTTCTGCCATGCATTTCCGTCCGGCCGGTATGATATGGTCACAACCCCCAGCTTCGGACACTCAGACTGACAAGCATCTGTTTCTTTTTTCTTCTCGTCTAGGACAAATCGCGTCGTGCACCTACTGGGCCATGGCGAACGCCACAGGCAGCGCTGGGTGCGCACAGTACGTGTCCAAATTCGGCATCTCGCAGGCCCGTCTGCTGGCCTACAATCCATCGCTCAAGTCGGACTGCTCCGGCATGGCCAAATTCTATGATTACTGTATTGGGACCCCCACGTGGTACCCGGCTTGAGAAATGTGATGAGCTCTTGGGGGCTGGGGAAGGTGGGGGGTAACACTGTTGCAGTGTGACAACAGGGCGGGGGAGGCTGAGCCCATGGAACGTTCCTGATCGGTGTAATACATGCGAGTTCCCTGAATACCTGTCTGGAGGGGAATTTGAAGGCGCAATCCATGTACTGTACATGAACGGGTGATGAGGAGCCCGCGTCAATCTAAGAGGCCGTATGGCCAAGACGGTCAGGAAAACTGCCGCTTGCCGCAAGCTGCAAGAAATATGCACCCTGACCAGTTAATCACAACAATTCTGAGACACAAAAGAGCCTCCATCCGCTTGCATGACGCATCCGGGGAGTTTTTGTCCGCTGGTCGGACCGAATACCGGGGCAAGCTGCGGAAAGGCACCTGTGCCTGCGGCAAGGCATATAGGCGGTCACGAAAGCGGCTCGTTGGTTCCTGACCGAATTTGTAATTTCTTTCCAGGCAACGCGCAGGATTCAGGCTGTGGCAAACAGAGATGCCATTACCGAAATAACAATCGGCTGCCTTTGCCTGAGCGGGGGCCGTGGTCCATGGACATGGGCGTTTATTAATATCTGCTCGTGTTGAGCTACCCCGTTCGCGGTCTACCGGTCCTCGATTGTATGGCCGTGAAGGAGAACCGTCCCTGCAGGGACGTGATAATATGGGCGAGGGCCATTCCTGCATGAATGTGATGTGGGTGATTCCGCGTTGCATTGGTGCCGAGGTAGTCACGGCATGCCACGCCAGGTTCTGTTGCAGTGAAGCTCAGTGTACAGTTCCACTTCCTCTCATGTCTCCCTCTACCCATTGTTATAGAACAAACGAAGCACAGAGAACTTGAGCGATTCAGATTCAGAGTCAACACTGAAGGGGAGGACACCCTGATGGTCATGTTCCGCTACTAGCCAGGGTATTGATCGTAAAATCCGGCGAAATAGTCGGCGCCCGGAAGTTGCGACGCCACGCCACTGTCCCTGTCGCAACTTCTCTTCTCCAGCCGGTGCACTTCTTCCCACTCTGCCCGGGCCGTGTCATTGCTCAGCAAATCTCGCGGCATCAGTCTTCCCCTGCCCGGCACAAACACCCTGTTCGACACCCCCGTGATGCGGTCATTCTCGATGTCATAGTCGTATACCGTGGGTGTGGGCGAGTGCGTTCCAAAATACCCTCGAGCATCGATCACGTAGAGGTCCGTCACCACGCCGCGCTTCTTGAGTGTCAGCAAGGCCGGGCGCTCTCGGTCGCCCCAAATATTCCGACAGTCGAGGTTGTTCCCTACGCGCATCGAGTATTGCGCTATGTCTAGTGGACGTTCCGTAAAGATAACAACCTCGCCGTTACAGCTCTCGGCCATGGCCTGCGACATGGCTTGAAAGTATTGTACGGCGTAGGAAGGGGTGCCGGCTGCTGGTGGCATGGTCCGTTTCAACTCAACGAGTTTGTAGAGCCACTATAACAGTCAGCTACTTTTGTCTTCTTCGGGTATGCGGGAGTGCCGCCTCGGCAGTCAGCCAGACGCGCAAGGCTCCCCCAGGCAGCCGGGAGGGAGCATAAAGAACTCAAATTTGATACGTACGTTGCCTTCTTCGTAGGCGCCGTAGAAGTCACGAAACTTGGGGTTCTGCTGCGCCATGCGTCTATTGGGCCACAAGTGCTGCCGGTACGCATCAGGCGACAGATTAGCAACCTTTGGAGCAACAACATGAACGTCAAGAATACCTGGAAAGAACGCCAACTTACCCAGGCGGTGTACTTGTTGTGTAGACAAGCCCAGTCCGTGGCCGGAGACGCTAGGGGGGCGTTTCTGTCCTCGTTTTTGGTGTAAAAGACGCACTTGTTTTTCAGGTCGGCTGGTGTCCCGCGCATGTACGTCTTCATTTTGTCGGGCTTGAGCCGGCTGAGGGTTGTCAAGGCATCTTCCTCCAGTAGTTCTTGCTCCGGGCAGAAGACGCAGTTGTTTGCTGGTGGCCACAGCGGGCCATAGCGTCGCGGCAATGGGTCAGGCACCCGCTTCGAGAGCATGCGCTGCGATCCGAGCATCGAGGCAGTCCAGTTGTGTACCCGCGGAGAGCTTTTCTTGACGCTCGGTGCGGCAACAAAAGAATTTCCATTAATACCGACAGGAAGGCTTGTGACGTTCAAGTCCTCTGAGGCGATCCTGTTGAGAGAGAGCTTTCCAGCAAACTCAGGTCCTGGGCGTTGGTCGCAAAGCGAGGGCGCACACAACAAGAAGGCCAGTAAGCCAAAAGGCAAGAGAGAGATAAACATGGCGCTGTATGAGGCTCTGTGGTAACTCGGAGTAGGAAAGGTAGCGGCGAGGAGTCGGGCTGGTTGCTTCAGAAGAGTCGTAAACTTGACGTCTGTTGACTCGGCTGAGGAATTTTGGTCTCCAAGTTTCTCCAGTGCCAACGAGCCGCCCCAAGTTCCTCTGTTGCCAACGAGCCGCGCAGCTCGGTCTTCCGGTAAGCACGTAATTAATGCAATAGGGGTGGTTATATATCACCTGCCAGGATCTTGTGCGGTAGCATTTTTAGGCGCAGTAGGCCATGGGGGAGCATGTTGGGCGAGCATGTCATGGAGGAACGCGGCCTGCCTAGGGAACCAAGGAAAGCACCAGAGCCATGTATATAAGTTCACCGCAAGAAAGAATCAGATAAATTCCTAACGCAGGCGTAAAGGTACCTAGCAATTTTTAAACACCTCTGTCATCTCTGTCAGTTCCATCCAGTTTTACCAACAACAAAATGATCAAGGTCACCAGTGTTCTTGCCTTGCTGTTTGCAGCTCTGCCGCTCTGCTCGGCCTATCTTGAACCGCCCCCTACTACTGCCGACCTAAGCACTGTCTCTGACTGCAGCTGGTGGGTTGTGGTGGCCTCTGGAGATACATGCCTTTCTATTACAAAGGTCAGGACCATGAGCGTCGCCGACTTTTCCGCTTATGTGAGTTGAAGATCGCCTTTGGCAACCAAGCTCCATTGAGGTATCCAACTCAAACACTAACACAAAATTTAGAACCCGGTAGTTGGCACCTCGTGCACCCTTGTCTTGGGCAACTCGTACTGTGTAGAGCGCAACTGTACGTCATATTCGAGCTGTTTATATGCCCTTTCAACGGTCTTGGGAGTTGTTGAGAGCACCTTGCTCCCAACTACTCCCAACACACCCTGACTAAGAGAATAATAGCTAAAATTGTAGGACAGTTGGCGTGCCAGTCGAGATCACCACTACTGCAAACCCTACCGGAGCTCCGGGCAACGGCATCTCCACCCCTCAGGCTACCCAGACCGGGATGGTTTCCAACTGCAACAAGTTCCACAAGGTCGAGGTAAACGAGGGCTGCCGCGACATTGCCGCTGGGCAGGGAATCTCCTTGTCGGACTTTTACGCTTGGAATCCCGCTGCGAAAAACGACTGTTCCGGACTCTGGGCTAACGTCTATGTGTGCGTCGGCATCATCGGCGGGCCGACGGCTACCACGACCTCGACCGCGACTACACCAGCAAATGGCGTGTCCACTCCCACGCCGACACAAACGGGCATGGTTTCAAAATGTGCCAAGTTCTACTATGTCAAAGAGGACGATGGCTGCCGAGATGTGGCCACTGCCCACGGCATTTCCTTGTCGGACTTTTACGCCTGGAATCCGGCCCTGAAGGGCGACTGCTCCGGTCTTTGGCCCGATTTTTACGTCTGCGTGGGATTAACTGGACAGACAGCAACGAGCCAAACAACAGCTACTGCAACTACCACAGAAAGCGGCATCTCCACGCCCCAGCCGACCCAGCCGGGCATGGTTTCGGACTGCAACAAGTTCCACAAGGTCGAGGTCGGCCAAGTCTGCCAGCAGATTGCCGACCTCTACGGCATTGGCCTCGGCAACTTCGATACTTGGAATCCTAAGGTCA
>FTIZ01002404.1_pt1 | contig 11170 bp, 11 predicted proteins | sample 1658381 | NCBI WGS metagenome assembly FTIZ01 (sample SAMEA3914822, study PRJEB12502) | metagenome | biome: forest; material: soil | place: USA | collected 2012-03-12 | depth 0.1 m
GGACGGCAAGAAGATCATCGTGCTGTCCGAAGGCCGTCTGGTCAATCTCGGCAACGCCACCGGCCACCCGTCCTTCGTCATGTCGGCGTCGTTCACCAACCAGACCCTGGCCCAGATCGAGCTGTGGACCAATGCCAAGTCGTACAAGAACAGCGTCTATACCCTGCCCAAGCACCTCGACGAAAAGGTTGCCATGCTGCACCTGGCCAAGCTGGGCGCCAAGCTGACCGTGCTTAATGCCGAACAGGCCGCCTATATCAATGTGCCGGTCGAGGGCCCGTTCAAGCCGGATCATTACCGGTACTAGGATCGCGGCGCCTTACTTCAGTTCCGCCGGCACCTGGCCGCCATCCTCGGCCAGCTTCCGCATCACCGCCTTGTGCAGCCAGGTGTTCATGGCGGCGGAATCGTGGGCATCGCCGCTGTAACCCAGCTCCTTCGCCAGGTCCTGGCGGTGGGCCAGGCCGGAATCGAGGCCTGCCAGCTTCATCAGGTCGACGATCGACGTCCGCCAGTCGAGCTTCCCCGGATGCGCGGCGGCCTCCTTGTCGAGAATGGCCTCGACGTCGATCTCATCGAGGATCGGCACCAGCGGCGGCGTGGCCAGGGGTGCGCTCATGCCGGCCGCGGCGCCGATGGCTTCCGGTTCGATCACCGGCGGCGGCGTTTCCTGCCGGATCGTCGGCGCTTCGTCACGCTTGCCGAAGATGAAATGCTTGATGCTGTCGAAAATGCCCATGGCGGCTTCCTGTATGTGCGCGTATGGTAAGCCCGCCGGCGTAAAAATGCGATAGCTTTACCGTTGTTGCAGGCGTTCGTGAAATTTCGGCGGCGGCCCCGGCGATTGCGCCGCCATGTCGCGCAGGCGCGCCTCGGCGCTGTGGACCAGGCCGGGAATGATCTCGGCCTCGGGCAGGTTCTTCCAGTAGCGGCGCGGCATTTCCGTCAGCATCATCTTTACCTTCAATCGCGCCGGATTGAAGATGTTGGCGAAATAGACGCGCCACAGGTCCTCGGTATCGTCGCCGAACCCGGGCTTGTCCGCTGGCTCGGGGTAAAAGCGCAAGGCGCCGCCGTCCCATGACGCCGTGCCCCTGGGCGTCAGGATGGCCCAGTCCATGTCGTTGAAGCGGCGCTGGAAGAACGGCGCCATGCGCGCCACGATATAATGGTCGGGTTCGAACCAGGCGGCGAACGCCCGCCGCGTGCCGCGCGCTGGCACTTCGCGGAAGCGCACGAAGGCCGTCATCTTGTGGCTGTCGCGGTGGACGGCGTGGGCCAGCCGCCGCGCCCGCACCACATCGGCGTCGGTCGCCATGCCCAGCAGGCTGCGCTCGGTCTGCAGCCGCCACAGCAGGCGATAGGCGAGGGCGAAGCGCGAGGAATCGCTGTGGCAGATCACCGCCTCGGCCAGGTCCACGAACGCCGCCGGCACCGTCACCGGCCGGTTAAGCGGCAGGCGTTGGGCCGTCTGGTCATCGAACAGGCCATCGAGGCAGCCCGCGCCGCCACCCCAGTCGACCTCGCCCGGCGGTACGCCGTGGCGCAGCAGTTCGCGCGTCGCATCGCGCCACTCGTCGAAATCGCCACGCCCTTGCAGGATGATCTTCATAATAGCTCCAACTGTTGCGGCGGCGGCGTGAACATGGCGCGCAGGTCGGCGCGGTCGGTCAGCCGGACAGGCGCCCAGCCCGAGGCGACGATGAACGGCCTGACCTTGCGCAGCGATACCTTCAGCCGCTGGAGATCGTCGAGGCCGAGCCGCCGGAAGCGGCGCGCGGCGAGAAGGGCATCGACCGTCCTGACGCCGAAACCCGGCACGCGCAGCAGCATTTCGCGTTCGGCCCTGTTGATATCGACCGGAAAGCGGCCGCGGTGATCCAGCGCCCAGGCCAGTTTCGGATCGAGTTTCAGGTCCAGCATGCCGTCCGGCCGGGCGGCGGTGATCTCGGCCATGGCGAAACCGTAGAAGCGGTAAAGCCAGTCGGCCTGGTAGAGCCGGTGTTCGCGCACCAGCGGCGGCTGGATCAGCGGCAGGATATGCGACGCATCGGGGATCGGCGAAAAGGCGGAATAATAGACGCGCTTCAGGCGATAGCCGTCATAAAGCCCGGCGCTGGTGTCGAGGATGGTGGCGTCGCTGGCGGCATCGGCGCCGACGATCATCTGGGTGCTCTGCCCGGCCGGCGCGAAGATCCTGGTCGTCTTGCTGCGCAGGGTCGGTTCGGCGGCCGCATCGATATGGCCGCGCAAGGTCCCCATGGCTTGGCGGATGCCGGCCGGGTGTTTCTGCGGCGCGAAGGCGGCGACGCCGGCATCGGTCGGCAGCTCGATATTCAGCGACAGCCGGTCGGCATAAAGACCGGCCTCCTCGACCAGGTGCGCAGAGGCCTCGGGGATGGCCTTGAGATGGATATAGCCGTGAAATCCGTGTTTCAGGCGCAAATCGCGGGCAATGCGCACCATCTCCTCCATGGTGTAGTCGGACGAGCGGATGATGCCCGAGGACAGGAACAGACCCTCGATATAGTTGCGGCGATAGAATTCGACGGTCAGCCAGCACACTTCCTCGGCGGAAAAGCGCGCCCGCTCGACATTGGACGACGACCGGTTGATGCAGTAGGCGCAGTCATAGACGCAGAAATTGGTCATCAGGATCTTGAGCAGGGAGATGCACCGCCCGTCGGGGGCATAGGCGTGGCAGATGCCCGAGCCTTCGGTCGAGCCGAACCCGCCCTGGCGTGAGTCGCGTTTCGTCGTGCCGGACGAAGCGCAACTGGCGTCGTACTTGGCGGCGTCGGACAGGATAGCCAGGCGTTGCTTGAGGGTCTTTTTCATATTTGTTCATGATACGTTCCGTATTGTGCAAGAGTCAAGCACACTTTGGATCGGGTCATGAACGAGATCGTGATGAGCGGAAAAGGCGCGACGTCCGGCGCCGCGCCCTGGATCTTACATGCCTGCCGGCGCGCTGCCGCCGTCTTCGGCCAGCTTCTTCATCACCTCGGCATGCAGCCAGATGTTCATTTCCGCCGAGCCGTCGAGCGCGCCGGTGTACCCCAGCTCCTTGGCCAGTTCCTCGCGGTGGACCAGGGTCGGATCGAGGCCGCACAACTTCATCAGGTCGACGATCGAGGTCTTCCAGTTGAGCGGCTGGCCGTAGGCCACCGCCTTTTGCGCCAGCAGCGCTTCGACGTCGGCCTCGCTCATCGGCTTGGCGGGCGCGGGCGCCGCAGCGGCCGGCGCCGCGGCCTGGAGTGCGGCCGCGGGCGCGGCGGCAGCCGGCGCAGCGGCGGGCGCGTCGTGATGGCCGAAGATGAAATCCTTGATGGCGGTGAAGATACCCATGATGCCTCTCCTTGTCGGTGGCGAATGTGGGCAACACCTACCACGGCCGGCCGGCGCCTGTTAAGCCATCATTCCCCGCCGACACGAAAAATTCACCGGACTTGCGTGGCGGCGGACGGCTACCTATTGTCGGGTCACCGCCAGGAGCCGACCGATGCCCGATGTGCTTGCCGAACCAACCATCACCATCGCTTCGCGCGAACAACTGCTCTATACCCTGGCCGAAGCCGCCGAGATCGAGCACAACCTGATGTGCTGCTATCTCTACGCCGCCTGGTCGCTGAAGACCGAGCCCGATGACGGCGTGCCGGCCGAAATCCAGGCCGAGCTCACGCGCTGGGCCCGCGTCATGCTCGACATCGCCATCGATGAGATGACGCATCTGGCGTTGGTCGCCAACCTGATGAACGCGCTCGGCGGTGTCGCCCATTTCGGCCGGCCCAATTTCCCCATCGCGCCCGGCATGCTGCCCGCCGGCCTGAAGGTGCGCCTGGCGCCGTTCAATCGCGACACCTTGCAGCATTTCATCCATCTCGAACGGCCCGAAGGTTCCGATGAGCCCGATGGCGAGGGTTTCAGCGACGGTCCCGGCTACGAACGCGGCCAGCACGGCCTGCGCCTGACCCCGGCCGCCATGGATTACGACACGGTCGGCCATCTCTATCGCGTGGTCGAGGCCGGGCTGCGTGCCGTGGCGGCGCGCGACGGCGAAGACAGGCTGTTCATCGGTGATCCGGCGCTTCAGGTCGGTCCCGATATCGTCGCGCTCGACGGCCTGATCGCCGTCACCAGCCTGGATACCGCCTGCCAGGCGCTGGAAACCATCGTCGAACAGGGCGAGGGCGCCTCGGCCCATTCCGAAACCGGCCATTACCAGCGCTTCGTCTCGGTGCGCGAAGCCTATGACAAGCTGGCGCACGATGGCTTCGAACCGGCCCATCCCGCTGCCACCAACCCGGTCATGCGCCATCCGCCCAGTCCCGAGGGCCGCGTCTGGGTGTCGCGTGATGAGCCGCGCGGTGTCATCGATCTCGGTAATGCCGTCTATAACCACATGCTGCGCTGCCTGGCCCAAGGGTTCGCCGCCACCGATGCGGCCGAAAAGAAGCTGATGATCAACGCCGCCATAGACCTGATGATGGCGGTGGCGCCGCTGGCGAAGGAACTGGCGCGACTGAAGGCCAATGACGAAGACGCCTGCAATGCGGGTTTGAGCTTCGCCACCCTGCGCAATGCCGGCGTACCGAAAAGCCATCCCAACGTGGTCAGGGGCCTGGCCATGCGCGGCGCCGAACTGACCGAAGGCGGCCGCGCCTTGCCACAGACGCCGCGCGTCGCCAGGGCGGTGGCGGCCCTGCAGGCGGTAACCGAGACCCTGCAGAAGGCGGCGGGCGAAAAGGTGGCGCCCGCACCGGTAGCTGCGCCCAGGCTCGCGCCGGTTGCGGCGGTTGCCAAAATGGAGAGAAAGCCTCCGGAGGTCGTCGAAGGCCAGGACATCACCCTGGTGGTCGACATGCAGCGCTGCATCCATTCGCGCTTCTGCGTCACCGGCGCGCCGAAAACCTTCATCGCCAATGTCGAAGGCGACTGGCTGTATCCGGATCGAACCGACGCCGGGCTGCTGGTCGAACTGGCCCATGCCTGCCCGTCGGGCGCCATCGGCTATCGCGGCAAGGGCGCGATCCCGGACGAGGGCGCGCCGCAGGTCAATATGATGCGCATCCGTGAAAACGGCCCCAACGCCATCCATGCGCCGCTGGTGGTGGCCGGCGAGGACGCCGGCTTCCGGGCCACCTTCTGCCGCTGCGGGGCATCTAAGAACAAGCCGTATTGCGATGGCTCGCACCACGAGATCGATTTCTTCGCCTCGGGTGAGCCGGAGACGATCAGCCTCGATCCGTTGCAGGTGCGCGACGGCGCGCTGAAGATCGACCCGCAGAAGAATGGGCCGCTGAAAGTGTCGGGCAACCTTGAAATCTGCGCCGGCACCGGCCGGGTGGTGAAGCGCGTCGAGGCAGCGATGCTGTGCCGTTGCGGTCATTCGAAAAACAAGCCGTTCTGCGATGGCTCCCATCGCGCCGCCGGCTTTGAAGCTGATGGCGTCTAAAGTCTCATGAACAGCAGCGCGATATAACCGACAATAGTCAGTGGCGTGATAATCGCGACCAGGCGGTGATAAGCCTGCCACGGCACCCACATGGCGATGGTGGCGAGAATGAACAAGAAGCCTTGGATGGCGCTGTCGAGATCAAGGTCGAAATGCCCGTACAGCACGAGCGGTCGCAGGAGGCTAGCTGTGATCGTCAGCAGCAGCGCGGCGAAAAACCAGCGGAAATTGCCATAATAGTGTTGCTTGAGATCGACTTCGCCATGACTAAATTCCTCCCGGTCAGGCAGGACCAGCGAAGCGGCGACAAAAAACGCCAGCGGGTGCAGCAGGACGATCAGGAAAGACACGAAATTCCAGCCGTCGTAATCCTTGAGGCCGAACAGCGCCCACCACGACTGGATCGCGGTCAGCAACAAGGTGCCGGTCCATATGAGCGGCAGCCAGTAGAGCCGGACCCGTGCCCGGCACTGGATCAGCCTGGCCACGCGCAACAGCAGCTCCATGATCGCCAGACCGAGAACAATGGAGATCGGCACCGTCAGATAGGTGAAACTGTCCATGGCTTGAGCCCTCCACGCAGCACAGGTAACCGCGTTCGCCGGCGCTTTCAATCGCGGTGGCGATGGCGTCCGGCTTTTCGAGTCATACGGACAAAAACCTGGCGGGCCAGGCTAACGGCATAAAAGAGTCCAATCCCTAAGCTGGCGATCAGGCAATATTTTTTGACATCGGACAGTTCGTAACGGATTTTCAGCAGATAGGCTTCCGTCAGGGCCGTGCCGAAAAGCCAGGCCACCAGGAGCGACATGTTGGCCAGATATTTGACACTCCATGCCCACAGCGGCTCGCTCACATCGATCTCGCCATCGTCGGCGGTCGCCTTGAGCAAATCGATACGGTTTGCCAGAAACAGGCGCTGAACGAACAGAACCAGGAAGAGATACAGGAGCGGCGCCCCGGCCATGGCGGCGAGGTCAAGCCGGTCCTTCGGGTCGATGTGCCGCCAGTCGATGTGATAAGACCCGGCCAGCGCCGCCGCGCCGGCAACCAGCGCCACTGTCGCCAAGACCAGCACGCCAAGGGCTTTCCAGGTCCAGCTCAGAAGACTTCCGCGTTTCATCCCTGTCTCATCCCCGTGCGCCCATGACGATCATAGGCTCAAACTGTGACAGTAGCTATTGTCGCGGATCAGGCGCCGCGATAAGACTGCCTCACTGCGCAGCAAGGGTGCTCCATGACCGAAATCCACGGCCTGTGTCCGGAAAACTTCGCCCCCGTCCGCGATGTCTTCGCCGCCCATTTCGACAGTGGCCCCCATGGCCTGACGGAACGCGGCGCCCGCTTTACCGCCGTCCTTGACGGCGAAACCGTCCTCGACCTGTGGGGCGGTGTTGCCGACCGCGACGGCCTGCATGCCTTCGACGATGCCACCCTGACGCCGGTCTTTTCCACCGGCAAGGCGGTCATGGCTTTCCTGGTGGCCCGCGCCGTTGACCAAGGTAAGCTCGACTACGACCAGCCGGTCGCGCAACTGTGGCCCGAGTTCGGCCAGGCCGGCAAGTCGCGCATCACCCTGGGCCAGTTGATCTCGCACCAGGCCGGCCTTCCCGGCTTCGTTCCGCCGCAGGATCCCGCCATCTGGTTCGATGTCCAGGCCACGCTCGCCGCCCTGGCCGCCCAGGCGCCGCTGTGGCCGCTGGGCCAGGGCTCGGGCTACCACCCCGTCTCCGGCGGCTATCTCGTCAACGAGGTCTTTCGCCGCGCCACCGGCCGCACCCTCGGCGTCACCCTGAAACAGGACATCGCCGATCGCTACGGCATCGAGGTCATGATCGGCACGCCCGACGACTACGCCCCGCGCATCGCCCAGATCCAGAAGCCGCCGGCCGCGCCCGACCTCGGCAAGATCGACGCCATCAAGCAGGCGGCTTTCCTCGACCGTGGCTCGGCGCCCGGCGGCCGTGGTTCCTCCGACTGGCGCCGCATGGAAATCCCTTCGGCCAATGCCCACGCCACCAGCCTGGGCCTGGCGCGCCTGATGGGCGTCGTCGCCTCGGGCGGCATCCTCGGCCGCGACCGGCTGATCTCGGAAAAAGGCCTGGCCGAGGCCATGCGCGAACGCGTCTCCGGCCAGGACCGCGTCCTGCCGTTCAAGCTCTCCTGGGCCGCCGGCTTCCTGCGCAATGCCGGCCTCAATATCTACGGTCCGGGCAGGAACACCATCGGCCATTCCGGCTGGGGCGGCTCCTGCGCCATGGCCGACCCGGACAGGCGCCTGTCCTGCGCCTATGTCATGAACCGGCAATCGGCCTACCTGATCGGCGATCCCAGGCCCGTCGCGCTTATCAACGCCCTCTACCGCTGCCTTTAAATGCGCGACATCGTTTATGACGACGACCACATCCGCGTGGTCTGGCGGCCCGGCTCCAGCGACTTTCTGCTGATCACCTTCGGCGACCTGTTCTCCATCGCCAGGGAGGACACCTTCTTCGCCGATGCGCCGGCCGAAAAGCTCGACCTGACCTGCCTCGGCGTCATGCCCAAGGCCGCCAACTGGTTTCCCGCCGCCAGTCTCGAAGCCGCCGCCGAAGCCGTGCGCGAACGCATCGCGCCTTATGCCGACCGCGTCGCCTATGGCGGCTCGATGGGCGGCTACGCGGCGATCAAGTTTTCCCGCCTGTTCGCCGCCACCGACGTCCTGGCTTTCTGCCCGCAGTGGTCGATCGACCCCGCCGAATGCGCCGGCAACCGCAACGGCTACGAGCGCTTCTTCAAGCCTGAAATGGCCGGCATGGCCATCCGCGCCGATGAAACCGCCGGCCGCATCCATGTTTTCTATGATCCGGCCTATGCCATCGACCGCTTCCATTACAGCCGCATCGCCCTGACCGGCGATGTGACGCCGGTGCCGGTCTTTGCCTCGGACCACGCCGTCACCACGATTCTGGCCGGCACCAGCGCGCTGAAAGCCCTGATCGACGCCAGCCGGTCGGGCGATCTTGCCGGCCTTCTGCGCGTGGTCAACCGCGTCCGCCGCAAGAGCCCGCATCGTCTCATGACCCTGTTGCGCCGGTCTATCGACCCTCATCCGCGCCTGACCCTCGATACGCTCGATCACCTGGCCGCCCACAACCGAATCGAACCGCCGACCGCCGATCCGCTCTATGCCGATTTCGCCGGCCGCCTGATCCAGCGCCGCGAAGCCGTCCTCGCCCGTCGCGCCATCGCCGGCCTCAGCGCCGGGTGGAGCGACCGCGCCGTCCTGCTCAATGAAGCCGCGGCCAGGGGGCGAAGCCGCCTGGCGCCGGTCTTCGCCACGGCCCACAAGACCGTCCTCGGCTACAACGCCATCACCGGCAAGCTGGCCCATGTGCCGGCCTCGGCCATGCCGCCGGAATTTACGGCCATAGGCGTAGCGGGTGGGCGCCTCGCCGTCGAAATCGCCGGCCGCTGGCGGGCCGTTTCCGTCGGCGACAAGGGCGTGATCCGCTTCGTCAGCCCGGATACCGCCGACGAACGCGGCATCGCCCCGGCGGCGCAAACGGACGGCCGTTTCGTCCTGGTGCACAGGGGCGGCTATCTTTCGGCCAATCCGAAGGGCGACATCGTCTATGACCGGCCGGCCATCCAGGCGTGGGAGCTGTTTACGCCGGCCTGATCGCCTTCAGCCTTTGCCAGGCGCCAAACGCGAACACCATGGCGCCCAGCCAGATAAAGGCGAACGACACCGCGCGCGTGACGCTGAAAGCCTCGCCTTGCCACAGGCCGATGAAGAAGGTCAGGGTCGGGCCGATGAACTGGATGAAGCCCATGGTCGATAAGGCCAGGCGCCTTGCCACGAAGGCGAACAGGGCCAGCGGCAGCACGGTGACCGGTCCGGTCAGCAGGAACCAGAAGGCGTGCATGGGCACGAAGAAGTGGCCGCGACCCTGCATCTCGAACCACACGAGATAGGCCAGGGCCGGCAGCAGCAGGTAGACGCACTCGATGAACAGGCCCGCCAGGGCGCTGACCGCCATCTGCTTGCGCAGGATGCCATATGTGCCGAAACTGGCAGCCAGGGCCAGCGCCACCCAGGGTACGCTGCCGATGGCGAAGGCCTGGATGGCGACGCCGGTCACGGCCAGGGCGATGGCGCCCTTGCCCCAGTTATCCAGCCGCTCGCGAAACAGCATCGTGCCCGCCGCCATGTTGACCAGCGGCGTGATGTAATAGCCGAGCGCCGATTCCAGCGTATGGCCGTTGGTCACCGCCCAGACATAGACGCCCCAGTTGGTGGCGATCAGCAGCGAGGTCAGCAGCAGCATCCAGCGCAGGCGCGCATCGGCCAGGGCGGCGCGCACGTCGGGCACCTGCTTCGTCGCCACGACCAGTCCGCCGGCCCATACCACCGACCATAAGGAGCGGTGGGCGATGATTTCGAGCGCGGCCCCGCCGAAGGCGTGGATCGGCGCGTAGAACAGCGGCACGAAGCCCCACACCACGTAGCACACAATGGCCAAAGCGACGGGCGAGGCGAAAGGCGAAGTCCGGGTTTCGGCGGACGGCATGGATTCATTCTCCTCCCTTGCAAGCCTTCAGGCGCAGCGGGGGAGGTAGCTGCGAGCGTAGCGAAGCAGACGGAGGGGGCTATTCCACTAAAGGCAGGAGATTCCTTGACCCCGTCGTGGTCCCCTCCCCGCTGCGCAGGAGAGGAGGCGTGACCGTTTTTCAGGCGTCCGTACGGGCCGTAATGACGCCGCGTTCGTCGAGCAACTGCGCGATCTGCACGGCGTTGAGCGCCGCGCCCTTGCGCAGGTTGTCCGACACGATCCACAGGTTGAGCCCGTAAGGCACGGTCGTATCGTTGCGCAGGCGCGACACATAGGTGTCGAACTCGCCGACGCATTCGATCGGCGTGATGTAGCCGCCCGGTTCGCGCTTGTCGACCACGGCCACGCCCGGCGCCTCGCGCAGGATTTCACGCGCCAGGCTTTCGTCCAGCTCGCTCTCGAACTCGATATTGACCGATTCCGAATGGCCGACAAAGACCGGCACGCGCACGCAGGTGACGGTCAGGTTGATCGTCGGGTCGATCATCTTGTGCGTCTCGTTCCACATCTTGGCTTCTTCGTCGGTGTAACCGTCGTCCATGAAGGTGCCGATGTGCGGGATCAGGTTGAAGCTGATCTGCTTGGGGAACTTCTTCGGCGTCTTGTCGCCCATGCCGTAGATGGCCTTGGTCTGGTCCCACAGTTCGTCCATGCCTTCCTTGCCGGCGCCCGACACCGACTGGTAGGTCGAGACGACGACGCGCTTGATCGGCACGGCGTCATGCAACGGCTTGAGGATCATGACCAGCTGGGCGGTCGAGCAGTTCGGATTGGCGATGATGTTCTTCTTGCGCGCGTCCCAGACGGCGTCCGGGTTCACTTCCGGCACGATCAGCGGCACGTCCGGGTCCATCCGCCAGACCGACGAATTATCGATGACGATAGGGCCGAGCGCGCCGATCTTCGGCGACCATTCGCGCGAAACGGCGCCGCCGGCGCTCATCAGCACGATGTCGACCTTGGTGAAGTCGAAGGTTTCCAGGTTCTGGCATTTCAGGGTTTTTGTGCCGAAGGACACTTCCACGCCCTGCGATTTGCGCGAGGCAACCGCATAGATTTCGGACACGGGGAACTTCACTTCTTCGAGGATCGCCATCATTTCGCGACCCACGGCGCCGGT
>FTIZ01751221.1_pt1 | contig 11164 bp, 8 predicted proteins | sample 1658381 | NCBI WGS metagenome assembly FTIZ01 (sample SAMEA3914822, study PRJEB12502) | metagenome | biome: forest; material: soil | place: USA | collected 2012-03-12 | depth 0.1 m
ATGCTGGAGCGGTTCCGGGGCGAGGACTGGGAGTATGTGTACCTGGAGGGGGGGAATCGGTTTGGGTACTTGGGGAATGGGTTCTCCACCAAGGAGTTGGACCCCCAGGGGGATTCGACTTGGTATCTTGACGAGGAGGCGATTGTGCGGTGAGGAGTTGTGGGGCGGGTTGGTGTTGGCAGAGGAGGGACCGGCTTGGGGCGCTCTGACCTGGGATTCTGACCTGGGATGTGAGTGTGTCTAAGTGTTTGGGGCACTGTTTTTTTATTCACCAAATCCCTACGTAAAGTTGTATGTTGGCAGCTACTCCAACCGAGCCAACCGATGGATTCCTGCGACTGAATTGTCATAACTAAACTGACTGTTGGCTCTTTTGGTGGTCGGGTCGGCGCGGGAGAGTGGTGGTGATCGGGCCGGTCGAGATCTCAACGGCCTTTCCAAAGGATTGGATCCACCAACCACAACCTTGGCCCGCCTGGGGTTTGCACTGGCCCCCCGATTCGCGGGCCCCGGGCCGGAGGGCTCCCGCCAGGTCCGCCCCGCTCACATCCACAGCACCATGGCCTTGACCCAACCAACACACCCGTGACCCGACCACCCCGACCCAGCCAGCACAACCTGAGCGACCCAACACAGCCACACCACCCGGTCACCAACGGCAGTTTTCGTCTCAGCCCCTGGGACGCATTGCAACCTGACACGACAAGTGGCCTGACACGACAGGAAATGGGGAGAAAGTACCAGCATGGTCCTTTTTGCTCCCGATAGGTGCTCTCGAGCTGAGCAGAGCTCCCCAGCCTGAGGCGACGGCGCATGCAGGGGTTCTTTGTTTCAACAGCCGCGCGCAGCACTTGCAGCTGGTAGTTCGGCATCGCAAGCCAAGCCAGAGCTCCAGCGTCCCACTTGGATCCATGCACGCGCCACAGCCCGCCAGTTCAGACGGCAGCTTTGGGTTGAAAGGCGCTGTCACTTCTCCCCGAGCGCGATGAGACGCTCCACCTTTGCCCGACGAGACCGTCTGTCCTACCCCATCCATGGAGAGAGATTGCCGATTGGACGGCAACTCAGCGGCAGCCCAGCGCCTTGCTGCATGTCTGCAACAAGTCCGGGGTCTGACTGGATCAACAAGCCAAAAATGGACATGCAGTGCATGCCCCGGCGGGATGCCTGCATGGCAGCCAAAAACGACCCTGGCGCTGGTGATCCACCTTGTCCATCCATCGACCGGCAGCCGTCTTGGGTCCAGCAAGGCCACCTCCACGCCTCACGCCCATGGCCTCCCTCTTTCGGTATATCCTGGCCGCAGAGCCCACCCGCTTTGGACGTCTGGACGTCCTGGCCCATCTCCCAAGATCAGTTGCCGCCTTCCATCCAACTGAGTGTGCCTGTCAACTCGTGTTTTGGCCGAGAGCCTTGGTCTCGCCCATTTTGTTTCTCAAAGCGTGACGACCATGTCATCTGAGGATTCCGAGGACACCAATGAAGGCATCAACCTTCTTTCTCTTGGTGAGTTGCTGCAACTGTTTATTTTGTCTGAGACTCTTGCTAACCTAGCGTAGATGGGGGGGGTGTTCGGGGGGTCTCGTCGCTCGTCATCCTGGACAGGATCATGAATGAGATCAAGGAGCTGTACGATCTCGCCGAAGTCCCCAAACCCTGCGACTTCTTCCACATGATTGGCGGGACCAGCACCGGAGGGTAAGCGTCGACATCTCGAACGGACCGTTGTAGAGTTGGCCGATAGCGATAGCTAACTTGCCGACCTTAGCCTCATTGCGATTATGCTTGGAAGGCTGCGGATGTCGACCAAAGAGGCCCTGGAGGCGTACGACAAGTGTTCAGCCAAAATCTTTGCGCTAAAAAACCGAAAACTCTGGAGTATTTCGACGAAGTTTCGAGCCACTGCTCTTCAGGAAGTGGTGCAAGGAATTGTCAAGGAACGTGGCATGGGAGAACGCATGCGGGATCTCGAGTCCCACAAGAAAGGGAAAGTCGTCGTCTGCGTCGTTCCCGCCGACAACATTAAAACGTCCTATTTCGTGCGTTCATTCTACGGGGATCACGGCAGCCGATTCGACTCCAAGCCCCCCGATCCTACTTCGGATCCCAACTCCAAGCTTGAGCCTCATCCTGACCCCAGGCTCGATGAAAATTGGGACGACAATTGGGACCGGGACGTCCTGATTTGGGAGGCTGCCAGGGCCACCACTGCGGCTTCGACATATTTCAAGCCACAAACCCTGGGCACGCCGGCGAGGGCATACATTGACGCGGCGGTCGTCAACAACAACCCGTTGGAGTCTGTCATCGACCAAGCAATTGAGGAGTTTGGGTCCGGGAAACGGCTGGGATGTGTGGTCAGCATCGGCACTGGTACTCGGGATGTCCAGCTGGAAGGCTCGGGTCCCGGGTATTACCCCCACGTCATCAATATGGTGAAAAACTCCGCGACCGACACCGAGGAAGCCCATCGCAAACAGTTCACAAAGCTGCGCGGATCTCCAGGCGCCTATTACCGCTTCAATGTTCCCGACGCCGCCGAGCGCGTCAAACTGAGCCACTACAAGAAAATGCCACTGCTCAAAGACATGGCCGCCGAGTACCTCGAAGAGCCGAATGTTGCCATGAAAATACGCCAGGTTGCTCAGGGGCTCAAAGACGGCGTGTTTACCCATCGTCTTGCCCTTGGTCACATCTCTGCTTGTATGGGGATATCCCGTTTTCCCTGGCTCGTGCAACTGGAGTCGCTAACTGAGACTACCTAGCCAAACTGGACATGCACCAGATCGTTCCGGCAAACACTCATACCCACTCAATGGAGAGCGCAAGCCCCTACTTCACCGGAAGGCAAGACATTCTGGAAAAGCTCGATTCCTTCTTCACCCGACGGGAGACTGTAGGACCCCGACGAGAGTTTTTATTGCACGGCATGGGCGGTGTTGGGAAGACGGATGTTGCCTTGAAATTTTCGGAAGTCTTCGCCGACAGGTGCGTATCTTTCCTACATCACCGTTTGGGCTCAGTGTAGCTAACAGTATGTTAGATTTCCGCGCATCTTCTACATTGATGGATCGAAAACTGGCACCGTCGATCAAAGTTATGCCGAGATCGCCCGGCAATACGGGCTGGGGGAAACCGGCAGTACCGAGGCGATGAAGCACCTTGCGCTCCGCTGGATCGAAAGCTTGACTCAGGAGTGGCTTATGATCTTCGACGACTGCGCGCTCGGCGACCGGACAGCCCAACTTCCAGGCAGAGCCAAGGGGAACATCATCTACACATCTCGCTCCAATTATTTGGGGCGCACTCTTCCCCACGACTGCGTCGCCGAAGTCACCCCGTTTCCCGAAGCCGATGCGTTAGACTGTCTTTCGAGAGTGTCTGGCCTTCAAATCACTTCCGAAGAGGATATTCAGTCAGCCCAGGCCATCGTCCAAGAGCTAGGTGCCTTGCCGCTCGCCATTGACCAAGCGGCAACATATATCCGGCGACATGGCTCGTCATTGGACGCCTATCTCGAACGACACAAGAAAAAGGTTCGCATAATCTCCGGCCCTCGTTTCAAAAACACAGAGGTTGAGAACCCCACAGTCTACGCCGCCCTAGAGCTCACCTGCGAGGCAATCGAGGCCCGCAGAATACGAGAGGGGAGGAGTGGCCTGGGCCTAGGTGCCACCACGGCTCTGAAGGTGTTGGGAATACTGTCGTTCTATCACAACCGCGCGATTCCAGCGAGGATCATGAGCATGGCAGCCAAGGAGCGAGGTCAGAAAACCGCCTACGGTCTTGCACCGTTGAGCGAGATCATGAAGCCTCATGACGATGATCTTGAGCAGATGTTTCGGCTCGATGCCAATGGAGAATGGGACCAACACTGCTTCGGCGTAGGTATATCTGTTTTGGAGTCATTCAATCTCATCAAATTGGATTCTCGCCGACAGACGATATCGATGCACGTTTTGATCCACACCTGGGCACGACATCGGCTGACGGAAAAGGCATACCGCCAATACGGCAACCTAGCCACGATTATTATCACCGAAGCAATCGTGATGTCGCGGAGATGGGCGGACGCATTCTTCACTCGCAGCCTGAGTCCGCATATCGCCGTCTGTCATGCGAAGGGCTTGCTGGACATACCCTCCATGCAGTACTTGACCTTCTTACATCGTAAGATGGGCTGGTATTTCCACCTCAACAAGGATTTTGCGCGGGCCGAGCAGGCGTACTCTACTTCCATAGACATCGGGAGAATGGAGTTCGGCAATTACAGCTGGAACGTCATGGTGACTATGGAGGAGTTGGCCTCGCTCTACCACGAGATGGGCCGCTTGGGAGAGGCCGAGCGTGCGTATCTAGAGTTGATCGCGAGGGTCCGCGGGAGGATCAAGGATTGTGAGGCTGCTGCGGTTGAGGCGGACGAACAACAAGAGCCCGGACCTGGCAGAAGAAGTTCCTCAACGAGGAGGCTGCGGAAGGCTCTTGGCGAAAAGCTATCCGGTCGTCTCTCGCAATTTCCTTTCATTCGAGTCCCCGAATCTGGACGGGATGACGTCTCGACAGGCAGGAGTACAGCCGAACCGGGTGGATCAAGCATGCCACGCAAATCGAAAGGTCGGCGGGTCAAACCTCAGGATACGACGGACGATGTCGAGATTCTGTGGGTCATTGAACGCCTCCACCATGCGGACCTCGCGAGAGTGTTTATGGACCAGGGCAGATTCGCGAAGGGCCGATCCATGCTTATCAAGGTCCTGCAGCTTCTTGAGGAGGAAGGGTGTATTTCCGAAGACCACGTGGAGTTTTTGAGGCTGGAGCACGAGGTGAAAGCTCTGACGGAGCCCGGCAACCTCAAGTACTGGACCGAGCGTGAAAAGCAGATGAACGACCTCTCAGACTCACAACGGGCGTCGTCCGGCTCACAAGGCTTGTCTTTTTTTGAAAGCGATGCATATTTCCAGTTCAACATTGCTCTTGCCAATTGCATTTTGAAGAGCTGCATGTGGGATGCGGCGTACCAAATCTACAGCACTACCAGCGACACCTTTGACCGGGCTTATGGTCCTTGCGACAAGAGGATCCTCGAGATCCGACGCCGCATGGTTGACTGTCTGGTAGAGGGAGAAAAGGCTGACCAGGCCGTGGAAGTTGCGAGGGATTGCGTTCAGCGGGCAAAACACGTTTACGGAGAGTACCATCAGGAAACGGTGATGGCATTGGATAAGCTCGCTGAGGCTCTTTTCTTTGAGGGAATGGAAGAGACGGACGAGAGCGAACAAGTCATGCGCCAGGCTTTTGTGAAAGCAGAGGTGTGTTTTGAGCCCGGGGACATCAGGAGGAAGTTGATCCAAAACAGGATGAGAACTTCAATCTGGGTGGGCAAGATGCCCATGCCACCAAAGCATCAGGAAACAGACAGGGAGTGTCTTGATCTGCCGTCTGATTGGGAAGCTTATTTTCGGCCCGGGTGGGAAGCTTCAAAAGCGACACTTGACCTTACGAAAGCTAAGATGGGAGCCGATCACATCACGGCTAGGCGTTTTGCGCACTATGTTGGCGATGGCCCGCCAAAGACTCTGGAGGAGTATCTTGAGAGAGTGCATGCTGCTTGGGGACCTAACAGCTCGAAGATGAAGACAGCCCAGGAGACGGTTGACAGCCTCAGGGCCACCTTGGGTCAGGTGTTAGGGGGTTGCCACGAAGTCCCTAGCACTCGTGGCGACGAGTTTCCAATCAGCCTTTGTACGTGCGGTGAACCAGTTCACGCTGAGGGGTCAAGGGCAGGGGAAGCTCCGGGGAAGGGGGCTCCCGGGAGCAACACGCTTCATCCTGGCAAGACTGGAGAGACGGAGGCCGCATCGGTCTCGAATTCTGATGAGGCAATGGCTCCCGCACGTGGAGAAGCTGTCAGTTCCTCATCGTTTCGGCGTGGTCGCCTCAAGAACGTGCCATACGCCTATGCGTCCGGTTTGTACTACTAGGTTCACTGTTCAAGAAAAGTAAACATTGTTTCAATGTTCTTCAGTAGTGCCTCCTCGGGCGGTCTGTCATGTATTGCTTGAAACTAAAACGACCGATATCAGCAGCGCACACGCGTGCTAGCATACCTTGATGGAGCACTCCCGTGATGTCAAGCCAGAGCCACCTCCAGCTCCACCGCAGCAGTGGCAATCCGTTGGAAGCCGCCTCTTCAAGCCGCTTTCTGTCGTTTGTGATCCGGTGCCACCAGTATCGTGGGCACCCGTGTGATCAGCAATTGATGCCACCAGGAGGGAAGCTCTGGACTATGCGTGCATGAGAGCAACCCTGTCTGCGCGGCAAGTGTAATATGCAGGGAGCGAGTTTTCGGCGGTTAACTGCAGCAGCTGAGTGGGTGGGCGCTTACACGCAACATTACCCGGGAGCTGCGCCCCCCTGTCTCCGGGCGGGCTGAACCAGACGTCTGCGTTGATGGACATTTTTCAGACTTCAACGTCCTCTGACTCCTGATAGGAATGATGACCTGAACACAATCCTCAAGGGCGACCGTATTTTCCGTCATTGTTGCCTTGTGGTTAAGCATCAGCAATGCCGCCGGCCAAAGATGAAGCTGAAGCGGTCAACCTCCTATCATTTGGTGCGTGTCTTGTCAAGCCTGCCTACCATGATCTTTGGCTGATTCGGGACTAGATGGCGGGGGTGTTCGAGGAGTATCCTCTCTTCTCATCTTGCATGAGATCATGGTTCAGATCAAGGAGGCTTGTGGCCTGGAAAGGATCCCCAAGCCCTGTGAATACTTCCACATGATTGCAGGGACCAGCACGGGAGGGTGAGCCACCTGAGCTCCGCAGCGTGCAGAGGTTTTGCTGACCATGCCCAGGCTGATCGCAATCATGCTTGGGAGACTTCGCATGTCCACAGAAGAGGCTCTGCAGGAATATGCGCTATGTGCCAAGAACATCTTTTCGTCCCGAAACAAGAAATGTAAGCCATTTCCATGAAGTTGTGCTTTTACTTCTTAACTTGTGTCACCCGCTCTTATGTGGCTGGATTGGGAGCGGCTATTGTATCTGTCCTAGGACACCGATTCACCCCCAGCGTAAAGAGCATACAGGGAGACATTTGTCCATGGCTGACATTGCTGGTAGGGACCACGGCCACTGAGAGGTTCCGAGCCACCGCTCTTAAAGATGCCGTTCAAGATCTCGTCCGGCGGCGTAACATGGGTGAATATCTCCTCGACGTCTCCCTCGACGAAGACTCCAAAGGGCGATGCTTTGTCTGCGTCACGCCTGCCCACAAGGTTGGAGAATCTCGCCTGATCCGTTCATTCTTCTCTCCCGACGCCGACTACCATGCTGAGGTCAAAATCTGGGAGGCTGCACGCGCCACCACCGCTGCTACCTCTTATTTCAAGCCCATGCCCATAAGAAAAAGAGGAGTGTCCGACACCGAGGAGTGCATTGATGCTGCCATTTTTGGCTGCAACAATCCCGTTGACCGCCTCCTAGCGGAAGCACCAAAGCAGTTCGGAGCCGGCCGGCGTCTCGGGTGTCTTGTCAGCATTGGCACCGGAACCCGTCTCGTCAAGATTGACAGGCCGTCAACAGGTCTGCGGAACATTTTGCATGTTCCAAAGTTTGTGAAGCAACTGTTTGGAATCCTGAAAAGTGCGGCAACCGATGGGGAGGAGCCTCACTACCGCGCCCAGGACGCCCTTGGCAAGCACACGGATGCATATTTCCGCTTCAACGTTCCGGACATCGCCGACCAGGTTGGGCTGAACGAGTATCTTAAGGCGGAAATTCTAGAGGCTAAAACGGCATCTTACTTGTCCCAGTCGCTTGTTGTTGCTGCGATCTCGCGGGTGGCGGTGGTGCTGGAACACAATTCGGCTGACCATGGACTGACCCTTGGCCATCACAGTAAGACCGAAGTTCAGCTGCATCCTAAGCTCATGAATAAGGTACTAACGTGACAACCCAGACAAAGACAAAGACCAGTTGATCATGGCAACACAGAATGCTCGGTCCCTCGGTGACCTGAGTCGGTTCTTCACGGCGAGGGATGATATTCTAGGCAGGCTGGATGCCTACTTCTCACCTCGCGATACCGGAGGCAAACCTCGTCGAGAGTTTCTCTTGCACGGCTTGGGTGGAGTGGGAAAGACCCAAATTGCGCTGAAGGCCGCGGACGGGCTGGAGAAAAGGCAGGTGGCTACCCACTCTGTCAAAACTCCTATGGCTAACCGATAACAGGATCCCGTACATCTTCCATTTGGATGGGACCACAGGCCCAACTGTGGATCAGAGCTACGCCAACATTTGCCAACGACACTGTCCGGGATACGATCAAGTAGCACCTGGCGCCGCCCGGGTCACGATCAGCGAGATGAAGAACGTGGCGCTGAGGTGGATGGAAGGGCTGTCTGACGAGTGGCTTCTGATCTACGACAATCTCCCAGACAACGAACGTCTAAAACCGGTCCTTCCACAGCGCAACACAGGCAACGTCATCTATACTTCTCGGTCCCGGGGTTTTTTGGCAGACCTCCCAGCCGAGTGTGTATGCGAGGTCCAAGCTCTGTCAGAGGACGACGCCATCAACTTGCTTTTGAGGATCGCCGACCGCGAGGACATCAGAACGGACGAGCAAGAAATGCAAGCGCTCCGGGAAACTGTCGCCCAGTTAGGCAGTTTGCCGCTCGCTATTGAGAGCGTCGGGGCCTACCTTAGGAAGGGGGATTGCACCCCTCTCACGTACCTACAGAGATACCGCGACCGGAGGAATAGGGCAGAGTTGCTTAGTAGACCAAATTCTGATGGCTCATTGCCGGCCCGGCCGGAACTATACACGGCATTCGACCTTTCATACGAGGCCATCTTGAGCCTCCAGCGGCGCGAGGGGGATAGCATTGTGGCTATGGCCGCAGAATGTGCTCTGAAGGCCTTGAATTTTCTCTGTTTCTATCACAACGAGGCCATTCCAATTCGGATGATAAAGTTCTCCGCAGAGGAACGGCGAACCTTAGGCGGTGATGTTGTCTACCCCCTCTCGGACCTCGCAGACGACCCATTGATGGATGCCACTCCCCTCCTCGCCTACAACAATTTCGAGAAGACTTGGGACAGGACTTTTTTTGACCTAGGGGTGCAGATTCTCCAACAGTTTTCCCTCGTCACTCGGGCGCTGGAGAGAGGCACTATCTCAATGCACGTCATGGTTCAAACCTGGGCGCAGGACCGGATGGAGAAGAAAACTCGATGGCGCCAGGCTCTGGCTGCCCGCATCGTGCTCATCGAATCCATAAGGCCCAATTGGGACAGGCTGGATCAACTCTGGATGGAAGACCTCCCCCCCCATTTCAACGCTTGTATGACTCATTTCGACGCCTACACAGCCGATCTGAAGGCTTGTCAGCCCCCCGAAGACGCGACACCACCTCATCATTACAAGTACGACGGCCATCTTGATTTCAAGTTGGCTTGGTATTATTACCAGCAAAAAGATTTCCCGACTGCCGTGGACCAGCTCCTCCGGCATTTGCGTGTCGCGAAGTTCAACGATGGCAGCTACAGTCAGGAAGCAAGTCTCAGTCTCACACTTTTGGGGAAAATCTACCACGAAATGGGCCGCATCAACGATGCTCAAGCCACATATCTTGAAGTGCTTGACATGCTGTCAATGCGCAAAGATGACATGTTGGACGATTTTCAGGAGCGGATGGCGCTCGGGGAAAACGAGCCGAGAGGTCAAACCAGGCGCCAGAAGGTAGCCCGTCTTCTCTTCCCGAGGGGCTCCAGCCGAAGTGTGTCCGGTGAAAGCAAGAACCAGACCGCTGCTGCTCAGGACTCACATGGCTCTGGGGCAGATCAAAGTGACACAATCCAGCCTGTGATACCAACCCTGGAACAGACGCTCAGAAGACTCTCCTCGGTTGACGACTCAGACAAAGGGTCTGAGAAGGAAACTCTATCGGATTGGGAGTCTTCGATGGGAATGGTTTACGCGAGCCTAGCAAGCCTGCTGATTGACTCGGGGAGGAAAAAATTGGGCAAGCAGTGTCTCCAACGGGCTATAAAAGTGGCAAAAGATGCGTTCAAGTACGACATTCAGGTGTGGACTTGGGAAGACGAGCTCATACGACTCAACGGGGGAGCAGATCTCAAATACTGGCTTCAGCGCTATAAGGCCATGAATGCTCTTTCTCCGGAACTTCGTCACCAGTTGGCAGGACACGAATACACCTATGTCTTGCCCATCGGCTTAGCAGAGACATACATTGCGGAGGGCGACTTTGAGGAGGCTTATCAAGTCTACGAATCAACGTTCGAAAAAGTCCAGATCCTTTATGGGCCGAGTGACCGCAAAACGTTGTACCTCATGCGACAGATGGCCGAGTGCACTGTCTCTCGCGGCTTCTTTGATGAAGCCGAGGGGCACGCCAGAAGAGCAGTCGAGGCAGCCAAGTCCGCTTATGGGCAGTGGCATTGCCAGACAGCTCAATGTCTGCGCACATTGGTTTCTATCATTGGTGCCCAAACATTGGATATGGGCCCAGGATCAGAATACTACGAGACCCTACAAGAGGCTTATGACTCGATCCGTGTGGCGTTTTGGGAAGGACATCCCGAAGCTAAAGACTTGAAGAACTGTCTGGAAAAATCCAGCTCCCCGCATTCAGCCACGGGTGCCCTCTCGGAGGAAATGCTGGAGGTAAGAGCCAGAATCTTTGCCGACGGCGTGCCAAAATCACCGGAGGAGCATAGGGCAAGAGTAATTGCTGCTCTTCAGGAAGTGAGGAGGAAGAGATCTCGGGTGGAACACAAGCGTATACGTCTGGCGGAGAAGCGCAGACTCGAGCAGCAACGGAATGCAAGAGCGAAATCGAACCCTGCAACGGACACGGCACAAGAGACACACCTCACAGTTCGCAGGATCACGAAAGCAGAGGGGCCTCGGCATCCAAAGATACAAGAGGGGGATGGCATGGGATCCATCACCCTGGCTCCCATACCCGAAACCGGGCCAAGCTTCTCTGCAAAGCCCGTCCTAGCACCCGGACCCCAAATCACAATCGAGGAGCCCTCAGACGATGAGCGGAGAGTAGATGCCAAAGGGAAAAGGAAAGCGCTGCAACCGGCCCCGCCCGGGCAGCCGGAAAAGTAAGACACGAGGCAGAGGG
>FTIZ01751917.1_pt1 | contig 11150 bp, 6 predicted proteins | sample 1658381 | NCBI WGS metagenome assembly FTIZ01 (sample SAMEA3914822, study PRJEB12502) | metagenome | biome: forest; material: soil | place: USA | collected 2012-03-12 | depth 0.1 m
GCGGATGTTGCACTTGAAGTGTTGGACGTAGACAGGCTGCGTACATCGGTTAGTTTTCGTTTCTGGTAGGTGGGAGTTGTGGCGAGGGGGACACTTACGTCGAACCGGATGATGGTTACAAACCTGTTCACATGAATTTCATCAGCGCTGCCAATTTCCAAGGACACCAACAGCAAAACAAACTCACAGCCGAATGTCGACTTCAGTGACGGTCTGCCCGAACCAGTACGGCCCCTCGCTGTCCGTCTTCTCGAGATGGGCCTCGGCGCGGTCCAACGCCTCAAACAGCGCGATAACGTTGCGCTCGTACGCCTCCTGGGTGGTGGCGAAGCCGGACTTGTACACGCCGTTGTTGATCTTGTCGTACTGCCACTCGTGGGTCTCGTCGATCTGCTGGCGAAGAGCCTCGGGGTAGAACTCAATGCTGCGGTACTTTTCGTCGATGATGTCGTTGAACTGGTACAGTCGTCAGTAAATCCCGGTTCCGGCTACGAAATAAGGCATGCATGTCCTCACCTCAGTCCCAAACATCCTCAAAATCTCACTGCTCTCATTGTTGACGATAGTCTGCGTCTTGATGTCATACAACACCGGCACCGTAAACCGCCCCTCGTACTCGGGATTCACGGAAAAGTAAAGGTCCCGCAGGTGCGTGAACCCCTCGTGACCGGACACCGGGTCGGGGATGACATTCTCCCCAGCGGCGTCGGTGTCCTCGGGCGTCGGGAAGCGCCAGCCTATTCACCAACAAGTCAACAACCAATCCCGTGTCCCAGCCCAGCTCAACCTCATACAAAGAAGACTTGCCCTTCGCGCCCATGTGCCAATGCACGGCCGAAAACGAAACAATATCCTCCAGCCCCTTGAGCTTCCTCGCAATGAGCGTACGCGTAGCCTACAAACCACTCATGTCAACAACCCATTACTCCCTTCCCTGCAGAATGTGTTGTCGTAACTCACCCACGGACAAGCGTAGCTCACATACAAGTGATAGCGGCCCTTCTCCGGCGGGAACTGGGCGCCGGGCTCACGCGAGATCCAGTTACGGAACGAGCTCTGCTGGCGCTTGAACTCGCCCGAGCTGTCGCCGGGCTTGACCCAGTCGGTGATCTTTCCGGAGGAGGAGGAGGCGGTGGTGTTGTTTGCCTGTTAGGTGGCGGGGTTGTCAGTGTGACGGGGCGGAATGGGATGAAAGGGATGAACTGGTGTTTGGTGGGCGAAGCGTACCATGGTTGCGAGATATCTCACTGTCACTAGCGATGTGGCTGGTGCGAGAGTGTGGCCTGGAACGAGCTGCGCAAGACGCCACGACGAAACTGATCTGGTTGCTTGGAGTGATGGTTTTGAGAGATGCTTGAGCAGCGGGTATGCGCGGCTTCTTAAGCTCATGAGGGGTTGTTTGAGAGCACTACTGCACCCAGCGACTCGTATGCAAGCTGTAATATATATCTGTACGGCATGTACAGTACCTTGCTGTCTCGCTGGCCAGCAATCCGCTTGCGTATCAACTGCTGAGACGTGTATTACGCGATTCAAGACATATCAGATGAACATTTGTCATCGCCGTTCTTCAACGTCCCGATTAATAGCCGTTCTACCCTCTTCCGGTAATGCACCAGAGCATCGTGTATTCGAGACAATGTAAAGTCAAGTGACAAATTATGATGTAATCCCAGGGGCTCCATTCAAGATCTCTCCACCTTCGCGCATGGCGATGAGTAAGGGGACTCCGCATGTTGCTGACGCAGCACAACCCCTGCTCTGAAAGCAACTGTCCAGGAGAGGTCAGGCAGACCTCACAGTATTGGCACCGACGGCCACGGGGCACATGGTGATGGGCGACATCCGCACACGCTCACAGCAAATGGGGCCCACGAACAAGTGATATTGTGACGAAAAGCAAGGTCTATGTATTTCCTACCAGTCGTTGGCTTGCGTGCGTTTCGCACCATCCCAACAGACTAAGTTACAACCCACTCCCCCCCTCTTTTCCCTTTGGTCCACATCAACCGTCTACCGAATCTTGGCCTTGATGTACGGCACTTCCACATCCTCCCCGTCGGCATCCTCCGTCACCACCTCAAAGATGAGTTCCGTCTGGTGTGACGGGATCGGCTTCTTGGTCACCGACTCGACCAGCTCGCTCAGCTTCATGCCGAACTTGCCCTTCTGCTTGGCCGCCGGGAAGAACGACGCAAACAGGAGGCTGACTCCGGAGCTCAGCATCGCAATAGTCAGCCCGCGCTTCTCGAAGTCGTCGAGCAGCTCCTGTAGCGTGATGTTCCCGATCTCGAACCGATCCCAGATCTTGTCCAGCGTCACCTTGCCGTTGGGGCCCTTGTACTCGACCTTGGGGCTGGCGATCGGCTCGCTGAACCCAAAGAACGGCAGCGCCAGGTTGATGAAGCCGTTCTTGTACTGCTCAATGTCCGTCTTGCCATCGATGATCTTGTACAACTCCAAGATCACCAGCCCAGTGACCAGCGCCGTAGTGGTCGCGATGGCCGGGATGATCTTGCCGGCAATGAACTTGGTCTTGTGTCGGTCCGCTTGCTCGATCTTGTAGTTCTCAGCCCGCAGGTTGCTGGCGGCCGTGATGAAGTCGATGTGATAGTTGGTATCGTCGTCCTTCTCGAAATCCACCGGCGTCAGCTTGAAACCCGCCAGCGTCTTGGGATCCGGCAGGTCCGTGATAAGGTTCTGCAGCTCCGCCGTGTCGTCAAAAGCGCTGGCGCCAGCGTTCGGGTCCTATCTCACATCAGTACACCCCCTAACTCCAATTTGACCAGCACTGAGTACAACTTACAGGGTCCTTGTCGTCAGCCTGGATCTTGACGTTCGAGTCTGGAGAGAAGTCCGGGACAATCATCGAATCCAAAGCTTGGAGATAATCCTGCCGCGTCTTTCCCTTGACATTGATATTGTAGTTGAAGGCATGCAGGTTGGTCGCCGCTTCGATAAACGAGAAGTGCGTCTTGTTGTCAGGGTCGAACTTGAGCGGGTCCGGCGCCCGCTTGGGCCCCGACCAGAAAGGTGTCCCAGTCGACGAGACGGCATCCTTGGGGAAGTTGTAGAGGAGTTGCTGGATGGCGTTGTTGTACTGCTTCTCAAACAGCATGCGACCCCACTCGACGCAGTCCTCGAAGGTGAGAGCCCGCTCGTTCTTAAGGAAGTCAACCAGCGTCTCCAAAGTGGCCTTCTCGTTGCCGCCCTGCTTCAGAGTGGTCTCAAGGTAGTTGGGCTGAGTGAGGTAGAGGTTCGCCGTTTCGGCCGGCTTCACGAACGAGCTCTCAAACAGCTCTCGTGCCCACGCGATTGTGTGCTCAATCTTGTTGGGGAAACTCCGGAGAGTGCACATGGGGAAGGACTGCTCCGGCGGGTCCTGGGATGAAGAGTAGGACTCGGTAAGCATGGGAAGAACCACTTGCGTGTTGCCCTTGGTGCCGAGAGTCCCGCTCTCGAGAAGCGGCTTGTGGAAGAACACACATCTCCTGTCGACATATGTTCTCGCCTCGACATTGTCCAGCGCGTTGGTCACGCCGTCGAGCTTGTTCCAAAAGTCCTCGTTGAAAATGTGCTCCGTGTCGGGCCCGACACGGTCCTTCAGCGAGATGATATGGCCCACAAGGTCAGGATTCATGGCCTGCACAGCCCCCGCAGCACACTCGCTCTTCATCTGGCCAACGTCCTTGGGCCGGAACAGGAACTGCCTGTTCAAGTTGCTCTTCTCGATCTGGTCCATGTCCGTCACGGTGATCTGCCCATTGGGGCCGGTTCCGAGGCCAATCATTGCCCAGTTCTTGAGCATCTCGCAGCCAATCGCTCCGGCGCCGACCAGAAACTGCCTGATGTTTGCAATCTTCTCCTGGAACTCGCGGCCGAAAACCGCAATCTGACCATCGTAGCGGGACCCGGTGGGCTTGCAGGACTCCTCGGAGCGGGCGGATCCTGCCGGGAGCGATTCCAGAGAATCAAAGTACATGAACTGCTTTACGGGGTGGAATTTGCCCGACACGGCCTTGATCACCTCCTGGGCGGTGAGACCACCAAAGAAGGCTGCCATGGGACTAAGATCGCCCGTTGCCTGGTAGCTGAGCTCCTTGAGGAGCTTGTCGTCAAATTCCACCTCGATACCTTCGGCTTGCGCAAACCCCTTGGCCGAGTTGAGAATGACGAGCGCATCTTCCTCGTTCAACGGCCTCGGGAGACGGCCGTGGGTTAGCGCAAATGAGTGCAGAGCGTTGAAACCGATGTGGAGTTGCTGGGGTCGGTCGAACTTGGCGAAGTCGGAGATGACGAATTCGGGATCCTTCAAGGCAGCAGTGATGCCCTTGAAGTCGACAAACTTGGGCATCTTGACCTGCTGATACAAGCCCCCGCGTCGGTACTGGCCCAACCCGGACACATCCCCAATCGAGAAGGTGTAGGGCCCTTTCACCGTAACCTTCCGGGGTTCGCAACCGTTAAGACCCTCCAGACCCTCAACTTCTGAGAATGTGACGTAGTCGCCGTCCTCGAGCCCGTGGCGCGTTTCGTCGAGGGCAGAGACCAGCCCCTCCTCATCGATGTCGGCAACTATGCCGTTCACGGGGCTTTCTCCAGTGGCGTCGATGACAGTAAAGTTCTTGCCGAAGTCGCAGAACACGGAACCAAAGAGACCGAAGGTATCGGCCACGATGAAGTAAATGCCCTTCTCGTGGCAGTAGTCGCCGATGATCTTTTGGAGGTGGAGAGGTGTGTTGGTAAGGACGACGACTTGGTACTTGTCGAACTGTGAAAGGTTCTCGCCGAGGCTGTCCAGAAAATGTCAGTTAGCTTTTGTCTCCAGCTCGGGACTAAACGGGGATTCTGGCTTCCTACCTAGCAGACTCGTGGATGCGAACGGGGGTGTATGCGTTGAGCTCGGCGACCCGGGGTGCGGTGACCTTATCACGGGGCTTGCCAACATCCTCGGCGTGGAGGAAGAACTGGGAGGAGAGATCCGCGATGGCGACCGGCGCTGGATCGTGGAGGGTAAGGCTCTTGACGCCCGCAAGGGCGACATTCTTGGCGACTTCGACACCGAGACCCTTGAGGCCGACAATGAGCACGTTCGACGCGCCCATGCGCTTCATGGCCTCATGGCCGAGGACATAGAGCTGTCGGCTGTAGAGAGATTCGTCGATTTCGGTCGAGCCCACGACCGACTCGTCGACCTGCATCCGGGTGACGAGGTCGACCTCGCCGGGCTGCTGCGTGCCCTGCAAATCCATCGTTAGAGGTGTGTTCGAGGGGAGGCGGAACGTCATAGTTGGGCGGCAGATGCAGAGCTGAGGTCTTGATGCTCCGTGGCATGTATGTCGAGAGGTAAGGCAGGGAGGGACATGCGCCCGACAGCTGGCGGCGAGCTGCGAGCTGATCGAGACACTCTGGGGAAGGGGACCGGGCAGCTGCAGCTGTAACTCACAGTCATGGTTCGTTTGAGGGAAATAGGCAAATCCCCGTCGGATACCTTGCGTTTCCCCAGTTTGGCGAGAATATCGGTTGGTGTTGAAGGAGTGGAAGATGGGAAAACTGATGGGCGAGACGTTGGTAATCGAGGCGGGCGTGGAAGGCACAAGAAGGGCGTTGGATGTTTCCGGTCATGCCAGCCCCGCCGCTGTCATTGCAGCCTGCGGGGAGTGACGAAGAAGTGGGGTAGAAGGCCGAGCTTGGCTCCCTCCGAGTGCTAGAACAACCGTGCCTAAACCTAATAAAGCACAAGGAAGTGTCTATTTCTTTGTCCTTGCTCTTGAACATTATCTCGTGGCGATCTCCTGGACACTTCTAGGTTCTCTCTCAGTGGTCCTCTTGTTGCTTTTCAGCCTAGCACCTGCGTATTTCTGCCGTTTCTTACCGGTTTCTTAGTTTGGTCTCACGCTGGTGTATTTTATGTGGCTTCTTCTCGTTCTCTCTGTATGATATTTTGATATACTTTCTTCCCCTCTCCTCCATCCCTGACTTCCTTCCGCCGCCCCCAACGGCTTTCTAGCATCCGTGCCTGGGCAGAACGAGACGAGATGGTGGTACCATATCTTGTCTTCGAAAAAAAAACTCCCAGTTGTTACACACACGCAAGATCATGTGCTGCTACCAAGTCAACGGAACGGAATCCCCGTGCCTCGAAGTCTATCGATAAAATTTCTATGGAAAACATGTCTATTAAAGCGAACAAGTTATGCCGTAATGGAGTGTACCAACGACCGTTTTAGCCCTGACCAGAAACAACACCACCTGCAAGCTTCCATGCGTCTGCACCACAGAGCTGCGCGAGAGGGAGGTGGAAGAAGCTGATAGGTGTATTCCAACAAAAACGCCCAACCATGTGTGCAGCAAGCTCCCGTCAAAAATACAAGACCCAACCGGAAAAGAGAAATCGAACTCTCGAGAGTCTCCCGCATGCCCCACAGCATCAGGACCGGGGCACATGTCATTTTGCAGCCTTGAGATGCACATCACTGCCATGGAATGTCAGAGTAGAGATCGGGGGGAACTCTCGGGCACACGTACAAGATCAGGTCCGCGTTTGGCGGGATATGGCCATGGAAACCCCTAAGCGAGGAAGCAGTCAGTACCAGACTTTGAATCCAGGCCATTGTGATGGCTGCGTGGTGGGTTTTATGCTCACCTCTCTCCGTAACCGTAGTCACTGCCAAATGAACCGCCATCAGCCCAAGTTCCAGCAGACTTCAAGTTTCAACAACAGGGCCATCTCACCTGGTGATGTCGAGAGTTGCCTCCTCGCCAACCTTCATGTCCAAGACGGCCTCATCCCAGCCTGCAGAACACGGTGTTAGGCTACATTCCAACCCCAAAGAACCCTGCAGCTGCTTGCTCACCTTTGATCAACCTCCCGATGCCGATCTCAGTCACAAAATCACCTCGACCGATGGACGAGTCAAATCTAGCGCGAAGAAAAAGCGTGGCTTGTCAGCTCCCCACAGCAGCCAGAGATATGATATGAGACAGATTCGGCATGACAACTCACTCCTGGCCTTTGTTGTCCGGCTGGCTGGAGTCCTTCAGCCAGCCAGTGTAAGCGATGGTGACCGTCTGGCCCCTGGAGGGCTGGGACCCGCTGCCAGCGACTTTCGTTGTTCGTGTCACACCCATTGCACAAAGTATGCTGGTTCTGTGCGTAAGCACTGGGAGTGTACTGTGCCGTGGGATGGTGAGGGGTGGTGTGACCCGGTATAAGGGCCGTCCCGTTTGTTGCTGGCTTGGTGTCGAGGCGAGGCGCGCAAGTTAGCAGCACTCAAGTCTCTTCTTGTTCCAGTCCACTGTGGCCAACACTCGAGGTGTCAGGCGAAGACCGGCGGGAAGGATATCTGAGAATGTAGGATGTGTGTGTGAGGGGCCGGCCGAGACTGGGCTGAAGGCAGGTTGGCAGGCTGGTGAAGTGATGTCTGGAGAATATTCACTTGAGAGAGAGAAGGCCGGTTGGCATGGCAGACCGACTTATATATTCGAGAGAGGTAGGGAAGCGGGAGGCATCAGACAGCTTAAGCAGGGACAGGGAGCGGACACGAGATGTGTATTTAATTACTTTTTTGTGCTAAACGACATCGGCCCAGCAGAATCCCCTCGCCTCTCTGCATATCGCGTCGGCCGTCGCCATGGCGGAAAAGCACTTGTCCCTGTCTGCTCTCGACCTGCGGCTCGCACACACACGCGCCACGCGAGGAGGGTACCGGTACTCGGACCAAGAGAGGGGCGGGCGGGTGTGAGTGCAGGACAGGGCGACCGCCGACAGGGCGCTGCAACCGGCTCCTCTGCGCAGATCTGTCCCAGGACCGACCGGTGTGAGATCCCACGCTGCAGAGCTAGTCCCGCCGGCAATTTTTAGTCTGGTGTGTCGGCACGAGTTTGCACAGTGGTCGGCTTGGTGTTCGTGGCAAGGACCTGGCCGTGGCTTGCGCGGTGACGGGACTGATGCTGGCCCCGGTTGGCTGCGTCTGGTTCCAATGGTTGTGCAGCTGGAGCCGGGCACGATTTGCGAGCACTAGCGCGGGGTTTTCGTGGGGTTGGACGACCAGGGCCCTGCAGCAGCGCAGCCCTGGAGGTGGTGACTTCCAGGTTTCCTGCCCCCCCTCGGAGCTCTCTGCCCGGGCTCGAGCCGGGCTCTGACCTCGCCCCTCCACACCCCCTGCACGCACACACAAGGTCTCCCTCCTGGCGCCCAATCTGCCACCGCATCTCGCATGTTGCCAACACGATCATCGCCCTCCCACCGCCAATGAACGCTAATACATCCGATGCGGATCGCAGCTGTCTACCGACAAGGTTGCGTGCGCTAGTCCTTGCACATGCGGCCGCAGGCATTCCAATCGACCAAGGTCCAAGACGAGACATTGTGGGACAGGAAGGATGGAATGCTGCCCTCCCCCCCCGGCAAGCGAGGCTTCGGCGCGCCCTCGCGCCCTGTCACCGAGCCGTTGCTAGACTGTACGAAGTTTCATTCTTTGCCCTCTGCAGAACACTACGGCAGGCCTTATGCACCGGCCGCATGGGTTTACGAGCTCTGGATGCCTTTGAGGGACCCGGAGTGGAGGTCGCCAAGGCCAGAGGGGAGGAGCCTGCGGTTGGAATGTGGAATGAGAGGTCTCATTCTCTCACACATCCGGCGAGCCCTCCTGATTCTCCGTCGCCAAGTCGCTTGACGAGGCCGGCGAGTTGCCCGAGCCCGAGGCACCCTGCCGGGTCGGAAGCGGGCCGTTTCTGGCATCTGCCAAGTCCGATCCGTGCCGTGCGTGCGAGAGCCATCAACTACCACCCCGTGTCCATCACACAGACGTTGTACATGGACAGGGCAAACACGCGGCTACCAACCAGCAGGACCAAGGGCCATGACGAGCCGCAGCTGCCGGCCGTCAGACGGCGAGGCGGCGGGAGAGGATGGTGGGCGCAGACGCAGACCACTCAACCGATACACACGCGCAGACGCACACCTAGCGACCTAACGACGGCCGCCACTGCTCCGTCATCTGAGACCATGCATTGCCTGGTCCAGGGACGACACTAATATCTCCTACGTACCCCCACTGCCCGAAGCCAGGAGACTCGGTCGTTGCCGGCCAATCCAACTCCGCGGGACTCTATTGCCTAACCAAGAATGACAAGAAGCCGTCGGTGGAGGTGCCTGGCGTTCCCGGAAGCTGCGAATCCCGCCGGCTTGTCTACCTCGCTAGTCATATCCGATCGGGCAGCCGAAAAGGGGATCGCGGACGAGAACGGACGAGATATCTGTCGTGACTGCTGACACAGGACCGGTAGCGGAGCCATGACACAAACGAGACATCTGCTGTCCTACCACCTCGTCTTGAGGAACCTAGTCCCGGTCGTAGTGCAAGGGTTCAGCGCGGGCGATCGCATACAATGTCTCTCTATTTGTTCAACCGATCATTTGCAGCTCACATCACACACATACAATGAGCACCGAATCCCACATGCTGGACAGATCGAGATGGCTGGCTCTGTCCCAGGGGAAGACGTCCGGCCAGACCACACATGCCACGACTCCGACGTCTCCGAGGGAGTCCAACAATGCCCGACCCTAGCCATCCCAGCGACGATGTTGGTTCGTGTACCAAGGACTCACGGTCACCAAGTACATACGTTGCCCCCCGGCTAGTTGGTCCCCTGTCGTCGACTCCACCCGCTATCTCGATGTCATCCCGCCCGTAGGATTCGTGTCTGCATATTTCGTGGAATTATGATCGATGCTAGCGTCGATGCGGAACCTTGCCGAGAGACGGGACCGCTCAGGAATGAGTAGCGGTAAGCAGCAGGCCGGCGGGCCATCGTCTCGGGCACTGGCGGCATCGAGATCGCTGGCGGGACGTGGCCTGGGAAACACGTGGAGATGCCCAACTGGGCGAGCTCTGCGTGTCACGGGGTTAGGTTGGTCCAAAGAAGCTGCTACACTAGATCCTGCCGGCTTGGATCGAAGCCGAGGGATGGGGGCAGATCGGAGCGTTGTGGTTGGGCTCGAGCCGGACGGAGTTCTCCCCGTCCGATGGCACCAGCTCTGCTGCCCCTCCCTGCCAGCACGTTCTGGGCCGGATGCAGGACAGAGCACACAAACACGCAGGCCGCAGGTTGATGGTAGCTAGGCATGCGTCCGCGGTCACAGGAGGGCCTAAAAGGATGCCCGATGATGTTCGGATGGCATAAAACCATCCGAAAGGTCTGGGAAACTGCGAATGCCGTAGGCACGGCAGCGTGTCCGAAGTCGCACGAGACACCAAAGTTGACTCTCACTGGGCCCATTGGCCGTTGCTTCTGAAGGCAGGGTGGGGGTAGTGGACGAAGAACAAGGCAACCGGGAGGCGGCAACCCGCAGAAAGACGGATGCCGTGGTTCTTCGTCACAGAGATCGACGGTCAAGAGATCTTGGAACAGGCATCCCGAGACCGCAACCCCTCTCTTCCCCCGCGCACTTAGGAAAAAGAAACAGCCACATCCATCAAGTTGCCCAGACAAGCTAGCCGCCGTTGCCGCCCCAGCCCCGGGCCCTGGGAGACGATCGACCGACCCCCAACGCCTTCCGCCAAGTCCACGCTCGTCAAGACTTTCCCCGTGCGGTGTCTTGATGATTAATCCCGCCGGTGATTACTCACAGGGCCGTGGAATGGCGAATTCCAACACTGGCACCACCTGCACCATCACCACTTGGGTTGGGGGGGGAAAGGCAGAATGAAGAGTCGTCATGTCATATCCTGTCCCTGGGTGGGTCGGTCGAGCGGGACATTCCGATAGACGATGATCCCCTGAACTGTAGAATACCACACACAGTATGTACCTACTGTGTACAACATGAGAGAGAAACAAAGAAGAAAGAAAACGTGGGAAAACAGGCATCCAGCCCCGCCCAGGCGGTTGGCGATCAAACCCGCTAATCGGCAGCGTGGGCGACCATCCACTCGCCATCTGTCTTGATTCGTGCCGTTGATCGTCGATCTCCACCCTCGCGCGCGTCGAGATCTTTGCTTGTGAACAAAAGAGGGGCGGGAAAAAGCGCAAACATGGTGAGGGTCTTGTTTGAAACGAAACATGGGGAACGGGGAAAAAGAGGGAGAGAGAACAACCGGTGGGGATGAAGTCATGCGTTGTGGAAGTGGAGTGGAGTGTTT
>FTIZ01002564.1_pt1 | contig 11143 bp, 8 predicted proteins | sample 1658381 | NCBI WGS metagenome assembly FTIZ01 (sample SAMEA3914822, study PRJEB12502) | metagenome | biome: forest; material: soil | place: USA | collected 2012-03-12 | depth 0.1 m
TCCCCGGGCTGCGACTCCCGGCCGCTCGCACCAGGCCTGCTCTGCCCCTCGGGCAGGGTCAACTCCAGCGGCGGGTCACTGGTGCTGACGTCGGCGCCAAACGCGGGCGCGCGCAGGGCGTCCGGCGCCGTCGCCTTGCCCGTCACGGGATGGGGGTAGTGGAAGGGCACGACCCGGGTATCGGGCCACAGCATCTTCTGCTCGAAAATCTCGTCGGGGCCCAAGGGGTCCTCCGGGAACGTGGTCGTCGGCCACGGCACGTAGTTCTTCTTGGTGTGGGCCCAGCCCTTGGCGAAGTCGGCGTGCCAGAATGGGAAGTAGCGGTAGCGGAAGAGCTTCCAGGCGCCGTTCTCCTTGATGTACTCGTTCTCGTACAGGCCGCCCTCCCACCACTGGCGGTGGCCGCGGGGGTAGTACTCCTCGATGCTCTGGTGGGTGCCGGCCTGCATGAGGGCGCGCATGCGGCACCAGGCGTGGGTGCCCGTCGCGTCGACGTCGACGATGTCCTGCATCATGATGTGGTCCAGCAGCCAGCCGTGCACGGGGCCGTTGCGCCCGTCGACAAAGGTCTTCTGGAAGCGGCCCTGGTAGAGACGCTTGATTCCTTCCTTGCCGCGGTAGCGAGACCCGAGGAACTCGACGTAGGCGTCGGGGTGGTCTGAGAACATGTCGACGACCTGTCGGGAGGTGAGCGTTAGCCGGTGACAAACAAGGTACCGTATGAGCGTCCCCGCGCGGGATGGGCGAACGAACCTCATCGTACAGGCACTTGTCGAGGTAGTAGCCATACTTGAAGTGCGTCTTGCGGACCTCGGATTCGTCTGCAAACAAGAGTCAACCGAGAAGCATGGGGGACCAAGACAGGCACGGCACCAACCCGACACACGCGACACCTCCTTCTGGAGAGCCTGCACCTGCTTCTTGAGTTCGGCGAATTCTGCCTCCATCTTGCTGGCGGGGATAGGTTATGTGGGTGGCTCAATTGGTATGACGATGTTGTAAGGGCGGGGTGGAGAGTTGTTGATGCTGGAAACGCTGGGAGGCTGGAGGGCAAACGCGGTTCAAGTATCACGACAACCCAGGCACCGCACGCAAGCTTACTTGTACATTCGCGTGGCCGGGAAATATATCCAGGCTGTCGGCAGGGTGCCATTGCCATGTGGTATCGGCAGATGCCTCCAACGTGGTGTTCATGACATCCCTGTGCGGAGTAGGTCCAGCGCCGGAAAATGATCTGCGGAAACCTCCGACGCGACGAAACCCCCCTCGCGCGACCGGTCGCCGTCCATTGCCCCGCGTTGTCGAGGGGGCATCCGGGTTGTCACCATCGCTCGCTTCAAGGCGCCACGAAGAGATGCCGCGTCGAATAGATGGCGGCAGAGTTCTGCCGCGCAGGGTGCGATGCAAAAGTGCGAGCTGTGGATTCGATGATGCGACGGAGGCACACGGTTGGCTGCCGAGTTCCGAGTGCAGATGCAGCGAGGCAGCCCCAGCGAATCCCGTGCCTTCGCGACAGCGTCCCATGGCGAGAACCAGATGTATGCCGTCTGAAGCAGGCAGTTTCTACGGCAAACAGTGCTTGGTGTTTTCGGTGATTGTCAATCGACCTGCGCACCTTGACAGGATTCTGAACTTCTGAAGAACCCCCGATTCGGACCCCCACAGTTGAGATCCAGTCCTGGTGCACCTGAATTTGCGGGGTGGGTTGTTGATCTGGACTGGCTGAGGCTGGCTGAGACTGGGAGCCTGGTTTGCCCCACTTGCCTGCCGGCTGCCTGCGCCAAGTACCACACCGAGAGGGCTCACCAATCACAGCGACTGTACGGACCATCCCCGGAGCTAAGGGGGCCACAGGCCCACAGCCCCTCGCGCCGACGCCATGATTGGCTGTGATTACCGATGATTATTGAAACCGCTTTCTTGACTTCTGCTCTGGCCAACCGCTGACGGGCTCTGCGGCACTTGCACAGAATGAACTTTGCTTTTTTGAAAATCATGGCGTCTCCAGCCTAGCCCAGCGGGGATAGCGGCACCAATCTGGAATCCCGCAACCTTGTCGAACCCGCTGCTTTCTGCGACCTGAAATGGCCGCATCTTTCTTGTCTCTCGCCGCTACCTGTCTCTCCTTCTCACTTGCATGTCGAGGCGAGCCAAACTTTCTGAGGGAACGCTGTCAGGGGCAGGATTTTGTCCAGCGGGAAAATCTCATGTTTGGATTATTTCCTGGTGGGAAACCCGACGCGCCGGCACGCGTACCCGGTTGCGGATCGCGGAGATCGGACATGACCGGACGCCATTGCGCCCTGGCAGTGGAGAACAGCCTGGACCAAAAACAAAAATAGAAACAGCAGATTGCACACTTGAGATCCCGGGCTAGCCATGCCGCATGCGCGATGAGATCGAGATGCCGACGAATGACAGACCGGGAGCTTCGACTTTGCGGGGACCGCTGCTCATGAAGCAACTCCAAGTCTCATTCTCCCCCACGTAGTCGGCGGGAAGGGACCCGTCGTCCTCGCTGCTGGTGTCTCCAACGAAGCCGAGGCCTCGGGGCGTGTCTGGCATGCACGAGGAGACCTTGTCTCAGTGTCAGACCCTGCTGGGCTGGGACGGCATGGCAAACATGCTCGCGGACTTCGGAGTGGCCTCCGGATCCCGGAGGTGTGGATGACAGCAAGCCAGCTGTCCGCCTCTGTGGCCTGCCGCCACAATCTGCGGCCCCGCTCCCCCCCTCATCACATCCGAAGCCTCGAGTCATTTCGGGGACGGCAGCCAGCAAGCCTGGCGCAAGCCCTGACAGCCCCCGGAACAGCCAACCATGTCAGGTGTAGTGCTCCTAGTCACGCCCTGTTCCCCGCCCAGCATCCCAGCAACCTCTTGCGTCGTCCGGTCTGCCCTCTGTTAAACCGGTGCAGGTCGCCCGCCGCTCGGTGCTTGCCCGGCCTCGTTTTCCCCTCGCACCTAGCGGCTCATGGAACTTGACACCTATGGATAAGCCTGACCGATGCCGGCTCGCGCCCATGGGAGCGCGGGCCGATGACTGGAACTCCGGGGATGATGATTCGTACATTCTACCCACACTGTCCTCCAGACGCCATCGCCGGCAGGAGCATGTTTACCGACCGATTCGACACCGTACCCGACGACAGCTGAACAAGTTTGCTTGCCTCAAATGCCAGCTTAAGAAGACAAAGGTACGTGAGGCTCCGCAAAAGCGCCGTCTGCTTTGCCAGTACCCTGTTTCTGCGTCTTCGCGTCGATTCCGACAAACCCTGACCGAAGCCCAACACCCTCAGTGCGACGGCTCCCGCCCCTTGTGCGCCGCATGTGTCAAACGCCATGACGAAGAATGCGAATATCCCGTTAGGGAGGGTGCGGTTTCACGCTACGCAGACCTGAAGGTGACTTCGGAGCAGCTCGAGGTTGAGAACAAGTGTCTTAAGGATCTCTTAAGCTCCCTCTCCTCCCTGCCCGAGTCTGACGCCTTGGCCGTTTACCGCAAGCTTAGGCTCGCGGATGATCCCGCTGCGTGGACGCTACAGGATGTCAAACATGCAAGCGTGCTCTTCGCGGCGACAGACAGCGAGGCGCTGATGATCCATGCCGACGCGCCGGCAGATAGTGTCCTCAAGGTGCCCGCCCAGCCCTGGACGTCGGTCGCCGGAGATGCTCTCGTCTCGCACCTGGCCTCAGACTTCTTCAAGTGGGACAACCCATTTCTATGCTCTTTTATCGACCAGGAGCTCTTCCTAAGGGACATGCGGCATGGCAGTCGGGCGAACAGCCGATTCTGCTCCCCGTTTCTGGTCAACTCTCTTTGCGCATGGCGCTCGGTAAGTCATCCCCCTTTTCCCCTTTGTTGGCAGGCGCCCTGATTGTCGTCAAATTATTACAGGCGTTTTTGAACAAGGCCAAGTTCTTTCAAGCGACAACGGATAATTTCGGGGCAAAGTTCACGTCTGAGGCTAAGCAGCATCTCGATCTCGAAGCAGGCAAGCTCTCCCTCACGACAGTTCAAGGGTTGTACATCCTGTTTATGGTGTCTTGTCTCGATGGTACCAACAGGGCCGGAGCCATGTATCGTCTGGCCGCTTTGGATTTTCTTTCCAAGTTGCAGGCGGACAACTCGCTCGCCAGACCCGGAAGCGAGGCACCGGGACACGCCGATCAACGCCAAGCGCTATCTAAAGCATGTTGGGGTATATTCAAGGTCGAGTGGTAAGCAGGCAGCCATCTATCACCCCAGTCCAAGGCGCCAGCCTGCGGTTGCATCTGACGCTGCATCCCCTGCTCGAGCACCGTCTCGGGTTCCAAGCGTGTCCCTCTGGTTTTTGTCTTAGCCACATTTCGTGCTAATCCCGCGCTGGCAGCATAATCTCCGACATGTTCCTGAAGGCGCCTCCAATTCTCCCCCCATTAATTCCATCTATACAAGGCGGTGCAAGCAACACCGCCATCAACACCGACATACTCGGCTCGCCCTTCGGGCTCAACTCACCACAACCCCCTATCGCTCCCGGCGCTCTTGCAATAGCAAACCAGATCAGCGTCCTCCACTATCGCGTCACGCGCTACAACCAAGAGCCTCGCGGCTTAGTCGGAGACGAAATGGACCTGCGAGTCCGCCGCGATCTCTATCTTCAACTCACAGCCCTTGAAAACTCCTCACCAGCCCACCTCCAACACCACAACAACCCCACCCCCCAAACAATCCACCTCAAGTAAGCACACCGCGCCCAGCCCCCATGCCAAAACCAACGCAACTCACCCCCTTCCAGAACCCACCTCAACCTAATCGCCCACACCCTCCTCCGGCCCCTGCCGCCCTCAGCTCCTTTCCACCCCCCAACAACAACCCGATCCCTCCTCCTCACCCTCTGCGTGCAAGACCTCGCCCTCCTCGAGACCTACCTCGCCCGCTGGCCGCTCGCCGGCCAGTACTCGCCCATGCTAATCAGCGGCGTCTCCACCGCCGTGCTCACGCTGCTCCCTCTCCTCCTCCAAAAGAGTAGCGACGACGATGGCGGCGGCGACAAGAAGAACAATGTGCATGACGGTGATGATATCGACGGTGATGATATCGGCGGAAGGGATGTGGACAGCCGCGTGGAAGCGCTATTTACCCGCGCCTGTGTCTTATTGCGGGAGTTTGCAGAGCAGGTGACGGGTGTGAAGCGGATCATGCAGGGGGTGTTGGCGGTGGCGTGGAGGAATGGGTGGGAGCTTCCCGGGCCCGCAAGAGTGGCGTTTGAGGGGTTGGCGTCGGAGGAAGAGAGGGAGCGGCTGACGGGTGGCGTGGCGATGGATTTTATGATGCCTGGGTTGGTCGGGGGGGTTGGTGTGGATTTGGATCGGGTGTTGGGGGAATGGGGAGGTGCTGCTTCTGGCGGTGGTGGTAGTGGGTTATGACGGAATTGGGGTTTACCCTCTGTTTTGCATGTGCTCGAGTCGCTCGTTTTGCGTTGTCATCATCCTACTTCTACCGTCCGTCGTCGTCGTCCTTGATCGGTACAGGCTAGCAAATGCCCAAGCCCGCCACTATTCAGGGCCCTTGTTGCCATATTTGCCTAGTGGTATCATCGTTCAGTCTGTCAACCTCGTCGCTCAAGATCTGGAAGAAGAGCATGTCAAGTCATCGTATTCCCGGGCCAGGTCTATCCTCTTCTCCAGTACTCACCAGGTCCTGGGATTGATAGAGGCTTGTATCGGAGGGGCTAACCTCACTCTAGCCCAGTGAACGACGCCGACCAAACACGATGACTGTTAATTTACTACATTGGTGCAGCCCTAGTCTCACAGAGACATGCCAAGATGTCAGGGCCGTCATGTCAGTTCAGAGGCAAGTAAGTGCTCGGGTAAGAGTGGCAAAGGAGCACGCTAGAACGGTAATTTCTGGAGAGGTTAAGGCATTGATAGGAAACGAGAGTGAGATTGGAAGCTTAGTTGCGGCGTAGCGTAGTAGAGACCTATAGTTAGATGCGGGGATAGGTACGTTGAAAGGTTTGGAGGCCACGAGTTGGCTCGAGGTGGGGACGAGAGCAATGAATAAGTAGTGGGCACAAAGTTGAAACACGTGGCTAGGGTATTGTTAATATCCTTCAAGTTGTGTGGCTTCTGTTTGGCTTTTGTTCAAGGAGGGAAGACTTCAAGCATCATCCAACAGTTCAACAGACTCCAAACGGCCTTGGGCAGAACCATGACATATTTGCTACGGCCCCTGTACTTCAAAGTATCAACGAGAACATCGCAATCTCGACGTGCAAACCCCCTATGATATTACAGTGCCGTGAATGCAGCTCAGCGTCGATCCTACCTGACGTTCTGTTCAATGGCACGGGTACCACTTTCCCCGACAGGGAACGCGAGTCGAGTAGCTTTTGCCCAAGCACTCCGAGTCGTAACAGCATCTACCGGGTGCGGAAGATTGAGAATTGCTTGGTAACTACCGATTCAACAGCACCCGATGGACCTAGCCGTAGAAGGGGGTGTTTGATTGCCCATTACCATCAGTAACTTGACATCGGGCTGTGGTTTCACGACGGAGCTACGGAGTGTCGGGGAGTGTTGTCGACGCCCCCTTTCGTGACTTTGCGCTCTTGGTGACCGTTCTCCAGTGCCCACTGTAGCCCCAGAATAACCATTGCTCTCGGACGTCATCAGTTGGGTAAGTCCCTGAGTCACAGGCGAGGGTGTTTGGCCAAGCCAGCACCAACACCCCCCACCTCTTTCGGCTAAGCTCCTATGACCTCGAATCTCGTCGGGCATCATGAGCGGGCACCACATTGGGTGGGGGTTAACTGGCATCCCGGCAAGCACTTTCTGGCACGCCGTTACCACCCTGGTCCTTGAACGGCGTCTCTTGTAGGGCCGATACGAGGCTGATTTGTCGAAGGCGGGAGCTGAGCCCAAACATTCTGTTGTCGCGATAGCAATGCCCTGAGCAACCAAGCCGAGGATGCTCGAATCTCGTTCTTCCTTTAGTTCGTGCATACCGGCTCACCTCTCGCCTCTGTAGATCGGGCAAAGCGGATTGAGACACCCCTTTGCCAAGAAGAGGAGATCTTCAATGCTACTACAAAACACTCAGGAGGGACTCGTCCGCACTCAACGGACCGAGATCCCTGAAACGGGTCCGGTTGGCCCGAAGATTCCTCCCACCATCTCCCGTGGGCCGCAATCTTTGCGCCGTGCCGCTTAACCAAGGCAACCATCGGCAACTCGTCGTCGGGCAGCTCACCTTTAGGCTGCAGAAGTATCATCATCATTTTCGTGTTTACAGACGTGCCACAGCCTGACGCGAGGCTCACCCCCCTTCTTCGCGCCGCTGAACGCTCCACACATATGGCATTAGTGGCGCACGAGGCGAGGGCATTGGGCCGACAAAAATAATCTCCTCGCAGTCGAGATCTCGGCAGAACACCGGGCCTGAGTCAGTACCACCTCCTTTGGCTCAGTCGGGATTATCGGGCGGTTTGTGATTGATCAGGGAGCTCCGGTGTGCCTCGGACGCAGCACAGCCCCTTGTTTGAGTCGAACATGCCGTCAGCTAGCCGTTGTCATCTGAACCCGGTTTTGAGAGGTCAGGCAAGGGAGAGGCTGAAGGTGAGACAAAAGCCAGCATTCAAACCTAGCCAAATAGACTTTTTGGTCCTATTAGTAGATGTGTGTCTGAGTCGCGCCTCGAACAACGACGACAGTTTGGCCGTTTCGCATCCGCCCCGTAAGGCAAAGACGGCCACAAGCCCTCCCCGCGGCATTACCAGTGGCGGAGGAGGAGCTGAGACGAATAATGTGGGATGTGTGGATTGCCGAGAGATAACTGGGGCCCTCTTGTAGGCGAGGACGGGGTCGGCGCATCGCCGGGCCGATATCTCGGACGCAGACCGCTCGCGACATAGTGCCACCACCCTCCCAGCGGGTCCACGGGATGTCAGCATTGGGGGTACAGAGTCACTCACCATACATTTGCGGAACCGCGACAACCCCTTCGGTCGGTTCCGGAGAGAGTCAGAGAGAAACATGGCACCATGTTTCGCATAGTCCTGGAGTCGAAAGGGGCCGGCGACGGCGAGAACCTCCGAAAGATATACGCTCGGGGACTCAACGTCGAGCGAGTCAATTACTAGGTTTCTGCGTCGTCGGAGAATATGTTACCTTGGCCCCAGCTATTGTCGATACGGGCGATGGTTGTGAGGTACGACGTTATGCTGCATGTTACAATAAGGCGAGGGGGGTGAGCTGACCCGGGTGCAGGCCGTGTTGACGCCTTGTGCCCTGTTTTGGTCCACTTACAGGTTGTCGACCGGACTGAGACCCGGGTGCTGCGGCAATGCTTCCTGTCGGGCACGGTTTCGGTCTGTTTCTCTCCTCTCGTTCTCGCCTATTTCGTCATTCCGCGGTCTTCTCTCACCAGGGGGGCGGCGCTATCTCGGCTTACTGTGGCTGGGCGATTGCCGGTTTAGGCGCGCAGAGGCGAGTCTGGGGAAGTCTGGGGAAGCGGGAGGAAAGCGAAGGGCTGACTGCCGTGCAGTGATAGACATCAGGCCTAAACACGCCTGCCGCCCCTTGACCGCACAGACAAGATCGGCAGTCAGGTTTCTTCGGTCTGTCCCGGCAGGCACACCAGACCACGTTCAGCTTCGTCGCATTGCCTCCCTGATCTTCCCGGCCATTCACGGGAACAGGGGCCAGTTCGCCGGCGCTTTTCTGTTTTTCTGTTCTGTCAGTAGCGCCGTTCCCCACAACCCCCGCGTCCTTTGCATATTACCCTTGCCATGGCTGCCCGGCTCCACGTCGTCAGGCTGACAAGCTTTTTGATCCAGCGGGAGGGGGACGGGCTGCCCGGTGATCGCATCGCCCGTTGACTACAACACCACCTCTGCAAGGACAGACGCAAAGCGAGGACAAGCGATGTCTCCCACAATGTCCTAAATTTAGGTGATTCATGTCCGAGATGTCGAATGTGGCGGTGGTTGGCGATGATGAACTGCGGCTGCATTCGAGCACAACCCCCCATTCCTCACCCCCCTTTCCCCTGAGAAGAAGGTCGACAATGTTGTTTACCACGGCGATCCGCTCGCATTGATTTTCCTCTCGCCCGAAGGAATCATATATACAGGCCCTGCCCTGCAGCAACGGCCGCTAAAAAATCTGGTCGCCGGCTGCTTTGCACGTGTTGCCGTGCGGATGTGCAGAGTCCGCCGTAGAATCCGGGGTTAATCTGGCTAATCGGGGCTTAATGCGGTATTTGCCCGAAGACATCGAGGCAGCGCCCACGCCCCCCCCCACACAGCACAAGCCAGCACGCCCCTGCACATGTGACATCAGCAACGGCCAGCCCACCACAGGGCGGCATGAAAATGGAACAATCTCGGCTGAAATATCGTCCTGGCGTCCTAATTGGGACGTTGGCCATGTAGTACGGCCACAACGTTGGCGGCAATTGCCCTAACGGCTCCCCCGTCCCCACAGACAGCCCCGGCATATCTGGTTGGGGCGAGATTTCGGGATGGTGGCCCATCGTATGTCATGTCGTATGTCGTCCATCAGGGCATTCTATCTGGAGCGGTGCTGTTCGGTTCCTTGGCAGAAGTCGGTACATGGCATCTCCACGGTCCCTGTCTCGACCGCGAGACCCGCTCACGTCGAGAGCCCAGGGCCGTGGTTCTTTAAACATGGGGGCACCGCCGCTCGTTGGTCCTGTTCCTGGATGGTTACTTAGGTAGTATCAGAACCCAGATCTGGCCCTCCAGTCCTCACTCCGCCTTGGCCACTCCTCGCCATCGGGTCGTTGGAACCGACGTTGCGGCTCTGGGCCAGGGAACGCCGTGGGATTTCCAGCGAGCGCGCACACACTCTTACGAGTCTCATACGATCCTTTCCCCGCCTCAGTCTCGTCATAGACCTCACTCCGGGCCCTGTTTTCTGGGCGGTGCTTTCACTTCCGATCGTTCATGCGCGGCGCTTGTTTCTGCAGCTCTCGACTCCCGTTAAAGGTCACCGCTTTGTCGAGATCCCACCAGGGCACCAACAATCCTTCGTCTCGTCACTGAATCCCTGCTTGCTTTGCCTTTAGCAAAGCGCAGAGTCACCATGTCTTCCAAGTCACAGTGGTCTCATCACGAGGAGGCCTCGCCGAAGGGTACCGCCATCACGTCGTCGCAATGGGATGACGCGGAGAAGGGCCTGTACGACAACACACCGTCCCTACCGGTGCTCTCACCACCCGCCGTTCACCTCGACGAAAAGAAGGACCAGGTGATCGAGTCGTACTCGACGGCCAATGTAACGGTACCACCGCCGGCTCCGCGCCCGGCAGCGGCGAAGAAGTCGGGGCCGAAGCCCAGCAGATGGATCCTCTTCCAGCTCTGGTTCAACACTTACCGCAAGTTCTTCACCTTCGTCACGCTTCTCAACCTCACAGGCATCGTCCTCGCGGCCTGCAACCGGTTCCCGTATGCAGAGAACCATCTCGGCGCGTTGGTCCTTGGCAACCTGCTCATGGCGGTGTTGATGCGGAATGAGTTGTTCCTGAGGTTCTTGTACATCATTTCCATTTACGGGTTGCGAAGTGTACGTACCCCTTGTTTTCCTTTCCCAACTCCAAGTATGCTCATCAGGTTTTCTTCTTGCAGTGGGCACCGCACTTCATCAAGTACAGCGTGACATCGATCCTGCAGCACGTCGGAGGCATCCACTCGGGGTGTGCGCTGTCGGGTGCCGCGTAAGTAAACAAACTTGTAGCTCCTTTGAGTGGACAACACTGACAGCACCTCTTAGTTGGCTTGTGTACAAGGTTGTCGACATCATCAGGTATCGCGCCGTCCAACACCCGTCGGTGCTTGCGACTGGCATTATCACAAACGTCGCCGTCATCATTTCCGTTCTGAGCGCCTTTCCCTGGATCCGCAAGTCAGTACCTCCTCCCTGTCTCAGCCACGGACTTGAGGAAAGCCATCAGGCTAACAAGTCCACAGCAACTACCACAACACGTTCGAGAGACACCATCGCTTTATCGGATGGTTGGGCATTGCGGTATGCGTTACCCCTTTTTCGGGTTAGGGTTGGGTGCTGACAGCCTTCAGGCAACTTGGGTCTTCGTGGTCCTGGGCAACACCTACGACATCAAGCGAGGGGAGTGGAG
>FTIZ01746908.1_pt1 | contig 11139 bp, 14 predicted proteins | sample 1658381 | NCBI WGS metagenome assembly FTIZ01 (sample SAMEA3914822, study PRJEB12502) | metagenome | biome: forest; material: soil | place: USA | collected 2012-03-12 | depth 0.1 m
ACCTGCAGCGTGTTGGCGGTCCCCGTGATGGTGCTCGCAGCGGCGCCGGCGGGCATCGAGTCGAGAACGTGGACGGTCTGTCCGAAGAGCGAGCGGAGGTAGTGTAGGCGGATGGCGGCCGACATGCGGATGCCGATGAGACGAAAGCAGAACTTGTTGATGTAGTTGAGCCCGAAGCGAGCCACAAAGAGGGCAAACATGAGCAGCGACATGCGGTTGATCTGGTCCGAGAACTCCTCGGGCGTCTGGGACGACGCGGTCCCGAAGGTGTTGAAGTTGCCAATGAGCCTGCCAAAGACGATGTTCATCAGGGGCATGGTGGTGCCGGCGCCGATGCTGGCGATGGCCGCCGTGGCCATCAGGACGAAGTCCCATTTTGTCGCGTAGGTGAAGACGCGGAAGTAGTCGGCCGCGGTGGCCTCTCTTTCGGGCCGTGCCTTGACGGCATCCTTGGCCGGGCCGGTGCCGTCCTCGGCCTGGTCCTCGGCTACCTTCTTCCCATCGTCGTCAACAGCGGCCGGCGCGGGCGCCGGCTTCTCGATACTGTCATTGCTACTCTCTCCCATGTTGGCGACCGGGAAGTTCTAGCGTTTGTCGCTGTCCATCGGGGGCTCCTCGAACTCGGTGGGGCTTGAAGCGACGCCGTTTAAATAAGGCAAAGAGTGAAAGATAGAAGAAGATAGAAGAAGACACGACACAAAATGAATGGATGGCGAGGGAAAAACCACAAACCCGCAGACTCTGCGAAGCAGTCACGTTGTAATAATAGGACTTGTGCGACGGAGAACTGGGATGGCCGAAGACCGAGCCGCACCAGAAGGACGCCAAGTTGAGGTTAAATGGCGCCAAGGGATCGTCCAGTTGTTTTTGTTTCTGGCGCAGCCGCGATGCGACTTGGGTGATGGGGAGCATGGAAAGGGGGGGGGAAGCCTTGTCAAGTTCCCGTTCGGACTAGGTCCCGAACGTCAAACGTTAATGCTCAATTACGGTTAGCTTCCCCGCGTCCAAGAACGGACGACGCGTCTTGACCATCCCAGATCCAAGGCATCAGCGTCTTCTGAAAAGAAGCATTCTAAAAACTGAGATGGGCGAGTTTTCTTGTGAGCCGGTCACCACCCACGCCGCCAGGCAGGCAGGCAGCCAGCCAGCCAGCCAAGGCCAGACAGGATGCGGGCTTGCAGTGGTGTGGTGCGCCATGCGGGAGCCTGTGAGGCCATGCGTCGTCTGAAGTTCTCAACTTTAGCCAGGCGGACCCCGATGGTCTGTTCTGGAACCCGCCAGCCAGGGTGGGCGGGTCCCATGCCGAAAGGCAAGACGGAATACGACGAATACGTCGCCGCATGCGCGTCATTCAATTCCCGCCTGATGTTGATCCTGTGGGAGTTGTGTATCACCATCCGATGCTGACACCGAGCCCAGGTTCCACAGTCTAAGTGAGACATTATCCCGATTGACGGCAGTTGAGGCTGAAGTTGTGCGCAGTTCAAAATAGACGTGATCTGTTCGGAAGGACAGAACAACTCGGTAACGTTATCCCGAGTCGTCGCCAGCCCTACCCTGGTCGTGTAACACCGAATACGTAAAGTACGAGCTAGCACGGACGCCAATGGCGAATGGAAATTTTGGAACTTTGGGGGTACTTTCATTTTCCTAATTCGGACAAGCCTCCATGATCCAACACGTCCCCGGAGACTTTTGCGAATACGTGGATTCCGAGGTGGCTTTACACAGAAGGACCGACGTAAAGGATTCGTGGAGTACGACAGCATGCCCTGAATTTGGCTTACTACTATGTCGGTATGTAGGACTCAACACTGGCCAGAGTGTTCATCACGTGCATGTCTGAACCTCAACCCCCTTCAAGTCCTTCATGGGCTCAGAATCCTTCCCGTCACTGGGCAGGGTTCCGGAAGTGGGTCGTCCTCCATTTCGGGATATGGCGGGGTTGAAGCGAGCCACAGCTTCGAGCAAACAAGGCGAGTCTGACGACGACCAATGATATTGAACCCCACATCCAAAGTTCTCAGCCTTGTCTCAGCCTGGCAGCCGGACCCGCACGCTGCCCAGTGGGAGCCATTGCAGAGGTTTTGCCGGCTGCCAGTGCTGCACCACGGCGAGGCAAGCTTGAGTCACCCCGCGCCTGATTTCCTACCCACATTTTGGATGCAGAGCCCGTGGATACTCGCCATCCGGGCTGCTCGACCACGACGAGGACTGACTCCGGCATTGGCTACGCTCTCGACGGCAGCTTGCAAACTCAGACCCCCCCGCCAATTCTCGACGACGACGCTGAGCAGCTTCTCCTCCCCCTCGACGACACTGCACGTGCCCAACCCCGCCAACCCCGCCATCGCAGAAACCATGGCGCCCAAAGCCCCCAAGTTCGAGATCAAGTAGGCCTGTTCCCGTCTTCGTCCGGGCTGCATCCTCGACGCGCATGGCTAACCGATCCCTGCCAGGACCCCGAAGGGCACCAGAGACTGTGTGTTGCCGCCGAAACCCCACTTCCCTCTTCGGATTGAGTCTAATATCACCCCCAGGGTCTGGCCCGGACATGGTGCTGAGGGAGAAGATCTTCAACACCATCAATGATGTCTTCAGTATGCCTGGGCAGCGCAAACTATCGGGGGAACACGGCTGATTAAGGCGATAGAGCGTCACGGCGGCGTCACTATCGACACCCCCGTATTCGAGCTGAAGGGTCGGTGGTCCTCCTTGCCGGCTCGCTGTCCATAAATAACAGCTTCGCTGACGGTAACCAGAGATCCTCGCAGGTACATCTCGACGACTTGCAGCCGCCAACGCGAGAGCTCGCTGACTAGGCGTCCCACACAGGGAAATATGGCGAGGACAGCAAACTCATCGTGGGTGAACCCTCCAGTCTCACCCCTCCTGCCCAGAGCTTGATGAACACCAGACTAATCCCCTCTCTACTGCAGTACGACCTGGCTGACCAGGGCGGTGAGCTCTGCAGTTTGCGATACGACTTGACGGTCCCCTTCGGTACGCCCTCGGTTCGACCCCCGAGCTACGTACGATTTTGATACTGAACCAGGCGGCAGCGCGATACCTGGCGATGAACAAGAACGTCACACAGATCAAGCGCTACCACATTGCAAAGGTCTACCGCAGGGATCAGCCCGCCGTCAAGAAGGGCCGCATGAGGGAATTTGTGAGCAGAGCCCGTCTCCCGCAACTGTGACATAGACTGACATGATGCCCAGTATCAATGCGAGTATGTATTGCCCCGGTTCATATCTTGAGTGTCAGAGTTGAGAATTCACTCACACCCGAATAGCTTCGATATCGCTGTAAGTCTATGGTCTACCATTTTTGCCTATTGATGTCCACCCAGAAACTGACCTTCACATCAGGGCCTGTACGATCCTATGATCCCGGATGCCGAAATTGTACGTCTGCCGCCCGGCTTCGCACCCCGTGCTCACGGTCCCATCACATCATTTTTCCTGCCAACCTAACAAAATTACCAGATCAGGATCATCAACGAGGTCTTCGAGGGTCTTGGCTTGCAGGGAAAGTACACCATCAAGCTCAACTCTCGCAAGATTCTCGATGGTCTCTTCCAAGTGTGCGGCGTTCCTGAAAATCTGATCCGTCCTATCTCGTCCGCCGTCGACAAGCTCGACAAGATGCCCTGGGCCGATGTCAGGAAGGAGATGGTCGATGAGAAGGGCCTTGCCCCCGAGGTTGCCGACAAGATCGGTGGGTAGTTGAGGGTTCAGCCTCCCGAGCGACTAGGGCTAACCGTATTCTAGGGCAGTACGTGGTGCTCAAGGGGCAACGGGATCTCCTCGAGAAGTTGCAAAAGGACGAGGACCTGGCGGCAAACCCCTCCATGCAGCAGGGGTTCGCCGACATGGACTTGCTTTTCACCTACCTCGAGGCCTTCAATGCGGCCCACACCGTCTCCTTTGATCTCTCGCTGGCCAGAGGTATGTGGTGCTGTCTGTGACCGAGCTCTCAACAATGCTGACATGGTAGTGCGCAGGCCTGGACTACTACACCGGAGTCATCTACGAGGTTGTGACAGAAGGCTCCGCGCCTGCCGTTCCTGCTACGGAAGAGGCAAAGGCCAAGGTCGCCGCCAAGAAGAAGGGCGGCAAGCCTGGCGACGCGGATGAGGACCGCTCCGACGACCCGACTGTCGGGATAGGATCTGTTGCCGCTGGTGGCAGGTACGACAACCTCGTGGGCATGTTCTCCGGGAAAACCCAAGTGCCGTGCGTTGGTATCAGCTTCGGGATTGACCGCATCTTCTCCATCCTTTCGGCCACCCAAAGGAAGGACCGGCGGAACGAGGTTGACGTTTACGTCATGGCGTTCGGCGGCGGCAAGGACTTCACTGGGCTTCTCAAAGAGAGAAGCCAGATCTGCACCCGTTTGTGGGATGCGGGGATCAAGGTGAGTCGCATGTGTCGAATCCCGCCGGAATGGAATTGTCGCTGACACCGCGCAGGCCGAATTCCTCTACAAGGTGAAGCCCAAACTCCAAAACCAGTTCAAGGCGGCCGAAGCAGGCGGCGTGCCATTCGCCCTCATTCTGGGCGAGGTAAGCATCCTCCCCCCCCCGGATCTTTAGAAATCGTCGGTCAACTCATACTCTCCATTAGGACGAACTTGCCCAGGGCAAGGCGAAGTTCAAGGAGATGGGTCTCCCTGAGGACCACCCGCTGAAGGAGGGCGAGCTCATCAGCCTCGACAACCTCATCGAGGAGGTGCAGGCGCGGCTTGCGCGGAAGGAGCAGCTCGACGGGATCACACAGCAAGCCGAGGGGCTGAAGGTCGTCGATGGGATCAAGGGCGAGGAGGTCAAAGCCGCTGCCGCCGCTGCTGCAGAAGCGGCCCAGCCTGCGGAGTAGATGGGTTCCATCCATCTTCTAGGCACGATTTATTGAGCTGTATTGGGCCAGGGTCAAAGCTCGGCCGTGATCCTGCCTGCTGCGAGTGCTCGGAGACAAAATCTGGCTGAGAAAAAGAAAGCGAATGGTATGGTATGAACTCTGTGGCATGGGGAATATAGACTTGGCTTCGTCGAGAATAGAATGGATGTCATGGCATCTTCACTCCCAGCTAGGGTTTTCTTTTGCCCCTTTCTCTTTGGCAAACGATTTGGAGCGAGTGAGGTCTGGAAAGGGCGGTGCAAGCCTGGCCGCTCGACCGCCCGGACTCCAACTCGCCGGCTTGCTTGGCAGGGGTCCATGCGGGTGAGTCCAACCGCGGCTTACCAAATACGAAGATAGCGGGGTCTGGGAGAGTTTGGCGTGAGGATGTTCGCCTTCTGCCATGGGGGTGTTGGGACGACGGATTTTTGCGGTGGTGATCGCCGTGGCGTCGTGGATCTCGTGGGAAGGCTTGTTTTGTCCAGGGGTTGGTCGCCTGTCGGGCTGGGTTTGTTGTTTCTTGGGACAGATGAAGGAGGTTTGTTTGGTTTCTCCCCCCTGCCCCGAGTGGGCTCTCATCGGTCCCGTCGGCAAGGACAAGGAAGCTGGCGGCAGGCAAAAGTTTGATGGTTCGTCGTGACGGGGAGCTGGAGCACCCCGAGACTTGCTCTGCTGGTCAGTGCGAGTCCGCAGCAATAATGTGACATACAGTATTGGATGGGGGGAACGGCAGTGTGTCGGACTTCTCGAGAGTCCAACGGGGCTGGATGAGTTCAAGACGAGTTGCTGCACATCGAGGACTGTCTCGGCCTGTTAACCTGCACGGCCAAACCAACTCAAACAACCCAGCAACTCTGAATCGAAGCCAGTACAAAGACCGCGCAACCAAAGTCAAGTCCATCTCGAAATCCGGAGCTGTCGGGTTGTGGGGTGAGGTGGAGCAGTGGGGATGGACGCAGGGGATCGTTTGCCCAGCTGGGAGAAAAGAAAAAAGCCACTTCCCTTTCCGGGTTTAGCGGGCTCAGGAGTGCGGGCAAGCTTTCCCGCGCCGGGACAAGGGCTCAGGACCCGGGCTTGTGCCCCTGCAGCGTTAGCGGCGGCACGGGCCCTTATGGGAGCCCTGCGTTTGCTTCCCGACCCACGGGAAGCCACTGAGCAGGCTTCAAGCAGGCCACAAGCAAGCCCCAAGCAGGCCCCAACCACCGCCCCGATGTAACCGGCCTTCTGTGGGCTTCGACGTCGCTTCTTTCCACACAACGCCACCGCGAAAAGGGCACCAAAATCCCTCTGGCGCCATGCAGCTGAAGAGCTAAAGGGGGGCTACGATAGGAGGAGGATCCTGTTGCTGGGTCTGCTGGATCTGCTCGTGGTGGTTCTGGAGCTTGCGTGGGTGCTCAGCGGACTCATCAGGGCCATGCCGTCCCCTCTCGAGTCCTCCGCTTGCACAAAGTTTCTCCAGACACACAACCAGAATTCCAAACCGATTCCAACACCGAGTGCCTGGCCGCTCATCCACTCCTTCATCACCCGCGATACTCCGTATCTTGTTGCTGCTGCTGCTGCTGCTGCTGCTGCTGTCCTTGTGCACCACCCCGGTCCAACCTGCGTCTACCCGTGACCGTTGGAGTCCGTTCGTTCCACAGCTACAGTACCTGCCTCCACAGCAGCTTCAGTACACAGTCCAGCCTGGTCTGAGCTGCCAACGCCTGACGGCGACATCACCAAACTCCGGTACACTTCCCCGGCCCGTGTTTCGCCGTACAACTCCAGCAGATCCGGGAAAAGTTTGTCAAGCGGGTGCGTCTGAACAAACGCTGATCCCGATCAGCCTAATATTTCAACACTGGCCGTCTCGTCCAAAGCCAGATCCCAAAGTCCGGGTCGAGTGCCACTCTCGTTTTGAAAGCGCCGCCGATCACGCGGTTGCACTGCCGATCGGATCCTTGGGCCTGATCAACACCACGACCAGCGCCGCACGTGGCGCAAGACAACAACGTCAAAGTTATTGAAAAGGGCGAGACGCCGACCCCTTGCTGGAAATCCTGGACCCCTTTCCGCTCCGCTGGGAGCTGTCTCATCTCGGAGTGACCTTTGGAACCCACCCTATTTGGCGTTAGCGAATTGCGAGTGTTGCCGCTTTCGGTCACCACAGCCCTCGTCTCATTTGCCGACCGACAGGGCGGATGCTTGCACAAGCTGCGGTGACGAACGTCACGAGTAAGATATCCGGCGCCTAACCGCTCGTTTCAGTTCTCGACGAGAGCTTTCCAGCTCCCCGGGTGAACTCAAATCCTCAGCATATATCCCGGAGCACCCTTGTTGACGGCCGTCGACCACGCCAACCTCACCTTCAACAACAGCGGTAGCAACCATGGGTGGACTGATACCTCTGATGCTCGGCTCGGGCTCGCGGACGAGCTTCATCGGCCCGTCCCCGACGTCCCCTCGACCTCGATCAACCGCCGGGTGGCCCATTGCGACGAGCCCGACGGCACCGACGCACGCAACGAGACCAAAGCCCTTCAAGCGCTTTTCACTACCCGCTCCCGCTCCCAAGCCGATTCCAGTGCTGCCGTACACCCAGGCCGAGTGGAGGAAGACCATTGCCGAAGTCAAGAGGAAGTACTTCGGCAAGCGGTACCGCGCGTGCTCGGCACGGTGTGTTGAGGTCCTCGACGGCATCAAGGATACCTCGCAGGTCGAGCCCGTCTACTTGATCTACCTCCACTTCTACGCCGCCACTTCCATGGAGATTTGCGCCCGGCCGCTCCCTCTCGCCTCGCCCGCGCGCGCCAACCTGCTGCAACAAGCCCGCGCCCACTTCGACAAGGCCTCCATCCTAATCAACGCTGCTGAGGACTCCGTCCTCCGCAAATTCCGCCCGGGCTCCGTCACCTCCTCGCGCGGCTCGAGCTGCCACTCCCCCTCCGGCTCCGTCAGTTCCCGCGCCTGGACGACTGACACCCTCATGTCCTCTCCAACCGAGTCCGAGTGCTCCTTCGACGACCTCGCCGCTCCAAAATCCCCTCGCCAACCCCCTGCGAAGCGCGTCAAGAAGGTCTCCTTCTCCCTCCCCAAAGACACCCTCCTCACAATCACCACCACCACAACAACAACCGCCGAACCCTTCATCCGCCCCGACTCCCCCACCCTCGGCGGCTTCGACGACATCTTCTTCCATCCCAGCCCGCCCCCCCAAAAGGACCTCCCCGACCTCCCTTTCAACTCCCACTCCGCCGCCGATCTCGAACTCCCCCTCCAACTCCAAACCATCCCCGAATCCGACCCCTCATCATCAGAAGAAGAAGACACCCCCTCGCCATACCTAGCAACAGCCCGCTCCGTAGACCGCTGCTGCGAACACCTCGCCAGCCTGCGCGCCCACCTGGCCCGCCACGCGATCCCCGCCAACCACATGCTTCTCACCCCGCCAGACATCTGTGTCTCGCCACCCTCCGACTCGCCCTCCCTCCCGCGGCCATTGTCACTGTCAGCGGCCGCCGAGACGGAAGAGACCCGCGCGGCGCGGATCGAGAGGCTCCGCCAGGGCGGGTGGCGCAGGAAGAGGTTTGATGCGAGTCGCTATGAGGTGTTGTGTCAGGCTGTGTTGGCGGAGTTGGAGTGAGGGGATGGGACGGCATGGGGCCTGTGAGGTGGGATGGAAAAAGGGGGGTTATGATTTTATGAAAGGGTTACATTCATATTCTTTGCTTCGTTTTCGTCTTGGGATGGGGTTTTTGCATGCATGCGATGGGACTGGCTTGGTGTGGGTGCAAAATTTCGAGGTTTGGTTCGTCTTGGCTTGTGGGTTGGTTTGGTTTTGTGTCTGTATACTTATGGCGTGTATCAACTCTGTCCGTGTCTGGTTTGGCGGGTTTGGATAGCATTTTTCGCTTGGTTGGGTTGTTGGATGGGTTATAGAGGGAGGAAGAGAGTTGGTGGATGGGGCGGCACAGGTCATCAGATAGTTGGTATGTTTGGTGGCGTGTGTAGATACAGTTTCGCTTGTAGTGTAGTGTATCCTTGTGAGAATATGGGAAGGGATAAATTACCACTGTTGACCTGACTTCTTTGACAATATGTGATGTGCTGGACTCGATAAGTGACAAAAACATTGACGCCAACACAACTTTGCTCGCAACGACTCGAAAAACATCAAGGCCGTGAAGGAAGTCAAATCGTATGGAGCTAAGATATCAACACATAAAATCGCAAACCTGCTCTCGGCCCAACAACTGGGTATGGCAAAATCCCTCCATTACGGTGAATCCCAGCAACAATGAACCGGGCTCCCACAAGATCACCCACACCCACCAATTTTATATCCCCGTCGTCACCGTAGTCGGCCCCCCATCTCTTGGTGGTATCATCAACTCTGCCCCCCTTTCCCCTCTCCTCCAGGCCGTTCAACCCTGCTTGGACGCCTCCTCCGTCACCTTGAGCGTCTCCTCCTGCTGCTTCATCTCGCGCACCTTGGCGAGGACGACCTCGCGGAAGATGGCGCCCTTGATGGTCTTGGACAGCGTGCGCTTCTCGGGGGCAGCGGGTGCGGTGGCGGCATCGGCAGCACCGGCAGAAGCAGGACCCGCGCCAGCACTGTCCGATTCAATCGTGTTAGCCCTGGACGTATTGAAGTGGCGCGTTTGGTCCGCTGCTAACGTGGCGTCCTGAGGCATGTCTGAGTTCTCCGGGTCGTCCTCCTGCATCTTGAGCGCCTCGATGCGGTTGGCGAGCTTGACCATCTCGATGCCGCGGCGCAGGCGCGCGCGCGTGAGGTAGGCGCGGATCTCGGGCAGCAGGTTGTGGTCGCTGGCGTTCTTTCCGCTCAGCCAGGGGTGGGCAAGGGCTTGCTGAAGAGGGGCGGGTCAGTTAGCATATAGTCGTGGCAATGTATGGAAGAGATGGAAAAGACTTGCCTGGCTCGTCGACCGCTCTTCCGGCTTCGACCGCAGCAGGTGGTTGATAAAGTCTTTGGCGTCATCGCTGACGTCCTTCCAATACCGTTCGTGGTACACCACGCGGCAGGCGCTGCATTCGTCGATGAGGTCCTGGAGGCTCTCGGAGCGGAAAGGCGGGTAGCCGCAGAGCAGGGTGTAGGTGATGATGCCGAGCGACCACATGTCGACGGGCTTGCCGTGGCCCTGCCTGAGCATCACCTCGGGTGCCGCGTAGCCGAACGAGCCTGCCATCGTGGTGAGCACCTCGTCCTTGGTGCCGAGCGTCTTCGCGATGCCAAAGTCGGCCAGGATCAGGTTCGAATCTGCAGCTTTGGTGAGGTAGAGGAGGTTCTCCGGTTTGAGGTCTATTTTCCGTGATTAGCTTGGGGGATTAGGGGTTGGGCAGGGATCCCGACGGTTACTTACCACGGTGGACGACGTTGTTCTGGTGCAGATAGTCGACGGCTTCCATAACCTGCCTGATGGTCTGAGAGGCATCCTTCTCGGTGAACCTGCCCTGCTGGGAGATTCGGTCGAACAGCTCTCCGCCCGTCGCCAGCTCAGTGACGATGTAATATTTGTCCTGGGCACGGTGGATATTAGCATCGTCGAGGTCCGGCACTGTAACCCGTGGACACGAAGTCCTGACATACCCTCGACTCGAACCAGTCGACGAACTTGACGATGTGTGGGTGCTTGAGGCGCTGGAGCATGTCCAGCTCGTCCATGACCATGCGCTCGTTGCCCCGCACGACCTTCTTCAAGATGATCTTGACAGCGACGCGACCATCAGGGCCCTCGGCCTCACGCACGATGCCATATGTACCGGCACCCAGGGTGCGCCCGAAGCGGTACTTGGACTTCTTATCGTAGCTCTCGGGCTGCCCATGGAGGCGGTTGAGCATGTTTGTGACTGCAGCAAAAGATACCCATCAGTTTTCTGTCATTTGCGATCTGGATCTTAACCGGGGAATGGTGTTGGTGGTGGAAGCAAACCGACCAAAGGCCATCAGCGCGCGACGGATCGAGAATGACTTACAGCTCATGATTGCGAGCTTTGGAGAAAAAGCCCAAAGGAAAGCTCGCGAAGTGCAAAAGACGTCGTGAAATACCAGGAGGAGGCACCAAACTAGGCGCAGTGGCTATACGAGGCCTGTGACCAGTCGGCGTGCCGTCTTCGTCACTTTGACGGTGTCGGTCAGGAGCTGTGTGCTTGCTGGCGAGCTGGCTGTGCTGCTGCGTTGCTGCGGTGCAAGTGGGGGATTCGGCAGGAGGAGGGGCAGGGCAGGGCAGCCAGGGCT
>FTIZ01751943.1_pt1 | contig 11132 bp, 14 predicted proteins | sample 1658381 | NCBI WGS metagenome assembly FTIZ01 (sample SAMEA3914822, study PRJEB12502) | metagenome | biome: forest; material: soil | place: USA | collected 2012-03-12 | depth 0.1 m
CTCGAGATCCACCACTCCGTCTTCCAGCCCCCGGAGGGCGTCCGCCCCGTGACCGCCGAGATGCTGGCCGTGCCCGAGCCGGGCTACATGTCCCGCGCCGAGTTCGACGTCATCGTCGACAGCGTCAGGACCGCCATTCAGCAGGGCACCCACCCGCGCATGATCTCCCAGGGGAGCTCCGGCAGCTACTTCGCGAGGAACACCGATGGCAAGGTTGTGGGCGTCTTCAAGCCCAAGGACGAGGAGCCCTATGCCGCTGGCAACCCGAAATGGAACAAGTGGATTCACCGGAACCTGTTCCCGTGCTTCTTCGGCCGAGCCTGGTGCGTGGAGTCTCTCCCTCGATCTCTCCTGGCCGACTGCCAAGCTAACCTCTCTGCAGCCTCATCCCCAATCTCTCCTACGTCAGCGAAGCCGCAGCCTACGTTCTCGACGCCCAATTACGCACCCACCTCGTCCCGTACACCGACGTCGTCTACCTCTCGTCCAAGTCGTTTCACTATCCCTTCTGGGACCGCTACAACTTCTCTAGGAAAAGAAAGTCGCTGCCTGCCAAGCCGGGCAGCTTCCAGGTCTTTCTCAAAGGCTTCAAGGATGCCAACATTTTTCTGCGGGAGCATCCATGGCCAGACCAGTATCTGTCGGGCTTCCGGACGACAGACCCCCACAGGAAACGAAAGCGCCGGTGGGCCGACAACTGCCGCCCGACTCGCCACGACGACGCTGACAGCGACGACGGTCACGACAGCCCACAATCCCTGACCCCGGGGCCCGGCAACTTCATGTGGACTCCGTCCCTCAAGCAGTCGTTCAGGGAGGAGCTCGAGAAGCTCGTCATCTTGGACTACATCATGCGGAACACCGACAGGGGGCTGGACAATTGGATGATCAAGGTCGACTGGGAGACGGAGCAGGTCTCTGTGGTTTCGGATCCCGTCCACCTCAACATGGACACGTCAGATCCCGAGCCTGGGCCGAGGCCGGTAGACTTGTCGCAGAGGGGGCCGCCCAGGACACGGGCCTCCTATCCTTACCGGACAGAGCGGCCCATGGACGCATCCACGCCCGTGTCGAGCACCCCAGACCCCAAGATCAGCATCGGAGCCATTGACAATTCCTTGTCCTGGCCCTGGAAACACCCCGACGCCTGGAGAAGCTTCCCCTTCGGCTGGCTCTTCCTCCCCGTCGACCTCATCGGCCGGCCCTTCTCCCAAAAGACCCGCGACCACTTCCTCCCCTTGCTCACCTCGACCCAGTGGTGGAGCCAAACCCAGCTCGCCCTGCGCCGCATCTTCCAGATGGACGAGGACTTCCAGGAGCGCATGTTCGCCCGCCAAATCGCCGTCATGAAGGGCCAGGCCTGGAACGTAGTCGAGACCCTCAAGACCGCAGACCACGGACCCCTCGAGCTCACCCGCCGCGCCAAGGTCTGCGTCTGGGACGACCTCGTCGACGTCCCTGTCGCTGTCCCTATGCGCGCCGCAAGCGCCGAGATGCGCCGCCGCGCCACCGCCGAGTCCGACGCCGCAGCCGCCGCCGCCGCCGCGTCCACCATCGCCCACCGCACCAGCGACACCATCGCCGAAGAGGAAATGGACATCGGCACCCACGCCTCCAGCGCCCCAGCCGCCCCCGTAGTCGACCTCCTCGGCCTCGCCTCCCCGCCCGCCGACCTGCCCCACCCAGGCCGCTTCGAAGTCGCCCTGCAGGACGACGCGCCCAGCCCGCCGCTCTCTCCCGAGCGCGGCAGCAGCAGCAACAACGGTGCCCGGGGCCGGCCACAGCGCCCGCACTACCCGCGTGCCCATCGCTCGCTGAACGTCTACTCGCCTGACCGCGGCCCTGGCGGGGACCAGCAGCAGCAACAGACACGCTACTCATTTACAGGTGGTTCACGAAGTATCGCATCCCAGTTATACGACAACACCACCACCACCACCAATACCAATGCCAAAAACGGAAATGGAAGATCGAGCTCTGATTTCGTCTCCCGCGGCGCCTACCGCCGAAATAGTGACGGCCTAAGTCAGGATGGTGATCACGATGAGGACGGGGAACTGGAGGGCGGGGATCTGGGGTATGCTGCGGCTACGGGCATGGAGGGGAACAGGCGGAAGGTGATTGTGGAACGGTTGGAGATGGTCAAGGGGCGGAATCCGGTTTTTACGTGGTGTTAATCTTGTATCTCTTTTCTTTTTTGAGAGCGAAGAGGGGTTTGGATGTTTGGGGGGGTTGATTTTCGAGTCTTTTTCTACCTAGTGTTGGGTGGTTTTCTGCTTTGGGGGTTTGGTTGGCTGTTGTCGTTTTTTCCCCCTCTTTTCCACTGAGGAGGCGTTGGGTTGGCGTTGGATGGGATCAGTTTGGGTGGGTGGCACCTTCCATGTAAGAGGGCGGGGAGAGGGAGGGCAAAAGAGGGGATGAAAGAAGGAAAGATAGAAATAAAGAGGTGTTTGCTTGTGTTCTTCCTTTCCGTTTTGTTTTGGAGAGTCCCGGGAACCGGGCTCTTGGCTGAGCTCTTCCTCCCCCGCCCCGTCGTCGTCGTCGGGAGCTTTGCTCTCTCATAACGGACAGCCTACTACCACCGTATTTATTTCTTTTTACAAGTGGATGGGTGGGTAGGTGGGTGAGGTACACAGTATCAGCGGAGACACTGGAGGGAGCTTGTGGTGGTAGGCCTCCCTCATCCTGCACTTTTGCCTCGTTTTCGCGTCCATAACTTACAACGCGCACTCGGGACAGGGCGGTCAAGGGAGGGAAGAGAGAAGAAAAGACCAGACGGAGCCTGACTGGTTCCTGCAAGTTTGCAGGCCGTGGGTGGTCAGATAGGAAGAAAATGAGGCAAGAAAAGAAATGAGGACAAGCAAGGAAAGGTGATATCAAAGTCTGTCGCACGTTGGTTGTTGTCAGTCAGATAGAGAGACCCGACATTTCGTGTACGTAAAGATGCACAACACAAAGCGCACACACCCCATATCAAGTTACCACACTGCAGATACAGACGAGATGGGCGAGCAGAGCGTGAGAAGATGGAGGGCATGGAGGGTGGAAAGGAGAAGGCAAGAAAGGGGCGATAGGGGCCGATATATTCGAGTCCCTGTCCTATACCCCCAAAAAAACCTCCTCCTCGCCCCGACTGGCATGCATACCGCATGGACCCCGTGGGATGGTACCCAACAACGTGCTGGGATTTACGAGGGGGTTGAAGAAAGCCTTTGCCGACTGGGTCGGCCCCAGGGCCCCCAGCATGCCAAAGATAGCAACACATAATTTCCGACGCCGCCACAAAGGCATGGATTCTCTGCTCCTGGCATCCCGCCGAGGCTTGTCTGGCCCCAAGCCAGTGTGGGAGGAGGGCATCAGACGACCGGCTTTCTCAGGTCCGAGAGCAGACCAGCGCAGGCAGGCGGTCGGTCATCCGGTCAGAGTAGCTCATCCGGGCATCCCGAGCAAGAACCCAGACGAATCGAATCTCCTTCATGAGACAAACACGTAGGCGTCCTCTCTCGTCTGCGTCGGTGACTGCGCAAGGTTAGTTAGACGCTGCCAGAGCAGCCACGCCGAGCAACGCCGGAGACGCTCTGTGCAGAACAGATTCTCAACACTTCCCGCGCCAGCCGGCAGTGCGGGAGGCAGCAAGCAAGCAGCAGAATAAAACATCCGCATTCGACATCAGCAGCCACGTTCCCCCCGTCCATCCCGGGGGACATCCAAACACCACTTCACCACACCCTCCCGCCCATCTGCAGCTCGCTACTAGTGCCTGCACAAGTCATGCAAATGGGGTCGGTGGCCGACGGCGGTCCAGTCTCCTGGATTTCATGATGCTTGTCCGGGGGGACCATCAAACCAGACAGGAAGAGGGAGGGGAGTGGCTGCCTAGGACTGATATGCCAGGCCAACCCATACCGCGAGAAGCCGCTTCCGCAGTTCAGTAGCATATGCTCCGCGATCTCCACTGCGCGCAAGTATTCCGTCCCCCGTTTCTACATAGCAGCGACTTTATTTCTCAAGCGAGGGATCCGTACCGTGTAAGAGCACATGCGGAGAGGCCCGACGGACACGGCCGCGATCGGAAGGCCACAGACGAGGGGGCGGGAACTTGTGAGTCTTTCTTTTTCCCATGGGTCCCCTCCTCAAGGCGCCCACGTCCCCCCGACAGACCCGTTTGGCCCATGGCTCTGACCGAGAAACATGATGCGCCAAGACTGGAGTCCCTCGGGAGAGGGCGCCGAAAAGGAGGGGGTGACCTGTCAGGGTTCCACAAACCCGGCCGCTTGGGAAGGCCTAGCGGGGCAGGGGCGTCGAGAAAGGCCAAGCCAGGAGATTGGGATTCGTCGGTGGGGGGTCTGGAGGAGTCTATCATTAGTAACGTGAATGGCTAGCACATCTCATCATCACTACCCGTGGGCGATTCGCAAGCGACACGTATGAGGTCCGTACACAGTGACTGGAAGCCCAAGGCTGCTGGCTGTGCCCCGCGCGGGCGGGCCAGGTGCCGTATCGGGGAACACGGCATCTTCCCGAGCAAGGGGGCATGCATCATGAAACGTCTGCGTCGGCGTTTCTGCCCACTGCTTTCCTGCGACTCGAAGATACCGGTACGCAGTAATACTGTGTAAGCTGCAGCCAGAAGGGGCCGCATGCAGCTGGTGGCGGTTGCACAGGAAAAGGAGGTTGGGGAACAATGGTGGAGGCAGCAGAGGACATCCCGTCCACTCCGACCCGAGGCGGTGGTTGCGACCAGGGCAGGCCCCGGTCGACTGGGACGACAAAGCAACCCCCCTGTTCGCGGTTCGTCCCCTGCCTGGTCTGCCGCAATGTCGTGTCCAACCGCGTTGGTGCATGCTCGGGAAATACCTCGGTCTTGGGGACATCACCGAGAATCGGTGGGAATCTCCACGACTGACGTGCAGGTCTCGCTTGAGGCGGGAGGGCGCATTACCCAGGTCGTTTGTCTGCGTTAGTGCGGGATATCTGCAGGCGAAGTCGCGATTCCGACCTTGCTCTGGGTAATCTTCGTTGATCCTGGAGTGGAGGTGGCTGGCAAAGGCTTTCCCGGGATACCCGCGGAGGGACGGATTGTTCTGAAACGTGACCCCAGTCCCCGGGTCCCCAGCGATTGTGGCGCTTGCATGGATCGCGGTGAGCTACCAATTCAAGGAGGCCCGGTACTTCGCACCAAGCGAGCCGGCTCGTTCCTCGACCTGTCATCGCGGCCTCGATGCTGACATGGCCTCGCGTGCTTGCGCCGGAGCCCTGCACTCGACCCTCGGTTGCATCCCCATGTTCCGCTTCGAGAGCTGGGCTTCGGGTTCGTGCCCGCCTTTCCATCTCATGATGCTGCTGCAGGGGTTCAAGATGGCCTCCTATGACGCCTAAAGGCGGGCCAAACAACGTTACCTCTGCAACAGGCCCGTTGAGGCGGCCATCCCACACCCCGCCGCCTTCAACTTTAGCCGCAACAGAGAAATGACCCATGGCCGGTACTTCGGTGAGACCAGGAAGAGCGACAGTCGCTCATCATGGCGCCGACGTTGTGACGGGTGTTACCGCGCTGATCCGCCGGGGAGATGGGAGACTGTTTCAGCTAGGCGGTCCATTTCGCAAGCCGGGCCACCCCCATGGCGAGAGTGGTGTCCCAGCCAAAACACCAGGACCCGTCGGTGTGGTTTGCGCACAGATGTGTGTGGGCAATTTACCAACCGGGCGGGATCCGACGAGACATTGAGGCGCCGGCCCCAAGCTGCTGGGAGGGTACGTACCGCGGACCCCTGCATTTCGGCCCGGTTCGCGACATCTGGGATGGACATCAGCCAATGTCCTGGCAGAGCCCCCAGGCTGCCGGTGGGTAGACCGCAGACCATCGGGGTTCCTCGCACTTGATGGGATGCCGTCTTCCCTCCGCTCAGACCATTTCCAGGTTTCAGAACAAAAGGTCCCCATTGCCAACCCACCTTGCCGGCAAAACAATCCAGGAGAGGGAGGTGGGAGCTGGCGATGGCAATCTCACCGGGGTAACGGCAGATGATCGATGTTCTGCAGCTGCGGGCTGTTCAACGTTAGTGCCCGGGGATTGTTGTTTTTTGGACAAGTTTCTTTCCACGGCCCACGGATGGTCCGAGTCCCGGCTGGGTAACCCCTGACAGCACCGTTCCAGCGGGGCGGTGCTCTGGGATTTCGACAGTAAACCCTTTTGTGCGGTCCCAGGACCGTGTCCTCGGGTTTGCTCTCTGGGGTGGCCCTTGAAGACTTGTTGGCGGCCTCGCTTCGAGATGGCTGACAATACTGGCGCCCCTGCTTGACGTCAGGGCTGGACGACGGCGCAAAAAGTGCTCCAGGAGGAGGGGTTGGTGTCCACTGGTACTGCTTTCGCCGCGAATCGTCGGCCACCCCAAGCCTGCCGGAGGGATTTCCCTTCTCCGGGAACGACCCGGTTTGTCTGCCTGTTTGATCCTGGGGCCCTAGAAGCGACATCTATATGCGAAGTGCCTTGATGGATCCCGGCCTTATATTATAGGACTGATGGAGCAATCAACCCAGCCGTGGTCATTTGCCCCGTCATTTCTTGCCCTGAGCGAGCCGATACGGGTGGTCTGTCGCTTGATGGGGACCAAGGCGTGGGTTCTGGGCGCTGCATCAAGCTGAGAGCGTCCTAGTCCCCCCCCTTCCCCCGGGTCTTCCCTAACGAAAGGACACGTCGAACTGCCAGTCAAGTCTTTCGGCCACCCCAATCATCTGCAATACCTGCAGGTTTCAACCGAAGCTAGCGGCGACCCGGTCCACCACCGGCAGAGTGGGATGCCAGTTCACTTGTTTCACCCAGCGTATTCCCAGTGCATGCGGGCGTTTCCGAGCCGCCAGTAACTTGCAAGCCCACGTAGAAGCATGGTTTGCAGGGGAGCCTTATCGAACCAGCGCCCCGTTCACAGAAGGGAAGACGCCCATCCGCGTAGGCAAAACGCCCGTGTCGTCCTGTGTCCGAAGGCGGTGTACTTTTCCCCGAGCCCGAGATGCCGCGAGTGATCTTCCCACCCGCTTCGCTGGGACGGTCCAGTCAAGGACAGGGGTCCCGGGACAGCCCTTTTTCCCAGACACTTGAACGACAATGCGCCAGCAACGCCTTCTGATCGACAAAACCACCGTGGCGCGCAAACCGCTCTGGCGGGCCAATCTGAATGATTTGGCGCGGGATCAGGGCCCACCAAGCGAGCATTGCTCATTTCAGACGTGGGAGTGCCGCACAGGGAGAGGCACATGGTCCGACACCGTCCTCGTCCCGAGGAGCAAGGGGTCTTGAAGTATCTCCGCCCACACTTCCAAACCCGCATAAGGCCATGTAGTTAAGTCCTCATGATGCCTGGACCCAGGCTCCTCCCCACCTGAGCCCCTGGAGCCAGACTTTGCAGCCGTTTTTTTCTTTGGGCCCTCGGGGTGTGTGTGTGTGTTTTGTTTCCCACCGAGATTTGCCACCTTCGCAAGAACTGGAAGGACCCAATATTGCAGCGATGAACGAAGGGTGTGTGGTTTTGCGTTTTGGATTCCCCATGCAGAGACACCCGCTAAGCCGGACATAGCGATTCCCAAACTGTCCCCGTCGACAACATATACCGAGAAGTTGTCATACACGGCAACAGAGAGTTCCAGCGATATGCCTTGGAGAACGGAATATACTTTGCTCCAGTTGACGATGTAAGCCGAACTCTTCCTTGCCGCCTATTGCCGATCTGACCGGTGTTCGACACGGGGGGGCAGGACGAAATTGATCGCCTCCAGTATATGCACCAAATCTTCAACATGATGTTCGACAACAGGCTCATATTCCCTCCTCTCCCGCGCCCACGGCGAATCCTCGAATGCGGTTCTGGTTCAGGTGCCTGGGCCATGGAGGTTGCCGAGCAGTATCCCGAATGCGAGGTGCGTGATCCGCTCCTGAATTCCTCATCCTCTCGCCAAGAAACCGTTGGCAACGGCAACATGGGACGGCCGCGGGGACACCTCCCTTCGACTGGCGTCCTGGTGTTCGCATGGTTCAAGTTTCCTGCGCCCTCGAAGCCCGACGAGCCTCGTGATCACCGCGGTGGCTGGCCCAGGGCTGAAAGGGGGGTGGACTGTGGTCATCTGGTTCGGAACCCGCCGAAACCTTCCATCATCTTGCTGACCGACCGGACACTGCAGGTCGTTGGAATTGACGTGTACCCGTACCCAGTACCAGAAGACATCCCGCCAAATTTGGATTTCCAGGTTGATGATCTCAACAGCCCGTAAGACAACCCGACTGGAAGGGCCAACCTCTCTGTGCGTTGTTGACATGGAGCAAGGTCCACGTTTCCCTCGAACTATTTCGATCTCGTGCACAGCCGAATGATGTCTGGAGGGATCCATGCGAACAGGTGGATGAACTATCTAGGCGATATCCTGCGCGTTCTTCGGCCTGGGGGGTGGTGTCAGATGGTTGAGATATACTTCAACGCGCAATCGGACAACGGGACGCTTACCGCGAGTGAGTGGTCCTCCGAAACTCGGGTCGGATCTTGGGACGCTGACGCGAGGAACAGACCACGCGCTTCAGGTGTGGTCACAAAGCTATATGGCAAGCATACAGCCCACAAAGGATCCCAGGGCGCCATTGCGGCTGCAAAATTGGATGACGGAGGCGGGTTTCGTCGAAGTCGAATCGCGATTGTTGACTTTGCCCCTGAGCGGGTGGTCCACCAGTATGAGGCCCTCGGATGCAGATGTGGACGTCATCAGAGTCCAATATCTAACACCTCGCCAGATCCCCGAGACCATGCCATCGGCACGGCGAACCGGGCCAATGTCCACCGGCTCATGTCGTCGCTTGCCGTATTTCCCTTTGCACAAGCCCTCAAGTGAGTGACAGGCCCCTCAGGGTGACCCTCGCCTGCAGCACCCTTTGCTGACGTTGACTGCCCTGGCCAGCATGACAAATACCGACATCCAGCTTCTCGTAGCGCAGGCACGCAGCGAAGCCGATAATCCGGCCTTCAAGGTATGGCACACCGTCCATGTTGTCTCCCGGAATGGCAGTGTCGGAGTGGCTGCTGATTTACCGTGCGAGCTGCACAGGCTTATTTCCCGGTGTAAGATGCCGTCCCCATGCTCTCGTACTGTGTAGTTCGCGATGGCCTCGCTGACGACCCGGATCCAGGTACGTTTGCATCGGTCGGAAGCCAGGGAGTAGTAGCAGTCGCCACCGGCACAGCGATAGCCGGGGCCACCAGTCCTCGAAAGGGGCCAAGCACGGCGACTCGAGGAAAAGGGCAAGGCACGGGTGAGCGGCGGCGGTTTCGAAGGCGTTTTGGGTCTTGGGTTAAATGGGTGTGGGGGGCGGGGTCCAGGTACATAAAGCTAGATGGGCGGACGGGTTAGAATTTAACGAGAGATGACCGGTGACACGCAGCCACGCGCAGGCATGACTTCGAGATCACCACGGACCAAAACCGCCCCGACACTTCCTTGTCTGACTCTCGCCGATTCTGACGTCGGCCCCTCAACCCGATGGACGAGTGAACGTATTGGTTGGTTGCGGACGATCGAGGGACGGGTGGCGGTCCGGTACGGATTGCCTAGGTTGGTTCGATGGCCAAGCGGGGATGGGAGACGGAGAAGGGAAGATGGCAGAATGGGCTGGGGATGTTGTCCGTGGGGTTTTCCATGTCCGGGAAATGGGTCGTCGTGGGAGGGAGAAGTTGGGAGAAAGGGTGCCTTCCCACAAGCGCTTGGGAACGGACTCGTCAGGCTCCAACTCTGACTTGTCGGACAGGATCGGTCAGGAACGATCGTGGGCAGTGGGCAGCGGGCAGCAGGGTCAACCATGCTGCGACCGGTCTCAACAAGCCCCCAATGGCCAGCGGGCTCGGTGCCGAATCCTGCTGCGAACAGAATCCGTCTCGGCCCGCATCTTCAAACTTCAGCACAGTTTGTTCGCTGTATGGTTCGAAAGGAAGAACTCCATTTTCTTATATCAACAAAGCGCGCCTGGCACACTAATAATTGATGCCCGGTCCACCACTCCAATTACGGCTTCTCCCATTCACCTCGGTTCTGGGTCCGCCACTAAGATTTGCTCGCCAGGTTTGGGATTGGGGAGGGAAACAGCCGGGAGACTTATCACCTGGCGGCCCAACAGACAGTGCCGTGGAAGCGCCCGTCGGCGCCGTCGCCCATCTGGCATCCAAACCCCACGCCTCACCGGCCTCGCCCCATCACCCCATCACCCACCCCATCACCTACCCCATCACGCTCCCATATCAGAGGCGTATTCGTCTGGCATCCCGCCCTCGAATCACGGCAGCGTCCCTCTTGACACCACCCATCGTCCGCATCTGTCGCGCGTTAGCGGCACTGTGTGGCTTGCGGGTCGAGCAAGCCCTCCGTCTCTGCTGCCAGTCTCCGCACCAGAGCCAGGCGTCTCATTCATCGACGATCCAAATCATCGACCATCCGCGGATGCGCCAGCCCTCCCCCGACCCTGGAATCCCGGGTAGTGGGTCCCTCTGTTGGCGCTAGCACATCAGGTGGTTTGGTGGCAGCTCTCGCCCAGCCAAAGCCCTGGCTCGAGGATTCCCGTTTCATCTGGAGATGCGTCCTCAATTCTGACGCAAGACATAATCTCGGTGGCGGCCGCGGAAAACTGCAAGTAAATGATCAGCTACCCCCGCGGCCGCTGCATGCTGGCGAGGCGACAACGGCAGGATGCTCCATGCAAGTGACGTCTGAGCGTTTGGTCCACTTTGCAGCAGTGCGCCGTCAGCCAATTAACGCAGCGAGTTGCGGTGCATTGCAGCGTGCCAATGGGCTTGCTTGCCGGGTCGATCTGTGTGGCTCGGGCAATCTCGATTTCTCGCCGAAGTCTGTGAAACACCAAACGCTCGTTGTCGAAATCGAACTTCTCGAGGGCGAACTAATCGCAACCGATACCCGATTGCCGCATTCCCCTTCTCTGTCCTCGTCCATACCGACACTCCCACACCGAGCACAATGGCGAGCAAGCTCTCTCCCTTCCTCCTCCGGAGCTTCGGCCGGCCGAGCCTTCGATCGACGGCACCGCTGCGCGTCGCCCGTGCATACTCAACCGAGGCGCCGCCGCCGCCGCTGCTCGCCAAGCTCAA
>FTIZ01002801.1_pt1 | contig 11131 bp, 4 predicted proteins | sample 1658381 | NCBI WGS metagenome assembly FTIZ01 (sample SAMEA3914822, study PRJEB12502) | metagenome | biome: forest; material: soil | place: USA | collected 2012-03-12 | depth 0.1 m
CGGTCCGCCTTCGGCAAGCTGTCAGCATTGCACGCCAAGAATGTCTTCAGCTTCGCAATCGTGACGGGCAATCTCTTTGGGGAGGCCCAAGACGATGATCAGCTTACTGACCTGATTGAGGGGCGCATCGAAATCCCGTGCCCGACCTACTTCACAGTTGGCACTATCTCCCTCCCCCCTCGCGTTCTCGAGAGAGTTGAGAAGGACGAGGAGGTTGCGCCCAATCTTCACTATCTGGATAAGCGCAGCGTCACGAAAACTGAAGAGGGCGTGCGGATCGTGGCCTTGGGAGGCGTCCTCGACCCGAACATCGTGGCCGGGCTGTCTAAGGAGCAGCATGAGCCATTCCACACCGAAGGAGACGCCAAGGCGCTCCGGGGAGCCAACAACGCAGACATTCTTCTCACTGCCATGTGGCCGTCTGACGTATGGAGGAATAGCTCCAAGGCGAAGGACCTGCAGATTGGCTCCGAATCCGCCCCTTCCAGCCAAACAATTGCGGAGCTCTGCGAAGCCCTGAAGCCGCGCTATCACTTTGCCATGTCACCCAGCGACTTTGCCTTCGAGCGGGAGCCGTTCTTTCCTGACACCGCGGAGGAGAAGGAAAAGGGCATCGCCGTCACCCGCTTCCTCTCCTTGGCACCATGGGCCAACGCAGCCAAGGCCAAATCCATGTACGCCTTCACCCTGAACCGAGACGCAGTCATCAACCCTCCTCCCGGGAGCACCCTCACCCCGTTCTTCAAGCCCGCGCAAAAGAAGCGCAGCGCTGACGAGGCCGAATTCAACCGCTTCTCCCACGGACAACACACGCACGGCCACGACAACCGCCGGCGCAAGCACCACCGCCGCGAGCGCTCCCCGCCGCCCGGCCCCGACCGCTGCTTCTTCTGCCTGTCCAACCCGAACCTGCCCACGCACATGGTCTGCAGCGTCGGCGATGACACGTACCTTGCTACTGCCAAGGGCCCGCTCCCCGCCGCCGACACTTTTGCCAAGCAAGGGCTGGACTTTCCCGGGCACTTCATCATCACGCCGCTCCCGCACGCTGCGTCGCTCAGCGCGGCCGCCATGGGCGAGGATGAGGTCGGCAAGACTTTCCAGGAGATGAAGCGGTTTCGTGACTCGCTGCAGGGCATGGTGGCGGCCGCGTCGAAGCGCAAGCTAGGCGCCGTGACGTGGGAGATCAACCGTGCGAGGAACATTCACGTGCATTGGCAGTTCCTGCCCGTTCCCGCTGCGATGGTGAGCCAAGGGCTAGTGGAGGCTGGGTTCAGGGTGTTGGCGGAGGACCTGAAGCTCGGAAAATTCACGGTCAAGGACTTTGAGACGGCCGACGAGGTGCCGGGGGATTATTTACGGGTGTGGATCTGGGCCGAGGAGGATGACGAGGATGGTGGAAAAGTAGTGGGCAAGAGCCTGCTGCTGCAGTTTGATGAGAGCGTTCGGTTCGACCTGCAGTATCCGCGGAAGGTGATGGCCAAGCTCCTTGGTCTGGAGGAGCGCATGATTTGGCAGGATGTTGCTCAGACGGAGCAGGAGGAGACTGCGGATGTGGCGGCGTTCAGGAAGGCGTTCAAGGAGTGGGATTTTACAGCCGCCTAGGGAGTGCCATTTATTATCGTGCGAGGGGGCGATGGGATGGATTGCTGAAACGAGACGTTTGTTCACTGGACGTTAGACGATGCTTACGTGGAGTTTTAGATGACGTTTATCCGCCGTTCTTCGACCACGCGCCATGCCATGCCATGGCTGGACTGGAATGGATGAGTTACTGCTTTCTCACGGCCTTGAATACCTAAGCTGGTGAAAAGACCCTGCTGAACCCAAGCGGCTGACCACCATGATCCATTCCATGCCAAAGCCATCCCTTTATCGCCGCAGCTTTCTGGCGTTATCCCCCTCCTCTCGCTCTCCTCCATAGCGACTTGGCTCACATCGCCTTCATCTTCCTGACTCTTTAGTTCGTCGAGTATTGGAGGACGCTGGACAACACGAGACAAGGTCAGCCCCGCCGCTCCCTACTCCCCTAACATTATGACATACCTCTTGACCCGCGGCTTAAGCATTGTCGCACCGCCGCAGTTGAAGCAACGCAGCGCGTCGTTTGCTTTGAAGCCGGACGTGGTGTTGCACGCCGCGCAGATGTAGTACATCTTGTTGTCGGGCGTGTCGTACGCCTTGCGGTTGAAGTTCGGCCTGGGCTGGGCCGCGGGCTGCAGGGGTTGGTGGCTGCCGGTGGGCGAGACGTCGTTTATTATGGTGGTGTGGTGGAGATGAACCTGGCGTGGGCTAGAGGGAAGCTCGTCGGTGGTGGAACCGTCGCTCTGGGGGTTCTGGTTGCTGTTGGAGTTGTTGCCAGGGGCTGGGGAGGACTGCCGGACCGGAGGGACGTAGGCCTCGCGGTGAGCCATGATGGGTTGGGTTTATGGGGTTATTCGAGGGGGTTGGTTATTTGTTGGTTGGTCGGTCGGATTGTATCGTGACAACTGAGAGAGGTGGTGTTGTTGTGTAAGTGCGTGGAAATCGGGTCACTTGCATGCTTTGGGGTTGGAGAAGAGGTACCATTTTCAGATACTTTCTGGAAAAACAAGAAGTCTCAATCAATTAAATTTGCCAGCGTTGTTCTACTAGCTCCCGTTTGGAGAGTTCTGTGGAAAAGCAGCTGATGCCCGTCCTGCTGTTTGGTGAGACTGGAAGGAGCACAGTGCCAGGCCCGCAGGTTTACTGTTTGATATCTGCAATAAAAGAATATGCAACAAACCGTGCATTGGGCACTCGGCACACCCCTCTCTTATCGCTTATCGTGATTCGGCTGGCTCTCGCCCGGCCAAAAAATTTCCAGAACTGAAGGCGGCCGACGCATTTTGGGTGCTGCACGCGCCTTGACGTCGCTGGGCTGGGAACGACACGCACACAACGGCGACAACGGCCTCTTGTGCGCCGCCACCATGCCGTCCACCACGTCTGGCCGTATTGTCAAGACCTCCCGGGGCTCCAAGAAGACCCTCCACCAAAAGAACCACCGTTGGGAGTCGTTCAGCGCCAAAATCTCCAAGCTCCATTCCCTCGACCCTCTCCGCAAAGTCCGCCGCCACGACCTCGACGCCGAAGATCTCGATGCCACGACCTCGTACCTGCGCAATGGCTTGGAGAAATGGGCCGAACTCAACATCTCCCGGCCGTACATGGCCTTCAAGAGGGAGGTCAACCCCCTCACCGAATCTCTCGCCCAGATCCTCTACCACGAGGACCGCATCATGGACCTGCTCGCCAAGTACATCGCACAGCACGACAAGGAAGCCCTCGAACCCCTTCTGGACCTGGTGACAGCGTTTGCGCATGATCTAGGTGTCCGATTCGAGAAGCACTACCCGCGCGCCTTGGAATTGATCGTCGGCCTCGCCAGCAAGGTGCACCATGTCGAAGTCATCGAGTGGACTTTCGCCGCCCTCGCATTCCTCTTCAAATACCTGTCGAAACTGCTCGTCCCCGATCTCAGACCAACGTACGATGCCGTGGCCTCGCTGTTGGGCAAGTCAAGAGTTCCCGGACACATCGCGCGGTTCGCCGCCGAGGCCATGAGCTTCTTGGTCAAGAAGGCGGCTGCGCCCAGCCACAAAGACAAGGCTCTGCCGCTCTTCCTTGAGCATGTGAGGAAGGACCTCGATTGCATGGCTGGCACGAAACAGTTCCAGCTGTACAGTGAGGGAATCATGACCATGTTCGCCGAGGCGATCAAAGGGGTGGGCGATGGTGTGCATTCGACGGGACCCGAGATCTTCGCCGCCCTTCTGCGGCATGTGCCAGAGGACGAACTGAAGCTGCTCGGACAGACAGTTTGGACGGGGGTCTGCTGCGGCGTGCTCACCAGCATCATCCACCACTCCACCGTGGACACTTTCAAGACCATTGAGACGAGAGTTGTCGAGGACGCAGCGGCTGGGGATCGTTCCGTTCTGTTCATCCAAGTCTTGGGTACCATGTCCGGCGTGCGGAAGGGCACTCGAATCAATGACTGGGCGACACTGGTGAAGGCTCTTACCCAGTCGCTGGTGAATCTCTCCGCCCAGAAAAGACAGGTCGAGGGCATGGATCCTTCCCAAGTGTGGCAGAAAATCATCGTGAACACTGCTATCGTGTGGAGTCGGGCTCCCATGGATGCGATACTCCCGGCCCTGTCCACTTTTAACGGCGTCATGAGCAAGGAGCCGCTGATGCGGTGGTACATCTTGTTTTGCTCATACTTGGCCGACTTGAACTCGGAGAGATTCCGCGGCCTCTTCCTCAAAGATTTCCAAAAGTATGGCTCCAAACCATTGCCTCCCGTTCCCTCGCTAACTCGCTCAGGTTCATTGTCGCACACTGGTCTCAGGGTTCGAATGAAGACATGCTCTGTGTGCTTCTGCCGCGCATGGTGGAAGCTGGCGGGCTCCCTGCCCCTGGAGGGAAAGAGATATTTCAACTCCCGCAATCCTGGCAGGACCAGATTGTCAGCAAATTCATCAGACTCGAGGACACGCCTTTTCCAGAGAGCGGCGGATTCGGAAAAGATCCGGAAACCTGGAGAGACAAGTGCCTGCCCAAGTATTCGGCACGACTACGAGTTCTGGAGTCGACCTCAGTACATCCGTCAACGAATGCAAGAATTGCCGAGGTCCTGCTCAAGAAATTGAAGTTAGCCCTCCGACCGTCATCGTCCCTACCGACAGACGAGGCAAATTTCATCGTCAGCGATGGTTTCCGCGCCTATCTTCGGATGTGTGCCGCCGCTGGATCCGTTGATACAAGCCTGTCCCCTTTGCTGAGAGCTGCGGCGCCTCGGTTTTGTCGGTCACCAGCATTCCTCGAAGCCTTGCTGACCTACGAACGGGAAGTCCGCGGCAAAATCCAAAGGTCGCCTCCTGAGACAAACAATGGCGACAATCAGCAGGAGGAGGACCCGTTAGTCAAGTGCCTGACCGACAATCTCTCAACGTCATCTCATGAGCTACGCCTCGCGTCATTGAACATCCTTGAGGCGTTGGAATTCACCCCTGACTCGAATTCCGCCTTGGCAACAATGATCCAGGCGGAAGAACTGCCTCTGAACCTCCAAAGTGTCCGAACCATTGCAGTCCACCTCCGCAAACTCGGCCAGATTTACTCCCACATCGACCAGGACTCCTGGCTGATCCGGGCAATTCCGGCATTCTTATTCGGCATGACTACGGTACCGCTCTCTCCCGTTTGGGACGACGCCGTTGAGGCCATGAAAAAGGTCGCGGAGAGCAAACCAGGAGAAGAGGCATTGGCGGATATGGCCTTCGAGTGGTTAGAAGTACCATCTCCTCAATGGTCGGGACCCTACAAGCCGCCTGGAGAAGACCACCACGGAGCGTTGACCAACTTTGAGTGTCTGAACCTCATGGCCTTGAATGAGGCTGCAGGGGCTACCGGAGGCGTCATGGATGACCCTTCACAAGACATGCTTAGTGCCTATGAGGAAGGCCAAAAGATTGTCGAATCTTGCTCGGAACGGGCCCGTAGCAAGGCGCTCAAGGCATTCTCTGCCTTGCCTGGCTTAGCCGAGAAGCGGTCGAGGAGAGTTGTTCCCTACTTGTTCTCCTTTACCGACGAGAGGGAAACAACTGCAGAAGAAGCCGAAGACGAACCGGAGGAATCGCTTGAGGGCAGCTGGTCTCTCCCCGACAGAAAGGCCCTCGTCGGGGTATTTTCGCAATTCAACAACCCGAGGGTGCTCTTCCAGAGCCAAAAGGTGTACCAATCACTGTTGAAGTTGCTGGCGAATGGCGACATCGAGCTCCAGAAGATGGCCCTGAAGGCCATCCTGGCTTGGAAAAACGACGCCATCAGGCCATACCAGGAGAACCTCGAGTACTTGCTTGACGAGGCCAGGTTCAAAAATGAGCTTACGGTTCTGTTCCAGGGAGACAACCAGATCCAACCCGGACACCGGCCGGAGGTCATGCCCGTTCTCCTTCACCTGCTATACGGCCGGACAATCTCAAAGAAGGGCGTGTCGAGCGGCCGTCACGGCCTTCATGCCACACGTTTGGCAGTCATCCGGCAACTAGATGTTGATGACATGGGTAGTTTCCTCGATATCGCCCTTGGTGAGCTTCGCAAAATCCGGGTAGTCGACTCCCAGGGCGTTCGCGAGAGTCTGTTCACCGACGAGGTACTCCCTGTCCGGAAGCAAGTTGGTCTGCTGAACATGATTGAGTCCGTTATCAACGAGCTCGGGACGAGTGTCTCGTCTTACATGGAGCCCTTGGTCAATGCCGTCCTTTATTGTCTCATCTTTGCTTGCCGGCAGCTTGGTGGCAGCTCCGAGGAGCACGATCCAGAGGAATCGGACCAGGTTCAGAATGCTTCCTTGTACAAGGTCGCACGGACAACAGCATTGAAGTCGCTGTGCAAGTTGTTCCAGAATGCCGAAGACTTTGACTGGACACCGTACCGGGACGTGATGGTCAGCGAGATCATCAGCCCCCGGATCGAGAAACTCCCGGCTGAGACGACACAAGGCGTGTCTGCTACCTGGAGGCTCCTCGGCACATGGGCTGCTTTGCCCAAGGCTGCTTTGTTCCTCTCTACCGATAAGATGGTCCTCCCCAAGGTTGTTGAAGTTCTCGGGATTGAGAAGGCGAGGGACGAGGTCAAGGCCTTTGCGCTCGACATTCTCAAGGACCTCATCAGGCTTGCACAGGCTCCCGCGGCCGAGTCCGAGTTCAACGAGTTGATCAAGTCGGAGCTCCTGGACCCAAACGTCGACCTCATCCTCAAGGAAATCAGCGGCCTGCTTCGAGACCAACCTGATATCGGCCGGGATTTGCTCGCGACCGCTGTGGACACGGTCGTCGCGATCGCTCCTATTGTGGAGACATCTGCGAGCGTCCAAGACATGGTTGAGATTGCAACCTTTTTGCTCAACCAGCCGCTGCGCAAGGTTACCCCCAAGATCAAGGGCTCGATTCTCTTGATCCTGAAGCAGTTTGTTGTCATGGAAGACCTCCAGAGCAACGCAGAGTTGAAGAGCAAGGTCTACCGCACGATATCTTCTCTGTTTGGCTTCTTCAAGGACAAGCAGAATCGCCAAACGCTTGCTGAAGTTTTGGAGGTGTTTGCTTCTAGAGAGCCATGGGCCCGCGAAGTGGCTGACATTTGCCGCGACCTCAATTCTTACGCGGCAAGGCGTTTGGATGAACCTGACTACAACACCCGGCTCTCGGCTTTCAACTCTATCACCAGAGACCGCGAGACGCCCTTTACGATCGACCAGTGGATGCCGTTGATCCACAACTTGCTCTACTATATCCTGCAGGCTGAGGAGTTTGGCGTGCTCTCGTCCAACTCGGCCGACGGCCTTTGCAAGTTCGTCTCGGCAGCGGAGTCGGCATGGGCTGGACCGCACCAGGCTGCGTTTGTTGATGTCCTCTCAAACATCATATTGCCGGCGATTTACTCAGGGGCAAGAGAGTCCTCGGAGACCGTTCGCCGCGAGATCTTGCGCCTGTTCGGCTTCCTCGTTGCCCACCTGCCTCAGTGGGAGCCGGTTGCCGATCTGACCCCCTTGGTTCCCGACTCCGACGAGTCTGACCAAGCGTTCTTCTTCCATGTCCTGAGCCCGGCGGTTTCGAGACAGCTCCAGGCGCTCCGTCTCCTCGAGGCGGCGAACGACAAGGCCGAGCTGCGCAGCAAGCACATCAGCCAGTTCTTCATCCCCCTTTTTGAGCACTTCATATTTGACCGCCCAGAAGGCGGCGATGACCACGGGTTGAGCGCACAAGCCACAAGTACCATTGCCGCCTTGACCGCCTCGCTGGAGTGGCAGCAGTATCGGGCAATGCTCCGGCGATTCGTCTCATACGTCGAGTCCAAGCCAGAATGGCAGAAGCGCGTTATCCGCCTTTTAGAGAAAGAGGTGGACGCGCTGCGCTCCGCCATCTCCCAGAAATCGGGCGATGCAATGGATGTGGATGGGGAGGCGGCCGAAGCGAAGCCACACCGTCTCGCCACCACACTACCCGACCAGGAGAAGCTCGCTGTCGAGATCATTAACAACTTTCTGCCTACGCTGCTTAAATACATCCACGAGAAGGATGAGACGACCGTCAGTGCCAGAGTCCCGATTGGAGTCATCATCACGAAGCTCCTTACCCTCCTCCCGGATCCCCTGCTCAACGACAAACTTCCCGGAGTGCTCACCGACATCTCCCATATCCTTCGCAGCAAGTCGTGGGAGTCTCGGGAAATGGCTCGGGACACTCTTGCCAAGATCTCAGGCATTCTCGGTCCTGAGAAACTGGAGTTCATCCTCAAGGAGCTGCGCGGCGCTCTTGTTAGGGGACATCAACTGCATGTCCTCTCCTACACGCTCCATTCCATCTTGTTGGTTGCTATCCCTGCGTTCAAGCAAGGAGATCTCGACTATTGCCTGTCCTCCATCATGGCTGTCATCATGGATGACATTTTTGGAGTTGCGGGCCAAGAGAAGGATGCTTCGGAGTATGTGAGCAAGATGAAGGAAGTGAAGAGCAGCAAGAGCCAGGATTCCATGGAGTTGATCGCCAAGACTGCGTCTATCACCCGCCTGGGTGACCTGACAATGCCGCTGCAGTCTCTGCTGCTGGAGAAGCTCGATCCGCGCACGGTCCGGAAGATTGACGACCTTCTCACGCGCATCACAAAGGGTCTCCTGGAAAACCCCGCCGCTGCGTCTCAGGATGTCTTGGTCTTCTGCTACGAGGTGATCCAAGAGGTGTACAAGAGCCAGAAGCCAGACACGGCGCCCAAGATCGACCCTCGCCTGAAGAGATACATAATGCAGAAAGCCGCCAAGAAGAGCGACGGCAGTGTCACCAGCAAACACACCTACAAGCTTGTCAGGTTTGCCATCGACATTCTCCGGTCTGTTTTGAAGAAGCATGACAACCTGCGCACGCCTGGCAATATCACTGGGTTCTTGCCCATCCTCGGCGACGCCGTGTTGTCAGCCGAAGAGGAGGTCAAGATCGCGGCTTTCAAGATCCTCACCGTGCTAGCCAAGGTCCCTTTCAAGAACGGCGACTCGACCAAGCTGTATCAGGTCGCGCACAAGGAAGCGATCAAGGCCATCTCGATGTCCCCAACCACCACATCCGACCTGGCCCAGTCGGCGCTCAAGCTCATCTCTGTCATTCTCCGAGACCGCCGCGAAATCCCGATGAAGGACGCCGCGTTGGACATGCTGCTCAGCAAGCTCAAGGACGATCTGACGGAGCCGATGTACCGCCATGTCACCTTCAACTTCCTGCGGTCTGTGCTTGACCGCAAGCTCGAGACAGCGTCTATCTATGACACGCTCGACCACGTCGGCACGGTCATGATCACCAATGACGATAAGGACACGCGGGACCTAGCGCGTGGCGCCTTCTTCCAGTTCCTACGCGAGTACCCGCAGAAGAGGAACAGGTGGGAGAAGCAGCTCAAGTTTATCGTGGCCAATCTCAAATATGAGCGCGAAGGTGGGCGGCTGTCGGTGATGGAGGTTATCAATCTGTTGCTGAAGAAGTCGGCGGACGAGTTTGCGCAGGAGGTGGCGGCGACCTGCTTCATTCCGCTAGTGTTTGTTCTCGCCAACGACGACAGCGAGAAGTGCCGACTCGCGGGCGGAGAGCTGATCAAGGAGATCTTCCGGGTGTCAGACAAAGAGCGGCTGTCCAAGTTCATGACGCTGCTGCGCTCGTGGGTGGAGCAGGACGGGAATGCGGCGGTGCTGAAGCTTGCCTTGCACGCGTTTGGGCTCTACTTTGAGGGTCGGGATCCGAGCACGAAGGACAACAAGGATCTTGGGCTTGTTACTGACAAGCTAGTCAAGGTGCTCGGGGACGAAGAGGCTCTCGAATCGGACTGGGAGCTGGCCAACATCGCGCTGACGACGCTCCAGACGCTGGTGCAGAAGCATCCGCAGAAAGTCCTGGCTCCGGACTCGGGCGAGTTGTGGTCGGAAGTTCAGGCGTGTCTCGCACACTCGCACACTACCGTGAAGCTTACTTCCATCAAGCTCCTCAGCATGTACCTGGCGGATTTCGCGCGGAACGCCGGAAAGGCGCAGAAGCTGCCGCTTGCTGGATCACAGGGCCTGGAGCTTGACGATGACGACGTGAACGACCTCGTCCGGCTATCACTCGGCATTCTTTCGGCGCCAGAGGTCGAGGAGGGGCTTGCCCAAGAGGCTGTCCAGATCATCATGTTCCTGGGTGGGTACCTCGAGGCGGAGAAGAGTCACGAGGACGAAGACGCGGACGAGGCCGAGGGCGATGAGGCAGACGAAGACGAGGACAACGAGGCCAAGGAAGTCTCTCGGCACGCCGACATGAAATACCTCTTCTGGAAGCTCTCCTCCATCATCCGCAAGGAGAGACAGCCCAGGCCCGAGATGCTGGTCAGCAAGCTGGCGGCCATGGACCTCGTCGAGGCGTTCTGTATCAAGACACCTACCGAGACGCTCCTGGCGTCGGCCCGAACCATCCTCCGGCCGCTGCGCAACCTGACGGACCCGTCGATCCGGCAGGCGTTCTCGCTCAACGAGGTGTTCAAGACGCGCTTTGAGGCGCTCAAGAGCAAGGCGCAGGCCATCATGGAGATCCTGCAGCGCCGGCTGGGCAGCGCCGAGTACACCAAGGCGCTGGTGGCGGTGGGCGAGCGGATCCGCGAGAGGAGGCAGCAGCGGTCGAGCAAGCGCAAGATCGAGGCGCTGACAGCGCCCGAGAAGTATGGGCGCGAGAAGCGCAAGAAGTTTGAGAAGAAGAAGGAGAAGCGGAAGATGAGGGGACAGGAGCAGCGGGATCACCGGCAGGGATTCCAATAGGCCGGCCGGCTGTCTGGTTTTGCCGGTTGGATTGATTGGTTTGTATGTGGCGAAAGTGGTGGTCTATAGATTTGGGGTTTATACAGAATAATGTTACAATGAGAGAACTTGTCTCCTTCAAATATACCAACAACGCCTTCGTTCATGTCATCCTCATCGCACACACCACCGTAGATCATTACACCTCCCACCTAGCCTCCATCCACTTCCTACTCATCACCTTTCCCCTTCCCCTCCCCAGCCTTGACCGTCTTGAACGTCGCCCCAGGCGGCAAC
>FTIZ01003421.1_pt2 | contig 11111 bp, 15 predicted proteins | sample 1658381 | NCBI WGS metagenome assembly FTIZ01 (sample SAMEA3914822, study PRJEB12502) | metagenome | biome: forest; material: soil | place: USA | collected 2012-03-12 | depth 0.1 m
TGAGGGTTGGGACAAGATGCGATGAGATGAGATACCAGTCCCGTCAATGACGTCCGCCCCTTCACGTGGGTATGCCGAGCGGCCCCGCTTGCCGGCCCCAAAAGTGCCGACCGCCGGTGGGGCCTGGTCCCCTGCCGAGCTGCCTCAGTGTTCAGGGGTTCAGGGGGGTAAACAAATCGATGCCAGCCAGACAACAGGCTACTTGACATTATTCCCTGCCGTCTTTGCCTTCTTCCCGCTCTTCTTTGGGGCTTCCTTGGATTCCTTCGCTTCCTTCGCCTCCTTGGCCTTGCCCTTCTTGATGCTCCCGATGAGCGACTCGATCTCCTCGACTCGGGCCGCGTTCTTGGCCTCCTCGTCCCGCTTCTCCTGCTCTTTCTTCGCCCAGGCTCTTTTGGTAGCCTGCTCCTTCTCGACCCGCTCAATCAGCTTGTCGCTCGCTTCCCACAGCTTCTTGGCCACCTCCTCATCGTCCACGTCCTTCCTCGCGCAGTCCACCTCCATGCACTCCTTGACCAGCCGCCCTCCCGCTCCCCTCCCCAAGTCCCCATCCATCATGGCGTACAACACCGACTGGGCCGCCATGCTGGGGCTCTTCAGAAACACCCACACAAACACGTAGAACACCAGGTAGAGCAACAGCCCCCACAGCGACCCCCTCGTAAGCCACCTCCTCGTGCCGGACGTGCGCGCCAGCCCCGGATCCACCAGCACCACCCTCGCATTCATAGGCAGCTGGTCCGGCCGCTTGTACGCGTCCAGGTGCTTCTGGTACGCCCGCGCAAACACCATCAGCGCGAGCTTACTCCTTGCATACGCCCTCCCCGGCGTCCACTGCTCATCCAGCCACCCCTTCTGCCCAAGCCCCTCCACATCCAGCTTCGGCGACGCAATGTAGCTCGAACACGTCGGCACCACAATCCGCACATCCCGATCAAACGGTTGCGCGCGGATCGCGGGGCTCAGAATCCCCAACAAGTGAAAATTCGCCAGGAAATTCACCATCCACGTCATCTCCACCCCCTCCGCCGTCTCCTCCCTCTGGCCCCCAGGCGGCGTCAGCGCCGCCGCACAAAGCACCACCATATCCAACCTCCTCGGCGGCGCATTATCAATCCACCTCGTCGCAAACTGCCGCACGCTGTACAAATCCGCCAAATCGACCTGCTCGGCATAAATCATGTGATTCCCTGTCCGCCGGCGCAAATCCTCCACATATTCCGCCAGGAAGGGATCCGACCCTGGCTGGCGTGTCAAAAGCACCACCTGGGCGCCGCGCTGCGCTAGAGCGAAGGCTGTTGCTGCGCCGACGCCGGAGGTGCCGCCTGTTATGAGGACTACGCGGCCGTGCATGTTGCGCTCGGAGGGGTTGCGGCGGCCGGAGGCGTACCATTTTGTTAGGCCGAGGGTGGTGAGCGCGGTGGTGGTTTTGAGGAGGCGGATGGGTTCCGGGAACCAGGACGGGAGGCCGTCGAAGTAGACTGATGTGAGGAAGGCGAGGGGCATTTTGGTGGTTAGGTATTGTTGTGCTGGTGGGGCGCTATCGGGACATGTCGTGGGGAGAGAGGTGGTGGTTGTTTTGTTCGGGATGTCGGGGTTGGAGTTTGGAGTTTGTTGATGGATTGGAAATTTGGACACCGAAGGAAGCTCCAGCTCCTTGCCCTGGAAGCTGAGGCCGCTGACGTAGATCCCTACTCCGTAGATTAGTTAAATGTGGGTCAGGCTCTTTTGTAAGTGGCAGGGGTCAGTTTCAGCGGGCCTTCGCGCTGAAGCCAGCTCCTCGTGGATTTGGCCAAGCATCGATTTGGTTTCCACGTGCAACTCAGCATCTCGACCTTCCATATTCACGGTGAATAGGACATGTTCTGAGCTCACAACGAGTATGATCCACATGCAAATCTCACCATCCAGGTGATTTGAAAATAACACGATTGAATCAATGCCCTCGCCAAAAGACAACCAAAATGACGCCGGCGACAACGGCGACGATGACTACGATGACATCCCGCTCCAACACCAGCGCCCGTTTGGAGCCGGGCTGCACAGGAAGCCCATAGCCTTTGTGTCGGCATCCGCCGGTCAGCTCAAATCTGTCGACGATGGCTCTGTCAAAAGACCACAGCAGGATGTAGCAGACATCTACCTCAGTATGGTCCTCCCAGACGACGCCCAGAGGTCCAAGTCGGCACCACCACCCTCAGACGCCGCCATGCAGGACGGGCCATCGCAACAGGAGATATGTACCGTCTGCAGACTGCCCCTTGTCACGGACAGAGGAACACACGCCGAGTCCTTCGCACACCAGGTCTGCCTCCCCCACTCGCAGCCCCCGTCCGCCCTAGACCGCACCCGCATGGGCCTGGCCATCCTCTCGGCCCACGGCTGGGACCCGGACGCGAGAAAGGGGCTCGGTGCGGGCCAGCAGGGGATTCAGTATCCGGTCAAGGCAAAAGTGAAGGACGACAACCTCGGCATCGGCATGCAGGTGCCCAAGGGCCTGCCGCCGCCCAAGAAAAAGGAGCAGCTGCTCGACGCCAAGAAGGTCAGAAAGATGGCCGCCGAAGAGAAGAAGAAGGCCGCCAAGATACGGCAGGACTTGTTTGGGGATGGCAAGTTGGAGAAGTATCTTGGGCCGGGGGCTGTGTGAATGATTCTCACAACAGACCCTGAAAATCCGACTTCCTAACATCCACCTGGACTTGGCCGACATAGTTGTCCATCATCAAACCAACTGGCCGTTCTCCTGAGAAACAGCCAAGATTACTACCAGCACACTATACACCACTCTCCGCCGGCCTCGTCTCAGGCTGCGTCGCCTCCGGCTCACTACTAGCATACCCACTCTCCACGTCCCCATACGGCCCCTTCACCTCCCCGCCCGCCGCCGCACCCTTCCCCCCCAAATTCTCCATCTTGAACACCCCGCCTCCCGAACCAATAGTCGGCACCGCATCCGGATGGAGCGGCCGACTCCGGGGCGCCCCACTACCCCCATTCCCGCCCGATCCCAGAGCCGCACTCTTCCCTCTCGCCCGCCACTGCTTAACCAACGGCTTCAACCACGGCACACACCCGCAAATAATCCCCAAATTCGCCTCAACCGCCACCCACGCCCACATGTGCGCGCCCTCCCAGGTGACATCATACGTCTGCCGTAGGACGATATCTAGGTAATAAATCCGCACGGCAGCCGCGACAACAACGAACAGGCCCACGCTGAAGAGCGCGATGATGGCGAGGCGTTGGGCCAAAGGGAGGTTGGCGCGGTAGATGGTGGGGAGCGGGAGGGCCCAGACGAAAAAGTCCCAGATTACGGAGAGGATGGCGTAGGAGAAGAGGATGGGGGTTTCGTCTAGGCAGTCCTTCGCGGTGCGGGTGAGGTCCCAGTAGGATGATAGCGGTCTGCACTCGGTGAAGAGGACTACCCAGAATGCCACGGTGTTTGCGCCGATAAACCATGGCGCGATGACTGCAAGGCGAATTGCTGGTTAGCTACTCTGCCTAATAAACAGGCAAGGATCACTCACAGGACAGACGCCGGAACATGGTATTTGGCGGCGCCAATCGCAGATAACTGAGCAGGATGGAGATCTTGGTGAGGAGCGTGGCCGGGATGAAGAAGAACTGTGTTGCAAACGAGATCTTGCGGCCCGTTATCAACATGCTCAACGTCAGGTCCCACACGTGCTTGTCCCAACCGTATCGCGAAAAGGCCAGCACGATGCTGATGGTGGCGCCGGTTGTGAAAAACTGGATGGAGGGGATGGGGTTAGACATTGATACTGGCTTGAACGTGACTTGGAAAAGGGGGGATTACTGTCGCGGCCACCATGAACCAGTCGTCGATCTCAGTGTTGCGCAGGATCCTCACTCGGACATAGAGACGCAGGGCAAGGGCTATAATGGCGAAGATGAGGGTGATGAGCCCGGCAACGATGAGGTCAGGGCCCCGGGTCTCCGGGCTGACGTAGTTGGGTTTCGGCCATGTCGCGATGACCTCGGGAGGCGCAGACCTCATGTTGTCGTGTGGAGAGACTGTCTAAGTGGTGGAGGAGCGGAGTTGGCCACCTTCGAGGCCGACAGACACTGTGGACATGCGGTAGCCGGCTGCAAGGCACACCTTGGGCGGTGGTGTGGTAGCAGTGCGGGAAGGACAGGGAGATTGACATGGACCGGACAGTTAGGTGGAACATCTGGGGTCGCCAAGGGCATATATTCGTACTACGTATCGTATGGCCCTGGCCTCCGAGAGCAATCAACCTCCTCCGGCGTCTTGGCCTACCTACCCATTGGTGAGTCTGCCATGGGCTGAGGCTTTGGGTCCTTGAGGGTCGAGAAGACGCTCATTTGTCAAGCTGCTTTGACAGGCGGGAAGCCATGTGGTCGGGATGGTCAGCCCCTGGGTTCATGGCTCTTCACATGCTCCGCGCTAACTAACGCGATCGAGCCTCTGGTGGCTCTGCCCAGGCCTGCCCTTGCCCTGTTCGTTTCCGCCACTGGCTCGATGGACCAGGCCGTGTCGAGGAAAGAGGAGTTGGGAGGCTCGTGCGTGAGGCCCCTGGCCGGTTCCCTGCTCAAACAGCAGCAGGGAACTTGTCAGTCTCCACTTCTCCGCGTTTGTCACTGATCATGATCCAGGCCCATTCCCAACGATTGGCCGCGGCCCACACCCCGCGAAGTCGTATCCGTTCAGGGGATCAACAGCAGCGTCAACAGTAGTGGCAGTTAGGGCGGGGCGATCGGAGGAACTCATCTGCCCGAGAGCCCAGTGCTCTCAGGATGTCATCTCAACCAGTACATATATGATATGCCGAGGGTATTCGGTTCATGGTCGGCGACCCAAGCAGCTGGAAGAGGGAAAGTTGAGAGCAGCAGGCAATGTTGGGTTTTAGCCACGGATCGTGTCGAACCAGGTTTGCTTTGACTGAGGGTGCCGCTGCATGGCGTTCAAGCCTCAAGGCCGTGAACTTGTGACACACTGCTGTATCGCTTGAGGATGCCATGACTTCGCAGCGAAACATACAGCGTAGCATCGCCGTTCGTCCTCCGCACTCATGGTGCTGCACGTGGAGCGGGACCAATTAGTTCTGGGTCCCGCTGTGAACTGTCGACAGGGTCTCGGGTGTCCCCAACTTGAACGAGATTACTAGGATTGGACATGCATAGTTCACGCGGTGTTCATGCAGGAGAGGAATTTTACGAGCTAGAAGAGACGCATTGTGGAGATGATGGTGTGAAGCATGCGGCCTCACTCAAGAAACTTTCATGCGGGCAGCAGGGCGGCTCTTTGCCTGCGGGGTTGGACCTGTGTGCGGTAGAGCGGTCGGTAAGGCCGCTGATTGCATCACCGGTAAACATGCATTATAACGGCGTGAACCTCTTTTCTCGGTACGTCCTAGATGTCATCGGCGGCCTAGGCTACCACGACGGACCACACCGCCAGCCGACGCTCACGCAGCGTCTCGACCTGGCCGACTTTAGCATCCAGCGCATGGAGACGACGGGCGATGAGCCGCCGGCTGTCTGCATTTGGGCGTCTTTGAGGCGAGTAGTGTGGAGCGCGAAGGCGAGGTCTTTTCTCACCTACCCTTGGTCTTTGGGGCCAGCACTCAGGGGCATGGATGGTATTTTTAGAATCATCACAACTCAGTGTGGCTACCACGATCCAGGTTATCCTGCGACACAGTCTCGTTGTCGTCGTCGTTATCGCCAACCCCTTTGCAGTAAGACCAATCGATCCTCGTACGTAGCCAAAAGGCACTTCCACGTGCTGCCGCATAAGTCGGATCGTCTGAGACAACAACCTCCGTCCTGTGCTTTCTTGTCTTTCCGCGACCTTGGGAAATTTCATAAGCGACATCTCGGACAACGTCCAAGAAGTCGGGATGCTTAGCAGCCTCGCCTGCTATCAACATTGTCACCGCATAGCCATAGCTTCGCGTCTTGGCGAAGTCTGCTGCGCGAGCCATCAACGAGACGCGCAGGGCATCCCAGAACAGCGCTGGGGTAGTCGCCTCGAGACTGTCCAAGCCATACTTCGTATTGATGGACGCGAGACGGTTGTCCCACGCGCTGAAAAAGAAGCATTCGGTGGGCTGGAAAGAGGTATACAGGGACTGGTTCGTGAGGCTGGAGAACACATTAGCGGTTGTTTATAGGATTGCCTGACCGGACCAGGACGGTCAATAAGCCGACGAACAGGAACTCACCTAATAAGGTACGTGATGTTCGGCCACAGAATGGAGTCTTCTGGGACCCCGCACCACCGTTTTCGGCAGTGCTGGCGTCCATTAGCAGCAAGGACAGCATTCACCTCACCAAGGTAAATAGGCCAGGTGGCTTCCTGCGTCCAGGGCGCTAGGCCTGTCGCCGCGAGGGCGTCGTTGACAACACTATCGACAGGGATATCATCTTCCCAAGCAGCTACCCACGGAGCCGTAACGGAGACAATAGCGATAGCGCTCCCCAGGGCGGCCTCCGACTCGGCCTTAAGAGCAGCGACCAGCGTAGCGAGGACAGCAGACTGGTCCGTGGGGGGGAGGCCGAGAACACGTCGAATCAAGCGCCAGAGACTTGAAGAGCGCCCAATGCGGCTGAAGGGGCTATACCAGGGCGGAGTCGCGGGCGCGCCGACGATACGCTGCATGAGAGCCGTGTATTCGGGTCCTGCCTGCACCTTGGCCAGGTTGACGACGGTGCCGTTTGCGAAGTGGGCAGCAGACGTTCTCGGGGTACCTGTCAGCTTGGCCCGGCGACGACGTATAAGGCGACGGAAGTTGGATCCATGCTGGCTCACTCACCCATAGGATTGTCCAAGATGGAACCCCACGGCAGGGTCAGGGTCACTCTCGATGCCGTCACAGAGCGTCGGGGTGATCAACAGGGCGGACAAGAAGACAAAGGCGATCAAGGCGAACGGTGACCGAAAGTGAAACGCGAGACGACCTGCGCGGCGAGGCTGTCTACTGCCGTTCATGTTGACGTCGCTTGATATCCGTGACACACTGCTCGGCTCGGAGTGGAATCGCGCAGGCGGGCCAAGGGAGTTGGGGAGCAGGGCTGCATTTGAGGGAGGGTTGTCGACTCAGCGGCAAGACGGAGCCGAAAGGACAGGCTTTTCGCCGTGCCACCCACCAAGCTCACGCTCAAACCCATCGACCTGCTGCGGTTTGAATAACGTAGTCCACCTTTCCGGACAAATCAACTTTCCGGACAAATCGGGAACCTTTCCGGACGCTTTGCAGCCCCACCCACCCCCTTACACAGTACATGTATGTCCAAGTACCTACCCGTAGTAAATACAACGCCGGCAAAAACGCCCAGACCTCTACTGTGTACTGCACCAAGAGAGGATCCAACTCGCCATCGAGGCTTTGCCTTCTACAAAGGTATTGGCAAGGGTCACGGTCAGGGGCCCAACCTCCCCTCAATGCACCAACACGTCGCGGGCAGCCATCGCCGCCGTTACGCATGTTCATGTTGTATCATTTAGTCTGCGCTAACCAGAAACTTCCGGGTCGGTATCTATTTTGTGTAATTTGCTCAGATACCTAGAGCAGCAGATCAAAGTCGCCTTCGTCGTGGCCTATGCTGTCAACTCAACTGACCCCCAACTCGGCGGGCCGGGGAGAGAGGGGTGCTTTTGCCCTCAATTCCGCTTGCAAAGCGCCAAACCGTTCGATTCGCCTGGCGCCGAGCCTTTTTCAGTGAGAACCAACAGCATGACGCCAGGCTCAACTAGCAGGACAAATACAACATCAGAAGACGGGAAGAACGGCCGCCAGCTCCCATGTACCAACATGTGCATCGAACCCCCTGCCAGATCCACTCCCGGTGTCGGCCATCCATGGGAAGGTGAGGGAGAAAAGGAAAAAGAGAGGTGGACCGAGAGCCCAGCTCCTGAGAATCAGCATGTCTATAAAACAGAGCGTGTTCGCCCGCTGAGAGGGGAAGGCGAGGCGCAACCCACGGTCTCTTGTCGCTTCAGTTATCCCTTTCCTCACACCGAGCCATCCGCGAGATCGCTTTTCATAACGAGGCATGATGCCCAAGTTAGCCACCGTCACAGCCGCGGTTTCTCGCCCTCGCGGGCGCGGCTCTCGCCGCGGGGCGTGGAAACTCTATTTACTTCTCGGGGGTTGACCCGTGCCCGGTGCCGTGCGACGTCGCGGGTCTCAGCTCCAACTGGACGGTGTACCACTCGATGGAGCAGCTCGGATACTGTCCAAAATCTCTTGCGCTACCGCTTGCCGTCTTCAGCCCGCTCGATGACCCCACGACGGGGAAAAGCATCCGAGCGTGCGCCTTCGGCCCAGCCAGCAAGGGGAACAGGACAAGCCGTAGCGTTACCCGGTATCCCTACTCTCGTTCCGACAATGTCACTCAGAATCAGCAAGCGCCAGCTCAAGCTGCGTGGAGGGGCCCGCCCAGGCCGCCCCAGCACCTGGATAGCGCCGGCGTCGTTTCCCAGGCCAAGGAGCTGAAATCCTTCCTCGACTCTGCGACAGCCTCTCCCGGCCCCACCCTGCTTTTCTTCCATCGTGCCGAGAGTTCGACGTCCATCGGCCTTTATGCTGGTACCAGAGTCCCAGTTGGCCCACTAGTCGACGTTCTGGTCGAACTCGTCCAGTCCCGTGGCTACCCGGGCGACGTACTGCTCCAGGCATGCAGCACTGGCGGCATCCAGGCCGCGGTGGGAATTGTCGCCACCACCGGCCCACAAAGCCTCGTTGTTGCCCAGCGTGCCGTGCGGGATTGGGCCAATTCCAGCTGCGTCTCGACTGATGACTACGAAAACTCGCTATCCCTGCCCACCCTCCTGCAGACCTCGGCCATCAGCTCATCCCCTCTAGCCAGCCGCCGACTTGAGAGGCGGAACGTGTGCCAGACTGTCAGCGTCGTGAGCGGCAACTTTGTGCGCGGACCTGGCCCAGAAGTGCGGCATCTCGGTCACCGACCTCCTCAAGTACAACACCCAAGCCAACTTTTGCACCACCTTGAAGGTGCCGCAGTTAGTCTGCTGCTCGGCGGGGGATCTGCCCATCCCCGAAGCGGACGCAAACGGTAACTGCGCGACCTACAAGGTCCAGAGCGGTGACAGCTGCTGGGGCATTACCAACGCGCTGTCGGGACTTGATACAGAGAACTGATCCTTGGGGAACCGAGTCTTCCCCGCGGATCGAAAGAACATTTCCTTTTAACCTCCATGGTTCTGTCGCCACAGAACAGTTTGATCCTTGATGCGACTTCGCCCCTTTCTCGTCCCATCTTTCTGGTGTCGCTGGAGGTCCTGACACAACGGCGAGACGCTGGCGCAGGCGTAATACACCGAGAGGGGCTGCAACACAGTAGTAGCAAATAAGATGAAGGGCAGCCTATGTTTTATCTATACAGTAAGGGCCGCGGCAAAGGGGGGCGCTCGGGACAGGGGTGTTGATATAGTGTTGAGGGCTAGTTCTAGGGCGGCTCGGTGCGAACCAGAAAGAGGGACGCCTGATGCCCGGGCCCTTGAGGTACCTTATATCAGTTACTAGAGAAGTAGTGACCTAAGTAATGTTACTCTACGTGCCTATAGCGGCGTTGGCCTAAAGCTGTGTTAGGATAGTTAGGTTTGGGAAGGGAGTCCAGCCGTGGCCGATGGACTCGAGGGCGGGGTTGGAGGAGACCCACGCACAAAGAAAGTCCCTAACGCTTTAGGTAGTTGGTAAGCGCAGTGGATAGAGGAGGGACACGCCTGGTTGATGGACGTCTTGCTATTATCCCTAAGTTTCTCGGCGTTAGAATCTAAAGTACCTATACGAACCTGTTGAAGTCTAGAGACCACAAGCCATAACGTAGGAGGCTTAGAAGGCCCCAGGGCCATAGAACAGGGAGACCTAGGGCCGTAGATCTAGAACAGAGGGGCCCAGACGGTGTATATTAGACGGATGCCCCCCCCACATACCCTCTCTCTCTCTCTATAACCAACTCTCTTAATACCCACCTGTCAAACCCGCTGATTGGTGATAAGAACCCTGCCGTGTCCAGTAAAATGGCCCGCCATCGCCCGGCTTGACAGGAATCCCTCGCCCAGTTTGTCGCTGCTCGTCTTGCGTGCCCTCAAACGGATACCACAATGGGATCCCATACACACCGTCCACCCTTTTGCGGCGGATGGCAATCTCGTTCCACTCTGGCACCAATGCCAGCAAGTTTATAAACACAAAGCAGGGGAGCGTCACGCTGAACTCTTTCAGTCCCATCTTTGCCTTTACCTCCATCAAGGGGGCAAATACGACCGCGTGCAGCTCGGGCACATTGTTCATCGGTGCGGGTAAGGGTTTGTTGTACATGTTGCCAAGGAAGACGAGCTGTAGGCGTTGTAGATTCGGGAAGGCGCGCGGAAGCAGGTCGAGGTACTGCCGAAACCGAGCCCGGTCTACGGCCTCCTTAGCGCGGTCTGCCTCGTAGAAGAGGATAAAATCGAGTTTCAAGTGTAGGGAGCGGATGAGCTGGACTCCGGGCCCTGTGAGCCTCGGGGCGCCGGGGCAAATGCCCTGGCGGAGGAGCCCATCAATCAAAGGAGCACTTTCGACGAAAACAATATTAGTCTGGTATAAAACAAGACAGCCTTCGTAGTGACTTAGTAATAAGAGAAATTGTTAGTATATATATAGAAACGGCAGCCGGTTAACATTGCAACCAAACTTACGCGCGTTTACATGATCGTAGGTAGCCTATAGCGCCAACCATACACTTCTCTGGCACATTTCCCGGATAGCCGCTGCAGCGAGCATAGCCTCTCAGGCAGAGATCGTCGTACGGTTGTCTCCAGGTGGTCCCAGGATCGTTATGGTGGCAGACGCAGCCATACCAGCGCCACGCCAGCTTCTCGTCGTCGTCGGTCCTATCATCGATGCCGGGCTGCAGTTTCACGTCCCACCGGGTAAGCAGCGGTGGGTATCCGGCGTGGAACCTCGAAGGGCTACATGCTTTGGCGGTCTCGGCCGTGTACAGCCGCGGCCGCAGGCGCAGGTCGATGTGGACTGTCCGATCGCCAAACGCGGCGCACAGGATCCCGTGCCGAATCTCGGCGGGGAGGCAGAAGAAGAGCGATTGGCGCTGCTGATCAG
>FTIZ01308621.1_pt1 | contig 11091 bp, 11 predicted proteins | sample 1658381 | NCBI WGS metagenome assembly FTIZ01 (sample SAMEA3914822, study PRJEB12502) | metagenome | biome: forest; material: soil | place: USA | collected 2012-03-12 | depth 0.1 m
ATCGTCAAAGTTGCCGAGATATATCATTGCGCCTATGGACAAGACAGAAAACCAGACGCACAAAGGAAATAACCGTCCGAAAGACTTTTCAGTTCGCCGACCCGATGCAGTGTAGACCTCGTCATCCCGTCAAACCGTCCGTCTGCTCCCCAGGGAGCAAGGATCCTCGCAGACCGCGCCAGGTCAGAAGTCTCGATGGTGCGCTGTGCGTTAACCCGCTGCGGGGACAGCCAAACCAAAGGAAATTAAGCGCCTCGGATTTCGAGGTGGCAGGAAGCAAGAGAAATTGGAAAACCGCCGTAAAGTACAATGGAACCCACAACCACCGACGCCGCGCTCAGCATTCCGAGAGATGGCGCAGACAGACCGGGTCTCGCCCCGAGCAAGTGCAGGCTGCCTCACGGGCAGTTGCTTACTTGATCTCGAGGAGCTTCACGTCGAAGATGAGCGTGCTGTTCGCCGGGATGCCGGGAATGGCCCGGCTGCCGTAGGCGAGGTGGGCGGGGATGGTCAGGCGGCGCTCACCACCGACCGCCATGCCGAGAATACCGATGTCCCAGCCCTTGATGACCTCGCCCTTGCCGATCTTGAAGGAGAAGGGCGCGCCCTTCTTGTTGGCTACGCGGTCTCTGTTAGCTTCGGGCCGACTCCAATACCATGCAGCTGTGGGAACTTACAGTCAAACACCTTGCCGTTCTGGAGCTTGCCAATGTAGCGCATGCCGACGCGGTCGCCGGACTTGACGGAGCGGCCAGTGCCTGCCTTGCGGTCGTCAACGGTGACGCCCTGGACAACCTTCACTCCGAGGGCACCCTTCTTCTCGCCCTTGTTCTCGGCCTTGTCCTTGGCGGGGCCGGTCGGGCCTTGCTCGAGGTTCTTGGCAAACTGAACCTTCTTGTCACCCTTGGCAGCGGCGGGCGACTCCTGGGCCTTGGCCTTGGCCTCGGCGGTGACGGCCTCGCCCTGGTTGTTCTTGAGCTTCTTCTGCTGCTTCTTGCTGAGCTTCTTGTCATCCTTGGCAATGATCTCGTCGAGCCCCTCGGCCTCCTCCTCAGCAGCGCGCTTGTTCTTGCCCTTCTTGGTCGCGACGAGCTTGGGAGCCTCCTCCTCGTCGGTATCGACCTCCTTGATGCGGGTAAGGCCCTCAAGGTCGTCCAGCTCATCGCTCATCTCATCCGAGTCGTCCTCGAGCATGTCGATGCCGGGAGGGAGGTCGTACTCGTCATCCTCGTCATCCTCCTCGTCGGACTCTTCCTCGTCTTGGGGAACGACATAGTTTCCGGTGAGGTAGACGGTGTGGGTGCCCTTGACGCTGAAGAAGATCTTCTCGCCTTCGCCGATCGTGATGTCGATGGGTTGTTGGTAGGTCTGGAAAAACAATTAGTTGGTGAAAGCTGGTGGGCTGGGAATTCCGATGAGTGTAGACGTACGCGCTCGGTGTCAAGGGTGCAGACGATGTACTCGTCCATGTTGAGGTCGAGGTCATCCTCGTCCTCCTCCTCGCTCTCCTCCTCATCCTCGCTAGCCTTGGCCTTGCCCTTCTTGCTCTTAGCACCATTGGGCTTCGCATCCTCCATCTCGTCGTCCGAGTCCTCCTGAGTGGCGGCCAGGAGCTTCTTGATGGCGGCCTCGCGGCGGGCCTTCTTAGACTTGGACGGGTCGCTGGGACCACCGTTGGCCTCCTCATCCTCCTCGTCCGACTCCTCCTCGTCATCATCACCACCGCCCAGGAGCGACTCGAGATAGTCCTCCTCATCCTCGTCGTCATCAAGGTTCGCCTTGTAGATCTTCAGAGTGGAGCGAGGGATCGAGGGGACGTTGCCCTGACCGTCGGTCTCGGGGGCAGCAGTGGGGTCAATGGCCGCCATGGTGATGCGGATCTGGACATGTTAGCGGAGAGGCGCAATACAATGGTAAAGGCAACAATATACCGTGGCCGGGAACTCGATCTCGGCAGGGACCAAGACCTCCCCCGCGGGGACCTCCAGGCCGTAGACGGCGACGGGCAGAAGCGGCGACATCTTGAATGCAAATGTGATGTGCTTTCGTTTTAAAAATCGACCGGACCAGAAACTAGATCCGCAACAAATACACTCTGAGGATTTCAGAAATATGGGATCTATGCAGTTACAGAGTGGCAGAGGGAGGAGTGAGTGAAGACGCGAAGAAAACGTCGGGGAGCTGCCGTGGTTCTAGAGTCGGTTCCGCAGAAATACTCCCAAGGCTGCATGGAGCTCGCGAGGCCAGAAAAATTTGGAGCCGCCCCCACAGTTCTGGCGGATAAGAGGCTATCGCCCCGCCGGCTTCCCGGCCAACCACAGTGGATCCCACTAAAACACTCACCGCCTGCTGCTCCGGGCTTAGAGTCTCCGCAGTGGTTGTTTGGGCAGCGGGTTTTGGAGCGGGAACTGACGTTGCTTGCCTCGCGACCCTGCATTTTTCTGCCGACGTTTTTTCGAGTGCCTGAGACCCGGACCCTTCGGATTGCGACGGCCAATCAGAGCCATCAATGGCGCATTGACAGCCAGGAACCAGACGAGCACGCCGTATAAGTTTGGCAGGCTGATGAGACTTGGAACGAGAAGATACGCTGATGATTTAGGTCGACAATTTGCTATCCTACAATTTCTATTCAAAGTCCCACACTCAGGCAGCCTTCCGCTTTCCAATTCCCATCACGGCAGCCTTCAGAATCTGCCAGACAATCGCCAGCGTGAATGCTGCCGTCCCGGTCCCGTACGCCTGCGGCCGATCCCCCGTCTCTGTCAACATCAGACCAAACTCGGCCACCGGGCCGGGGAACCGGCCGCTCTGTCTGGCGTATGCCGCGACTAGATCATTTCCATTGGTGATGCCGCCTTAGCTGCGGTTAGCCCTCTTTTGTTCAGTGGCAGCCGAACGAGCCATGGAGGCTAGAAGAAGAAAGGGAAAAAAGTAGAAAAGAAGAAAACTCACCACTACTCCAGAAATTCCCATCCCTCACCCACCTCACCTTCTCCCCAACCCACTCCACACCCTCGAACTTCTTCGCCAGCTGCCCCTGCAGCCCCCTCGGCCCGCACGCCTTCTTCCCCTTCAGCAGACCCGCGGCGCCGCACAGATAGATGCCCGTGCAGACACTCAGGATGTCCGTCTCGGGCGTCGCCGCGTGTGCCGCCAGCCAGTCGGTCGCCTCCTTCTTGTCGTCCCAGTTGATGGCCGGGTCCTGCCCCGGGACCAGGACGACGTCCAGCTGGCCGGGCTGGACGGCTGGGTCGGATAGGTGGTGGGTGCAGATGAGCTTTGCGGAGGAGGTGAGGGGTACGGGCTGGCCTGGTTGGACCATTGATATATCTGGGAGTGTGTGTCAATGGTACACCTGAATGCATGATGGCGCACGTCGGGGTCAGTACAAGAGATCTGGACGCTCGGACTCAGCTTGACGATCGGGGCGGGAGAAAGGTCCCCCAGCACGGAGATATACTCGTAGCTCATGGTCCCGAAGATGTCGATGCAGGCCAAGTCGAGGAGCTGGCTGTCTGTCGGAATGAAAACCCCGATGCGGATGGTCTTGCGGGAGTCCGTGGCCGCCATGTTGGATGGTGAGATGATTCGGTTTGCTGATGTGCTACACTACAGTGACTGCACGTTGATACATTTGATCATTTCTGGCAGCGCAAAACACATTGCGGTTGTCGTTTAAGTATGATGGCCGTCAACTTCCTTCAAGAAACCCCCCTCAACGCGCCCTCCGAGGGCTGCCGGAGTCTCGGCCCCGACGCGCAAAACTCGGCCGGCGCGGGCGCCTTGTCTGGCGATCGGGAGTGGCGCCGTGTCCGCGCGCTGATTGGCTGTGGGCATCTCAACCTCCGAACGAGGTCGGCACAAAGGTTTTCAACCACAAGGCCAGTCCAAGGCTCCAAGCCGGCGCCATCAATCACATGTCGGAGATGACTCCGGCGGGATTCGGGCATTCCAAACACCATCGGCGTGGCCTTTGCACCGAGGCCTTGACATACTATGTAGCATCTGCTTGGCACATACGGCGTCTTGGACTGTGCATGTATTGTATTGAAACAAGGCATTCTCGAGTCTCATCGGTGGAACCCCACACACACAATGACAGGATCACCAAGGTTGTCCCCATCTCACCTTGACACCCTCGACACCTGGAGCTGCGTGTTTCATCCGCTTCTTCCCGCTCCACCACGGACGCACCAGAAGGGATAGAAGTACCTCCTTAACAATATCTTCCCTCTCGGCTCACCGTCCAATTACTGCAGAACGCCAATTCGTCCACCCAGCACAGCCACGACCAACACATCCCTTCCACTCCACACACAAGAAACAAGTCAGTCAGCCCAAGCCGCGCAAGCTCCCTATTCCCGCACCCTGCCCGACATACGTACTCCACATCCAAGCCTCGCCTTCGAGAAAACGAGGAACTGGAATAAACCAACCTCGTCAACAAACATAGCCAGGACCTCTCCACACCTCCCGCCTAAACCTGCCGTCACCAGATGAGATCATGACCAAGCCTCACTCAGCCAAAAGCGAGAACACGGAGCGGGACAATCCGCTCCGCTCCGCCACACCTTGTGGTGACCCCAAAACCTGGATCGAGGCCAACGTGACTTGGGCTATGGATAGATAGATTGCGCACACGGTCCCCACCTTAGTCTCGCATCTGGGGGCTGTGACAGCATTGCCTTGCATTCTCGATACGACGCCCGAAACTCTGAGGCAAGCTGCCCGAGTCAGCCTAACCTACTTGTGGGGACGGGATCATGTGTCAAAATGTGCCTAAGGCAGTCAGCTTGGATGCATTCTATTCTGTACTATGTATGAGCTTCTGTGCTGTGTCTGCTACATCAGCGAAAACGGGAAACCAAGTAACATATCACAAGACCGGCCAGCGACGAGAGGGAAATATGTGTGCAGGCCAAAGCGAGCGTGGTGAATTTGTATTCGTCTTCTTCTTCTTCTTCTCTCCACCCCATGCCATCTCAAGAATAGCGATCCCATATCAAAGGTGATACATGATGATAATCCTTCCAAGCATGGCGCCACTCCCTTCTCCTTCCACCCAGTTGGGGGAAACACCACACCCCCATCCGCCTCCAAAGTGCCGGATGCCGTGATGCTCCCTCCTCTCCCGCGCCGTCTTCTCCTCGCTACCTATGTACATGGTTTGTAACATTAAATATTAGTGGGCTAGAAGTGAGATATTAGGGGGGACCCCCTGGGGCAACGCTCTCGGCCGTTCCCAGTCACGGATCACACAGGGCCCCCATTACCATCATCTCTCTCTCTCTTGCTGTTTCCGCGCCAGGCCTAGCCCATCCCAGCCGGCAAACAACCTCGAAAAACGCCCTCCCCCCCGTGGGGTTGTCGTAATCCTTTCGACTTGGCTCTTGTCGTAGATGTTGTGTGCCTGCGCCACTTTCTCTGGTTGCCATGTCTTTCCGTCTCTTCCTCCCTATCTCTAAGCGAGTGGCGCCAGCAGGCGGGATATCGTCCGTGTTTGATTCCCTCCTTTCCCCTTCCCCCCCAAAACATTCCTGCCGGTATAATGATTTCTCTCCTCTCCTGCTCCAAGAACTCCAGTGAATGGCCCCCGCCACCAAAAAAGATGGGAAAAAAGAGCAAGCGGGACAAAAAATAAAAACAAGATAACAAGTCGAGCCCCCATATCTAGATGCCAAATGCCGATGCCGTGCCATGCATATCAACATCATGTCCTCTCGATTTACAACACGTGCGACGTGTCGAAACCCGTGTTGAAAACACAACAGAGGCCGAAACGACGGGAACACGCGCCAGTCGCCCTCGTCGGACACAAAACATTTCTCAAGAAGCGAAGAAAAACGGGTCCGGCGCTCGGATGTTTGTCGCGGGGATGCTGAGCTGAGGCAGCGGGGTCGCCACGAGCCCGTCGTCCCGAGGGAACGGCGGGCGGCACCGAGTTCCGGAGAGAAGCGAAATGTCGTGATCCATGCGGGTATTATGATTATACCAAGGCGTCCGCCGAGACCGATTTCGCTCTCCTGCGTGTGACCTTCTTGCTGACCGTGTACACCAGGTCGAGCGTCCAGAAGTGGTATATTTGCGCCTGCGCGCACGGGATTGAGCCGAAGATGGGCGCAACCAGCGGGACCATGACGTAGTCGATGAAGTTGGTCTTGACTTCTCTCCGAGAGAAGTGCATGCCCTTCAGCAAACCGGCGTCGCCCATCTCCTTCTCGCGCGACTCGACGCAGATCTTGTGGAAGCCCTCGTAGAGGAAGAGGTAGAAGGCGACTTCCATGAAGCCGAGGGTCCGGAGCACGTTGCAGATGGTGAAGATCCACGCGACGCCGTGCGTGTCGGGAGTGCCGTCGGTAGCCCACATGTAGAGGGTTGAGGCGACAACGAGGATGGTCATTTGGACGGGGAGGAAGTGCGCTTCGAACAGGCGGTGGAACAGGACGACGATGCGCTCCCAGTCGGGTCCGCCAATGTCTTCGGTCACGACATCGGAGAAGATGCCGCTCTCGGGGGTGGCCTCGGCATCCACACCGTCAATCTGGGAGTCCGGAACATAATTGTCCGAAGCATCGTTCCTGCGATGCCAGGTTAGCAAACTGTCAGCTCGATCCCAAGGGCATCGTGGGGCAACTTACAGAGACGTGTGCAGAGGCCGGAAAGCCCTCGACGTGTGCTTGCGCTCCCTCCAAACCTCGACGACCTTCCTCAAGGCGTAGCCGGTATCGAGAGCACCCCACATGTGCCTGAGGGCCTGCTTGTAGCGAGCGCGCACGTCCGTAACGATGCCAGGGAGACCCTTGCCGCGACCGCCGCCCGTGACGTTCGTCTGACTGACGGGGCTGAGCACCGTCCGCACCGTCAAGTTACCGTTGAGCGCGAAGAAGCACTTGAGGTACATGTGCAAGTCCTCGCCAATCGCCTCCGAGTCGCAATCCCAGCCGCCAACGCGATCGACCAGCTCGAGGGGCACGGAGTAGACCGAAGTGGGCGGAGCCACCGTGGAGCCCTTGTAGAGGCCGGACATGCCAGCCGCGGACCACAGCACGTCAGCGACACGGACGATAGCGGGGACATTGTGAGCGTTGCGGTCGAAGATGATGGGGGCCGAGTAAAGCGTCGTGGTAGCCGTATCGGGGTAGGTCATATGCATGGTCGTGACCAGGGAGAAGTAATTGGACGACAGATGGCTGTCAGCTGCAGTGGACAAGATTGGTTAGCGAATCCTGACGTGCATCCTGAGACCCAGATCCAGGCCCGGTCGGTGGAGGGGGGAGGGAGGAAGGGACCCACCATCAATACCAGTGACGATCACGTCTTTTCGCTGCCCAAGGTTGTACTTCTCGCTGAGCTTGCGTGCGGCCCACGCCATGTTGCTACCCTTGCCGGCGAGCTCGCCTGGAATATCGGCCGGGTGGACGGTGAAGTCAATTGAGCGGAACTTCTTGGCGAACTCGTTGGCGAACCGGGCGGCCTTGGTCTCGGCGTTGTGCTCCCGCTGCTCCATCGCAAGGTAGACCTGAATCAAGGATGTCAGTTTGTGAGAATTATGGAGCCACGCACGCAAAAACCGGAAAAGTGTTCCCCTGAAGATCGCTTCTCCACTGGTTGCCACTTCAACCAAGGATTGAGAGCGGAACCCAGGGGGAAACAAAAGCTGGCAGGTGGGCACCGCGGGGATGCGGAACCAGGAGCAAAGCAACTCACATCGTAGGTGTTGCGGGCCTGCGGGTGCGAAGCCAGGACCTCGAGCGTCTCCCTCAGCGTGTCGTTCTCCTCCTTGTAGTTCGGGATGACAATCGCATGGATGATGCGGTCGGGAGCGATGTCGGCGTCGGCGTACGACTCGGGGTCCAGGTCGCCGGCTTCGCTGCTCGAAGTGGAGCTGATGTCCCGCGACGAGGTCAACGTCTCGGAGCTGGAGAGCGAGGTCGACGAGCCGCGGCGGCGGTGGCCGAACTTGATGTCCCTCAGAGCCCGGGTGCGCGCGGCCTTGCGGAGGCTCCTGGTGATGGTGAAGACGGCCCAGCAGGAGCGGAGCGGGAAGACGAAGACGAGGAAGTGGATGAGCAGGCAGTAGTATGAGAATATCTTGACCCAATTCCCGCCGCGGTTCGGGTCGTAGGGCGGCGGCGCACTAAGACTGCCGGTTGACTGATACTTGTAGTCATGTCGCCGGGCCGCGAGTTCGTTCGAGATGACCCAGTATGAGAGCGCAATCGTGACCAGCATGGCCAGACCGCCGGCGCGCCGGCTACACCACCGGAAGATTGACATTGCAGCGACTGTGACGGCGACAAGACGGACGAGATCGAGGGCTGGGTGCCGGAGTTTCCCACTTGCGGAGGAGATGCGCCGCGGAGAGCTGGCCGAGAAGCGGCGGAAAGGGCCCGGGCAAGCGCAGGGCGAGAGGCTGAGGCTGAGGGCGGGCGACGAGTCGAGGGCAAGTCGAGGTCGAGGGAGGGCAGTGGAGGCCCGTGTGGACGCAGAGGGAACGCGAGTCGAATGCACTCGGCGTCGATGGCAGTGCTTCCACGGGTCCACAGGCGCAACACGGTCGAGATAGAGGAAGGAGGGACTGCGGGAGGAGAGGGAAAAGAGAAGAAGGGGAAAGAGAGAGAAAATTGGGGTGGAATGATAACCGTCGAGCGGCGCAGTGCAGTGGGTGGTGGACTGGAGGTGCGCTGGGGCTCGCAGGGGGAACGTGCCACAAGCTGAGGGTCGCTGGGGTTGCCGTCGATGGAACCCACGCAGAGGCAGGACCCAGGACCAGGACCAGGACCAGGACCACCAGCGCCGCCCGCCGCGCAGAGAAAAAAAAAGGGGGGGACTCCAGCCCGCGCGTTGAGCGCCCAGCGCCAACCCGCGATGTGCAGTGCTAGGGTGCTACCTTTGGGGCTAGCCTGGCAAGCCAGGGCCAGGGACAGGGGCGCAATCGGCAGAGTGAGACTCGGCTCGCACATCAATCATCCTGCGCTTGGCGGTTTTGGGCAACAAATTTCCCGCGCGCCCCAAGGCTGAGCGGCAGAGCCCAGCCTGGGCCCGCCGGGGGCCTGCCCGGACCTGGGAAACGTTTTTCTGCGATTTCTGTGACTGGAGGGATTCTGTCCGCCGCTGCTGTGTGCAGAATACACTACTATACTGTGGAGTACGATCATTACATCAATGAACAACTTCCCTCGGCCGCTCGTGGCAAGCCCTGCTGCTGCGGTCGTTGGCAGCCACCTCGCCGAGTCGCGACCTGGGGCTCAGCCCGTCGGTGTCGGCGGGTTCAGTGTGGGGCAGGGGACTGGACGCCGCCACACCTCTCTCTCACATGGAAAATGAGAATTCGCGGGGAAGAGGCTGGGAGCTTGGAGCACCTCTCGCCTCGAGTTCTCCTCGGGCTCGTCCATTTCTGGCCGCTTGCACCACCGCAACGGGCGGCTCGAGGTCACGACATCCCTTTCCCACAGCTCACACGATGCCGTCCGGGGCTTGCAACTCGACGGCAGTCGCTCGTCGCTCCGTCGCTTGCAACCTCTGAGTGGCCCTGCCTAACAGCAATAGGAAAGATGCTGACCGCCCGCCAGCCAACCACACGGCCCCGTCAAGACACGCGTGGAGATCCCCTCCGCCAAGGTGGCGGCGGTGGACCCTCCCCAAGAACCACGATGCTTGTTCTCGTTTGCAACCGTCGCTGTCCGGGTGCCGCCTGCACTGTCGAGGCCGGAGCCGGCGCCTGTCGGCCACTCGGGGTGTTGCGCGCTCTCACGAGAGCTCCATAACGTCCAAATCTGCCGTTGCCTCCTTCGCCGCCCCTTCGCCCCCTCCAGCCGTGTGGCCGAGAGGCGGGACTGGGTTGAAAGTGAAGGCATTTTCTGGGTCTCATCCCAAACGAGCCAATAGAGTTTGGGTGATGCCGAGGGGACCCCAGGCGGCGGGGCACGCTGTCTGGGGCTTGCAGCATGACCCGCATCGTCCCAAGCCACACGTCCCCTGGCTCTGCAGGTCGAGAAACATTTCGTCGGGCTGGTGCCACTGTCGCGGCGGGAAACGACTCGGCAAGCCGGCACACGCCGTTTGTCATGCCATGCCGTCCCCGTCCATGCTTCGGTGCCGCAAACAGGGACTGGAATTTCAGGCAACTTTGGAAAGTCAGGTTGTATTTGAATTATCCGCTCACTGACCGTTCATTGCTCCTCCACTTCCCGCCTGGGGGTTCTGGGCCATCCTCCAGTTGGTGGGCCGATGCCACTTTGGGGAAATTATGATAGGAGCTGGATCAGTGTTGGCGGAGTCCCTCGACTCGTGATTGGGCCGGTGCAAAAGCACGCAAAGTCACCCCACACCTGTCGGTAGAATGGTAATAACGCCAGAACGTTTGACGTTACCTGATGCCCGTACCACATCTGCGTAACAGTCCTGTGTAATCTGTATTTTGTACACTATTCTGGTCGTGTACGGAGACTAGACGGCGACCATGCGATCGAGAGGCCATCTCACGTCAACGCCCACGTTATCGCGCACAGCCTCGGGCTAACAAGCCTGCCATTGATGCCAATTGTCCGTTCGCGCTGGCACAGCATGTCTCGGCTGAGGGTCTCGCGATGCTGTGTCTTGGCCGGTCCGCCCCGCGGCACCGGTCGCTGGCATTTATTTAGCTCTTACTCGTAAGGGATGGATGCTCGCGTTCTCATCTGCCAGTTGCTTGCTGCCTGGAGAGCCTGGCTCGGCTGCCAAAATAAGGGCCCCTGGTACCATACCTTCCCGCTCTTACGCACGGTACGCGAAATTACGCGTATGCGGGTTGCCCGAGAGGCCTCACGGGCTTGGCTGGTCCTGCACGATCACCCGTCTCATTTTAATCGGGGGATGTGACGGGCGCTGATTGGCCCGCCCAGCGTGACAAGTCATCATCCAGACTTGCCCCAATGGGCAAGGTTCCCTAGCAAACTTTCTTTTTCAAGCTTTTTTGCTCTCGTCAGCCCTGGTTGGCGTGGGAAATCATTTCGCTTGCTGGGATCCCGATACGCTGGAAGGGGGCGTCGACCGGGCAAAACCTCGAATCCGCGCGGAAAGGTCGTGACTTTGTTGGTAATCCGACCT
>FTIZ01002409.1_pt2 | contig 11089 bp, 12 predicted proteins | sample 1658381 | NCBI WGS metagenome assembly FTIZ01 (sample SAMEA3914822, study PRJEB12502) | metagenome | biome: forest; material: soil | place: USA | collected 2012-03-12 | depth 0.1 m
TGTGTGTGTGTGTGTGTTCTGTGCCGTTTCTTTGTTCCCTGTCAAGCCTGTGTCCGTAGGTGTAAATGCTCTGTACCTTGCCAGTTGAACTTCTGGAATAAAGACAGTGGATCGTGACTCGTCGTCATCCAAGGAATTTGCGTCGAGCGTGACCGGCACCAGCCCGTGCCAATTCTGGAAATTACTGGTTCCGTGGGGCGTGGGACTGACGCTGAATCCCTGCTCAGCACCTGGTCAGCCGGGCACTGATTCGCCGGGGCAGCGCCTGGACAGGCCTCCCCTTGCAGCGGGGCTCGGCAACAGGGAGAACACCTCGGGAACTCGCGGAACTTGCGCAGTTCTGTCTCAGAATGAACATTCTACGGCCGCGGCGGAAGAGGGTTTCAACGCCATTCATGCCCGCTCAAACTCTCCCGGGTCACTGCCCACCGTCCCGATCGGATTGCTCCCTCTCGGGTGTCAATTCCTATGTCCATCATTGTAAAGGTTAAGGGTTTAGCCTGGAGGTTGAACACCAAGGGGTCACCAATCCTGTCTGTCACTTACACGGCAAGTTGGACAACGATGCTGTCCCAAACCACGAGGTAAACATGAAATTTCTGCCCAGCCTCCCGTAGCATCACTCTTCGACCCGAGAGCCCGGCCTCACCCGTCAACTTCCCGACGTGCGGCCCGGCCATGCCCCTGCTTCAATTCTCGCCCCTCCGTCTCGGCATCGCCGCCGGGTGGCGCCGACTGCTCGCCTGGCTGGACTCCATAGGGCTGGAGGCGAACATGCGGGGTTGGCCTGGATCTACTTGTTTTGTTTTGTCGGGGTAGCGTCAAATCTCGGAAGTTCATCCCCATTCCGCTCCAAGGACTCCACCCATTACGTGAAGCTCGGGGACGGCATCGCCCGCAACTCGAAAGTTTAAGTGTTTTTATTCTCTGCTTTCCGGTATACCAATCTTAGTCGGCCGCTATGACTACGGGTGTTTGAGAAACTCTTGGGTAGATGGTTGTTATGCTTGTCCCATTTAGACAAGGATAATGTTAGCGAATGCGTTTGTACATACGCAGTCTATTTTGCGGTGAAATCACGTACTCCCGGTGGCCAAGAACTTCAAGATAAAAGTGAAATTGACAACAACGAACTACTAATACTCGACACGGCGCGTTGCACGGACAAGTTCGACTTCCATGATCTTTTCCAGCGCCCCTCCGAGCTGCGCCTGGAGTTCCTGGTCCTCGATCCAAACACCATTCCGTAGCCACAGAGACTGCAAACCGCAGAGCCGACGATGAATCTGGTACACAGCCTCCTCAACACTGGAGTCTTCAGGGAAAAGCCCCTCGTCCATCACAAAATCAAACACACGCAGGACGAAGGCGGTGGCGTGCTCCTCCTGTCCCCATTTCTTTTGGCTTTCGGGTGACTGCTGGCTCCAAAGCCACTGCACTGGCGGGTTCTCCATGGTCAAACGGACTCGAGCCGTGATCTGCGCGAGGTCAGGGTCCAAGGCTTGAGGGTGGTCCCGTAAAAAGTCGAAGACGTAGTCGTTGAAAGACGAGATGATGAATCTTGTCGCTTGGTACGACGTGAGCTCGAGATGTTGAGCTAAGAGGCTGATGTTCGAATGCATCGTCGGTTTGTGTTGGATCTAGGTTAGAACTGCTAGGCGGTTGTGAGAGTCGAGGAAGGAGAATGAGGCTGCCTGGAAATGCACTCAAGCTTTGCTTGGATCGGGCAAGTTCTGCTATATTATACTGATGTTTTCTCAAATGTCATAATGTCATTGTTCTCAGAACTCTCGACTTGTTCTTGGATGTTCTGTCTCAGCACTGTCTCGCATCGAGGCCCTAATTAAAGTTGCCCAACAATCCTCACAGAACAAAGAGCCCAGCAAAAAACGGACAAAGCGAAGACAATGTTGGAGCTGCACACACTCTGACTCCATCGCCGCTGATCTAAATCAATCGTTCCTCCACCACAAATTGAAATCTATCACCTTTTCCTACTCAGACTTCCACAGGATGAACAGCACTCTAAATGAACAATGACAGACCAAAGCCACCCCTCAAACCCCTCCTCGTTCACAATCCCCTCTCACACTCCAACCTCAAACTTGGTACAATCATCCTGCGCTCCCCTCTGCGCCACAGGCATTGCAACGGGCTGATGATTCCGCGCCGCGACCATGGTACACACGCGATACACCCCGGCAGGCAGTCCCCCCGTAACCTCGGCCCTCAATCCCCCTTGCCCATCCCCGACGTCGTCCACACCCTTGAAGAACGCAAACTTGGTCGGGTCCGGCGCGGCTACCGTCCGCAGGCTGCCGATGTCCTGGATCGAGATGTGGCAGTGCCCGATCACGTCGCCGTTCTCGTCCAGGTCCTGCGGTGCCGTGTAGTAGTTGGTGCTGGGGTTTACGAGGAACCCCGCGCGCAGGTGGCGCGTCTGAATGGTTACGGTGAAGGTGGTGTTGGGCGCGAGGCGGTCGCCGGGCTGGGGCGAGGTGATGATGGAGGAGATCATGTTGGTGGTGGCGGGGATACGGCCTAGCGGGATGCCGTTGCAGGATCCGTTTTTGTTTTGGAGGCCGTTGGTGAGGGTTTGGCCGGAGCAGAAGTTGATGAAATTTGCTGCGTCGCTGAGAAGAGAGGGGTGGCGTGAGTGAGTGTCTCAGGGGCTTGGGGGAGGGGGTGGATTGGAGATGCGTACGTTGATGATTTGCTCAGCCCGGGCCTGATACCGGGTGTCCCCTCTTCCAAGCCTGTGTACAAACTCCCGGTTTGCAACGCATCTGGTGATAGACAGGTGGTTGCTGGAGGAGGCTGCGTTGTTTGAGAACTCTCGACCTCGCGAGCACATGGGGGCTTCTTGTCGACAGCAAGTCCAAAGACCGCCCCGAGAGAGGAGAGGAGAAGCGTTGTTGTCGTCAACGAGAGCATTGTGAAGCTGTTGATCAGAATGTCCAATGGCTCCTCGCACTCGTTCCTTGTTCCGCAGAGACCCAGGCATCTTAAACGCGTGGAGAGGAGGGTCTGGACTTTCTTAACGCCCCATAATCAACCGCGTTGATAAGCCCTGTGTGCTGCAGGGACAAGATCACCCCATATTACAGCGCCCCGGCTAAATCCCGCCACCAGGACACCGCCAACCAGATTGCCCTACGTAGATTGCATCGCCTGAGACTGATGTTCATCACCAGGAACATGGGCCCCGTCCTTCTCTTCTCGTCGTGGCCAAGACTTGGCCGGCGCATGTGCGTAGTAACGATAGGCACCCAGGCCTGATGAGGAACTTGCATTTCCAAGTGGGTTGCTGAAACTTCAATGCTCACAAATGAAGAGAATGATTAGAGTAGGACGAGTATAGCTTTAAGAAAAGCTACTTGCATTGCCATCGGGCTCGCTTTCCCGACTCTTGCAAGCCCTACTGCGCAAGGATGGGCGCCGCTTAATACAGGTTAAAGAGTTCCTGATCCCCTTGAAAGAGGGAATCATCCAGTTCACCTGTCCCACCAATCCATTGACCAATCTTGCCAATGCCGTTATTCTCTTGCCCTAAACTGTCATGATGCCGCCGATTTGACTCTGCGACGCTCCCAGCTGCCCCTTCAGCTCCTTCATGGAGAACGGCTGGAGGATAGGTGCGTGGTAGCGGTCTTTCGCTTTGAACACATGTATATATTGCAACTCTTGAGCCAACCGCTGCCTGCCAGTCGCCCCCCCTCCTCGTGTTATAAGTAAAGTTCTCACTCAGAGGCTACTTGGCGACTAGTTAAGCCTCCCTTGACGCTGCCACTCATCGGCCTTCTTCAGCAACTCATCCCTAAGCCCCTGAAACTGTTTCCAGCTCTCAACCTGACTTTGCACCACTGGTCCTGTGTACACACACAACGGATGCCACGTTGCCAAAGTCCACATATCCTTCACGTGAACATGCCTCCACCACAGACACGGCCAAACATCATCAAGCAGCACCGACCCCAGGACCCTGACCGTCCCCTTGAATCCCCGCGCTGCACTGTCCGGCCTGTCCGCTTCTTGCCCCCCAACCAGGATGAAGGGGCGCAGATCCGCTTCATCAATGAGCGTCTGCCCAGGCAGCGCAATGTCAGAGATATTCGAATCGATGCAGATCTGGTCAGCAACCAGGAATCCCGGGGCGTGCAAGCCGTGAAGACCGGCGCCCTGATTCTCATGCAACGTATTGAAGTGCTTCTTTGCACCTTCAACGTCCCCCTCGGCAATCCCATAGTCCCTCCCATCGAGCCACCTAATCTCCAATTTCTCCTTGATTGCGTCCGCTCCAGCGACCCCCGCCCCCCAGTTGTTGACCTCTGCTTCGAAGTTGCGCAAAAACATCGCCCATTGTTCGTCCGAGTGGCCATACCACAGCCGATACGCCACGAATCCCCACTTGGTATACCTCGGCGGCCTTCCCTCGCTCTGCGGTTCCATGGACCGTCTCAGTGCCCCAACCCACATCTCCTCCCGAACCGGCTCTGCCTCCCCTCTCAGCTCCCTCCGCCCCTGCGCATACGCCGCCCTCACCGCCCTGTTCGGCGCAGCCATATTCTCCCCTGAAAACGCACCGACACCCCTCGCATTTCCCGCCGCCGAGTTATGAGTCAGCACGTAACGAACCAAGTTCGCGACCCGCTGGTGATACACTTCATCCCGCTGCTGGACATCGACGGGGTAGTTACCCCCAAGCGGGGTAGCACCGTGACTTCGGATATACTGAGGCCAGTTGACGACCGGCGGGGAAGTGGCATGCCGCCAGTGGGGAAGGGTGTTCTTGAAGCCCACGAGTGGAAAGAGGATCGTCTCGTCAAGACGACGGATAATATGGCACAGGCCTTCAAACTGCGAGCAGACGGCTTCCTGTTCGGGGCTCATGCGTATTGCGCCGGCCACGGTAGGGGCGGTTTGCATCCTGTGTATCGTGGCGTCGGCGAGGCGATCGACGTGGGAGGCGGCCCAGGCGTGGATGCGGTTGGTGATGAATTTGACATGGGAGAAGAAGAACTCGGCCCAGAGGTCGGCGAGGCGAGGGACCGGTGATGGACGGGGGATCCTGAGGGTGGTGGCGTAGTATGCGTCTAGAACGGTGTCGAAGTGGGCGAAGACGTCGTATGCCTCGTTGTAGGCTTGGCGTACCTTGCGGGAGGTCGCCGGCAGGCTGAAGTAGACCATATCGCAAGTTTTGAGGAGGTGCTCGACCGCGAGATCGATGTTTTCCGGCGCGTCGAGCTTCTTTTCTGCCCAGCGCCGGTCTGAGAGGGGAACCATGCCTGCCCAGAGCCGCTGCCTGCAGATTTCGAGTTCAAAGTCGATTTGGGTTGGCCTCGAGAAGCCGCCGCCGGAGAACAGGGCTTCAATGTCAAACATAGCCGCCAAGCCAGAGAAAGACATGGTGAACCGGTTCATGGCCGAGTCGCTGCGGATGCTGTTGTTGTTGTACGGCGCGGGAGCCCAGTCATTGTACGGCTGCGTGATCTTGGCGAAGTCTGAGGGTGGGAGCGTGGGTATTGCCGTCACCTGGCCATTGGGCAGTCTGTGAATCGAGAGGAACTCTACAAATCTTCCCAAGGTGTCAATTGGCAACGGCGTCTCTTGGACCCAGATCTCGTTGCCCGTCTCAGGCGCGTTGATGGGGTTGACCAGGCCAATTGGCCTGCCTGTTGGCCCCGGTGGGTTGATCCACGATCGGCGAGACATGTCGTTAGATGCCTTGGATCTGAAGCTGGTTGTTGTGAAGGCGACACGTCGGGAGAAGGAATGGGCGCTGCGTGGCGCACATCTGCGCAGGGACGCGCCGGTTTTAAGCCAAGAAACCGTTGGCTGCATTCTGCCTGCAGCGATCAGGCAACCGCGGCGTCCATTCGCGAGGTTGCGCGGGGGGACTCTTCTTGTGGTGGGCTCTCATTTCACGTCGTCTTGGCGGGATCCTACCGCCAACAACCCCACTTAGTACCCCTATTGATGGAAAAGGGGTTGCGTAGATAGGTACCGTACCTACCTACTATACATGCGGGTAACTGTGAGGTTTGGGGAGACTGGGGACTTGGGAGGTTTGGCAAGAATCTTGGTGTCCTATGAATAGGTGCCTATTTCTTGAATCCAGGTACTTCTCAATTCCCTTCGGTGCAGCCTTGACCTCAAAGTGCAACCCAACCGCCCTTCTCTCCGTCTCATCATGGATGATGGATCTGTTTGGGTGAGGGAGACAGCTACCGTAACAACAATATTGGGTTACCCACCTAGGTATCATTCCTGTAGGCCGAAACTTCAAGGTTCTCAAACCATTCTGAATACTGTCGCAGGTCCTGCCCCTGCCCCAAAAGCGGATGGGAGGACATGGTGTTTCGGGCCAAACAGAGACATGGTTGCGATGGACTGAGCGGTTGAGTCGGCAAGACCTTTGCCTGGGATTAACTGCAGGCAACAACCGACAAGGCAGCATAGGCGCTAAGAAATTTTGGGAACAAGCTGAATCGCTTGTGGGGCTCGATCACAGAGCACAGTTCACACATAAACCAGCTAAGACTGGACTCTCTCCCACGCTCTCTCTTGAGGTTTCTCTTCATAAACAGATACAGAATACTCACGCTTCCATTCATTTACCAATACCCGATTCGTCACTCCCCCATTCGCTCCTCAACAAGCAGCCAGCCATGGAGCCAAGACGGCACCAATATCCCGGCGTGGACCTCCCGTTGCGACACCTCGGCGAGGACAACCCCCGCGAGGGCTTGTATGAGCGAATCGAGGAGTCGGAGTCTGAGCTCCTCCACGTGCGCGAGGTGGCAATGATGCTTCTGATGGACCGTCTCACCGACAAGCCCAATTGGCACGAGAAGGTGTTTGACGACGCCATCGTCGCCAAGTGGCGCACCGAGGCCCTGACCCAGTCCGAGGAGGCCGTCTACAATGAGATTCTGGCTGGCAAGAATGTTCCCATGCCCAAGCGGACGCGGATCATCTCGGCAGAGGCTTTCGATTATGTACGTGAATTGCCTTTGACTTGTTGTTCCTCGACTGACTCGCGGTCCCGACTTCTAGACCATCGCCGAGCTGAGGTGCAAAGCCGCCTTCTTCAAGGACACCGGCCTGGTCTTGACCATCAACTCAGCCGGCCGTGAACAGCGCCATAACACAGCCGTCAAGGCCGACTCCGTTGTCAGTAGCGAGCTCCAGCAGGACCTAAAGGCTGCGTTTGAGAAGCTGCGCGCCGAACAGGGCGCCGAACCTGACTGGCACCCGAGGAGCAACGACTTGGTCCAGGATCTGGTTCACCCCTCTATGTATCCCTTCGTCTATGGTACGGCATAAACATTCTTTCTTCCTCTACCCCCTCACGTTTTCTGACAGACAGATTCCAGGCAAGTCAAAGTTCATCCAGGATGAGGTCGTTGGAGTCACCGACGCCATAGACAAGTGGTCAGGCAAGGGAGAGGTTGTGCCAGCGACTGGGGAGACTCCCGAGGATGACGCCTATTGGTCCCGGACCTACCAATGGCTCCCAGCCAATCTGGCCTTCCAAGACGATGGCACTGTGCGCCTCACCAGCTACATCAACAACCTCCACCCGAAGAAACACCCCGAGATTTATCGTCTCGTTGAGAAGCTCATCGACACGGCCATCCCCGCTTGGGATGCAGTCCTCACCAGTGCGCCCATTGTGAATGACCCTGACGACAATGACACTCAGATACGCTTTGCCATGCCCCTGCCGGTTTTTGAGTGAGCTCCCCATTCCACGAGTCACCTTTAAAGTAGGGAAGTCGGCTGATCAGAATTTTTGCAGATATGAGGACCAGGAGCAGGCCTGGGAGAAATTCGATGCCGATATTTTGGCTGCTCACGAGGAGAAAGAAGGTCCCGTACCGTTTCACCCACTAGAGTTGCAACATCTCGGGATGTCCGATGATGAAGACGAGGACGGAGTGGCTCCCGATGCCGAAGTCGAACGCTTGAGTGAAGAGGAGAAGATAGCCCGGAAAATCCAGAGAATAAAGTGGAGGGAAGTCAGAGATCCTATTCTCCCCGAGCCGATGGACTTCAAGCCCATTACCTACAAAGTCACAGAGGCTCTAGGCAAGAACTTCAAAGACACCGGCTTACAGGTTATTGTTAAGATGGCCTCCATTGAGCTCACCCCTGAGAAGCCCGTTTTCCCGGCCGGCGGTTGGCATGTGAGTTATTCCAACCCCTGTATCCTTCATCATGGCGCTGACTGCATTTAGGTCGAGGGCCAGATGAACGAGCACATCGTTGCAACGGCGCTGTACTACCTCGACTCGGAAAATGTGACGCCGAGCCAGTTGTCTTTCCGCATGGCCACCAGCCCCAGTCAGGATGACCTGCAGGAGCAAGTTGGCCAGGATTTGTATCGCGCATACGAGTACATATACGGCACCAGGCTGGGTTTCAACGATAGTGAGACAGTCCAGACTTACGGCAGTGTAAACACGCCCGAGGGACGGCTGCTCGCGTTTCCGAATGTCTTGTAAGCACGTCTCATCCCAGCGAGTCTGCTCAATCTCTAACACCCTACTTCGCAGTCAACATGCCGTCTCCTCTTTCAGCCTGCAAGACCCCACGAAATCGGGCCACCGCCGTTTCATCGCGCTGTGGCTCGTCGATCCGCATCAGCGTGTAATCTCGACAGGCAATGTGCCGCCCCAGCAGTTCGACTGGTGGGCCGAGGCCGTTTTTGGCACCGAGTCCAAGGCCGCCAAAGGCGATATGCCGACCGAGGTGTTCCAGTTGCTCCTCGAGCAGGGCGCCGACAAGGTCGTCAAGCCGACCGAGGAGCTGCTCAAGTCGATGAGCAACCAGTTGCCGGCCGAGGTTCTGGAGATGGTGCGTCGCGAGCGGGTAAAGACGGACGGGCTGATGACGGTCGAGGAGGCGCGGGAGCACCGGCTGGCGCTGATGGATGAGAGGAGCGCGTTTGTGGCGGCGAATCAGCAGGAGCTGCGGCAAAGCTACGGCTTTTGCGAGCACTGATGGTTTTGAGACTTCTTTCGGTTCTATTTCCGGTTGAAAGTTTTCCGGATTGGTTGAGTTTTCTCATGTCACAGCAGAGCCTTGGATCAAAACTCAGGGTTACAACATTGAATTTCTACTCTCTATTTTTTGACCAAGCAAAGCACCACAAGAGTCCTTTAAGTCTCACCAAAGCCCGGAGAAAAGAACCGCCAGCCTATCTCTGGCACCTCACCCCACATTTCCACTCGTCAGCCTCACCTCCGGCCCCTGAGCAGGTGACCGAGCATCTACTGCCACTCGTAAACGCTCAGCCGGTTGGGTCCACCGCAAACCTGGCCAGGGGCGCCGGAGCATGGCATATAGCAGTCTGTGTTGACGACGTTCACGCTGGCGAGATCCAGAGCCGAGCCACAATAGCACTCGGAGCTATACTCAACGCCAAACCAGAGGTAGCCCTCGTTGAGGCAGTAGTTGCCGCAGTCGGTGACGGTCATGAGGGTCGACGAGAAGGCGCTGGCGCCCGAGAGCGCGCGCACGGGCGAGATCTCGGTCCAGCACCCCTGGTCCACCTGGGTCGTGACGACCGCCGGGGGCGGGTAGGGAGTGTAGGTCGGCGGGGTGGGCGACGAGCCGTACAGCGAGAGGCGGTTGGGGCCGCCGCAGATGTCGGTCGGACCAGGGCCGCCGGGGCACACCATCCCGCAGTCGGTGGCGAAAGCCGGGAAGGAGCCTACCGCGAGAGAGTTGCCGCAGTAGCTATTGAGGCGGGGGTGTTAGTTTTGGTGTTGTCAATGGGGAGTGGTGTGAATATCGGTACATACCACTCGCCGCCATACTCGACACCCCACAGGTCGAACGGAGGGTCCGGGGCCTGGCCCGTTGTGCAGAAGTCCTCGCAGTCGGCGATGGTCATGCCGGTGTAGTCGATTTTAGAGGCGCCGGTCAGCGCGCGGGCTGGGATCTCGGTGTAGCAACCGTAGTAGGTCTGCGCGAGAGCAGCGGGCGCAAGGGCCGCGAGGGCAAGAAACTTCTGCATCTTGTGCGTGTTTGTGTGAGGGACAAAGTTGTGAGTCTTGAGCGTTGTGAAGTTGATGGTGAGATGGAAACAGAGGATGACAACATCGAGGGGGAGGAGAGTATTTATACTCGAGAAGACTCTTCTCTCCTTTTCTCAGCTGTCCCACTCCTAAGCTGAGCTTCTCTCTCTTACACAGCAGTATACCTAATCACACGGTAGGATTCGTCTCCCAACGCCAACGATCCCACCCTGTCTGCACTGACACCCTCCCAGGTTGGCAACCAGGCCGTGCCAGGATCCCCGCCCACACACAAATTGAAGAGCCTCAAGTTCAGCATTCAGCTGAGAAGCGACCGCATTCTCGTTCTGCATATGCGCGGTGTGGATATCACATGCAGGCATTGGAGTCTGCGCCGTACCGAATGGGGGAGGACGGAATCCGAGAGGTGAAGCTTTGACACATCCAGGGATGCCAGTCTGCCCTGGCGAGCGGCTATCGTTTTGTTGAACAGAGCCTCAACCCAATGCGTCTCAATCCAGCCACCGTGCCACAGCATATCCCGTTTTGGAGAACCAGGAGATCGGGCGGTCTGGGTATTGGTGCAGCCTCGTGGTCTCCGATGACGGGATGCAGATGATTTATCTTGCCAGCTCAGCTCCAATTCGATGCAGGGCGCGCGCTACTGCCCGCCCTGCAGCGGCCGCAGGGGAGAGTCCCCCGGAACGCGGCACGGTCAAGGTCAGGGTCAGGGTCAGGGTCAGGGGTATTGATGTGTCTCCTCTTCAGGTGACTGAACGGCTTCCCCCGCTTTCACTCGCCGATTTTCTGTTCCTGCATTTAGTGGCATCAAACCAAGCAAAACTCAAGAGGGGAACTCGCAGAAGGACTCCAATAGACCACGCCACGGCGGCGGCAGCCGATTCACGTTTGTTGAGGAGCAGGAGAAGCCCACTTCCACGGATGGAAAACATCATCAATACAACCGAAATTTGTGCCACCTCATGGTCCGTTCAGCTCAAGTTCTCAACGCCCCCTCAACGGCAGCGGCAAACGATATTTCTCTTGGCTGAAGGTTGAGGCGA
>FTIZ01126974.1_pt1 | contig 11086 bp, 8 predicted proteins | sample 1658381 | NCBI WGS metagenome assembly FTIZ01 (sample SAMEA3914822, study PRJEB12502) | metagenome | biome: forest; material: soil | place: USA | collected 2012-03-12 | depth 0.1 m
GCCGACGACGAATACCACGTCAAAAGCCAGGACGCGTCCGACGCCGTCTATCTCAACCGGCCCTACGGTTTGGGGCCGCGCGTGCCGATGTACGTCGTCTCGCCGTGGAGCCGCGGCGGCTATGTAGCGTCGGAAGTCTTCGACCACACCAGCGTCCTGCGTTTCCTCGAAGCCCGTTTCGGTGTCGCCGAGCCCAATATCAGCCAGTGGCGCCGGGCGGTGTGCGGCGACCTGACCAGCTGTTTCGATTTCAAGACGCCGAACGACGCGACCTTCCGCAGCGCCCTCCCGGAAACCCGGACCCTGTCCGATCGTGCCGGTGGATTGGGGCATGCCAAGCCCGTGCCGCCGGACAGCCTGACGGCGCCGGTTCAGGAGGCCGGGCAGCGTCGCCGCCGCATGACGCCGTATGTGCTCGACGCGGTCTTTGCTGAAAAGGCGCTGACCTTCCGCAATGACAGTCACGACCGCGCCGCCGTCTTCCATGTTTACGACCTCGACGCCCTGAACGACGGTCCGCGCCGCTACACGGTCGGCGCCGGTTCGACGATGAGCGCCGATCTGCGCGCGCCGGCCGACCTGTTTATTCTTGGCCCGGATGGCTTCCATCGCCGCGTCACCGCGCGCCAGGTAAGCTTCGGCGCCCAGATCGTACGTGATGCAGGCGCGGCCCGTCTCGAGCTGACCAACCTGTCCGGAGCGCCGCTGGCGGTCAAAATTCGCGACCTCAGCTATGGCCAGGCAGAGCGCTCGGCCGACCTTGGCCCTGATGCCGTCAATCTGCCGCTGGATCTGTCGCCAAGCCATAACTGGTACGATCTCGAAGTCCGTGGCGACGGCCAGGTCCTGCGCCTGGCGGGTCATGCCGGGGCCGAGGTCAGCGACCCGGCGGCGCAAGGTCCGGCCGTCCTGACCGTCGAGGGCAGGGAGCAAATCCTCGCCCGGGTGTGACCTCTTGACTCCGATAATCGGCTGGGCGACCCTCGTTCTTGCGCCTATGGGGCAAGGGCGTTGTCGTCCGGCGTGACCAACCTTTTTGTCCGATACACATGCTACAAGAAACCAGACAGGCGGAAATTCTCAACCTTTTGCAAGTGCACCGCAGCCGCCAGATATCCGACCTGGCGCAGCACTTCGACGTCTCCGAAGAGACGGTGCGCCGCGACGTGCGCCAGCTCGAAGCCGAGGGTCACGCCCACCGCGTGCGCGGCGGCGTCAAGCTCAAGGAAACAGCGTTCGAAGCGCCTTACATGATCCGGCGCAACCAGAACGCCCCGCAAAAGCGCGCCATCGCGCTGAAGGCGGCGACCCTGGTCGAGGACGGCATGACCGTGCTGATCGATTCCGGCTCGACCGCCTATTGGCTGAGCCGCTCGCTGTCGAAACGGCGCAACCTGACCATCGTCACCAATGCGCTGGAAGTGGCGCGTGAGATGACGGGCAAGAACAATTGCCGTGTCTTTTTCGGCGGCGGCGAGGTCAATCACGATTATCAGTCGTGTTTCGGCCAGGAGACAGAAGCCTTCATGGCGGGCTTCACGCCGGAGATTGCCTTCTTCTCGATCTCGGCGGTCGATTCCCGGCGCGGCCTGCTCGACTTCCACTATCCGGAAGCGACCCTGAAGGCGCGACTGGCGCCCCTGGCGACGAAGGTCGTCGTGCTGGCGGATTCGTCGAAGTTCGAGCGTCAGGGCGTCGTCAAGGCGCTGGATTTCGACCAGGTCGACGCCTTCGTCACCGACGCCGAACCCGGCGCGGACCTGCGCCGTGCCCTTGCCGATATCGAACTGCTGATCGGTTAGTCCTCTGACCGGATATCGACGCTGACCGTCAGTGCGTCGTGCAGCCAGTATTCGTGGTCGTATTCGACGACACGGCCGTCGCGGTCGTAGCTGATGCGTTTGACCAATAGACCGGGCAGGCCGGAACGGACGCCCAACTCGGCGGCGACCGTCTGGGTAAGGGCGCATGGACGCATCTCGACGCGGTTGCGCACGACGCCGATGCCGTAGTGATGGCGCAGGACCGAGGTCAGCGAGCCGTTCAGGTCGTGATCGAGCAGGGCGGGCGCCATGACTGGATCGACGAACAGGGTTTCAACCAGGGCGGCGCGGCCGTCGATATACCGGCGGCGGTGGATTTCGAACAGCGGTGCGCCTGCAGCCAGACCGAAAACCGCTGCGGTTTCAGGCGCGGCCTGAACCTGCCGCGTCTCGATCGTCTCGGTGCGCGGTTCGCGCCCTTGCGCCGCCACATAAGCCATAAAGCTTTCCCAGCGCGTCGGATCGTAAACGATCGGCGGCGGCGTGACGTACCAGCCGCTGCGGTTCTTGCGATAGATGACACCTTCGGCTTCGAGCTGGAACAAGGCGGCGCGCACCGTGCCGCGCGCCGTGCCTGTCTGCGTTTGCAGGTCGCGCTCCGACGGCAGACGCGCTCCCGCGACCAGATCACCTTCGCCGATCCTGAGGGCAATGGCGTCGCGAACGTCGAGGTAGGTGGTGGTGTCCGATGTATCCCGGCGCGGCATCGTGTCAGGCAAGGCGGAACTCTTTTGCGGCTGGAGTCGGTGTCTGCAAATTGGGTACGATAGCTCTTGCTAATTCCTTCCCTGCGAAGCGGGGAAGGTGGCCGCATCGGCGTCAAGCCGATGAGGACGGAAGGGGCATTACGGTCGGAGCAGTTGCCCCTTCCGTCGTCGCTTCGCGCCGCCACCTTCCCCGTAAACGGGGAAGGAATTAGAAAAGGGCCACCCTTATCTAAACAGGTATGCCTTAGCTCAAGTCGCCAGCCTTTTCAAAGGCTAGGCAACGGTTTCGACTGCCAGGGCGCGCAGCAGGGGCGCATAGCTGGACAAGGGAGCGATCTGCGCGCCGACGACCTTGCCCATCTCGTCGTAGCGGCGCAGACGCAAGGCGGCCTCATGGTGCGGATGTTCGCGGAAGGCCTCGCATTCGGCGTCCGACATGGCGCCACCCTGCAGGAAGAAGCTCTGCAGCGACGCCTCGCTGAGGCGGCCGACATAGTCCGGGTCTGTGGCGGCGAGATAGCGCTTGGCCTGGACGTGCAGGGCGACAGGTTCGGTCACGTCGGGCGCGAAACCGCGCGCCAGGAAACCCGAACCGATGCGTTCATGGTGCGTGTCGATGCCGCGATCGGCGGCGTCGGCGCCCTGTTTTTGCAGCAGATGTCCGACGTCGTGCAGCAGGGCGGCGGCGATCAGAGCGTCCGAGGCGCCGTCCAGTCGCGCGTAATGGGCGCATTGCTCGCCGTGTTCCGACTGACTGACATCCTCGCCGTAATGTTCGTCGCCGCGCGTCGCATAGAGCTCAAGTATCTGGTCGATAAACAGATTTTTGTCGGCAACGCGGTCGGCGGAAAACGGGGTCGGCATGGCGCGGGAGACTCGTGAATCGGAGACGATAAAAATCTGGTCTATACCAAACACCGGTTGCCACCACAAACGCTTTGCCAATTGTCATCAAAATTTAAAACACGAGAGCCGTCCATCTGGTCTATACCAAAATGGCATCCCGAAGATGAGGCCTGTCATGCCCCCTGTTTCTCCCCATCGCCGCGACCTCCTGAAGATGGGTGTTGCAGGGCTTTCGGCAGCCTCACTGGCTTCGTTGCGTCAGGCTATGGCCATCCCGGCCAGGGGCGGCACAGGCAGTCTGATGGATGTCGAACACGTGGTCATCTTCATGCAGGAGAACCGCGCCTTCGACCACTATTTCGGGACGTTCGCCGGTGTGCGCGGCCAGGGTGATCCGCGTCCCCTGCGCCTGCGCAACGGCCACAGCGTGTGGCGACAGCCCAGCGACGAACACGCCGACGGCTATGTCATGCCGTACTGGGCGGACTCGAAAAGCAGCAACGCCTATGTCATGGGCGGTGGCGACCAGGGGCATGCCGAGGCTGTGCCGATCGTCAATGGCGGCCATTTCGACGGCTGGGGAACGTCGCGCCAGATGCACAATCGCATGACGCACTATAAGGCGGCAGACCTGCCTTACTATCATGCGCTGGCGTCGAACTTCACCATCTGCGACGCCTATCACTGCTCGACCCTGACCCAGACCTATCCCAATCGCCTGCACCTGTGGAGCGGCTGCAATGGCGCAGGCAGCGTCGGCGGCCGGCCTGTCCTCAGCAACTATGGCGAGGACGAAACGCCCAGCGCTGATATGACCGAAGACAAACCGATGCAGGCATATACATGGACGACCTATGCCGAGCGTCTGGAAAAGGCCGGCGTCAGCTGGAAGGTCTATCAGGAATACGACAATTTCGGCGACAATATCCTGCATTGCTTTGCCTCCTTCCGCCCATGCGATACGTCGTCGAGCCTGTATAAGCGCGGCCGCTCATGGGTGTCGGAACACAAGACCGGCGCCGACCGCACGCGCTCGGACGGCCAGCAGCTGGTCGAGGCCTTCCGCGCCGACATCGCCTCAGGCACGCTGCCGCAGGTGTCGTGGATCGTCACCGCCGCCGCCCTGTCCGAGCATCCGAGCTATACGCCGGCCGAGGGCGAGAATGTCTGCGCCAAGCTGATCGAAGCCCTGACCGACCATCCTGAAGTCTTCGCCAAGACCGTCTTCATCATCAATTATGATGAGGCCGGGGGGCTGTTCGACCACGTCCTGCCGCCCATGCCACCCGCCGACGACAGCCAGGGCTGGAGCGGCGTCAGCACGGCCGGCGAGTTCGAAGACTATGACGCCCGCCCGGTCGGCCCGATCCGCGGCCAGCATCCCCTCGGTCTCGGTATTCGCATTCCGGCCATCATCGTCTCGCCGTGGACGCGCGGCGGCTATGTCTGTTCGGAGGTCTTCGACCACGTCTCGACCTTGAAATTCCTCGAAAAGCGCTTCGGCGTCGCCGAGCCGAACATCAGTCCGTGGCGCCGCGCCATATCGGGCGACCTGACCTCGGCCTTCGATTTCCGCACACCCAATGCCGGCGTGAAGACCTTGAGCCTACCGTCGACCGACGATTACAAGGATCGCCTGGCCCACGCCGCCGCCCAGCCGTCGCTGCATATTCCCGAGCAGCAGACGGCCGGCGGACAGCCCACGGATCAGCGTCCGGCGCGCGCGTTGCCCTATCAGGTCGCCGCCGATCTGCGCGCCACCAATGACGGCAAGGTGTTCATCGATTTCACCAACACCGGCGCCAAGGCGGCGGTGTTTTCAGTCCACGACTATGCGCCCTACCAGCTGGGGCCGTGGCACTACACGCTCGATGGTGGCCAAAACCACGCCGCCGGACAGTGGAACGACATCCCGCGCGACGTCTACGATCTGGCGGTTCATGGTCCCAACGGCTTCTACCGCCACTTCACCGGCCGCCTGAACCACGACGACAGGCCGGTGATCGATCCGGTTGCCATCACGGTCGGCGAGCAGGATGGGCAGTTGGTTGTCGCGCTGAAAAACGACGGCGATATGGCGGCCGAACTGACCCTGGTCTTTGCCCCGGCCTATGTGCGCGGCGACACCTTGCCGGCGCACCGTGTCGTCAGCCTGGCCGGTCGCAGCGCGCAGACCCTGCGCCTCGACGTCGCCGCCGCCGATCACTGGTTCGACTTTACCCTGACGCAGGCGGCCGTGCCCGGCTGGTCGCGGCGCTATGCCGGCCACGTCGAAACGGGTGCGGCCAGCCGTACCGACCCGGGCATCGGCGCGATGGTCGTCTAACCCGCAAGGGCGTGGGTAATCGCCAGCGCTTTCAGCAGCGGTTTATAATCGGCAAAGCGCCGGACCTGAACGTTCACGTCCTTGCCGGCCTCGTCGAGATAGCGCAGCTCCAGACACAACTCGAAATCGGGCAGGGCTTCGAAGGCGCGGCATTCGGCCTCCGACATTGGCCCGCCCTGTTGCGCCAAGGTCTGCTTTGACGCTACGGACAGCCGCGCTGCATAGTCCGGACGCATGGCGACCAGATAGCGTTTGGCGGCGACATGGTTGCGGATCAGCGACGCGACGCGCGCGCCCAAAACCGGCGCGACGATCTCGGCCGCCGTCTGCTCGTGCGCGCCGCCCAATCCCCAGCCGATGTCGTGCAGCAGGGCGGCGGCCACCATTTCCGCACCCAGGCCGCGCGTCACCGCGTGACCGGCCGACTGCAACACGTGGTCGCGGATGCTGATATCCTCGCCGTAGAAGTCCGACAGAGGCGCGTCTGAAAAGCGCGCCTCCAAGGCAGCGATCCCGGCCTCGGCATGCGCCTCGGTCAGGCGGCGCAGGCTGGAATAGACACCGTCCATATCGGCATAGGCGCCTTGCAGATGGCGGGCGATATCCACCGTGGCGTCGAAGCCGGTGCGGCCGTGCAGGGCGCGGCGATTGTCCATCAGCACCATGTCGCCCGGCTGCATGTCGAAGGTCAGGCAGGCCTCGCCCTGCGCCAGGTGTTTGCCGAACCGCGTCAGCGCGTCGCGCCACGCGGGATCGTCCGTGGTAGTGCTTTGCATCGATCGCGGATTGTAGCGGATGCGGTCGAGCGTTCCGTTGGCGGCCAGGGCAAGGACCGGCCCCACCGTCTCCAGGTGCGTCTTTGCGTCGGCCCAGGCAAAGCGCACCAGCGTAGTCGCCAGCACGCGCCGGTCGTCGTCGTCCAGGTCGCGAACCGCCGCCAGGCCGTCGACCAGCAGGCTCTGTCCGCCGCTGCCGGCCGATTGCAGGCAGTGCAGAACCTGGATGTCAGGTGGGGTCAGCCGATAGGGATTGTCGGTATGCGGCGCCAGGGCCAGCGCCGTGTCGGCCAGATTGCCGGCATCGACCTTGGTGCGAACGTCGAAGACGCGGCCGTAATTGGTTTCGCGCACGATGCCAAAGGCGGCCACCACGGTTTCGATGCGGTTGGGCGTCGCCGGCGCGCCGGTCAGCCGGACAAAGCCGTGCACGGCCAGTTGCCACAGGGCGCGCCGCCTGATGTCATCGTCGCCGAGAAAGGCGTGATAGTCGTGGACCGGGAAATCGCATGCCTCGGCGGCCGACCAGGGGCGCGGCTCCAAACGCCACGGGTCGGGCGACGCATGGGCTGACAGACGCGCTTGCGTCACCGTCAGGACCTGGCCCGAGGCCTGGGTCACACGCCAGCCGCCGTCGATATCCTCAACCGCTTCGATGGGGTCGTGGGCAGCGGTGACGACATCCGGCCGCCTTTGCCCCGACGCGAGGTCGCGGCCTTCGAGGCTGAGCCCGCCCAGGGTCGCGACATCGAGATCGAGCGCTTGGCCGTCGGCGCCGATAAAACGCAGCGCTGTTGCGGTGATCGTCTGCAGCCGGAACATGCTGTTCAGGCCTTGAGCTTGCGCCACAGATAGACGGCGGCGTAGCCCAGGAAGGCCAGGCCGGCCACGCCGGTGACAAGACTACTGACCAGCAGGAACGGTACCCACGGCAGGTTCAGCGCCGTTAAGTTTTTGACCAGCAATAGTGCGACCGATCCCGCATAGCCGCTGGAATCGGCGACATAGATCAGGAAGCCGGCGGTACCGACCTTGCCGGTTGCCGCAACCAGCCGGTCGAACAGCAAACCGTTATAGGGCGTGTAGGCCAGGTAAAGCCCGCCGCCCAGTCCGATCATCCACCACAGGGCGTCGATCATATGCGCCCAGTAGGCCAGCGACACGCCGGCCGTAACGATCAGGCCGACGGCGATCAGGCCGAGATTGGCCAGCAGGGCCGGGCGGTTCTTGCGGAACAAGGCCAGGCCGGCCATGGCGAAAAGGACGATGACGCCGATCGGCAAGTCGGAAATGGCGAAGACCGCCGGTTCGTTGCCCAGGCCGACGCTCTGCCAGATTTCGGCGGCGAAGTTGTCACGGAAATCGCGTAGCGCCGTCAGCATGACATAGAGAATGATCAGCACGATCAGGCCCGGCGCATAATGGGCCAGTAGTTCGCGCCGCGCCTTGCCGTCCATCGGGCCGCGTTCGACGCGGGCGGCGATGTCGGCGGCGTTGGGCGGCGGCAGCTGGTTCAGCCCCCACAGGCAGATCAGCAGCACGGGCACGAACAGGCCGCCGACCATGGCCGGCATGGTGAATTGCGTGGCGTAGTGTTGCAGCAGCAGCCAGCGGCCGACCGACTGGACGATACCGGTCGAAACGATGAAGCTGGCGCACAGGATCGAGCCCAGGACTTCCGAGGTGCGGCGGCCTTCGAGAAAGCCGAAGACCAGGCCCCACACCATGCCGAGCGGCAGACCGTTGAGGAAGAGGCAGGCGATATTGTACGGCGCCGGGACGACGGCAAACAGACACAGGGCGATTTCCGCGACGGCGATCAGACCGATCAGGACTACAGACCGATATTTGGCCGGCAGTTCGGACACCACCTTGATACCGATGAATTTCGACAGGGCGTAGCCCAGGACCTGGGCGATGACCAAGGCGACCTTGTAGTCGATATGGATGCCGGAGCCGATGCCTGCGACCGTGTCGAAACTGGCGGCTGTGAAGGGTTTACGGAAGGCATACATCGAAAAATAGACGCCGAACGCCATGATCCCACCGAACAGGGCGAGAAATGGCGGATGCCGGTCCAGCCATCTGGAGAAAGCCGATTGTTTGTCCATGTCTCGCCCCTGTTCTTTGGTTGATTAGTGGCCGCCGGGCCGTTCGCCGGCGGCGATACGCGCCTCGATTTCGGGCAACAGGGCGGCGATGTCGGCGACGCTGTCGACGACATAGTCAGCGCCGGCGGCTTTAAGGCCCTCAGCCGACTTCGCCACGCGTTCGCGGCGTTCGTCGTCGGACAGGGCATCGAAATCGGCGCGCGTCAGGCCGACGCCGTTGCCGCTGGCTGCCAGGCCGATCGTCCACATGCCGGCCTCGCGGCCTTCGGTAATGCCGACCTCGGCGTCGTCGACCTTGACGCAGGCGCGCGACGGCCAGGCACCGAGCTCGACCAGGGCCTTCCACGACATCAGCGGCGACGGACGGCCTTCCGTCGTTTCGCCGGCGCAGACCACGACCTCGGGGCTATAGCCCTTAGCCTCGGCCTCTTTTAGGATGGCGTCCATCATCGAACGGCTGTAGCCGGTGCCCGAACCGATGCGCACGCCCGCGGCGCGCAACTGACGGTAAAGGTCGGCGGCGCCGTCGATCAGTACGGCGCAGTCGGCGGCGGCTTCGATCATCTTCGGTTCGACGGCGTCAAACAAAGCGTCGATATCGCTGGGGTCGGATGGACGGCCCCAGGCGGCGAAAAAGCGGTCGCGCATCGGCTGGCGGCCGAGGATGGCGGTGATGTGGGCGCGCTTGGCCATGCCCATGTCGGCGCGGGCCTCGGCCTCGGTCAACTCAAGCTTGAGGTCGGCGAAGGCGGCCTGCAGGGCGCGGACGGGCGCCATGCAGCCGAAATCGATCATGGTTCCGGCCCAGTCGAAGACGAAGGCTTTAATGGCTGAGGACATGCGTATCGATCCCTAGTTCTGTAAGTGTTTTTTCGGCCAGCGCGAACGAGCTCGACGCGCCGGCACCGCAGGTGACGACGACCAGCCGGACATTTTCGGCGGGCGTGTCGATGATGAATTGCCGATCGGGCGCGACCGTGTAGGTGCCGATCCAGCGTTCGCGGACCGCGGGGGGGGCGCCTAGGACGAGGCGGTACTCGTCGAGGATCAGCTGATCGACGGCTTCGTAGCTGAATGGCGATGCCGGGTCGGCGTAGTCGTGGCTGTCGCCGACGACCAGCGAGCCGTCTTCGCTCTGCACGACGATCAGGTGGACGCCGTCGCGCAAGTGTTGCGCCTGTTCGGCTTCGACGACGCGCTTCAGAGCGGCCGCTTGGGGCAACTCGGCATAGCCGAGATAGCGCAGCAGGCCGAGGTCGGACATCACGGCGCCCGGCAGGCGGTAACCGGGATTTTCCAGCCGCAGCATCTGTAGTTTGGAGCGCCCAAGGCCATAGCGTTTCAGGCGGTCCTGATAGACGCCCGACAGGATGTCGCCGGGGCAAACCACGATCTGGCGGCCATGAAGGTCGCCGCGCTGGGTATGGACGCGGCCTTCAGCGACATCGATCACCTGAGTGTCGAAGAAGAAGTCGACGCCCCAGGTCTCGGCCATGCCCTTGACGAGGCGGGGCAGGACGTCGCGCGATTCAACGCGCAATTCGTGGGGCGAATGCAGGACGGAGCGGACATTGCCGGTCAGCGGAAAGCCGACCTCCTGTGGGCGCATGAGCCGGCAGCCGGCGCCCATTTCGGTCGCCAGAAAGGCGTCGAGGACAGCTTCGGCTTCTGGGCGGCGGGCGCACATGTAAAGGCCGTTATGCATGACCGGCAGGTCGAAGCGGGCGGCGGCTTCGCGCCACACCTGCGCCGTGCGCTTGGTCAAGGTATGGAATTCGCCGCGCTGCTGGCCGGTCACGGTGATGAAGCCGAAATTGCGGATCGAGGCGCCGACGGCCTTTGAGTCGCGGTCGACGACGCAGACCTTGAGGCCCGAGCGAGACGCCACATAGGCATGGGCCAGGCCGATAATGCCAGCGCCGACGACGACGAGGTCGTAGGTCGCGGAAGAGAGTTTGTCGGTCATGAAATTCTGAAAAGGCAAAGGGAGCCGTATGCGGACATACGGCTCCCGGAGGTCAGGACACGGTGTTTAGAACGTGGTGGACAGCTTGAAGGTGACCGTCATCGGACGCAGCGGAACCTGCGACTTGATGAACTGCGCCGTGCTCGTGTAGGTCGAGGCGTGCGAGTTGGTCAGGTTGGTACCGACGACCTGGGCCGTCCAGTTGTCCTTGGTCACGCCGAACGCAGCGCCGATCGTCGTGTAGGCCGGCAGCAGCCAACGGGTGTAGGTCGTGTCCGGAACCGGGTTTTCGGTGGCCGCGGTGCCAGCCGTATAGTTGGCGGGCTGGGTATACATCTTGCCTGTGTAGCTGATGTCACCCGAGGCAAAGGCCTGATAGTCGGCCAGCGCCCACTCGTAACGGGCGCGGATATTGGCCTGGACCTTCGGCGAGAAGGCCGAGACGCCGCCTTCGACGCCGAACGGGTTGGTGAAGGGCACGACACCGTTGCCGGTCTTGACCTCGGTGATGCACTTGCCGAGGTTCGGCGA
>FTIZ01017036.1_pt1 | contig 11085 bp, 9 predicted proteins | sample 1658381 | NCBI WGS metagenome assembly FTIZ01 (sample SAMEA3914822, study PRJEB12502) | metagenome | biome: forest; material: soil | place: USA | collected 2012-03-12 | depth 0.1 m
CGTTGCGGTTGGCTCTCGATCTCTGAACTGTTAAACCTCATGGTACGCTCGAATGGTTTAGAGCGCAGTTGCGGTTGGCTCTCGATCTCTGAACTGTTAAACCAACGTCAACACCGCGCCGGACGGCATCGCCGTTGCGGTTGGCTCTCGATCTCTGAACTGTTAAACCACGGCCGACGCGGCTTCCTGGTTGCGGAACGTTGCGGTTGGCTCTCGATCTCTGAACTGTTAAACCGGCGCTGGGCGCGGTCCGGAAAATCGTGGTGTTGCGGTTGGCTCTCGATCTCTGAACTGTTAAACCGCTGGCTTCGCCGCCTCCCTGACGCCGGAGTTGCGGTTGGCTCTCGATCTCTGAACTGTTAAACCTCATGGTACGCTCGAATGGTTTAGAGCGCAGTTGCGGTTGGCTCTCGATCTCTGAACTGTTAAACCTGACTGCGCCGGTCATGTCGTTGGCAGCGAGTTGCGGTTGGCTCTCGATCTCTGAACTGTTAAACCTTTAGTCCGGGGGAGCACGGCCCTGGACGAGTTGCGGTTGGCTCTCGATCTCTGAACTGTTAAACCTGACGGTGACACCGAACCGGCGCAAGAGCGGTTGCGGTTGGCTCTCGATCTCTGAACTGTTAAACCAGATATGCTGAAAAGTTTTTGTTTAATAACAAAAAATCAGCATATCTGGTTATGCCGTTCTTCGGGACAAAATTAGAACAAGGCCAGCTGGTCCGGATTTTTCCGGGGGCGTTTGCGGCGCTGACTCGAGAATCGGACGATATTTTCATATTGTCTGTCAGTAAACGTAAGCACATGGATGTCGCCTTTTTCGGGCAAATGGCGCTCTATACGGGCGAGGTGCGCATCAAAGCTATCCTTGCCGTTACAAAAACGGGCGTAGACCGAAAACTGACTCATTTCAAAGCCTTCGTCCAGTAGGAATTCCCTGAACTTGGTGGCTTCGCGCATATCTTTCTTCGTGGTGACCGGCAGGTCGAACATCACAAATATCCACATTAGCCGATACCCGCTCAGGAAGTTGGTACTCGTCATTCCGGTTCCGCGTTTGCGTCGATTCGTGCTAACCCGGCCCATTCTATGGGCGTCGGAGGCTCAAAGACTTGAAGGCTCGGACGACCGCTTTCAAACGCCCGCGCCAACGATTGCGCCAGCCGCACGGCGGCCTGCGATACTGGTGAAAGATCTCCGTCAATGCGCAGGTCGAAAGCAATGAGCCTCGCGAAATGACGTTTACTAGCTGGCGTCAGCGTATCGATGCCGCTGCCGAGCATCGACACCACGATAGCATCGACCAAGGGGCGGAACGGCTCGATCAAGTCATCGGCCAAAGCCAGGCTATTACCGCGGTTGGCATGTTGGATGCCTATGGTCGGGTGCAATCCAGCCGCAACCACGGCACGGGCGACCGTGGCACGCATAACTGCATAACCATAGTTGAGCAGCGCATTGGCGCCAGGTGTGTCTCGGTCGCGGCGAAACTCTGTCCCCATCAGCAGCGGCCAGTAACGCCGCGCAGCCTGGGCCTCTAGGTTATCGCTGTCACCCGACTTGACCCGTGCTGCGATTAGCGGAAAGGCGTTGGCGCCCTCAACGCCGCGTGCCGCCAGCAATGAGCCTTGCATATTAATCTTGGCCGAGACGATGCGTCGCCACAATTGCTTCATCAGCGGAGTCGACGCATCCCACTGCGCGCGAAACCTAGCGTTCTGAGCATGATGCCCGTCCAATGGCAGGGTAATGGCAATGGGAGAATGGTTACTGCCGCAAAAAACGACCGGCGCGCCGCGTTCTGCCAGGGCAGCAACGAGATTGGCGCTCCAGGTTGTGCCGTGCGCGTGAACGATGACGGAGTGGATATCATCGAGAGCGATGCGCCCGACTTCCTGACGATCTTCTTCCACCAGCATGAAGCCTCGATAGAGTGAGAGGTGGCGTCCATTCGTGGCGATATCGACAACGCGCTCCATCTCTACCCCTCCTGTCAGTCGCGCGGGCCGGGATCGTAGATCCGTCCTAAAGGATCGATACGCACCTGGCGTGCTTTAAGCTTTTGCAGACCACCGGCCGATGAAAGGATGTATTTGAACGGATCGATATCATTGGGCTCGGCATCGCGTGCTTTTAAAGCACCGGCTTCATGGTCGCCCGCCAAAGCCAGTTGGCCGTTCATGGAAAATTTTACCACTCGAACAATCTGCGCCTTTTCTCCGTCACGCTGAATGGCGATAAGATCGTTTTGTCTCAGGCTTAAAACCTTCTTAGCCGCGGGATGAGGGCGACGGTCCGAGGCGGACGGCTGGTGCGCATCAAACATGGAAACGATGTCCGACACCCATTTTCCATTTGGCAAGCGCCAGACGTCGAACCTGGCGTTAGCATCGCCCTTATAGGCCTTATACATCTTGCCCGCCTTGTCGCGCACGGCGATGACATTCAGCGGCTCCCTGACCCGTATGTGTCTCAAGCCCTTGAACAGCCGCTGACCATGCTTGTCGCGCTTGTCGATACCGTGGCGGCGGACGTGGTCGAGCGCGGCCTCGAAGGCCTTGCCTGAGAGATCGCGCGTGGCTTCCCACAAGGCGTCGCGCAGAATCTCATCGGGAATACGGGCCGGATCGGCGATGTCGGCGAGCTTTAGGCTCATCAGCGGCACACGGTGGACGACGATGGGCGTCTTGCCGTCGGCGGCCATATGACCGGTAAGGCCATAGGCCGTGTCATTATGCAGACGCCCGGCGGTGACGTCGCGATGTTTCGATGGCCGGCCCTTGCGGCCGTGATCCGCCTTGTGACTGACCGTAACACGCATGAGATTTTCACGCAGATTATCGCGGAACCCTTCCCATGGCGGCTCGAGCCCTTCAAACATCCGATCGAGGTCGAGGTTTTCAGCGCGCCCTGCGGCGGTCGCGATCTTTTGCAGCATGGATCTTGTCGTCACGGCCATGACCGCGCCATCGATAGCATGGTGACGGTGATCAAGCCGGTTTTTCGGCGCGTTGGAATGTTGATTTTCGACAAAATTGTGGTCCGGCAGCAGGCTGTTCAGCCCCCAGACGCGGCGCAGCAGGGCGGTCATCCGGCCCGTCGCGACATAGACCCGGCGGCCTTCATCCGGGGCATACAGGCATGACAGGTATTTGTAGGCAACGCGCGACAAATACTGGGTATCAGTCAGTTGCCGTGCGATAAACCCACCGTCCTTTTCAATGCGCTCCATGGCGTCAGGACCGAAGCGCCATTGCTTGGACTTGTGCATCCGGGTGATCTGGTTGGAAATGGTATCCCAGCGGTCAAGGTCTCCGCCCCATTTTTCATAAGGCGTCTTGTTGCCCTTGGCGCGGTTGCAGTGGCGGTGCGCCACGACCTTGTTGGCGTTACTGTCGTCCAGGCAACGAGAATAGGGGATGATATGGTCAATGTCCGCTTCGCCCGAGAACAGCATATGTATCCCTATGGGATTGGCGCAGTACGGGCAGCGGCGATCCAGAGCATTGGATGGATTGAGTTCTATCCATTGTTTCAAAAGCGCTCGATTGGTGCCGTTGTCAGTGAAGCCCGCGTCTTCCAGAATTTTACCGCGGGCGATGGCGTCCTGCGTGTTTTTCCGAATTTGTGCCTCTTGTTTCTTTTTATCCTCGTCGCTGAGGTTCAATTCACGCGCCAGTTCGACGACGATTTCATCCGGGCGACCGTGGGCGGCGATGATGGCGTTGATCAGCTTTTGTAACTGACGCAGTCCGATATGGACGGTCGGATTGGTGATCTTGCCGTACTGGCGTTCCAGCGGGTCACCATACTCCTGCTTGCCGGGCGCGATTTCGCGCGTCAGCAGTTCGCCGTAATAGGGCAAGCGGTCGAAGAATTCACTCGTGCGCTGGTCGCTATGGTGGAAACCTGCCTTTTGTGCGGCCTTGTCATAGGTCAGGACATCGCTCTTCAGAGCATCGAGCAGCCGCCGAGTCGCGGTTTCACCAAAACGGCCATAGCCTTCGGGCAAACGCGCGCCCGCCACAGCTTCGGCGGCTTCTTGATCGAGATTAAATTCCTGCTTCAGCCATTCGTGCAGGGTGTCAGGGTCTTCCTCGTTCTGCACCCAGTCGATAATGCGCAACTGGTCTTCAAGAGCGAGGTGCAGCCAGCGATTGCCCATGCGCTTCTTGTCGGCCATTTCGGCGCGGACCTCATCGCCGATCAGCTCCTTGCGGTTTTCGCTGTCCTTGTTGAAACGCTCGCCTTCGGACAGCTTGATGGTCTTGGCCAGAGTGTCGAAGCTGACCTTTTTCTTGTCCTGCAGCTTCAGGATCAGGGCGTCGCGCTGGTCGCGGGTAAGGGGACGGTTGGCTTCGCCGGGGACGACGATGCTGAGATTGTTGACTTCCTCATACAGGCGACGCTGCTGGAACAGGGGGTGCGCCTTGGGAAGGCGGCGCTCGTCGTCGGGGACACCGTTCCTTCCGGCGAAGGTGCAGAAGCCGACCTCCGGTATTTTCAGCGGGCGCTGGAAGAAGAGAATACGGTGCAGCGCGTCGCGCGCGGCATCTGTCAGCGCGCCGGGATGATGTGCTTTCTGGGCGTCCCAGATAACCTTGAACTCGTCTTCGATATGCCGGCGTTGCGGATAGAAGTCATAGGCTTGACTTTCGCCGTTGAGCCGCACGCGCTTCTCATGCCGGGAAGCCAGAAATTGGCCCAGCGTGATGGCGCCGGCTTCCGACATGGCTGCATCCAACGCCTTGGCGCCGGTAGCAATCTTGCCGTCTTCTCCGTCTTTGGAGGTGCGGTCAGCCTTGCGGTTCGACTTGAAGCCACGCCGCTGATTGAGGTGGAACAGGGCGCGGCCGATCTCGTACGGCGTCAAGGCTTCCTTCAGTGCGCGCCGGCGCAGATCGTAAGGGTCCTTGTCTGTCAGCAGCCGTGCCTCATCCTGGTTTTCCGGCATCAGGCCATATTGGATGAGCGTTTCCAGGAACGCCGAGCGCCGCCCCAGATAGCGGTCGCGCCGGCGGCGCATGGAGCGTGCTTCGCGCCGGTCAATCGCCAAGGAGGCGCCGGACTTGGGGTCGCGACCATCGCTGAAAATGCGCGCGCCGATATCGACGACGCGCTTGTCGTCTTCCGTCAGGCACCAGCCGATGCTGTTTGTGCCAAAGTCCAGTCCAAGTCTGCGCACTTTCCCCTCCTGCCGCCTATTCATACTGGTATGTGCGATATTATGCGTTTGCGTAATCGCCTAAGTTGTTTTATAGCGCGCCAATATTATAATTTCAAGAGCGGAAGGATAATCAGCGACTATTTAGGAATAGATTTGACAAGTACTGATTCGCGTTATAGGGCTCTGATCAGTGATAAGAGGATGAGGGACCAAGTGTGGAATCCAAACCACGCAGCGGTCACCATTGCTTTGTGTGACAACAAACCCTTATCATAGGGGGCAGCAGTCCACCACTGCCGCCGGCTAAAATTTAATGTTCGTTGAGAGTTAAAATTTAAGCGATAGTCAGCGACCATTTGTTGCAGCTCTTAGGTATTGACAACCTAAGCAGCATGTTTCATGCTGGGTTCACAGAGATCGCGAGCCAGCTGTTAACAAGCAGCTTGACTGCACCAAATAAGGGCGAGGCTACGGCCTCGCCTTTTCTATTTTCCGAAAGTTAGCATTCCCTGCAGACGCGTCTGGCGAAAGAACAGATTGTCGGCCGGTTTTGCAACAGAACTGTAGATACAGCCGTGTTCGCAGCCCTTGTACGGGTTGATCGACCGGTCGAAGCCGACATCGGGCGAGGTGTTGCGGCTGATGATCCGGCGTGCCGTATCGATGCCCAGGACGGTCTGGCGGCGCTCGAACTCGTGCTTTTCCATCTGCGTCCAGCCGTCGTCGATCTCATAACGGTCGGGCGCATCGAAGCGGCCGCTGGTGCGGTTGGACACCGATCCCCGGCCCTTGCGCACACGATCGGGCAGGGCGTTGTCGTCGTTGATGGGTGAGTTGCGCAACGTGGGGAGGACCATGGCGCAATCATAACGGCAAATAAGAACAAATCAAGAACATATCATTGCAAAAACAGACTTTGCGGATCGGCCAAGCTGTGCGACCTTGCGAGTCATGCCGCGTCCCCAAGGCGGCCAGTGCACGCGTATCCTCCGTTCCCCCAAACCAAGGCAGGATCCCATGAACTTTGTCCAAGCTATCCAAAGCGCTTTCAAGAACTACGTCAAATTCGACGGCCGGGCTTCACGCTCGGAATACTGGTGGTTCGCGCTGTTTCAAATTCTCGTGCTCATCATTCCCGATGTCATGATGCAGGGCGAAATCCGCAACGGTACGCCGGGTATCTTCACCGGTCTTTACGTCATACTCGCATTGGCCTTCTTCCTGCCGGCACTGGGTCTCGGCTTCCGCCGCCTGCACGACACCAACCGTTCCGCCTGGTGGTTGCTGATAGCCCTGATCCCGCTGATCGGCGCCATCGTGCTGCTGGTATTCATGTGCCTGAAGGGCACCGCCGGCCCCAACAAGTTCGGCGCCGACCCGCTCGGCGGCAATCCCGCCGCGGTATTCTGACAGGGTGACCGCCGCGCGGGTGTCTGATATCCCGCGCGGCGCTCCGACCGGAGAATTTCCATGTTGCGACGCGGTTTTATGATGCGTCTCGGGGCCGTCGTGACGGCCTTTTTCTCTGGAGCCGCCAGGGCGCAGGACCAGACCGCATCATCGTCTTCATCCACCGCGTCTCCGGCCCCGCCCGCCCCTGCGCTTCAGTTGGTCAGCCTCAAGACGGCGAAGGGCGAGATCGTGCTGGCGCTGGAAATCGAGCGCGCCCCGATCACCTCGAAGAACTTCCTCAAATATGTCGACCAGGGCCGGCTCGACGGCGCTAACTTCTATCGCGCCATGCAGATCACGCCCGACCTCGGCATCATCCAGGGCGGCGACAATTCGCGCGCCCTGCCCGGCTGCAAACACGAACCGACCTCGGTCACCGGCCTCAGCCATACCGACGGCGTCGTCTCGCTGGCGCGCGGCAAGCCCGGTACGGCCCAGGGCGACTTCTTCATCTGCCTCGGCGACATGAGCGACTTCGACGCCGGCCAGGACGGCACCGACGACAAGCTCGGTTTCGCCGCCTTCGGCCACGTCAGCCAGGGCATGGACGTGGTCAAAACGATCTTCGACGCCCCGACCTCGAAGACCCGCGGCGTCGGCGCCATGAAGGGCCAGATGCTGTCGCCGCCGGTGAAGATTCTCACCGCCCGCCGCGTCAGGGCCTGACCTCTTTATACAAACTGACCTCTTTACACAGAAAAGAGTCGCCGGCCCGCGATCGCTACTGATGCCTTACAGGCGTGCGCCTAATCTTGGCCTCGAAACGGGAGCCGAGGGGATCTCTCACCAGCCCGAGCGATTCCCCAGAGAAGTCTCCATGTCCTACGCACCCGCCCTCGACGCCGCGGCCTATCGCGCGCCCTATCCGCCACAACCCAAGCCGCTGCCCTACCTGACCATCAGCCTGGCCACAGCCGTCGTCGCCATCAACCTGGTGGCCGGCCTGGCGGCGTGGCGCGTGGCCAGCCTCTCCGCCATCGACCCGGCCCAGGGCACCGGCGCCAACGCCCTGGCGGTCCTGCCGCCACCCGACAAACCAACCAAACTGGCCGTGCTCGATGCGCCAGGCTATATCCCGGCGGGCAAGTATGTCCCGGTCAAGGCGGTCCTGACCGGCGGCGAGGCGGCCGCCGTCATCGACGCCATCAATCCCGACGACGATGCGTACGACACCGGCGTGCCGTGCGTGGCCTGCGATATCCGGCTGGCGCCGGAACCGGTCGATATAGAACCGATGCCGCAGGTACGACCCCGGCCCGAGCCGGTGGTTCTGATGCAGCCCGACACCGCTCCGCCGCCGTCGCAGGACATTCCCTATACGGTCGACGACACGCCCGCCAATTGAACGGGCCAATTAAACAGGCCTGTCGAACGACTCCGCCAGCGGGCTGAACAGCTTCGGGCCGTCGTCGGTCATATGCCAGCAATCCTCCAGCCGGATGCCGAATTCGCCGGGAATATAAAGGCCCGGCTCGTCCGAAAAGCACATGCCGGCGGCCAGCGGCGTGGCGTCGCCGTGCACCAGATAGGGCGACTCGTGCCCATCCAGCCCGATGCCGTGGCCGGTGCGGTGAGGCAGGCCGGGCACCTGATAGCCCGGCCCCCAGCCTTCCTTTTCGTAGAAGGCGCGGACGGCATCGTCGATGGCGCCGACGGGGACCCCGATCTTCGCCGTGGCCAGCGCCACGTCCTGGCCCTTGCGCACCGTTTCCCACACCTGGCGCTGCTTCGCCGAGGCCTGGCCATGCACCCAGCTGCGCGACATGTCCGACTGGTAGCCATGCACATTGCAGCCGCAGTCCATCAGGATGACCGAACCTTCGCGTACCTGTTGCGGCTGGTGGGAACCGTGCGGATAGGCGCTGGCCTCATTGAGCAGGACCAGCGAGAATTCGACCGCGCCGCCCATGGCCACCGTCGCCTTGCCCATCAGGCCGGCGATATCGGCCGAGGTCATGCCTGAGCGCACCTCGGCATGGACATGGCGCAGCGCCGCCAGGGTGATGTCATTGGCCGTCTGCATCAGGGCCAGCTCCGCCGGCGACTTGATCTGGCGGCAGGCATTGATCAGGCCCTGGCCCGACACGACCTCGTAATCACCCCCCAGTGCCCGCAAACCGTCGACGATGAAGAAGCGCGTTTCCGGTTCGACCGCGATCCTGCCCGCCGTGATCTTGCGATCGGCCAGGGCCTGCAAAAGCTTCGCCTCAGGGTTTTCGTCCTCGTTCCACGGCCGTACGTCGGCGGCGATGACCAGGGTCTCGCGCACCGACGGTTCCTCGAACGCCGGCGTCACCACGATCGTCTCGCCCTCGGCCGGGATCAGGGCGGCGGTGACGCGCTCCGACGTCCACCACTGGATGCCGGTGAAGTAACGCAACGACGTGCCGGCTTCGACGATGAAGCCGCCGATGCCTTGCGCCTGCATCAGGCTTTGCAGCTTGGCTATGCGGGCATTGAGTTCGGCAACCGGTATGGCCTGCGCCCCCGCCGCCAGGTTGGGCAAGGCCGCCGGCGCCGTGTGTCTGATCCTGGCTAAAGCCGGCGTCGCCACCCCCGCCGCCAGTCCCGCCATCATCATGCGCCTGGAAATCATCGCCATGCCCCTTGGTTTCAAGATGAACCATCTTCGCGCGGCGCCCGGCGGCGATCAAGGGTTAAAGCACGTCGCCCACCACCACTTCGCTCGTATTTCCCAAAGGGTATAAGGGACCCCATCTTTCTTGTACCTCCCTGCGCTTTGCGCGGGGAGGGGGACCGCACGAGTGAGCCTTTGGCTTGTCCAAAGGCGAGTGAGATGTGGTGGTGGGGCGTCTTGCTTTCTTAAACTCTAAACCGGCCCCAACCCCGCCTGGACCTTCTTCGTCAGCCCCGCACGGATCAGCCGGTACGACGCCAGCAACCGTTCGCGCAGTTCGTCCTCCGGCCGGTCCCACGACATCTTGACCCAGGCTCCGCGCAGGTATTTGTCGCGCCACGCTGCCCCGGCCTCGATCAGCATCTCCGCCGTCTCGGCGCTGTCGGTCTTGATCGCCACGCCCGGCGAGACCGAGCCCATGATGGCGAAGCTCTTGCCGCCGACCTTCCAGCAATCGTGGCCGCCGCCCCACGGATCGGAAACCTCGGCGCCCGGCAACGCGGCACAGATGGCGTTGACGGTCTCCCGGCTCATCTCAGTTCCTGACGAACTGGCCGACCGGCACGGCGCCGTTCTGGTCCTTCTTCAGTTCGATGACAAAGCTCTCGACCTTCTCGGTCGGCCGGCCCCAGTCGCGATAGAGCCGGACCGTCACGCTGGTGGCGCCGTTGCGGTTGAGCACGTCGGCGGCGAAGACGTTGGCCAGCACCTTGTAGGTGCCCTTGGGCGCCACGTGCAGCAGGTATTCCTCCGGCCCGTAGCCGCGCGTCATGTCGTTCGACAGCCGCCCGCCCAGCAGCGTATTGGGGTTGCTGTAGATGGCGCGCTCGCCCGACGGCTCGTCGACCCACAGGTCCATGTCCGTCTTGTCGGTGTTCCATTCCAGCGTGATGCGGACATCGACATCGAGCAGGGCGGTCAGCGACTTCGGCAGGATATCGCCCAGTTGCTCCTCGTCGACGCCCATTGCCTTCAGCTTGGCGATGAGGTGGTTGGCCTCCATCAGGGCGACGACCTCGATGCCGTCATAGTCGCCGTCCCACGGCGTCAGCACCACCTGGCTGAGCAGGGTCAGGGCGCGCTCGTAGGTGGCGACGGCGGCGTCCTTGGTGATCGCCTTGGCCGCCAGCCGGTCATCCGTCACCTGGATCAGGGCCAGGGCCAGGTTGCGCGGGCCTTGCGGCTTTTCCGGCGTCAGGCGGGCGATATGCTCGTCCAGCCACAGGGCGTCGTCGGCGTCGCCATAGCGCAGCAGCCGGCCGGCCAGGATGATCTGGCTGTCGATGTCGCTGGCGTCGAGGTCGAGCGCATTGCGCGCCACCGCCGCCGCATCGCCGGCAAAGCCGTTGCGGTACATCCATTCGGCGACGTCGAAATAGAAGCCCGGCGTATCGCCGTAGTCCTTTTCCTGCGCCGCGAAGACCGCGTCGAAGGCCGCCTTGTCGCCGGGCTTCACCGCACCCAGCGCCTTGATATAGGGGCGGTCGGGATTCCATTGCGCCGTCGATACGTCGATTTCGGACGGGGGCGGGCTGGCCTCCGAATCGTCGTCGCTATCGGGATGTCCGCCCGAGCCGCGGCGTACGCCGGTGACGACCACTTCCTGCGAGTCGTCGCCGCCGAAGCCGTTGTCGTGAATGCCGGGAACACGGTTCATCGCATCGCCGACGTTCTGGTCGGGGAAGCTGCCGACATCCGCCGAGGTGATGCCGGCCGGCGGCGGAGGTGGTGGCGGCGCGGCCTCCATCTCGACGGGCGGCGCGTCATGTTCGGTGTGCGGCACCGGCGGTACCGGGATCGGCGGCGGCGGCGCCTTTCGGGGCGGGGG
>FTIZ01032698.1_pt1 | contig 11074 bp, 12 predicted proteins | sample 1658381 | NCBI WGS metagenome assembly FTIZ01 (sample SAMEA3914822, study PRJEB12502) | metagenome | biome: forest; material: soil | place: USA | collected 2012-03-12 | depth 0.1 m
GTCCAACACCCCCAAGAAGTACCTTATGTACTAACCCCCCTCCCAGCAACCCCACCCCACTACCAATTCAACCACGCGACCGGCGAGCGCACCCTCTGGGTGGTCTTCGGCCTAATGACCCTCTCGGCGGGCGTCTTCGCCGTCATGTCGTGGAACGTGCCCACCTCGAAGCGCGTCTACCACGTCACGACCACGCTCATCACCATCTTCTCGGCGCTGGCCTACTTCGCCATGGCCTCGGGCCAGTCGTCGTCGCTCGTGTGCCACGCCGTGCGCGACCACAACAAGCACGTGCCCGACACCTTCCACGACGAGTGCCGCCAGGTCTTCTGGGGCCGCTACGTCGACTGGGCGCTGACCAGCCCGCTGGTGCTGCTGAATCTGTGCCTGTTGGCCGGGGTGGATGGTGCGCATACGCTTATGGCGATCGTCGCGGATGTGATCATGGTGTTGGGTGGTGTGTTTGCCGCGTACGGGGATGAGTCTACCGCGCAGGTCTGGGGGTGGTTTATCATCTCGTGCTTGGGGTATCTGTTTGTGGTGTGGCATGTGGGCGTGCACGGCGCCAAGATGGTGCAGAGCAAGGGCGTGCGGGTGTCGAGGCTGTGGGGCACGCTGGCGGTTTATTCGCTGACGCTGTGGCTGGCGTATCCGATGTGAGTGCTTCCGGGGTTGTGTCGAAGAGGATCACCTACTGACGGCTTGTAGTGTCTGGGCCATTGCGACTCTTGGCAAGCGGACGACTGTCGACACCGAGATCATCATCTATGCCGTCCTCGATCTTCTGGTGAAGCCTGTTTTCGGCTTCTGGCTGCTCGTCAGCAACCGCGCCCTCGCAGAGACCAACATCGACCTGGCAGGGTACTGGTCCCAGGGCCTTTCTGCCGAGGGAAGAATCCGCATTGGCGACGAGGAGTAAATGGTGTCCTTGGGTAAAGGACTGGAGCTGGTGAGAGCAACGATCATGAGAATCGGACGGCTTTGAGGAGATGAGCCAGTGGGACAAGGTGGTTCGCATTGGGTAAAAACGATCACGCAACGAAAACGGCCGTCAGCATGAAACGCCGCTGAATGGTCCAGGGGTATGGGGGTGCAGTATGGAGTACAGGACAACTGCTTTTTCGTGTGGTTGTGGATAGGTTTGGCGGCTCTGCCTCGAAGCATAGACACTCCACATAGAAATCGAGGAGCGTCGAGTTGATTATTGGTCCCCAACCTCAACTTTCAAGTTGGACGCGTAGACACCATGCACCTTACCACGCCTGTGGGAAGAAGGGAAGGCTGTGGGCGAAGCAAAAGTGGTGCGGCGCAGGGCGTACCGCAACAGTCCGTGACGCGTGGGAGTGGTTGTTCTGATTGCTCAGGGCGTTCCCTTTCGGGTTATCTAGCTCTACTACATGACTTTGTTGTGGACCTCCTCCGGACGTGCATCCCATCAATCTGTCTGATTGCAAGGAAATGTAGAAGAACGGGTGTTCTGGAAAGCAGCGTTCTTCCAGTTCTCAAACGCCTCAGCTGGACCACAGACAGGAATTTGGATGTAGCCTGGAGTTGTGATGTCTTGGTCGGCAGTAATCACAATCTCTGCGGCAGGTGCACCGTTTGTGCCATTGTTTTCGTAGGTTCGTACGGCTCTGTTCAAGATCTAGATTAGCTTCTTGTGTGATATGATCAAGGAGGAGATGGTATGATTCCCTAAATCCGCAACTATCTGAATCGACCCGAGAGAGCACTTACCCGACGACCAAGTCACGCAACGTAACATTCCCGTACGAGGCTGAGGCCAGCCTCTCCCATCCGGGTGGTTTTGAGAATTGCCTGCCCAAGCAGTGGCCCCGGTGGTCGTCCTGGTGACAAGCCAGAGCCTCTCCCGCGCTGTGCACCAAGTAGTACAACTTTCCATCGTAGCAGGTCCTCGTGGCAGCGGCAGTTTCAGCTTCGAGGTATTGCGGAACGACAGAGTCGGTTTGGTCACAAGAGTCACCAGAGTCGAGGACAAAAACCCCGGCTCCTGAGATGGCCCATTCGTCCGGGATAGCGCGCGCGTAAAACGCTTTCGCCAGCCCAGCTCTGGATCTGGCATCGAATTTTGCAGATATGACGGGAAAAGGGGCGCTGTCTCGGGCTTTTCTGTTGTACCCTGAGCGGCCGGCATCTGTGTCCGCTGTTTGTTTCACGTCGTTGTAACCGGAGCGACCACTATCTGTATCTGCTGTCGGGATCACGGTGTTGTAGCCAGAGTGACCAGAATCAGTGTCTGCTGCCGGGTTCACGTTGTTGTACCCAGAACGGCCCCCTGCGGAGACGAGGGCCACCAAGTAGAGGAGACTCCAAATAAGCATGTTTGATGAAAGGGATGCCAGCATGGTGAGTTTGTGATTGAAGTTCTAGTCTGCCAGAACACTGAGGTTAGATTCATCTGTCCTGTTCCGTATGTGAAGTAGGAGCCGCTTTTATGATACACACGACAAACGCTCACCCGAAGAAAACCGCCACACTTGGAGTCATGGTGGTCAGCAGCACCGCCTCGGGGATGAGTCGGTGAAGAATTCGGCCGTCTGTTGGCGCAAGGTTGCAATATCGACAAGGCGCAGTAAGGGGGCGACCCCCTGGCCGGGTAAAGGGGTTGGTTCCCAACGGCTAGGAATATCCGGTCCTGTGCATACAGAAGATCCAGGCAGTCGGGCACCGCCCCAGTAGCCTTGTGAGACCACGTGAAATTCAGGGGTGACACACTGACATTGCGGGTTCTGGATACTGGGAGTACGCGGCGGGCATCTTTGGCTCTGGCTGATGGGCCGATGATATCCACGCCGAGGTTTACAAGTTCCTTGACGCGTAACATCGAACGAGTATCTGTGACTGGCAACCATTATCACACCAACAGATACAACCCTGAAACTGAACAAGTGTCCCAGTTTGTCAGTTGGCCGGAGAACCCGTAGTTGGCCGCTTGGTACATGTCGGTCACGAACATGCGGTTGAAAGGTGGCCTCGAGCAGCTTCTTGACGGGCATGTACGTCACGTTTCACTAGCTGCGCAGTCCGTCCACGAGAGACGGCGAGCAAAAGAACATGATTCTTAGGGACTTCTTTTCCTCGATTCGTCGTCTGGTAACACGAGTGAATAGATCAACAACGTCTGACCTGCGGTGAACGGTGATCAGGGCCCGATCCTGCTTGTGACTCCAGGTGGCGGATATCTTGTCTTTTGATTGATCGCATCGGTGTCGAGGAGTGTGACAAGCGCCACCTTCGAGGTATTTTTCGAGACGGCGAGGAGGGCGGGAGGCGCTGCATTTCAGCCACAAGAAACGCACGCGACAACCCGGGCGTGAGCGTACCTAGGTCCACGCCTTAGGTAGGTACCATAACCAAGCTAGATGAAAGGGTACGTCTCGATACACAGGCACGTAGGAAGTAAGAAAGAGCTAAACAAAAACGCATCATACCATCTGAATCCGACGCGACGTCTTGTTGCCGTAGTGCTTCTTCTCGGCCTCGAAAAATTCCAACTGTTCTCGTATCTTCCTCTTTAAGAAGGCCTGGCGCTCTTCCGAAGCCTCCATGAATGCTTTGATGCGCGGGACAACTTCTTTCTCGTGTTGCTGATCGCGCTGTTTCTCAGTAGCACCACGAAGCCTGGGCACCAGTTTCCTAAAAACTAGTTCCCAGTACACTCGATAAGCAAGCTCGGGATAATTGAGTCCCATAGCGATGGCGCCATGACACCTTCACACCAAGTATCAGCAGCAACAACAAGGAATTTGAGAGGTTCGAGTAGGAAGAAAAGCAGCACCTACCACTTCTCCAGCGGTGCCCATTCAGTTGACAAGCGCGGTGGCAAGCCCAATGCCTCTTCGAGCCCCTGGATGGCAGCACGTAAGTAGCCGACCTGCCTGTTGTAATCCTCTTGAAGAACCAGGACAAAGTCCAGCTGGGAAGCCATGAGCCAGATCGGGGGTACCATGAACTGAACGGGAACGAGTCGGCTCCATTCCCAGTCCACAATACCGACAAGGTTGTAATCCTTGTCAAAGAGAAGATTGCTCATCACATTATCCATATCGCCGTGCACTAATGCAAGTCAGCAGATTCTGCACACACGGGGGAGTGCTTTGCTCTGTTTTAAGAAGTGCAAAAAACACAAGTGGTTTGACATACTCAGGACAAACGGCCCTCCGTTGGCCGACCGGTCCAGCCACTCACCCTGGACGAAACGTTTGAAATTGTGAGCGGCATACAGAATTGATGCAGGCTCATCCTCATCCATGCCCTGGTCTGACTCTTTCTCCAGCTTGTTGTGTGCTAACCGCAACAAGCCGTCAACGAATTCACTTGCTGTGGACAAGGTCTTCCTGGGCGGAAAGATGTTATCGGGCTGTAAGCCGTCAAGTTCTTGTAGGGCCATGTCTATCGAGAGCGGTCGGTTGTAGACGCCGATCTCTTGAGGGTTGCAAGTCAAGGCTGACACGTCACGCGAACGCAAGCCCAAGGCTCCAATCCGGGGAAACTCGAGTTGACGTAACTGGACGTAAACGTTGGCTAATTGTCGATGGAGGTGTCTTGCGGAAGGGGTTTGAGGTTTGGCGAGGATTAGGGAACCCCAGGTTTCGCTGCCAGACTCGAACCCAAGGTCCTTGAGGTTGCGGCCGTCGACGTAGTCCATGATGATATAGGGTAACCCGTTCGGCGCTGTGTCTGAGAATGCATAGGCGTGTACTCTGGGCACGGGAATGGTGGTTTTGGCCGACACGTACCTATTTCATGCTCAGCTCAAGATCTCCCAGAGACATGTCGCCCGAACAGACGGTGGGGGGTGGAGGGGGGAGGGGGGATGCCTTACCGCATGGTGGCCACTTCGATCTCAGTCTTTTCGTCCAGCAGGGGTTTGGGGACGGTGATGGGAATGGGACTCCGGACAACCCAGCGTTGCCAAGGCGACTTGAACTCGACGAAGAAGCAGACGTTAAAAGCCCCATGCTGACGCGGCCGGAAGATGCTGCACGGGTCGCCGCCCCGGAAAGACGAGGCGAGGCGACAAATGTCGCTGTCGTTGAGAGCTGCGACCCATCGGCCCCGCGCCGCCTCGATTTCGTCCACCTTCATTTGGCTCCTCATACTGAATCAAGCTTTGAAAAGAATCTTGGATCAAAAGATTCAATGCTGTGAGTGCGCGCGCTGTGCCCTATAAATCTGTGTGGCAGGACCGCAGTGTTCCAAAGAGCGGGGGTTGACGAAGGGTCGGCGAATTGCAGTGTGGAGAGTGGACTTGGATTTATTAACGGGCCGCGTTTAGACGGGTGTTGGCTGTTGGCATGCCGCGCCCAAAAAAGAAGCACAATGCGGGCTGTGTCAGTTGGTGTTGGCTGCCCGGGCGGAAGAAATGAGGGCACAATATTCCCTGTTGTCTCATTGGTAGAAAGGCGTGACACAACCCGCAGCCAACGGACACACCCGAGTTAGCTATACCCAAAAAGAATAGGTGTCTGTGATGTTTCAGGTACACGTACCGACTTTCCAAACTGCACGACCGCGGCAAGGACGGACAAGCAAGTCAAAGATAGCAACGGACTGAGACAGCATGGCCCGGGTCAACCACCCACCCGTCTCGTTTTGGGCTAAGAATGCCGGCTCACTATGCTGAAGCTTGTTGGTTCGCCATCGCCGCACCAGTGCATGTTTTCGATGCGGCCGCAGAAGGGTTCTCCCCCCGAGTCGAAACAGGCCACACTGCCGTATCCCAGGGACCGAGACAGGAGGCATGGAGAGAAAAAGCTTTATTTAGAGAGCGTGGAAGGGCCAAATGGTGGGCCTAGGGTGGCTGGTCATGAACCCATCCCTTTGAGATGCGGAGTTGTTGACCCGGATTCTATTCTGGCCCTAGCTTGTCCCAACATCAGGCCGTTCGACCAAGTGGTTAACTCCACGGCCAACATTCTGTCGCAGCGCGCCCCAACTGTGTCAGGGTGAGGCCGATGTGGAAACCATTCAAGGCTAAGTCCTCACGCAATATCAGAGACTACCGAGAAAACGAGCCCTTGCATCCGACCGGCGCAGGCCGCCGTCGGCCATGTCGGTTCCAAAATGATTGTGCCATGAGCAGTCTCCGAAACACGGGCAGGCGAGCCTTTATTGGCCTCCAGGTTTGATGGCCTGTGGCCCAGCTTTGCTACGTGTGTCGAGGTGTCCGGGCCGGTGATGTACCCAATTCTGGTCGGCAGCTTGCTTCATGTCAAAAATGAAAGTAGACGCGGTCCTCCTTGGGCTTTTTCGTCATTTGTATAAGAAACAAGCTCTCCGCCGTTGTCAGTGATCCTAGATTCTTGTCTCGCTAGCCGCAACAGCGTCCCTTATTCGCCCGCACACGTAGTGCCGCTCTTGCTCGACAAAAGCTATCATACCTTTTCAAGCTGCCTATCCACATCCGCGTCCCTCGCGCTGGTTGCCCATTGTTACCCACCGGTGACTGCCGCTAGCAAATCACCTCAACTCGACAGATCTCAGGTACGCTTCCAGTCACTCGCGACCTATGTCGCTCAATGTTAGTCATTGACGAAATCTAACTGGTAGGACGTCACCAAAACTAGCAGCTTTAGGAGCAATCATTTGACGATCATGAGCTCTTCGCGAGGTCAGGGCCGCGCGAGGGCACAGGATCCAGAGTTGGCTCGGATCCAGGAGATGAAAGATATCCGAACAACGCAACGTCGAAGCCTCAATCGCGTCGTTCAGCAGAAACAGCAGCAATTGGCCCCGTTGGCCCGGCTGCGCGAGAAAATTAGACGGACCCAGGAAGTGATGGATGCAATCGAGGAGCAGATTCGGGTACACAAGGAATCGCTCATGCTCTTGTCCGACAGCGCAACCGCAGCGAAACAGCACCGGAGAGGCCCGGCCGTCGATCGCAGGGAGGAAGAGGCGAGAGAGAGAGAGCGGAGCAGGAGACATGATCACTTCATGGAAGAGATCGCGAGACTGAGATCAGATTTGGCGAAGCATGAGTTCAAGGAACAGAAAGCCGAAAGGGAGGCTAACCGCATCGAAAGGGAGATAGGAGAGCTCGAGAACTATATACGAGTGATCGAGCGTCGGATTGAGGAGTTGAACGCGCAAATCGAGGAGCTGGAGGCACGACGGGCCAGCGGCGGACACGACCCCAACGATCCGAGGAACCAAGGCCCCGAAGGCCCAGGAGGGGACGGAGGAGCCGGAGCTGGAGGCTTTGATGGGTGGGGTTACACTTCCTTCTATGGAGGAAGCGGACATTATGTGTCCGGAGGAAACCATGGGTATGATGACGATGGTTATCCATACGCGGGAGGGGGCGGCGGTGGCGGTTACGACTATCAGAGAGCCGGCCAGGTTTGCGCAACACCAAAGGGTAAAGGAATCTCGGGCACTACCGAGAAACAGGAGCAAGGCAAAACTGCAACCGCCACTGCCTCCTCCAAGACGGCCGCATCCACCATGTCTACATCTAAGATGACGCCAACCAAGACAGTCGAGTCCAAGACAGCCGTTTCCAAGACGCCGACATCCAAGACGCCGACGCCCAAGACACCCGCGTTCAAGACGCCAACATCCAACACGGCACCCCCAAAGAAAACGGCACCCAAGCTCGCGACACCTAACACGGCGGCCGCCAAGACAGGCCAGCAGACCACCACAGGGAATGCTGGCAGCAGCTCGAAGCCAAAGCCGGGCGCTACCACCGCGTTGCCGACTCGCCCCAACAAGGTCCAGCCGGTAAACTCGAAACCTGCTGTGCAGGCGACGGGAGCATCTTACCGCAGCTAGACGTTTCCACGACGTTGCCACGACACGTCTTTGGTTGATAGGGTTAGGTAGGTAGGTTGCACCCGCGACTGGTTAGCGTGAGGTCTTGGAGAGCAAAGTTGGGGCTTGAACTTCGCTATGTTTGTCAGCCAGGCTAGCTCCTGGTCTGGAGTTTGGGAGTTTCGGGAGTTCTTGGCTTGAGTCCTTCCTTGTGGGTTTTGTGCTGTTTTGGGACTTTGGGTTTGATATTTCAGCGTTCCGGGGAAGCTTCCAGTCGTTACCACTAGCTCATCTTTGGCTGACTAGCACCATCGCCGAGTTGAACCAGGGCAGGTACCTGTATGGAAGTCTTTACTTCGGCACTGTACTGTTGTGTGGTACTTTTTGCTGGCACGTAATCCTTTCCTGTCTTGCAAGGTCTGTTGCGGTTGGTTTTTTGAAACAGAGGATTTATTGACGGTCTGCTACCGGAGGGGAGAGGGGATAACGCTATTAGCGCATGTCGGAGGGTGAGAAAGTAGGGGCTTGATATACAAAAGATGATAGCGGAGCGGGGGGTTTGTGAGCGTCTTTCTTTGTTGGTAAATAGGGTCACTGGGAAGATTATAAGTTGACTAGGTAGGTATTCTACACCAAAACAAGACGCTCATGTCTGGTCGAAGGATCCCCGTCATCAAACAACGACGCATCCATAATCTGGCCCATGCCCACACGGCCAAAGATGCCCAGCTCGGGGTTGACCAACTTGGCAAAGAGCACCATGAACCCGCGCTTGAACCCCGACTTAGGCCGGTCGTTGGAAAACGACGCCACCTTGAAGCAGGTGATCCTGTCCACATTGCCATCCAGCTCGTCCCTCCCTTCCCAATCGAACGCGGCCCAACCAATCCGGAACCCGGCATCAGACGCCACGCCCCAAAACCGCGTCTGGTAGGGCATGGTCACGGCGTTAGGGCCCATCGTCCAGTGCGGCTTGCCTCTCGCAGGGGCAAGGAACCGCAGCCCCGTGGAGACGCGCACCGCGCCAAGCAGCTCGAGCATGCCCCAGCCATCAAACAAACTGTCCGTCGAGGGCGGCAGCTCGCCATTTAGGACCTTGCCGAACCGGATCTCGGGTTGCACCACGTCGTCGGACCCCTCGTGGCTCCACGTCGGGAACTGCACGGCCGCGTCGTGCGCCGCCCACGACCACGACGGCGCGCGCGCGCGCGCAGAGAAGCTGCTAGGCGTCAGCCGCGCCGCGCGCCGCAGCCAGAGCAGGTTCGTGTGGATGTTGCGCTCCCACAGACCGCAGTAGTAGTTGTCGTTGTCTAGGATGGGCTGCAGCTTGCGGGCGATGCCGGAGATGGCCACCAGCTTGTCGCGAGGCTCCGTCAGGCTGCGCGTCGAGTACTGCGCGACGAGGTCATACCAGCCCTTTCTAGCGTTGGTGAGGAGGGATGGGGGGAGTGGGTTCGGAGTGGGTTCGCCGCCGTAAAATGCGTGCAAAGCATTCTTGAGCCCCTGGGGCCCGGACTGAAAGCTAGGGCGGTGCGGGTGGTCGTTGATGGATAGGAGAGAGCTCCCTGTTTCGAGGTAGATGGCCCCGTTTGTGCAGAAATGGATCGTCTTGCGGGCAAGGGCCCTCTCCTGCAACACCCAGCCCCTGCTAGTCAGCGCGCTGTTGGTGTCGAGATGTCCGTTGAGGTTGATGCTTTCCGTGACGAAGAAAGCATCAGAGTCCAGGGATCTGGCCTGGCCATCTCCACCGTTCCCTGTTCTCTCCGCTGTATGGTCTGTCCACGCCTGGAAGCCCGCGTACGCGGCGGTTTCGGCGTCATACCGGCCGCCTTCACGCCGTCCTCCAACTGGGATTGCCTTAGGTCTCGCCAGAGACTGTTCGAGGAAGCCGTGGTTAGCATGCTGTGCCGCGTGTGCGGCAATGACGAAAGCAGAGTTCATGTAGATGTGGCCCATGTATCGTGCTTCCGTAGCCCAGTCTGCCTTGTTGTCCTGGATGATGCACAAGGAGTCAATCCAGAGGTATCGCATCGACAGACGCCGGACGACGGTCACGGCATCGCGTAAAGTTCTCGGCAGCGCCCCCACAGGGATTCCTCTCTGGTGGCCACCGAGTGTCTGATTCGTCGTCTTCAAGTTGTTGGAGGCGCCCCACCGATAACTGAGAGAAACGTATTCTACGTGTTGTGATGGCAGGCTTGCCTTGTCTACCAGGCGGATATCTGCATCCAGGTTCCCCGCGCCAGTACCCACATCGATCAGTCTTCTCGGATAGTCTAGCTCTGGGGTGGCAGACGATGCTGGCGGCAGGGCCCCTGGTGGGAGCCGTGCCCAGTCAGACAGGATGGCAAATTTCTCGGTTTCGTCCGGAGCAAGTCGCTGCTGAAGTCCCTGTTTGGCGGCTGCGGAGTCTGCGGCCCAGTCAAAGGTCAGTGGGCGTTTTCTGATCCTTTCCGTGTGTTGGATTTGGACATTGAGGACTCACCTGGGAGTGCAAACACCCAAAGTCTCCCCGGGGGTAGGAAGTTCATGTTTGTCATCTCGACGTTGATCAATCGAATCTCATCACCCGGATTCCACTCCGACTTCTTCCCACTACCATCGCAAGCTCGGAGGACAATCTTTTGGTCAGTCCGCCGAGGGTTGTTGAGCTTCATCGCTGTCTCAAAGTCGCTGGTGGGGTAACTGCCGCGAAGTGCCCCGTTCATGAGTGCACACATCGGGCATTCCGTGGCCGAGGCCGCTAGGCGCCAGTAGTCATCCGAGTGCGTGTATCCGTCTGGGGCCTTGAGCAGTGCGATTTCGATCTCCTCGCATCGCTGGCATAGAGAGATTCCGGGGATGGGAAGGCTGGGCAATCTGCTGTGCCAGGACTGCAGGGCCTGCTCACCAGCCTCAAACCTTTCTTCTGGGTCGTCGAGCGCATCCTTCCCACCGCCCAGGAGGATGCCGAACGGCATCGTTGCGGCTTCTTCACTCGTAACGACGCGTATAATGCCGGCCTCTAAGAGAGCAAGGCGACCTGCATCCATGGCTGCAATGGAGTCAACACGATGTTGACGAATAAGTGTGATTGTTGAGAGGTCAGCCCGAAGGCCATAGAATTTGGGGGTTTTCTGCTGGCCAACATATGCACTAACCGAAGTGGCTTGAGCTAGGCATTTATGCATGAATGTGGCTTTGGCTGTAAGTCTGCCTCGCGAAACGCCCCCCATTCTCACAGCCACCACGGCCGGCATTGGCCATGGAGGGCGAGATGCTTTTGTCAACCCCTTCCCGGCAAGAGCGATAGCTT
>FTIZ01003290.1_pt3 | contig 11055 bp, 9 predicted proteins | sample 1658381 | NCBI WGS metagenome assembly FTIZ01 (sample SAMEA3914822, study PRJEB12502) | metagenome | biome: forest; material: soil | place: USA | collected 2012-03-12 | depth 0.1 m
TATCGCTTTGTCGGTGTCCCCTTTTGCAGCTTCACAGGGGCTGAGCCCAGGACCAGATTCGGCACTCCCGCCCATTTCAGCTCCGGGCGACCCTGCGCTGCCGAGAGCAGACCCGTATCTCGGTAGTTGATGGTGTTTATGGGGGCGGGATCTGGCAGATTCAAAGGTTGCGCCTGAACCGGTGCAGGAATCGGCGGAGGGGGTGTGTTGGCAGCTTCCGGGACCACTACTCTTGCTTTCTTCGCTGCGGCTGGTGCGGCTTGAGTTTCGGATGCGAAGCCGCGCTTGACACCAACAGCAGTGTCAGCCTCCGCAGTATGAGACTGGCTGACAGATTGCTGAGCGAAGACGTGTTGGCCGGCGTTCGACTGTGGAACAGGCTGCACAGCAGGCCGCTGAGCTGGTGGCTGGATCGGCTGCTGAATCTGCTGTTGGACTGGCTGCTGAACCGGCTGCTGAATCGGCTGCTGAGCCGGCTGATGCTGAGGGATAGCCTGGTGAGACAGCTGCTTGGGAAGCTGCTGGTGGATTTGCTGAGCCTGCTGCGGTGTGGCCGTTCGTGCCGGCGGCTGCGCCGAGACTTTGCGAGGACTTGCAGCAACTGGTACAGGTTGCTGCTGCTGCCCGTTGAGCGCTGGAACAAATTGGGGGTGTGCCGCGCGCACATTTGCGGGGGCTTGCTGGTGCACTTCGGGCTGGTACCCTGGCATCGTCGACGCGCTCGCCCCATGGCCAGGGAAGAACGACGAGGTCGAGCCATTGGAAACCGGGGCCGAGATGTGGGATGTCTGGGCAGCAGCAAGAGGGTTCTCGTACTGATGGCCAGATGCATATCCCGCCGGAACCTGTTCCTGCCACTGCTGTGGAACTGAGCCTTGGGCATAGCCGTTAGCATTTGTCACGCCATGACCGAAGCCATGGTGCGAGTTTGCTTGCTGCGGATTAGCAGAGCTTTGTAGTTGGGACGGAAACTCATTTCCTGGCTGAATATCAAGAGCAAAGCGACTCTCAACTGTCGGATTTGCGTCGATCGGGTGTCGCTGTCCCCCAAAATAGCCGTGCTGCAGCGCAGGGGGGGGTTGGGCGAATGGCGCAGCTGAGGGTTGAGGATGGTCCGACCAGACATCGACCTGGCCGTAGTAGTCGAAGGGGCGGTACATACCGGTGTGCGAATCGGCCTCCGAAAGCTGGGGGTTGATGTCGCCGCCGTCGAGGAAATCGGGATTGGGATAGCTGCTCTCGGCCGCAGCGCTCTGGCCGAATGGGAGGTTGGAGCCGCCAAACTGGTGATCCCACGTCTCGCTGCCAAAGCTGTTGGGGTCCCAGCCGCCCATGCTGCCCCCATGGGCTTGGTCCATGGCTGACACTGGAGTGTGAAAAGGGGGGTCACGTGAGTGAATCTGGTGGCGTCGCAATGTCAACACACAATAACAGCATCGGCTCGGTTAGACACATACATGAGCCTGAAGGTTGGTGGCAGGGCGATCGGTTGGGTGAAGTTTTGTGGAAAAGCTCGGTTAAAAGCAAAATTTGCAAATAACCGAGTTTTGTGTGGGCTTTTTGTTTTGAATCGGGGCACGAGAAAAGTGGGGTGTGGCGCCAAATTCGGACTAGTTCAAGCGCTAGAGCAAACAGAGTCAGCCAGAACCCCCCAAATTGCCTGCAACAGCGGCACAACCAAGCAACCCAGACAGCCAGTTTCAGCGCCTGCAGAGTGCAGACACCGGTCCAACCGGGGAGAGCAGCCAGCCAGCAGCAGGACAGCCGTCGACCAGATGGGGATGGAGATTGAGCGGCAGCATGGATGGTCTCCAGAGATGGGAATTTGTCGCCGAAGAGCTGGAAAAGCTGCAAAGAGGTGCAATGCCATTCGAAGTCGAATACCGGTTGAGCTAGCCTTGCTCTGGTTCCTCGGAAAAGGGGTTTGGGTTCCGGGTGTCGAACGTCGCTGTGGTGTGGCCGCTCTGGCCCTCGAGGCTCTGAAGTCCGCCATGATCTGCGTCGGCCTGCCAAGACTCTCCCCTCCATCACTGAACAGAACCCTGGCGAGCAAGGCGACTGATGCATTTAGACATCGGATGCTTTTGTTCGACCTCCAGCCACGTTCCCAGTTTCAACCAGTCTCGCAAAAATTGAGTGCTCAATTGTGACGGAAAATCCAGATGATGGAGGGTCTTTGACCGTTGCCGATGGGTGGTACTTCGAACTTCGAGGTTGGCCCCTGATGCTGAGGGACATCCAGGGGCTAGGGGGCGGGCAATTGGCGTCGTCCAAGGGGCCCACACTGCCACCGCGACAAGCCCAAAAGCCGCGCCCAACACCAGCAACTCTGGAATTGTTGCAATTAACCAGCGGCGAAGTTGATTTCCGGGCTGATGGCTGTCTCCTGTGGCATTTGGGCATTATTGCCCGTGTCCGCTTTGCTCTCTCACACGGCTGTCTGCCTGCTGCGGTGCTCTCCCCATGCTGACTCGCTTCACTGGCTGCCCTCGACAGGATCTCAAGTGTTACTCCCAGCTGGTGGCGATTCCGCCTGGCTGACACCCCCCAACCAGTTTTGGATGTTCGCGCTCACAGCCGTTCGGCACGCAGATGGATGCTGCGACGTCCAGGTTGCTCGTGTCGAACACGCATTATTTGGAGGGCAGGTGGGTGATGAACACACATTATGATGCTGCCAGAGGGTTTAGACGGGGACGGGTGATTCATGCATACCCTTCAATTTGTCTCTCGCTCCGTGTCGCGCTGCCACGTCATGGCCCCGCGTCTCTGATGAGCGACGACAACAGTGCTCACCAGAGATCGTTACAGCATCTCCCGGGGACGTTTTAAACACGAGCCCGGGAGGAGGAATTGATCAAAAAACAGGCAGTCGCGGGTGCGCGGGTGCGCGAGGGAAAGTTCAGGCCGAGGCCGAGGGCCAGCCAGGTTAAACAGCGCGTCCAGTCCTATACAACTCGGCTGGACGGCGACCGATTATGGGAATGCCGCAGCCTGGACGTGGAAGGGCCGAGGAGGCGGTCCAATTGATGGTTTCGAGACGGGCGCGTTGGGAAAAGGATGGGGAGACAGAGTCACCAGATGTCTGATGTCTGTTGTTGAAAGAGAAAAGTTGGCGCCTGTGCCGACGGGCCCAGCAGCGGAGGTCATTAAAGGGCTGGGCGGCTGGCTGGGGCTTGACAGCACTGCGCGCTGCAGAGTGGCCAGTGCTTGTGGCAAGGGCCACCCCCCAAATTTGGCTGCCCTTCAACTCACAAAGAACCTTAGATTGCGCTAAGCCCAAAAAGGAGCAGACGTCAGGTACGTACCGGAGATGGACGCAAAGGTGTCCATGAATTCATGTGGGGAAGCTTCGAACAGGCGCCAGACATCGAACAGACGGCGACGAGTCCACCGACCCACGAAGCAAGTTGACCTCCTATTTTCGAGCAAGAGGGCGACACCACGTTGGCTTTCCTTTCTGGTTCGTTGAGGTATTCGAGCATCCGAGTGGTAGCGAACAAGCAGCCGAGCTCAACGACGGCCGTCCCCGAACGAATCCGCAACTCCAACGCTTGCGCAGCCAATCCATCCCTCTCCTCCGACCAAGTCCGTTTCTACTCCGTACGGCTCCAATATTCCCAAGCCAACCATGGCGGCGCGGGGAAACTCGCTGCGCGACAAGCAGATTCGTATGCGCCTCCCAACTGTAGCCCGGGTGTCGTCTCTGTTGCCCGTCCGCTCAACTAACACGCCTCGACTGCCAGTCTCGATCAAGAAGATCCTCAACTTGAACGAAACCGTCGAACCGAGCGAGAGCAACGACCCCCATTCCAACGCCGTCTCGGCGCCGTCTGCGCCCATTTCGAAGGACGGAAACCCCATATGGAAGCTTCTTGTGTTTGACGTGAGCAGCACCCGAGGAGGCCCTCCCGTCACAACGGACGCTGCCAGGAATTGCGCTGACTGGGCCCCGGACAGGACCTTGGTCGCGATGTGATCAGCCCGGTGCTCCAGGTGTCGGACCTCAGGTCGATGGGAGTGACAATGCACATGTGAGCCGTTCCGGCCCTCTACGTTCGGGAACACCGATGCTGAGAATCTCCAAGGCACATCTCATCCCACAGGGCCGCCATCCCCGATGTCCCAGCGATATACCTGGTCGAGCCGACTGCCGCAAACCTACAAGCCATCACAAACGACCTCCAAAAGGGGCTTTACAGCTCGGCCTACCTCAACTTCCTCTCCTCGATCCCGCGGCCCACGTTGGAAGAGTTTGCCGCACAGACAGCAACAGCAGGCACCTCGGAGCAGATCGCTCAGGTCTACGACCAATATCTCAACTTCATCGTTACCGAGCCGGATCTCTTTAGTCTTGGTATGCAGAAGGAGCATACCTACTGGGCGCTGAACAGTGCGAAGACAAAAGACGAAGAGCTGGACCGTGTGATCGACCGGATCGTCAGTGGTCTTTTCAGTGTTGTGGTGACATCAGGTACGGTCCCATCTTCTGGAGGAACATGATGGCTTGTCCAGGGCTAACGATATCGTAGGAGTGATACCCATTGTATGGTTCCCTAATTTGACGGCATATCTCGCCTCAAGCAATGTTATGGTCCTTGGACGCGGCTAACCAACGCAACCAGATCCGCTGCCCAAGAGGCGCCGCCGCCGAGATGATTGCGACCAAGCTCGACCGGAAGCTCCGTGACCACGTCCTCAACTCCAAAGACAACCTCTTTTCTTCACAAGCACGATCCGCCCCCTCGGCTGCCGGGACCCCCACGTCCAGGCCTGTACTAGTAATCCTCGACCGCAACGTTGATCTGATACCCATGCTCTCTCATTCCTGGACGTACCAGAGCTTATGTTTCGATATCTTCAAGGTAGGGTCCCTTATCGGCGACTGCGGAGGTAGCGCTAAGCATGGCAACAGTCGGAGTTGAACCGGATTACCATCGAGACACCTGTCGATTCCACCAACCCAGCCAAAGGGACGACGAAGAAGTCATACGACCTGACCGCCACCGACTTTTTTTGGGCCAAGAATGCCTGCTTGCCATTCCCGCAGGTCGCTGAAGATATCGGTACGGAGATTGCAGTTTGACGGCTATTCCTTGGTGTTCAGGTGACTAACATGCGCACAGATGCCGAGCTTACCAAGTACAAGGAGGAGGCAGAGGCCATCACAAAGAAGACAGGGGTCAGCGACTTTGAGGATCTCGAGAATGACACGAGCGCAAGCGCACAGCACCTCAAGGCGGCCATCACGCTCCTCCCAGAACTCCGAGAGCGGAAGGCAACGCTGGACATCCACATGAACATCCTCGCAGCGGTCTTGGGAGAGATACAGAACCGGCAGCTGGACAACTACTTCCAGCTTGAGGAGAGCGTGGTGAAGCAGACAAAAGCGCAGATGCTCGAGCTGATTAAGACGGCCGACAAGGGCCAGCCAACGGACAAGCTCCGCCTGTTTATCATCTGGTTTCTCAGCACCGAGCAGGATGTGTCTCGGCCAGAATGGGCGCAGTTTGAGGAGGCACTCGAGGCAGCGGGATGTGACAAGACATGCCTGGCATACATTCGACAGTGAGTACATGCGATGCTAACCCCTATCACCGGAGACTAATCGCATCTTGATTAGGGTCCGAGCAACGACCAAGATGACGCAGCTCACTACCGTCAACAGCCAAGGCTCGGCGAACCAGCAGCAGTCGGGGTCGTCAGACCTGTTCAACCGCTTCTCGGCCATCTCCACCCGCCTCACGGACCGGCTCAAGGAAACCGGCGTGCCGACGAACGCGCTGACATCCAACGTCGCCTCACTACTGGGCGGAATCAAGAACTTCCTGCCCGTCGATAGGGACCTTACGGTGACCAAGATCACGGAGTCGATCATGGACCCCTCGAACGCCAGCTCGTCCGCCATCGCCAAGACGGAGCACTACCTGTACTTCGACCCCCGGAGCGCCAACGCGCGCGGGACGATGCCCCAACCTTCGGCGCTCCGGGCGGCGGGCGGCGGGGCCACGGCGCCCGGCGGGCTTCCCGGGTCGGGCCTTGGCGCGCAGACGGCCGGGACCGGGGCCAGCTTCGGGCAGCGCAGACAGGGGTTCTCGGAGGCCATGGTGTTTATGGTCGGCGGCGGGTCCATGGACGAGTACGGGAACCTGCAGGAGTGGGCGGCGCGCGCGGCGGCGGGGGATCGGGTCAAGAGGCGGGTCATTTACGGGGCCAGCGAGCTGGTCAATGCGGGGCAGTTCATCAAGAACGAGCTGGACAGGCTGGGGCAGGAGACGTCGTGATGGGCGAGCCTGTGGCCATGTAACTCGGTACAGAATACGGAGTTCTCAGAGTGGGCCTGTCTCTGTTTCCATGAATTAGACTCCAAAACATGCACTTCTTTGGGAACCCGAAATTCAAGGCTTTGGGTGACAGTGCCGATGAAACGATGCGAGATGCCAGTGGTCAGGGAGAGCCGCTCTTGGCTGCAGCGAAGCGAATGTTAGCCTCAAGCATGTGGGGTTGCATGAAGGCTCGGAGGTCGGCCGGCATCTGAAAGAGACCAAGGGATCTCTCTGTGCAGACTTCCCCCAGAAAACCGCAGTCTTCTGGGGAAAGCCTGAGGCTTACGCGGAGCGGGAAACTCAGGAGTCTAGACGCAACCTTTACCAGACAAGGCATGAAGTGGCACTGGGAGTTGGCAGCGACGATGACGAACGCCACGTCGATTTTGTGGCTGAGTTCCAGAGTATTTCGCATGTTGGCTCTGCCAGACGGGACTATTCCGTACCGGGTGCGCTAGTGAAAGCGGCTCCGGGTTATTTTTGATTCAAGCAAGACAAAGAAGGCATCAAGTGCCCAGAATGTGCCAGTTATTTCGAGGGCGTCTTGTCCAACAAGGTCTCAGAAAGTGGCCAACTCGACTTGATGGCATGCAGGTCTTGTGCCACATTCTTTTTCATTTTGTTTTATTTTATTGTAGGACGGATTCCTTGAAGAAGATCCCGTTGCAGCGCAGCCGCGTCAGGTAAAGCGAGGGGAGGCGGAACAGGGGTCCGGGGGTCCCACCACCCGCGGCAAGCTTGCCGTTTCTGTGGTTGCCAGAGCGCACAGCCTCGAAAAACATTCACGAGGCAAGATGCGGTGACCAGTTGGTTGCTATGGGCTCCCTCAACTTATCGACTCGATTCCCCTTTTGAGAGCCACACACAAAGAAGGATCTTGGCCACAGTCGTTAACCTCCCCGCCTTGCCGGATTCCCGGTATTTCATGATTCTGGGGTTCAATGGCTGCCGATCTCTAGTCTTACTCGTAGAACAAAATAATACGAAGTTGAAACCGAGAAAACCCCACCGCCTTGAATAGAGGAACAGACGAACAGGCTTCGCCCTCCCCGTTATTGCCCCCCTGAACAAGACGGTGTGTCCAATCAACGGCCGCGTCGCCCGTCCGACGTCACCTCCAACCCAGACCAGGGGGCTGAAACACCACGCTCTGCCAGGCATCTTCCCGGCAAGCACCCACCCCCTTCATTCGCAGAACCCCTCGGAATCCCTGCCTTGCCGTCCCATCAACCCCATTGCGCCAGCAAGCTCCTGACTCCTGCTTGGGTGTTCGAAATAATACCACCCAAGAGTCTGAAACGGCCACTTTTTTTGGTCTGCGGTTGAAGTTCTCTGCCTTGCCTGCACCTGCACCTGCACTTGCACTCGACCCCGAGGCTGCACGCTGCAGCATACCACAGACTCCGTGCTCCGGACCGACCCGACCGACCGATCGAGAAATTGACGAGACGAGACAACGCCCGGCGCATACTGTGCATTGCAGGACTCCACCGTGCCTTGCAGTGTCTCGACACCAGACGAAGTCCAAGCCGCGCGCAAAAGGGGGCGCCTCAAACACAGCCGACCGATCGGCATCCGCCCCTCGGCGAGAGGACTGCGGCCGCGCGGTTGCGGCAAGGGAGGCCGACGGTTGAGAGCCAAGCAACACTCCGGCCGCGACTTGATACAACCCACACCTCCACCCTCCACCCTCCACTCTCGACCCTCCACGACCCGACTCCCTGACCCTCCGACATTCCGACGACGCGGGGACGGGCCTCTGCTCTGGCATTTCAAAGTCTGAGACGCGCGCCGGTCCGAATCGGGAACACCTCGTTGGGACACAGCACACAGCGCTTCCGTTCCCCTTTCTCTGCATTTGCAGTTGGGCCGTTTGTTTGGCGCATTTCTTCGAGATAGATACCCGGCCCGTTGTGTTTCAGTCAGTGCCCTGAGCACTAAAAGCAACCATGTCGTATAATCGGTTAGGCAAGTGGACATCTCCATCTCTCACTCCTTCTCTTCATTTCTCCATCCCATCCATTATCTCACGGGTTCTGGGTTGTGTGTGGGCCGGCCTCGTCACAACAAGCCTGCCGACTTGCCGGTTCCGAGTCTCTTGACTCCCTTGAGTCCCGTGCCTCACATTGTCCGACACATTCTTTCTCCTACCCAAGCGGCCGGTTCCTCTTGACCCTGTTCCTTACTCCTCCTGTCCCCGGCGTGGAACCTATACTCTGCGACAGAAGCTGTGCTTGTGCCGCAACTCTGTTTCTTTTGCCTGGCGCAAGGGACAAACTCCTCTCGCCAGCGCCGCACGGAGCTCGCACCTCGGTGTTGAGCCGTATCAGATTCCGTGGCACAGGCTGCTTTGCCCTTCCACTTCGCTGGTCTGTAACGCGTTGGTTGGTTCCGAGGACGGATTGCTAACAATGTCTCGGCGGTGCAGACGACGATTATTACGAGAGCCATCCCATGGAGAACCGGATGCACAGGACGCCCTCACCGGCGCATCCACTCCAACACGGGTACCATTTAGAAGACAACCCGTACGGCCACTCGCAACTCGACATCCCTGCCGGCCCTGGGAGATACAGCCCAGGCGACGCGTTACAGATGCAGACAGCAGTGAGTAGGGCCTGGGACGACAGCAGTTCCTGACTGAAGCTGACGGATCCTCCAGCAATCGATGGACAACCTCGGGGGCTACTCGGTCAACCCCGAGGAGCATCACGATGCCTACTACAACCAGCCGTACGAGCCGACCCCCGGGCACGGGTACGACAATACGCCCTTCCACGACGACGACAGCCGCCCGATGCTGTCGCATAAAGACTCGCAGTACCACGACAACCCCCAGGCGGCTGCCAACAATAATAATGCCAACGGTGGCGGCGGCGGCGGGATCAAGAGGTGGAAGACGGTGAAGCAGGTGCTCCTGTACCGCGGAAACTTGGTGCTGGACTGCCCGATCCCCCCGAGGCTTCTGAACCAGCTGCCCCACGGCGAGCGTGACGAGTTCACCCACATGCGCTACACGGCGGCGACGTGCGATCCCAAGGATTTCTACGAGGAAAACTTCACGCTCCGCCAAAAGCTCTTCAGCAAACCCCGCCACACGGAGCTCTTCATCGTCGTGACCATGTACAACGAGGATGAGATCCTGTTTGCGCGCACCATGATCGGTGTGCTAAAGAACGTCGAGTATATGTGCAAGCGGGCCGAGAGCAAGACGTGGGGCAAGGACGCCTGGAAGAAGATCGTCGTGTGCGTCGTCAGCGACGGCCGTGCTAAGATCAACCCCCGCACGAGGGCGCTCCTAGCGGGTATGGGTGTGTACCAGGAGGGTATCGCCAAGCAGCAGGTCAACAACAAGGACGTCACGGCCCACATCTACGAGTACACGTCCCAGGTCGGCATGGTGATCAAGAACGACATCGTCTCGCTCGTCCCCAAGCAGCAGCCCGTGCAGATGCTGTTCTGCCTCAAGGAGAAGAACCAGAAGAAGATCAACTCGCATCGCTGGTTCTTCCAGGCCTTTGGCCGCGTCCTAGACCCCAACATCTGCGTGCTGATCGACGCCGGTACCAAGCCCGGCGGCAGCTCCATCTACCACCTGTGGAAGGCCTTCGACCTGGAGCCCATGTGCGCCGGCGCGTGCGGCGAGATCAAGGCCATGTTGGGCACGGGCGGCAAGAACCTCCTCAACCCGCTGGTGGCGACGCAGAACTTTGAGTACAAGATGAGCAACATCCTGGACAAGCCCCTCGAGTCGGCCTTTGGATTCATCTCGGTGCTGCCCGGTGCCTTCTCGGCGTACCGGTACGTCGCGCTGCAGAACGACAAGAACGGCCAGGGCCCGCTGGAGAAGTACTTTGCCGGCGAGACGCTGCACGGTGCTGGCGCCGGCATCTTCACGGCCAACATGTACCTCGCCGAGGATCGTATCCTGTGCTTCGAGCTCGTCACCAAGCGCAACTGCCACTGGATCCTCCAGTACGTCAAGTCGGCTACGGGCGAGACCGACGTGCCGGACACGGCCACCGAGCTGATCCTCCAGCGCCGCCGCTGGCTGAACGGGTCCTTCTTCGCCGCCATCTACGCCATCGTCCACTTCCACCAGTTCTTCCGCTCCGACCACTCCATTTTCCGCAAGTTCTTCTTCTTTATCGAGTTCGTCTTCAACACGATCAACATGATCTTCGCCTGGTTCGCTATTGGCAACTTCTTCTTGGTGTTCAAGATCCTGACGACCAGTCTGGGCGACGAGCAACTGCTGGGCACCGTCGGGCGAATCCTCGGCGTCGTCTTCACCTGGCTGTACGGCGTCTCGCTAGTCGCATGCTTCGTCCTGTCGATGGGCAACCGGCCGGCCGGTTCGGGGCCCTTCTACATGGCCATGATCGTGTTCTGGGCGATCCTCTTTGTGTAAGTGTCTCTCTGATTTTGTTTTTCGCAACAGCCGAAACTGACCACCCCCCAGCTACCTCATGTTCGCCGCCATCTACATCGCCGTGAACGCCATCCTCACCGACATCGCGGCGCACGGCTTCTCGGTCGAGTCCCTCTTCAAAAACCAAGTCTTCTACACGCTCATCGTGTCCGTCCTCTCGACCTACGGCCTCTGGCTCATCGCCTCCCTCCTCATGTTCGACCCCTGGCACATGATCACCTCGCTCGTCCAGTACATGCTCCTCTCGCCCACCTACACCAACGTCCTCAACGTCTACGCCTTCTGCAACACCCACGA
>FTIZ01000292.1_pt1 | contig 11045 bp, 8 predicted proteins | sample 1658381 | NCBI WGS metagenome assembly FTIZ01 (sample SAMEA3914822, study PRJEB12502) | metagenome | biome: forest; material: soil | place: USA | collected 2012-03-12 | depth 0.1 m
TCGTTGCCATCGCCGCCGTCGACACTGTCCTTGCCGCCCCCGGCGTCGATATAGTCCTCATGAAGGGTGCCGGTCAGGTGCTCGGACTTGTCCGTACCGGTGATATAGAGGCCGTAAGGCTTGTCCGCCACGGCGTACAGGCCGTCGTCGAAGCTGAGGAATTCGATCCCGGTCAAGGTATCGGGCCCGGACACGTCGGCGGCTTTCACCAGCAGTTGATTGTCGGCGTTGAGCAGCACCGTGTAGTCGGCGCGATTGCCGCTGAACACGGCCGTGTCCGTTCCGTCGCCGCCTATCAGCACCGACCAGTCGGCGCCGGTGAGCGTGTCGTCCCCGATCCCGCCGTCGAGTGTACCCTGGCCTGAAATCAGGTCGTTGCCGTCGCCGCCGTTGAGCTGAGACAGGCTCGACGAATGGGGCTGCAGGAGGTCGGTCGTAATCGTGTCGTCGCCGGTTCCGCCGTCGACCGTGACCTGCCCTTTGCCGGCCTGGAAGTGGATGAAATCATTGCCGCTTCCGCCGGACATGTAGTCGCCGGTGGTTCCGTAGGTGCCGTCGATCGTGTCGTTGCCGTCGCCGCCGGTGACCGAACTGGGCTGCAGGTTGATGGTGTGAATGACGATCGAATCGTCGCCCATGCCGCCGTCCAGCGTCCCGTAGCCGCTCAGATAGTCGTTGTCGGCGCCGCCGGACAGGGTGCCCGAGCCGCTGATCGTGTCGTTGCCGGCCTCGCCGTTGAGGTGGCCGTTGCCGTCGATGCGGTCATTGCCGTTACCGCCGGACAGGCTGGTCACGCCGGCATAGCCGACCAGCCAGTCGTCGAGGCCCGTGCCGGTCACCGTGGCGTTTTCGGTCGTGGCCAGGACATAGTTGCCCAGGCCGGCCGTCGACGGCGTCGCCATCGATCCGTCGGTGAAGACCAGGGTTTCGATCGCGCTTTCCAGCACGGCCCCGCCGCCGTTGTCGATGATCAGGCCCCGGGCGCTGTGATAGAAATGGTAGTCGGCTTCGGCGCCGCTGAACACCAGTCTGTCATCGCCTTCGCCGCCGGAAATGGCGCCGCCTGAGCCCTGGCCGAGGGTGATGGTGTCGTCGCCCAGCCCGCCGTCGACGACGTCGTGCGCCGAATAGATGTAGATGGCGTCGTTGCCCTTGCCGCCGTGGATGGTGCTGGTGCCGTACAGGTCGATCGAGGTGATGGTGTCGTTGCCGGTGCCGCCATCGACATTGCTGTTATGGTCGGCGCTGCTGGTATTCAGGATGAGAATGCTGTCATTGCCGGCGCCGGCCGAAAACAGGCCGCCGTGCGCGGTCAGGAAGTCGTTGCCGGCCCCGCCGGACACCGTGCCGGCGCCTTCGATGGAGTCGTCGCCGTTGCCGCCGTCTATGCTGTCGAAACGCACGCCCCCGTACCAGGAATAGTTGGTCAGATAGTCGTCGCCGTCGCCACCCAGCAGGGTCGACGTCGCGGCCGATGTCGAAAAGGTCGCAACGGTGTCGTTGCCCATGCCGCCGTCCAGCCAGCCGATACCGCTCAGAGCGTCGTCGCCGGCGCCGCCCAAAAGGGTGTCGCTGCCGCCTTCGTAGCTGCTGAGCGTGTCGTTGCCGCCCAGGCCCTCTATGCTGTCGTCGCCCGCCGTGCCGACCAGAAGGTCGCCATCGTTCGTGCCGATGATCGGATTTGTCATGATATTCCCCCCTCGGCGCCTCGCCGATAACCGCGTTTACCATAATCGGACCGGTACGCCATTGCAATCTTCAGGGGTGCGTTTTGCCAGGAATTCGGGGCATGTTTTGCGGGGCTATGTCACCGCGGGGGCGGGGGCGGGCGGGATGTGCCGGTCGTTTCGACATTGGATATCGCTGAGCCGAAATACGATATTGGCTATGCTGTCGCCGGAATACCACCTCAATGCCCTGAGGCTAATGCCGGTCGTATGCGTCGATCTCCCGGCGCATTTCCCAATTCCCTAGTGCAAGATAAGTATCGAAGAAGTCGAGGCACTTTCGTTCCTCTTCGCCACCCGATGATACGCAACGATATAGGGCAACAATAAGCTGGCTGAGGTGGTGAAATGTCGTAAAGCGGCGTTGCCGACTTTGTGTCGTCCATCCCCCGGAAAGCTCGAATATGCGATCCAGGGCGGCGAAGGTAAGGCCGGGAAAGCGACTGACCCGGTTTTCCAATGCCATTATCAATGGATCAAAGTTGGTGTCGAATGCAGGTGATGCGACGTAGGCGCGAACGAAATCCGTCAGATCTTCGTCACTATCCAAAACCTCGTCCCAGTCGACGTGCGTTGCATCCGCACGGACCAGATCGTTGTCATCGTTGAAAAACGGAACCAACCACCGCCGCGCACGATTTCCGTCGTGCGGGGATGCGGCGTGTTGCGCGGCCACGTAAGCGACGATTTGGCGTCGTAAGCTTGAGGCGGAGAAAGTGGCGACGAAATCGTTTGTATCGCCTTCGGCGACCAGGGCAAGCAAGGTCTTCCAGTAATGACCCTTGGCGACGAGTTCGACTTGGTCGGCGGAAAGCAGAAGGTCGGCCACGTCGGAAATTAAGTCCGGATATGTGTGAATTGCCCAATGCAATATGTGCGAAGTGGCATGTCCGTCGATAATACGCGGGTCGCGGGCTATCAGGCGTCGAAGGAACGTAAGCGCCAAATCGGGTTCGTATCTGGCAACGGCATTAATCGCGCTTACCATACACATCATGACCGAGGCGAGAGGCTCGGAATCGATACGATTCTGCAACAAGGTGACTATGACGGAAAGAGTTTGCGGGTAGTCCCACAGGGCGGCGGCAAGCGCTTCGTAAGCGACGCCCCGATCGCTGTTTATTCCGCTGTCAGCCAGGTCTCTATCGCTGTTCAAAAGCTGAGCAGCGGTCTCTTTAGGCTTTTTGTCATTTTCGCCGTGCGTGGTCGTGACCATGGTGTCGGAGGCAGTCCCGACGATGGCGTCGATGAGCAAAAAAGCTATGACGGGATCGTCCAGAGCAGTGGACGGATGCTTCTTCACCAACCAGCTTATCGTTCTCCCAAAGCCGGTCCGCGGCCAGCAAAGGGCGGCCTTGATTGCGCGTGCAGCGCAGTCATCGGTCGTTTCCGCTTCATCCAATCCGCCGACTAGGGCCTCCGGATATTCGGAGCGGACATCCAGGGGGAGATTTTCGAGGAGTGCCACAAAGCGTTCGGGAGCGTCCTTTACACAACCGCGCAGCACCTGAGCCAATTGCTGTGCACCGCCGACGAAGTCGAGGCGATGAGGCTCAGCCTGTTCACGCCCATTGTCATATTTGCGCATGGCTGCGATCCATTGTGCGTCGGACATGAGGCGTGCTTTTTCCAAGGCAATTGGCGACTTTATCCACCCCACCCGGACGCCGAGAGATTCCGGAAGCGGTAGACCCACGAATTTCCGGTCAAGTTCAGCCAGCCTCAGTCTGGCTTTTTCACTCAGAACGGCGGGGTCGATGGTTCTCAGTATGGCGCGTTCCGCAGTCCCCGTCAGGGTCAACTGACGAATAGTATCCTTGTCGATTAAGCTCAGGCGTTGGCGCAGACCGCTGTCCTTGGCGCATTGTCTGGCTCGATCATATTCCGGACGGTGAGCGGCTACAGCGTCTTCAACCTTGGTGCGATTCGCCGCGTCGAGGTGAGGCATGGCCGCGGCCGCGGCATCGGCAAACGGTTTCCAGTCTCCCCTGCCTTCGCCAATCCTGAAGGTCCTTTTCCTTGACAGCAGCGGGATCAACAGGCTGTTCAGCCTTTCACCATTTGCCGTTATGGTTTTGAGGCGCGCAAAAATTCCAACGTCCGTCTCATCGCCGAGGAGATCGAGCAACTCGATGGCCCGATCGGGATGTGTCGTCGCCACGTTTGCAAAGGCCTGAACGACGGCTTTCAGATAGGGTTGGTTGTGGTCGTAATGCGGAGGAGAGATCGTGCGGTAGGTCAGTGTGCCGTCAGCAATGGCGCGATCTTCGCGCTTCAGGGCTTCGGCATAGGCTGGCACCATTGCCTCGAGCAGGTCCAAAGGGTAATCCCTGGCCAGCTCTGTTACGGAGTGCTCGTCTCGCTGATGGCCTAACTTGGAAAATGGATGTTGCGCAGGAAAGGCGGCCATCCAGGCTTTGAGCCAATGGCCGAGAATGCGCGCGGCCATGGCGTCGCCGTTATGCACCCAGATGCCAAGTTCGAAATTCGCCTCAAAATTCTCTTCAATCTCGCTTGCAGGCAGCATGGCGATCGCGGCGGCATAAAGGTCCTCCAATTGGTGGATCGGGCCATTCGCATGCAGGTCTTCGAACCAACTGATCAGTTCCTTGGACCGTCCTGTGACATTCTGGCGCCACCAAGCGTCCAGATAACGAGCGACTACCTCTTGGTGGGCGACCGCGCCCTTTTGCAAGAGCCAAAAGGCGAGGCCCTTTCTGTCTCCGCCTTCGCGCACCATGCGGTCGAGAGCGCCGCTGCTCAATAATAGCGGCAACCATGCCGGGCCGTTAACGATGATCCGCCCCAGCTTGTCGAAAGCATGTCCCGGAGAAAGCCATGGCGCGATCAGCTTCAGCTCTTCCGATATCGGATCATCGACCTTGCTCAGCCAATAGGCAATGGCGTCCTTGATCAGGTAGCGGACGTCACCTGCTTCCATCACCTCACGTAAATTCTGAAGGTATTTCCTGCCCCCTGTGTCGCGCAGGCGCGAGAAGATCTGCCGCACTTGGGTGCGGCGGAACAATCGTTGCTCGTCGCTGACCAGGAGCGAATGCACCGTCTGGCCTGAGGTCGAAAAATGGCGGGAAAAGGTATGGTCGAAAAAGGACTCATGCGCGAACTGTACCTTGCTGCCGCCGACGGCGATCAATCCCGCCGAACTTAGGAAGTCCGATGCGCCGCTGAAGGCATCTAGGATCGCGGCCGGAGCCGTCAGTTCCTGATTTTCGCTCATGTATTGAGCGATCGGTGTCAGGGCCTGCATTACCGTCCAGTTACGATCGTGTGCGCGATTTTCGCGTTCACGGATGTCCACCAGCTTGTCGAACAATTTTGCGCCGGACAGCTCACCTTCGGCCTGTTCTCCGGCTTCGACTATGCTGGCGAAGAGCTGAAGATTGATCGGTGTCCTCAACGTCTCTTTCGATCGTGACGTCAGCTTGCTTTCATCGACCTTAAGCTTGGCAAGTAAGGGACGAACGATTGTTTCCCAGTCCATAGGTTTAAGCTGGACGGTTGTTACGCGTTTTGCCTTGGACATATCGGTCAGGCGGGTATCGCGGTCGAGGTCGTAAGACCGGCAGGCCGCGACGACGCGCATCTGCGGAAACCGGCTGCACTCTTCGATCATCTTGAAAAACAGGTCGCGGATGAGGGCGGAACGGCCTGAAGCTTCGCTGACGGCATCGACCTGATCGATGACAAGCAAGGAAGGTCGATCTGCATTTCGGCTGCCAAAGGCGGCGACCGGACTGCTGTCGTGGTCGAGTATCTCTTTCCCGAGTTGTTTCAGCGTCCGCGCTTCCAGATACCGGTCTATGCGGAAGGCCAGCGCGGGCCAGCCGTTTTCGCGGGCCTTGGCAATGGTTCGTGACACGACGACGCTTTTACCGCTGCCGGCGCCGCCGGCCACGATAGTGATCGGCGGATTGCCGGAAAGCGCTGTTGTCAAAGTAGCATCGAGATCGACAACGGGTAGATCGGTGCCGGCAATCTTACGCGGCAGCAGGTTCAGGTATTCGTCGGTCGCTGCGGCGAACTTTGCGTCCAGTGTGTCGTCGAGGTGAACGGCCCAATCGAGACCAAGCGTTGGGACCGCGCTGCGCAGGCCGTCTGTCGTCAGGCGTTTGCCGAGATTGTCACCGAGAAAGCCAAGCCATTGATTGACGGCGGTTTCAGGCGAAGTTCGAAACAATATCTGGCAAAAGCCGAGAACCTGTTGTCGTAACGATGCGTCCGACACAACGGTGACTCGACAGCGTTTCAGCCAATCGAAGATCGTTTCCGGTGGTTCCTGCCATGTTTTGCGCAGCTCGGCGATGGCTTCGTGGTCGGCTTTACCTAAACTGCCCGCGTCGTAGAAATCGCTGGCTTTTTCGGCGATTTTTGCCTTTTCGATCAGGGTTTCGAAGGCCGGGCTGGGGTCGGACGACACAAAAACGCATTTGGAATTTTGCAGAGCCAATTTACGGGCAAAGGCTTGAAGGATGTCTTCATCTGCGAGGTTCTTGATGCTCCATGAACCGTCGCTGCGCCGACGCTTGCACTGGTGCCATTCGTCGACGCCCTTTGCGGACAGACGGAATTCAAGCGCTTTGGCGTCTTCGTTAAATGGCTCCGGCCGGATTTCGTCGGCCTGCCCCAACAGTACGCGCAGTGCTTCGTTAAGCGTCCAGAACGCTTCGTAGCCATTGCCGAGTTTGTCGGAGATTCCCCCTCTGAGCATCCGGCCAATTTAGCAACTCAGACTTGTCTTCGCCAGTGCCGCCACGCCAATTGTCAACAGTCGCGAAGTTAACTGGATCGGCCTCCTATTCCGCCAGGCATTGACTGGCTCACTTGATGTTTGATTCTTTTCTCTGCAAATCATATATTCGATTACGAAACGGCGCGGACATCGGGTATCGATGATTAATGCGCCAAGGTCGGCAAAAGGGATTTTTTACATGGGCGCCAAGCCAAAAAATGGCCACGGCTCTCCCTCAGTCGTATCGGTCAAGCGCGATACATATCGCCGGATGGTAGAGGTTCGTGACGCCAAGCGTGAACCGACGGCTGCGATGTGGGCGCTGTTTGCAGATACGCCCGGTGCGAAAAAGCCCTAAGAGACCTACCCTTGGCCTACGATATCGAGCCCCTCGGCCCCCAGCATGACCGTGGGGCTTTTTGCTGCGGCAACGACCACCTCGACGCGTTTTGCAAAGAGTCGCTGGACGAGCATCTGACGTTCAGAAAACGCATCCATGTCGCCTGCGAAGACGACAGCGAGGTGGTCATCGGCTACTACTGCCTGTCGCTGTACTCGATCCGGGCGGGCAAGGCCAAAAGCGTCGGCGATCCGGCGATTCACCTGCACTATCTGGCCGTCGATTTGCAGCATCAGGGCAGGGGCATCGGCCGGCTGCTCATGCGTCATGCGCTGAGCAGCGTTTACGATGTCGCCCAGTTGGCGGGGGCGACCTGGTTGACGCTGGACGCCGTCGATAAGCGGACGGCGGGTTATTACCGGGCGCTGGGCTTCGAATGGTTAGATGAAGACAGGCTCAAAATGTTCATTCCCATCGAGACGATCGTCAAGCTGGTCGAACAGGTTCGGACGGCGGCTAAGGGGTAGTTTCGCCCCCCCTTACAATCCCAATTCACTCAACGACGCATGATCCTCAGGGCGCGGGCCCAGAGGCCAGTGGAATTTGCGCTGATCGGCGGTGATCGGCGTGTCGTTGATCGAGGCGATGCGGCGGCGCATCAGGCCGTGTTCGTCGAATTCCCAGTTCTCATTGCCGTATGAGCGGAACCAGTTACCGCTGTCGTCGTGCCATTCATAGGCGAAGCGGACGGCGATCCGGTCGTCGCGGAACGCCCACAGCTCCTTGACCAGGCGGTAGTCGAGTTCGCGCGTCCATTTCCTTTGCAGGAACGCGACGATGGCGGCGCGGCCGGTGAGGAATTCTGCGCGATTGCGCCACTGGCTGTCGGCCGTATAGGCCTGCGACACGCGTTCGGCGTCGCGCGAATTCCAGCCGTCTTCGGCGCGGCGCACCTTTTCCACGGCGGTCTCAAGGGTAAACGGCGGAAGCGGCGGGCGGTCTTCGGTCATCTGAAAGGGTCCTGGTTGGCGGTGGCGGCGCTTTCGTTCGGCAGTCCCGGCGTCCCTGGAATGGCGACCCTGGAATGGCGACCCTGCATGCGCCTGTCGCGCGTATTGGATCGATCTTGCGTTGTATCCGGATTTCATGCAATCGTTTTGACAAAGACTGCGGGGGGGAGGGACGCTTGACCGGGACGACAGCCAGAGCCGATGCGAGGATCGCCGTCATAGGCGCCGGCGCCAAGGCCGCCGCGATCGCCGCCAAGGCGGATTGCCTGCGCAATGCCGGCGTCAAAAACATCGAAGTCACGATCTTCGAGCAAGCCGACGAGGCCGCCGCCAACTGGAGCGGGCAGGGCGGCTATACCGACGGCAAACTGGAGCTGTGCACGCCGACGGTTCACGACCTGGGCTATCCGTACGACACAGGCGCTTTTTCTCCGGCGGTGACGGAGGATATGCAGGCCCGGTATTCGTGGATGAGGTTCGCGGTGCGTCACCTTGGCGGCAGCAGCGAGGGCCGCTGGGCCGACCTGATGGAAGCCCGGCCGAGCCATCTTCGTTTTGCCGAATACCTGCAATTCGCCATCGCACAGTCTCGCGCCAGGCTCGAGACCGGATGGACGGTCGACAGTCTGTCCGTGACAGGCGGCAAGTGGTCGGTCAGCGCCATCCCGACCGCCGGCGGTCCGGCAAAGCCGTTCGGCGATTTCGACGGCGTCGTCGTGACGGGGCCGGGGCCGGCGAACACGACGGTCGGTAATGAGCCTCATCCCCTGCTTTTCAACGGCAAGGACGTCTGGCAGCGCCTGCCCCAATTGGTGGGCGCGATCCAGGCTTCGAGGGAGCCCATTGTGGTCGTCGGCGCGGGCGGCGCGGCTGCGTCGATCGTCGCCTGGCTGATTTCGGCCGGCTTCGAAAACCGCACCTTTATCTTCGTCGCCAATCAGGCGGCGATTTACACGCGCTCCCCCGGTTATTTCGAGCAACTCGTATTCGAGGCCGGTGACGATTGGAAGATGTTAGGTAAAACCGAGCGCGAGGAGTTCGTCAAGCGATTGACCCGTTCGGTGGTCTGGGAGGCGGTTGCCGAACGGCTGAAACGCGCTTCGGCGATCATAATGGCGCCGGGCCGGGCCCAGTCGATGTCGGACGTCCCCGCGGATGCAGGAATGCCCGCCGGTATTCAGGTTACTTATCAGGCGTCGAACGATAAATTCGGGCTGATCGATGTCGAAGGCTGCGTCGTCATCGACGCCGCCGGATTCAATCCGTGGTGGTTCAAAGACCTGCTGCCTTCGCCATGGAAAGATGAACCTGTCGACGCGTTCAAGGGCCATGCGGAGGGCATGGACGACGACCTGTGCCTGACCCTGGCCGGACTGCCGCCGCTGCACGTGCCGACTTGCTCGCAAGCGATCGGGCCGGGTTTTGGCTCTTTGCTGGTGCTGGGCGAGATGGCTGATCGCGTCCTGAGCCGGTATGTCTATGGCGCCGCGCCGTCTTAGCCGTCCGTACCCGTCCGTTTTGCCGGCTGCGCGTCCATCAGATCCTTTTCCCTGCGGGATGTCTTCGGTGCGGCTGCTTTTGGGGCAGGCGCTTCAGGCGGGGCTTTTTCCGCCTTGGCGGCAGCCCGGACCTTTGCTGCGGCCCCCTTGGCAATGCTCTTTTTGACAAGGCTTTTGGTGAGTGCCTTGGTCGCCGCTGCCGCCGCCGCCGTCGCTAAAGCCCCTGCTGCCTTCGTGGCCGCTGTTGCTGCTTCCTTGGCGGCACGAGCGCTGACGGGCTCTGGTTTCGGCGCCTTTTTCACGGGCTTGGTTCTTAGCTTCGCGGCTTCTCTTTGCGCCACTGTGACGTCGGATCGGCTCGTATTGTCGGCACGCCGGTCCAGCGATTCCTGAACCAGGACGCGCATCAGTTCTCCCTTGGTCAGGGCAAGCTTAAACGCCAGGTCCCTAAGCCTATGGTCCATGGCCCTGGGAAGGTATACAGTGCGCAAGACCATGTTTTCGGATGCTGCTTCGGACATTATTCCACTCGGTTCCGGACGTCGCCATACATATACATATGTATAGGTCAAAGCTTACACCAAAATCATGAATCAAATATATGTATTACAGTGAATATAACTGTAATAGACTGTTGCATGGTATAACTGACAGGCTGCAGTCTGTCATGGCCAGTGATGGGGTGCAGATGCCTGTATGGACCTGAAAATAAGGCCTTGAACGGGCTTGCGTCTTGTGCGATCCATTAACGGGCCGCAACTGGAGCGTGATGGCGTCGATGGCGCGTGACAAATCAAAGCTGTCTTCGGGCAATCGTCCGGACAAGGTGACGGCGCTGTTCCACGGCGGCGAAGCCTATGACGGCTGGCACGCCTTCAACTGGAAGCACAACCGGTTCTACCTGGTGAACGCCGCCCTGGTCATGGGGATGCTGAGGGTGTCGCGGACGGCGCTGGACCCCTACCTGGAACGGGCGCGCACCGTCATCTTGACCGAGACCGACTGGAACCGGCAGTATCCGGCCGAATACCGCGCCTCCAAAACCCAGCTCTATCCCGACAAAATCAACCTGCCCAAGGCCTTCGACAAGGCCTTGGCGCTGATCGTCGCCCTGGAGCAGTTCGCCGCGGAAAAAGGGATGGAGGTCGATGTCTACCGCCACCTCCGCATCCTGCCGGCCTTCTACTATGTCGACGACTTCACGCGCGAAAACTGGGACCATTTGCGCCGGGAGTTCGAGGCCCTGTCGCCTTGGGACATCCAAGGCATCGCCACCAAGGCGGGGGCCCAAAGCGGCGACATCCTGTCCATCTGGCAGGCGCTTTTACCGGTGCGGCAACCCGCCGAGGTGCTGCGGGAAATGTTGTCGGGCGCGTGCGTGACCCGTGAGGTGGCGCGAAGTCTTGTCCAGCTTTCCGATCTGATGCCTGGCCATTTTACCCGTTTGGGTGAGGTTCAGTTCGCCGGCATCGGCGCCGGCATGGCCGCGGGAACGGGGGCGGCGAGCTTGAGGAGGCGCTCGGCGGTGTGCTCCGAGGCGACGACGAAGTAGGCCGATGGGTTGGTAGTGATCATGCCGGGGAAGATACCCGCATCCATGACGAACAGGTTGTCCGTGCCGTAGACCTTGGTGTCAAGATCGACGACAGCGGTGCCGTTCTTGACGCGTCCATCGTCTAGGCCCAGCTTGTTGGTGCCCATCCAATGGTTGGCACGGCG
>FTIZ01751810.1_pt1 | contig 11044 bp, 6 predicted proteins | sample 1658381 | NCBI WGS metagenome assembly FTIZ01 (sample SAMEA3914822, study PRJEB12502) | metagenome | biome: forest; material: soil | place: USA | collected 2012-03-12 | depth 0.1 m
TTCAACACTAGCGGCGTCCCATTTCCGTGTCTGTTTGTCATGAGCCAGCGCCGGAGCCAACACCGAACGAAGTACAGGCCCCCATGTTGAGCGGCGGTTCTCTTCCGGAAAATGGAACCTGGGTGATCCTCCCGTCCCGTCAGGCGTCGTCTTTTTGTTGGGGTTCCAGGTTGTTGCTCACGCTAAATCCAGACAGCGGCACACAGGCCGGTGTAGGGCGACACAGGCAGCCTTTGCAGCGAACCCCGTGGGGTCAGCGTCGTCTAGCGCTAGTGGGGTGGGCCCGGTAGTGCATCCCCTCGCCGGGGTATCCCGTCCCAAGCCAGGGCAGCCGCGCCCACAGCAGAGCTCCACAGTCCCACGTTAGGGTGCAGCTCCACCAGGCGCAGAATAATCTGGGCCTGGTCCTTCCACCAGCAGGTTGGTTGTTTCGGGACCGCTGTGACACGTTCATTCATTCTCAAGTCAAGTGCCGGGCTCTTCCAATCTCCAACTTGTTTGTGCTGCTTGGCCGATGCCGCCTCGCTTGCCTTCCCTGCCGCGTGCTGGACACAGACGAAACAGTTGGGCAGGCCGAGCGGGAGGACGGGATAGAGCGTTGGTTATGTCCATGGTTGGTAACATTATTAGCAGCGCGGGCTGCAGACCTCAGCTCCCAGTCGGCAGCCGTCCATCATGCATTGCACCACCGCCCTCTCCAACTCCCAAATTCCAACCCCGCAACTTACCTACCTACCTATCTGATGCTACCCTACGAATACACGACACCCCGATTGTTGGTGGGGGCAGCCATCATCAATTCTTCCGTCCATGCTTTGTTTACCCGTTCCCCGCCCGCCTGTCCGTCATCGTGCGGCGGACAGCCCACACAGCCCACACAGCGTTATGCAGGACTCCCTTCCTCAGGGCGCCAGTCGCCCCAGAGGCGGCTCTCCACCACCGTATCCACGTCTCGGGTCTTATCGCAAGCTCCGGACACCATCGTGCTAACGTTATCCTGTTGAGTGGATCGTTCACCACCTTGTCTGAATCCCTTCGGACCTCTTCTGACGCACTCATGCTTCGTCCAGCAGGCCCTCTTGGCACCCATTGCACCCGTCACACCGAAAGGAGAACCCCAGCATTGACAAAGGGTGTCTACCCCGCTAGCCCTGAGCCTCGGGGACGGTCCGCCTCTGCCTCCCCTCGGCTCGCTGTCCGCCAACTCCTCGCTTATCCGCACCAGCCCTCGGTTGGCCTATGCGCCTATGTACCTATCTGGGAGGAGTCCGACAAGCAGAAAGCCCGTCAAAACCTCGCTAGCCACCCGAGGAGAAGCTTTGCGTGCTAGTCAGCACGGATAGGCCATTAGTCCCCGCGTCGTTGCTGCCGAGCAAGCATCCTACCGCGATCACAGGATCAAGACGCGGGCACCCGTTCAATGGACCGCAACCCGGGCTCCTCGGCGAGATTAATGTTGCAGAACGGCAGGTTTATATTGAAGAGTTATTGAGTCTGCGGGATATAACCCACGCTACCCACAGCCCGTCCAGCTCGGCCAGCCCAAGGACCAACGGTTGAGCATCGCTGTCCAGGCATGTCCTGCAACACGGCCTGGAATTGCTGCTTGGGCACGACCCAAGGCCGCCTGAGCTGCGGCCAGCACGGCAATCACCATTCTGAGGGTGCATTGGACCGAGCGGCACTGTGCACGCAGCCGGACCGAGCAGGCCCCATACTCTGTCTGGTACGCGAGCTCTCAGCCCAGATCTCAACGACATGCACCTCACTCGGCCTTCGAATCGATTCGTCCCCGCCGACGGTCATGAGAACTTTGATCTGCACGCTCCCGTCCTCCCAGCCGAGTGCCCGAGGTGGCCTTGCGTGACGGCGGGGGAGAGCACATTGTTTCTCTGTTTTGTACACGTCCATGTGTGCTGCCGATGACTCCCGAAATTCAGCTGCAGCAACGGCCTGTTTCGTCACGGCAGCTGCGTGCTCCCGTCTCGCAGCAGCCGATGCCACCGGCCACCGTGCTTTGTGTCCTACTCCAACAGAGTGCCCCGACTGAAGCAGGCGTGGCGAATGTTTCTCTCACTGGCTCAGGGTTTCTCGGATCAATCGTGAGGGCTGTGGTCGATTTCCGGACGCCGATCAAACGGGTGTTGATGTGGGATTGTATCTGCCCTGCTACCTCGCCCAGGATATGCACCTCATCGGCGCGTTTTGTGTGCTGTGATCGAGCTGACGATCAACGCCTACTCACCGCTCAGCGCAGCATCCATGGCAGTCTCTTCTAGAATGCAACGCCCGGGCGTCCGGAGTTTGCAAAAGCCCTGGTTGGTATCGTCTTGTCGACCGTCGCTTAGCGGGCGATGACACTTAGAAAGCCACCCTGGGCTCCTCTTGTTGCAACGGCAACAGGGCATTTACCTGGGCGTCAGCAGGTATCAGCCGGGCACGGGGAGTTCCGGCCACCTGGGTATCATTGAGGGGACTCCCCCTGTCGTCGGCGCTGCGAGCACATGCAAGCCACGGCCACAGCATCGTTGCTGCCAGACGGTGGTATCTACTGCAAAATTCGTCCTTCTCCGACTGGCAAGCCATGAGAACGGGCGTGCTTGGGGAGTGGGGAGGACCAAGTGCAACATTGATGTGCTAGAAATACCCCGGGATGGAGAGGATTGAAATCCATCGTCAGATACATCACCATCTAACCTCGTCAGAAGGTTACTCTCGGGGTCTTACAAGACGCCGACGTGCTTCCAGGCCGCAAGCCTCACTCTTGTATGCTCCGACTCGGGTGATGTATCAAATCTGACGGTATCAGCTCGACACGGCAGTGCGTTCGGGAACAAGTTCCTGCTCATTGCATCGCTTAGCCTGGGTGACTTGTCGAATCCGCCAGGGACCGCTGTGAGGAAAGAGACAGCAACGGGCCTGATGACTCCGGTCCGGTCAGAGGCAGCGGAGATATCAAACAAGAAAAAAGACGGCTAGAAGGGGCGCGACTTCTTGGTCACGGAGACACAGACCCTAACCTGCTTTGAACTCAGTTTGCAGCCATCCCTCGCTCTACGTAATCGATTGTCTCAAACAACAAATGCCCTATGGGTTTTGCCTTACTCCTGGCGCCATCGCCTCCCAGAACTCCCGTAGTCCCAAGCACCTCGTGGACAGTGTTGTATGCATACTTCTCATGATACTCATTATTCGCCGACCAAGCAGGTCAAATCTAGCCCTCGCCCTCCAGCCGGAAAACCCGGGCTCCTAATGCATCCCCATAGCGAGGATGTTCTTTATCCCCCCGCGGCGCGGTACCCCTCTCCCCGACCGGCCACGGCCACGATCGGGAAAGTCGCCCAGGGAATCCGCAAAGCCGCCGCCGGCCAAATCACTACCCGCGCTGACGCGGAACCCGTCAGCGTCCTTGAAGATGGCGGCGTACAGGTCCCCCACGGCGGAAGCCATGCCCTCGATGGCGGCGGCGCGCTCGGCGTCGCCACGCGACTGGATCTCGACGGTGCCATCGTGCTCGTCGATGCGGCCGCGCACGCGGCCGTCGACAATTAGGTAGCCGACAATGTCCTGGGCCTCGGGCAGGGTGATGCGCAGGCGGTCGGCGATCCAGGCGAGGCGCATGCGCGTGTAGGGCGCGATGAGCTTGAGCACGCCCTTGGTGCGCATGTTGCGGGTGACCTCGTCGATGTTCTCGGCGATGAAGGGGTCCGCGAGCAGGTCCGTGTTCTTTTGGAGCACGTCCTCGTACGTGTAGATGTCGTCGCGCTGGTAGGCGTCGACCAGGTCCGTCATGGCCGCGATGCGCGGGTCGTTCTTGTAGGGCTTGGTCTCTTGGCTGTCGAAGGGGTTGATGTCCGACTTCATGAGCATGGTGACGAGGAGGAGGTACTTGAGCACCTGGATGCGCCGCAGGTCGCCCGCCTCGTCGTAGTTGCGGAAGGACTCGAAGAAGTCGATCTGGGCCGAGTTCCAGTTCTCCTCGCTCATGTGCATCTTGCCGCCGCACTCGCGGATCACGCCCTGGATCTTGGGGTGGGGCACGGCCGAGCGCACCTTAAGCGCCTTTTGGTACAGTGCCTTGAGCTGGTTGTTGTTGCGCGTGTCCGAGTACATCTGGATCTCGAGGGCGTAGATCTCGAGCGAGTAGGTGCCCTTGCTCGGGTCGTCGGTCCCGTCCTCTTTCTGGCACATCTTGTGGAGCTCTCTAAGCTTCCGCGCGACGGCGTGGTAATCCTTGCGGTCGAGGAGGAGCTTGGCGAGCTTGATGTTGGTCTTGAGCCACAGCCGCTCGTTGTTGGTGCTCTGGAAGCACTGCAGGGTGAGCGAGTAGAACTGCTCGATGCACTGCACCGCGGCCGGGTTGTCGGCGCCCTTCTCGATGAAGTTGAGCATGTTGTCGATTGACTTTTCCGAGTAATTCCGTGTGACAGCCGACTTGACATATGTGAGGAGCTCTCCGTAATGTTCGGTAGCCTGCCGTTTGTCAGAATCGAAGCCACCAGCCCTGCATCGCGCCCGCGGGGTCGCCAACCTTCTGATGACGCTGCAGCTTGAACTCCAGCTTGATGGCTTGTTTGAGGGCCTTGAAGCCCCATTCTCCCTTCTCAGGCTCTAGCGCCGGTATGCCCAAAAACTCTTCCACGGCCTCCTCGGGGTCGGATGTCTTGGTCTGCTTTGCATTGTAGTACTTGTTCTCGATGTCGACGTCGCCGCTGTCCTCCTCTTCCTCCTCGTCTTCGTACTCGAAGTCGTACTCCTCGTCCGAGGCCTGCATAAAATCGTCGTCAGACATGGTGGCTGATCGAGTTCGGAGATTCCAGCCTGTATTTGTTTGGGGTGTCGAAGAATCGGGAATCTGCAACAAATTCGTGGTTGGAGAATGAAGCAGGCAGCACACGGCCAGAGCGATAAGTCAAGCTGGGGGCTCGTGGGAGAGAGCTCGATGTGGGGTAGCTGCTTATCCATTGGCTAGACGCGCCAAGGGTCTAGAGACACGATCCTGTTTACTGCATAAACTGCGGCCCAAAATTTAGGTGGTCATCAAGGTCCGCCACTCAACTCTTGCCATCCACCCAGCTGCAAACCGCCCCGTCAACGACAGTTACCCTCAACAAGACAACCGAAGCCACGCGAAAATCTTGGCCGACCTCTGGATTTCTAGCCAGAACGGAGACACTGGAGCGACCGCCTTACCTCACCCTTTCCGAACTCGCGCTGCGCCGGCAGCACCACCGCCGCCAAGATGGGTTCCGGAGACTTGAACATGAAGAAGAGTTGGCATCCCCAACGATCAGGGAACATCGCCGCGACACAAAAAGCCGAGACCGAAGCCATCGCGGAGCGCAAGAAGCTGCAACAGCGCCTCCAGGAGATCGAAGAGGAGCGGAAAAAGGAAGAGATTCAGAAGGCGCTGGAGGCTGCGGGCGGAAAGCCCAGGCAGCAGAGGGTGGAATGGATGTACTCTGGGCCGACAGACGGCCAGGCCGGCGACGCCGCCGAGAGCGAAGCCTACCTGCTTGGCAAGCGGCGGATCGACAAGCTTCTTCAGGACAACGACGTCAAGAAGCTGAAGAAAGAGGCAAGCCACGATGCTCTCGCCGCTGCGCCGGTGGCCGCTATTGCCAACACACGGGACATGGCAGCAAAAATCAGGGATGATCCAATGCTCGCGATCAAGCGGCAAGAACAGCAGGCTTACGAGGCGATGATGAACGATCCCATCAAGCGCCGGCAGCTCCTGGCGTCGATGGGCATCGACGACGCCCAAGATAAGGCGAAGAACAAGGAGGAGAGGCGACATAAGCACCGCCATTCAAGCCATCGATCGCGCCGCCACCGCGACGATGACCGCGACGGCGACAGGCGCTCCCGGCGGCGCAGGTCCGACTCGAGGGACAGGTCGAGGAGCCCGAGGAGACACGAGTCAGACGACGACGATAGGAGAAGGCGGAGGAGGGATTCCCGCGACCGGAGGCGCGACAGATCTCTGTCTGTCGATTCCCGGGACCGGCGAGACAGGCGAGACGGCCGCAACCGGGGAGCGAGCCGGGACAGGCAGGATACGAGGGACAGGCGAGCGGGCAGTCAGGAAGATGGGCACAGAGACAGCCGGTCAAGGGTCGAATCCCGATCGCCGTCTCCCCCGCCGCGCAGGAGGGAGTACTCTCCAGACCGCGATGTCCGGCGGAGGAGGGATGGCTCGACGGAACGGCCCGGCTCATCACGGAGACAAAACGAGGACACTAACGGGCACCGCAACAACGGCAACTCGTACCCGCCGCGCAGGAACTACGACGATCGCCGCGAAGGCCCCCCTCCGAGATCTCACAACCAACGACCCCACAACGGCGACGCAGATAGGGAGAAGGCCGAACAGGAGCGGGCGCGCAAGCTGGCCGCCATGCAGGAGGCAGCCACGGACCTCGACCAGGATCGTGAGCGCCGGCTCGCCCTCCTCGCGGAGAAGGAACGGTCCGCACAGGAAATCGACGATCGCGCGCGGCAGCGCAACAAGCGGTTTGGTGGCGACGCCGGGTTCATGAACCAGCTTCACAGCAGGGCGTCGGAACTGAAGGTTGCGGATCGCGTGGGGAGGCGGTAGGCGGGCCAACAGATTGGTATTGGTATTGGCCGAGCAGGCAGTTTGGAGGTTTATGAATATGTGGTCTCATATTGATGGGATACGGGGCGTGATACCCGGCGGAGAGTTTCCACCCAACTTCGGATGCTGGGCAGCAGAGGTGTACTACAGAATACATGCGATGCTATACATAGGTGCTGGGCATGGATGATTATGTTACCGCCTTGTTGGCTCGCGGAGGGTGGCAGTCCAGCCTAGATGGAACAATGCATTTTGCCGCTTCGGCCAGTCCAACATTGCCGCATCCAAGTTGGGTCCCAGAATCTTGGAACGCGCTGATCTGGCCTCCTCTGCAGCGCAGATCAATGACGCTGGATGCTACAGGACCCAAGTGATCTTCGGATCCGAACGCGGGCGTGGGCTGGGGTGCCAGCGGGCTGGAGTGGGCTGGAGTGGGCTGGAGTGAGCTAGAGTCGACGGCCTTGGCTCGGCCGGGTGTGTTGCATCGAGATTCGATAGACTAGCGCTGCGCTTCTTGCCTGGGTGCTCTCGGTGCCGGCATTCCGGCATTCAAAGCGCATCGAGGGAGCATCGTGTCGCGGGCGGGAATTCGAAAGGATTGTCTGCGATGCAGAGGTGGTTTCGCTGTTGCTCTGTTCTTGAATTGCTGTATCAACCGTTGCCCGTCAAACATCGACATCCATTGAGTTGCCGGAATATTACAGCGGCCCTCTGCCCTTGCAGCCGAGCCCCGCCGCCACTGTCCCCATTTCTTCAATAGCAGCTCTCGAGCAGCTGAAGCCCAGCCCCAAAAGCCCGCCAGCCCCTGCAGACGCCTGCGTGGTCGAGTCCTTTTGGCCTGCGTTTTGGCCTGCGAACCCCTGGTCGATGCGAACTGGCCAGCCGATGGGTGGTGCATGCCAGGAGGTGCTGACTTCATCTCCGGCTTCAATTTCTCCCCAGATTCGGGTCCCTCCCTTTCGTCCTTTTTTGCTCGTTTCTGTTGGCGCCGCGCATTCCATCCAGTGCTACACGTTACGTTCCCTACCGATTTTTTTCTTCTTTTCGCCGCACCTCGGAAGCGCCCAATTTTGCTAGCTGCCTGCTGCTTCTTCTGGATCCGAATCCTACCTTCGACTTCGACTGCTGCCTCCGTGCCCGCTTACGTTGAATCTGCGACTTGCGACTGCGGCTACGACTGCGGATACCGTGACTACTGCTTCACCACCTGGCCATCTGAGCCACACTCGCCGTCGCTTGCGCCTTCTGACGCTGTTTTGCCTCAACCTCGCTCGCTACCCACCTCCAAATTCTATTCATCTCTGTCGACCGTCTCGCTGCGGCCCCTTGATTCATCCCCGAAACGACATCGAAAACACGAGGCGCATAGCATCAAAGCATCGATTCGAGACTCAACTCGGCTTCCTAATTGCAACTACCGAACACCTTCGTATCCCCGTATCTCAACACGTTCGCAACAATGCCTTGTGGAATTGGGGGTTCCAAGACGGTGCAGCGCAAGCTCGTCTTGCTGTGAGTTCCCTCCATCAGAACCGAGCGCGGCAATGGCTGGATGCCATTGATGCATGTGATCCTCGAATGCGCTGACGCCATACCTCCGGCACAGAGGCGACGGTGCGTGCGGCAAGACGTCTCTGCTCAACGTTTTCACGCGGGGGTGAGTTCGAAACCGCAGTGGGACATTCAATGCTGTTGTCGTCTTGCTGAACACGGAACAGCTACTTCCCGACAGTCTACGAGCCGACTGTCTTCGAGAATTACGTTCATGGTGCGATTTTACCCTTGGGAACAGGCACGAGGTCTAGGTGGATGGCCGGCTGACCCACGCATGTCTACAGATATCTTTGTCGATGGCGTCCAGATCGAACTGTCGCTGTGGGATACCGCGGGGCAAGAAGAATTCGACAGGTTAAGGAGTCTCTCATACGGTGAGCGCCCACCTGCCCATCCCCAGATTGGCTCTACCATGAGCATCAAGCTGACAAGCCGCAGACGACACCGACCTGATCATGCTCTGCTATTCGGTCGACAGCAAAGACTCGCTCGAGAACGTGGAGAGCAAATGGGTGGGCGAGATCGCCGACAACTGCCCCGGCGTCAAACTCGTCCTGGTGGCTCTGAAGTGCGACCTGCGGGAGGCTGACGCCGAGGAGGACGAGGCCAACGAGGAGGCTGCCCCGCGGGAGAAGAAGCCGATGATCTCGTACGACCAAGGACTCGAGGTGGCCCGCCGTATCCACGCCCTCCGCTATCTCGAATGCTCGGCCATGCGGAACAGGGGAGTCAACGAAGCCTTCACTGAGGCGTCCCGCGTTGCCCTGTCGGTGAAGAAGGAGCGCGACGACTCCAAGTGCGTCGTCATGTAGGCGGCCAGCATACCACGCACAAGCACGAATTGGACGAGAAGGTTGAGGCAGCCGGGAGGGAAACGGAAACTGGACACACGACTTCTGCCCGCCGACCCTCGACGCTCATCGTTCATTATACCTGCACCCGGTACCACAGCCCGCGACTTGGTCTTTTATTTTCCTTTTTTTTTTTTTTGGCCAATTTGTTTTTAATATCACCTTTTGCCGAGCTTTTTTGGTCTCTTTTTTGGTCTGCCCGTCGACCTTCTCGACACGACTCGATACCACCGCGAGGCAGGCTCTTTTACGAATTGTATATATTGGCGACCCTCCCTCGGACGACGGCATGCACCGCACCTCTCTCATACGACATTGGATCCATATATGGTATCTCGATCGCAACGGACGCTTTGGACGATGTTGACCCCAGCCTCGGTTTCGGTGGTGGCAACAGATCCCATAGGCGGAAACGGTTCATCGGAGTGAACACGCCGCCCGAGGCTGTGTGTTTTTGGTTGGACTAGACCGGGGAAGCACGTAAGCAACAGGGAATCCGGCTGAGAGCAGTGTTGGGCTGCCATGATGGGAGGTGTGCAATCATGGCGGTTTGGGTCTGAGCTTTGTAAGATGTTTTAATTTCAACGACTGTGCGGGATATCGGCCTGTCGTGTGTTTTGGCGTTTGTTAGTTATCGTCGTCTATGGCAGAGGCAACAACAGAAGCAGCAGTGGGGAAATGGGTCAAAAAGCATGACGAGACTCGAACACCTAGGCCTTATATTATCTACACGGAACAGTGTGAGAGTGTTGGTATACACGTGTACGTGGACGGAAATACAAGATCACGTCGTGGTCAGCCGCAGCCGGCAGAAGCCACGGGGTTTGGAGCATCTCCGGACCGGCGCCTCTCCCCCCGCGGAGTCGAGGCTTTCGAACTGCTGCGTGGTCTCAATGGCATGGTGGGGTGGCGATAAGATGATAACAGCCGATTCCCGGCCCCGTGAAATGGCGTCAGCGGGCGCTAACTCTGCTGAGAAAGAATTTGTGTAAGTGAGAAATGGCGGGCTCTGACTGGCCGGATTGTCGAGGCGCCTTGTCGAAACCCGTTGCTCTTTGATAAAGACTTGAAGAAAATGCCACCACGCGGGAAACATGGGAGTCACCAGCGGAGATGTGGATATCGTTGTCTCGAGCGGTTGCGGTCGGGGATGGGGGGGTCTCGGAGTTGTTTTCTACAGTCATAAAATAAAGAAATAAATTATCCACTGCCCTTTTTCTCGACCTCGACCCTTCTCGTTCTTATTTCGTCCCATCTTTATCTCGCAACGCCACAAGACCGTCCCTCCATGGTGACTGACTTATAAAGCACGAAAACACGGAAAATACCCTCACACCCTCCAACACAACAATGGATAGCACACACAACCCAGAGACACAACCACACCCACCATCAACAATGACATCCCTCCTCACAGCCCAGCACTGCGCAGGGCACGTCCACCTCATCCTGGGCTCCAACCCCCTAGCGGCAGCACGGGCATCTTCCTCCCTCGCAGCCGGCGCAAAACCCATCCTCATCTCTCCCCTGCCCTCCTCAGAAAACCCGGACTCGCCATCTCCCTCTCTCCACTACAGCCTCGCAGCACTCATCGCCTCCGGCACCCTCACACACCTCCCCCGCCCCTTTGCCGAGACCGACCTCTTCACCCTGGGTAGGGAAGAAGTCGGGACCGTCGTCGACGCCGTGTTTGTTACCTCCGCCCTTGCACCATCACCAACACCACCATCAGCACCATCATCACTATCAGAAAACAAGCCGGAGGAAGAAACCCCCACAGCCCAACTCTCCCGCCTCTGCCGCCGCCACCGCATCCCCATCAACGTCGTCGACCGCCCGGAGCTGTGCTCCTTCAGCCTGCTCAGCGTGCACGTCGACGGCCCGCTGCAGATCGGCGTGACCACCAACGGACGCGGGTGCAAGCTTGCGGGCCGCATCCGGCGGGAGGTGGCGGCGGGGTTGCCGGCTGGTTTGGGAGGGGCGGTGGCGAGGCTGGGGGAGATGAGGAAGAAGGTTGTGAGCTCGACGCGCGGGGGGG
>FTIZ01077970.1_pt1 | contig 11038 bp, 7 predicted proteins | sample 1658381 | NCBI WGS metagenome assembly FTIZ01 (sample SAMEA3914822, study PRJEB12502) | metagenome | biome: forest; material: soil | place: USA | collected 2012-03-12 | depth 0.1 m
TTCATCAAGGTTCCAGGAAATTGCTCGAATAAAACCCCACCGACACGAATCCCGAGCCAATCACATCCCACCCTTTGGCATCATGCACCTGGCATCCAGTGTGAACCGCCCTGGCTCGGGGCGGAGACCTTGGCTTTCTGGGCGATGAGGCATCCCGAGGGGGCCGCTTTCTCGACTCTTGCCGCGTCATCCGCTCCCTTTCCTCCGCCTCGCAACCCTCACCAATCCTCAAAAACGACACCCTGTGGCAGGCATTCAATTGCGCTGCTGCACCACCCCCAACAATCGATCGCCCCGTCCGATCTTGCGACCGGCAGCGCCCCGGATTCGGTTGCATCGCCCCCGAAACACCCGAACACCCACGCGCGGCTAAGGAACGACTCGCGCAGCAAGTGCCTGTGCATCTGAAACCTCGCCATGACCCTCCACCTGGACCGGGGTGGCAGCCCCCCGTCTCTGGCTGCGTCGTCGCATCTTCGACTTCGACTCTCTCGGTCGGCTGCGACAATAGCGTTGGCAGCGGCATTCCTACCGATGGCGCTGGGACACGAAGGTCACGACACGGGCAAAATCCCCGAGGGGGAGACTGTCTCGCTGGAGCCTCTTGTGCGTCGGCATCACCCTGGGCTCGAGGACACTGGCTGGGACAAGAAGCGCTGACAGCCTCGCAGGACACGATACTATGGATACACATCTTCCTTCAGATGCTCGCCTTTGGCATCCTGTTCCCGCTCGGCATGGTTCTGGGGGTGAGTACAGCAGGCGCCGGCAACTCGACGACATCCACTGACAGACTGCGACCAGATCACCAAAAGCCGGTGGCACGTCCCGCTGCAGATCTTCACCACCGCACTCGCCCTCCTCGGCTACGCCCTCGGCCACCTGCACAAAGGCAGGCAGTTCAACGAGAATAACGTCCATGCAAAGGCCGCCACACCCCTCTTCTTCCTCATGGTTGCCCAGGTCGTGCTCGGCATCTACCTGAAGCTCCACCTCGAAAAGGGAATCCACGGCCGCATCCGGTCCGTCGTCCGGCTCGCGCATGGCATCAACGGCAAGGCCTTCCCGGTATACGCCTGGGTGCAGATGATCTTCGGCGGCATCACGGCGCTGGGGTTCTGCCAGGGAGAGCACGTCGGACAGTGCGCTGCGCACTTCATCATGGGAGGTGCCTTCATCGCCTACGGCGTGCTCCTGACCATCATTCTGCTGGTCGGCCAGATGTGGATTCGCCGGACGGGCCGCAGCCAGGAGTTCTACGACAGCGCCGTCATCGCCGCCTGGGGCTGCGTCAACACCTTCACCGAACACCGCTGGGGCACTGCCTGGGTTAGGAACGACTGGCAGCACACCACCATGGGCATCATCTGGTGGAGCGCCGGCTTGGTCGGCGTGTGGCTCAGCAGGGACCGCGACGGCCAGCCGAAGCGCAACTTCATCCCCGGCTTCATCATTCTCATCACCGGCTGGGCCATGTCGGCGCACCCGCAAGAGCTGATGATCAGCGCCATGACCCACAAGATGTTCGGCTGGACTCTCATGGCGGCCGGCCTGACACGCATCATCGAGGTGTCCTTTGTGCTCCGGGACAAGCCGGGCGTCTCCGAGGACGGCCGTGAGCACAACAGCTTCCAGTACATTCCTGTCTTTGTAAGTCGCCCTCAACGCCTACGTCTGCTTTCTTCACGAAACTAACACCTCGCAGCTCCTTTACGCCTCGGGCTTCCTCTTCATGGGCGCCACCGAAGAGCAGATGGAGCTGTTGGCCGGCTCGGGTATCGACCACGTCGCCTACATTCTGATCCTCTACAGCCTGGCCTCGCTGCTGTTCCTGCTGACCCTGGCCCTCCTCCACGTCTACGACCGCGCCAACCCGCCCCTTAAGAAGCCGCTTGCCAACGGGCACGACGCGGAGCTGCGGGACGCGAACGAATTCGAGTTGGACGGGCTCGTGAGCGATGACGAGGACGAGGAGCGCGCGGCGAGGAGGAAGCTGCTGCGGGACGATGGGCTGGAGGACGACGGGCTTGCGAGTCCGAGCACGGTGGGGAGGAATAGTGAGCGGATTGTGTAAGGGTGATGTGGAAGGGGTAGCATTGGATCTGCATTCAGTTGACGGAGTTTGGGCGGTCGGGTAATAGCGGAGGTCATATTGGTTTCCAGGATTCATCCTGTTAAAGTTGATAAGCAGTACATATGAACCACGAGCTTGATTCACAGTCGCGGCCGACTCCCCTGTCGCGTATTGTTCCCTTGGCACCAGAGAGCCAACCACACAAACCAGTCTGTCGGCGAAGGAAGCCCGCGCAAGCGTGTCTGCCTGCGCGGGGCTCGGGGATCGGCAACGCATGGCCGCGATGACCTGCCCGATTTAGCCACGCCGTCGTTGAAAGGGCGTGCCAGAAATTCCGGCCCAAGAGTTGGGGATCTCAACCCCTCATCCGGCGTAGGCTGCCGTCGCGACGACGTCACAGATCCTCTTCTCCTCACGAGCATATAACAAGCGCGTCACCCGCACTATCCGCACCAACCTCGCAGCACCGATCGACGCACACAAACGTTAGTTCGTTCCAACAGAAATCAACGACAACAACGAACACCACGACGACAACAACAAACTCACCCAAGAAAAGTAAACAACAACAACAACAACAACGAAGAACATCCAGACAAAAAGAAAACAAAAATGTCAAAAATAACCCTCACCGCCTCCTGCCTCTGCAAAGCCCTCTCCTTCTCCACCTCACCCCTCCCGCCCTCCGCCCTCCCCCTCAAGTCCTCCTCCTGCCACTGCACCTCCTGCCGGCACGTCACTGGCGCGCTGCGCTCGTCCGACGCCGAGTGGCCCGGTCCGCCGGGTGAGATACAGCAGGCTCTCGCCGACGCTGCTGGTGGTGGTGAATCTGGTGGGAAAGGGGGAGGGCTGAAGCGGTATCGGCATTCGGAGAGGGTGGGGGTGTTGTTCTGCGGGAAGTGTGGAGCGGGGCTGTTTTTTGAGGAGCAAGACAAGGAGGCTTCCGGGGGGGTGAAGTACTCTGTCTTTACGGGGGCGTTGTCTGGGGTGGTTAGTGAGGGCGAGGGGGAGGTGCCGGTGTTGGTGAGGTGTGAGGATCATATCTTTGTGGGGGATACTGTGGATGGAGGGGCGGCGTGCTGGTTGAGGGGGATGAATGGCGAGGGTGATGAGGGGCCGCCGGTTAGGGTGTGGTTGGGTGCGCGCGGGACGAGCGAGGAGGTGCTGCCGGGTGTGCGGTGGCCGGCGCTGGGGAACTTGTTGGGGTATGAAGCTGGGTTGAAGACGGCGGAGGGGAAGAAGGGGAATGTGCCGGTTCGGTGCCACTGCGGTGGAGTGGACTTGGTATTGCGCGCGGGCGAGCTGCAGAGGGAGTTTGAGGAGATGCAGAAGAAGGGCGAGGAGCTGCCTTTCCTTGTCGACCCTGTCACGCACAAGATGCTCGCGAGCCTGGACGCATGCGAGTCGTGCCGGAGGTGCGCTGGGTCAGAGCTGTGCAACTGGACGTTTTCCTTGCTGCGGCACATTTCTTTTGCCGCTGGAGACGAGGCAGGCGGGTTCCCGCAGAGCACCGCTGAACTGAAAACGGCCGTTGAGGGAACAGAGGGCAAGCTTCGCGACCCGAGGTTTGGTACGCTCGCCTTCTACGTCAGCTCGCCCGATGTCCAGCGGTATTTCTGTGGCCGCTGTTCAGCCCAGGTGTTTTACGCAACCGACAGCAGGCCCGATCTTGTCGACATTGCCGTCGGCCTGCTCGACTCTCCAGACGGCGCAAGGGCCGAGAGCGTCCTCTCGTGGTCCTTCGGAGGTACCACCAGTTGGATGCAGGACATGGTCGGCACGTGGAGAGAGCCTCTCTGGCGCGCAGCGGTGAAGGAGGCGGAGGAGTGGAGAATCGCGAGGGGATATCCCAAGAACTGGCACAGGATTGCCCGGGAGCAGCAGGCCGCGCAGTCAGGAGGGAAGTAAGGCGGCTCGGGGGTGACCGAGTCGCTCAGGTGGAACCCCTGATCCACTCGGCAAGGACACAGCAACATCAAGGGCAACTCCACCACTCCACCTCACCAACTTCTCGTCTAGCGTCAGTGGTTTAGTGGTAAAATCCATCGTTGCCATCGATGGGCCCCGCGTTCGATTCGCGGCTGACGCAGCGCATTACTTTTGCTGTCGTAACATCCTTTTTCTGGTTGTGTTGAGCACGTAAATGCCGCGAGGCCTGCGGATGCCCAAGAATGGAATCAAGTAATATTCGAACTAAGAAAGCCTAACAGAAACTCAGTCAGGTATGTAGTAGGTATGTACCGAATACCATTGGTATCAATTGGAGTACGTGTCTCACTCAACTCCCCTCGACGACAAGTCGTGACACCATGAATGAAGGAATCCGTCATGCCCATGGTCCCAAACCTTCATAAAATCATCAGTCCTGATCGGCTCCTGGCAAAAGTAGCAGAAATGGTCGTCGCAATAGAATCCGCCTTCGTGTTCATGGAATACGTCTTCTCGCTCGAACACGATGCCGCAGCAGTCCGACTTAAAATGCTCAGCGTGGAAGTTAATCTTTGGGCCGTATTTGGGCGTGACTTCCCGGCGGAGGTCCTGTTCGTCGACTTGGAGGCCGCAACGACCACAGCGGTCTATCCGCTGGCAGTAATGGAGCCTGCATTGGTACCACCGATTGTAAGGGTAATATTCATCCTTGAGCGGTTTGTCACACTATCATTCACGCCGGTAGGTCAGGAACAGTCGGAACTCTCAGGCTGGCCGGGGATGAACGTACCACCCAGCACTGGAAGCACGGCTCGTGGAAGTGCTTGCCATCGTCTAGTTTCAGGACGGTGCCATTGAGACGTTTCTTACACCGCTGACAGCGTTGGACGTCCAACCGAAATAGAGAAGCTAGAAAACTTGTCTCAATGATCACGCTGACAGCCCGATTCTGTACGCTCAGCAAATTAGCGGGCTTAGCTTCTAGAGCTGTCGCGTCGGTCGTTTCGGCAGAGACTTGAGAGGTTTCCAGGGTAGGTGAGCGAGTTGTGTTGTGCAGTTCCATGAATCCGGTTTCATTGGGGTTTTCTCTCCTGGTCGGCACGGGCTCTTGGGGAAGTGATTTTGTGGTGGCTTCCACAATGGTAAGGTTGTCCGACAGATCCTCGGGATTCTGGGCTTGAATAAGCCCACTAGCTACCGGTTGGGGAAAGACACGGACAGCCTCCTCGGCGTTGGAGAGACGCGAGTTTCTGGTAAAAGCCCTAGCTTGGGCAAGCGCTCGCCTGTACGCGCGACCGCTCACGACTTCGTCGTCAAAGTCGAACTCGAGGTCGGACGGAGCGACAGCAGAGGCTTGTTCCTCATCCTCACCACCGGCACGGTCCGCGTCGTCAACATCGTAGATGGAGTTGGCAACTCTGATGCTAGGATTCGCCGAGCGCAGTGACTGTGTCATGTCGGCAGCGGCTCGAATCGTTTCTTGCTTGTCCTGCAGCATCTGCTTGATATCGCCGAGCGTATTCCTTGCGTGCCCGCGTCAGCATATATCCACTCTCTACCAAAGGTTGTCGATCCAGAGCTCGTACACTTGAAACAATTGAATGACCAGGCTGATGGCGGCCTGCTGGCCGCGCAGCGCACCCAGCAGATCTCTAAGTTTGTTCTCGTTCCAGACCAGCCGAGCCCGAGCCCTCCATCCCACGACCGCCGGGGAAGAGCCGGGCTCTCCCTCAAGAACCTGTCGCATCTCGAGGTCCAGACAGCTCAAGACCACTGTGCACCCAACCAAAGCTTGGTCCAAGACATCCAACAGCACTGCGGGTAGCTCGGGCTGTGGCCGCACTGGGTCGGGCGTGTGATGTCTTTGCAGGAGCAGGCTCTGGATTTGGGCGAGCGAGGCAGAGATGACGCTTGTCTCGGAGCAGAGTGAGACAATGATGAAGGGGGCATCTTTGTACTTTCCCTGTAGATCGTACAGAGATTTGGTGGTGGACAGGCACAGCTTTGTGGTTGAGAGCTGGTTCATCACACCAAGGCTCAGACTGCGTGTCAGTTCCGGAATTCTTTAGGAGAGAAGTAGGTAATTACGGCATCACTTACGACGACTGATGCAATGGATATGGGATCCATGGCTGCTCTGACTCCTCTATCGAGGACTTGGCGTACACGATTTGAAGGACTGGGGAACAACCCGAGATGGGTGAATAGAATCCGGGTACATTTTCGCCTCAATAACCATGCATGCTAAAGGAGAGGACGTTGACGTTCGTGTCAGCCTCAGCCAGCGGCTCACCCAATCACACCCCAAAGAAGGGAGGGGTTTTTGGCGGCTGAGTCCTCTTGGCCGCTTGGCCACACAACTGCGGGGTCTCAAGCTCTCTGTCATTGAAGACTCAAAGGGGCCTGGCAGGAGATAAATCTCGAAGCTGCCAACCAAACTGAGAGGGTACCTAATTAAATTAGAAGACATCCTAGCCGCGAACGACATCCTGGGTCTTGCCAGTCGCTGGTCAAGCCCTGGGGGGGGGACTCGGACATTGCGTTCGGGTCATCTTCCCGTGTGCTGTCAACCCCTTCCAAGTTTGCGACGGCTCTAAATAAGACACATATTCCGGACAAGATGCTCTCGCCATTTTGTCGCAACGAGTCACAATCGATAGTACCTCTAAATGGGGAGTAGGACGAGGACGATAGTTGAGGTTCTCCCCTCAGGCCACAGCCACCGCAAAGGAGGGACATTTTTCCGCCTTGAGCAGATGGTCTGTGCGCTTTGCCCCTCCATCATTGCTGTTCCTCAACACCTTCCCAGTTCCCCACCGCCAGACAAAAAGCAATTGCATCGCGCTCTTGCTGTTGTCCGCTTTCCCATGGCGCAAACTCACAACAGGCATCGCCACACGGAATGCCCGTGGGTTTGACAAGGATGATCACACTAGCTTGACTCTGTACCGGTACATCAGCAACTTCGCTCCACAACTCTATGCTCGGCACGGCACGTGGCACTTGGCATTTGGCAACAGGTTTCCCACACCACTCGCGCGCCAACTCGTTTGGGAGGCGAAATTGATGTCGCAGCGTGAAAAAGCCATCTCGCTTCCTGGGTCACCTTCAAGCCCATCGCCAAGTCATCGCCAAGAAGCCGCCCAGAGTGCTTGGTACTGTGGCGCCGCCTGGGCACTGCGCGAGCCGCCTGGGCATCCGTCATCACCGATCCGCAAGGACGTGCAGCAAACCGCAAACCTTAACCGGTGCGTCCATTACGTCCATTTCCTGCATTTCGTGCCAGCAGCCAAAGAAAAGAAAAATCCTGGAATCCCGAAAGCGAGGAGTCAGCGACTAAGCTGGCATCGTGAACTACCAGCGGCTGGGGCTTCTCGACGCAGGTGTTGAATACCTCGCTCCTGATTGGAGGCCCCCCCTGAAGCACGGTAGCACGGAGCAGCCAGACTAGGCAGCTAGGGCACCATCAGCACGCTGTGCGACCCCTGTCAACCGTCAATAGTCAATGGTCCATTGCTGTTGCAGCTGTGCCGCTCTGCCGGTGTCTGCGAGGGATTGTGCAGTTGCAGTTGTGCTGTGCAGGCCCCGCGACGCTGTCTCGGTGTCCCAGATGGTGTTCGACCCACGCAGGGGACCGATCTCGGGTTGCCATTGTTTATTACATAGTACTGGACGGAAACTTAAAGACGGCATGTTACCCAGCAGATCGAGCAGCCAGCTTGAGGATTCACCCCTCGTGCTGACCCGACCCGTCGTCATCCATCTTGACCCCGACGCCGCTCAGCCTCAGCTTCATCATGAAGGCCAACGTCCTCGGAGCGACCGTGCTCGCCGGCGGCGCCCTTGCTGGCGTCACTTCTGAGCCCCAGCCTCTCACCAGCCGGCCTCCCCAGAGCACCATCGAGCCCACCTTGTCGGACATCTACGCTGCTGCCGCCACTGCCGTGCCGCAGTCCCCCGTTTCCAACGTCGCTGGCAAGGCGTTTGACCGCATCATCCACATCTGGCTGGAGAACACCGACTACAACGTAAGTTTCGCATAGATGGTCGTACCGGGTCGAGGACCCGCTCCTACAGCTCCCAGGACTAAACAAAGCACAGGTCGCCTCCGCCGACCCCAGCATGCAATGGATCGCCAGCCAAGGCATTCTTCTCACCAACTACTTTGCGGGTATGTACGGTTTCGATCTGTGCATTAGAGAAAAGAAGAGGCTGCGGGCCAAAAAACCAGCTGCTGATTCGCATCGCGGCTAGTCACGCACCCTTCGGAACCCAACTATGCGGCTGCCGTTGCCGGTGACTACTTTGGCATGGATCACGATGATTTTTTCTCGTATCCGGCCAACATCTCGACCGTTGTCGATCTGCTCGACACCAAGGCCATCTCGTGGGGCTCCTACCAAGAGGACATGCCCTACCCGGGCTTTGCTGGCTTCAACTTCTCGGACCAGAAGACCTTCGCCAGCGACTACGTGCGGAAGCATAACCCTCTGCAGCTTTTTGCCAGCGTGAGCAACAACGCCACCAAGGCAGCCCAGATCAAGACTCTTGTCAATCTTACGAGCGACGTTGACAACAAGAAGCTGCCCCAATGGAGCTTCATCACGCCTAACATGAGGAATGATGGCCACGATACCAACATCACCTTTGCTGGCGCCTGGACCCGCGCGTTCCTCGAGCCCCTTGTCGCAAACGACTATGTGATGGAGAAGACGCTCATTGCCGTGTCGTTCGACGAGAACGAGGACTACCCGACCCCCAACCGCGTTTTTACGGTCCTGCTGGGCGGCGCCATTGACTCGTCCCTGCACGGCACCACTGATGACACCTTCTACAACCACTACAGCATGCTCGCGACCGTCGAGGCCAACTGGGATCTGCCGTCGTTGGGCCGTTGGGACTGCGACGCCAACATCCTGGCGCTGGTGGCCAACAAGACGGGCTACAAGAACCCTGCCGTCTCGACCGACGGCCTGTACTTCAACGTGTCGTATCCGGGCGCCGCCAGCGACAAGCAGTTCACCCCTGGCTGGTGGGCAACTCCGAACACGCAGCTGAAGTGCTCTGCTGGCCACGGCGTGCTGCCGTCCGTCATCTCGACCTGGGGTAACTCGACCGGCAGCTACAACTACACCAACGTGTACCCGTACGATGCCGTCGCAGGCATCGCTACAGGAGGCAAGCTTGTCAACGGTTCCAATGACAACGGCAGCGCTACTTCCTCCTCGGGCGACTCCGGCAGCGGCACTGGCACTGGCAATGGTGGCTCCAGCACGACCTCTGCCGCGCCGAGCGCGACCTCTTCCAAGGGCGCCGCTGCTCCCCTCCGCGCCGAGGGCCTTTTCTATGCCGGTGTCCTCGGTCTTGTTGCTGCCGCGATTATGTAATTAAGTATTGAAACGCCAGCTGGGTGATTACATCCACTGCATCGTAAACAGGCTCGATATCAATAGTACCAGTAGTGCTAGTAATAATGCAGAGCATTTGCACACGTTTGGTGAGCTCCCGTCGAACCTAAGCAGGCACGGCGATGGCTCCAAGTCGTGTCTTGCGCCATCGGACTCGTAGAGCACCAACAAACGTATCCTGCCGCCTGCGTTCCCAAAGTGCGGGTTTCTGGGTGTTTGACGGATCCCGCCCGGCTTCGTGCTGCGTCGTGCATTGATGCAATCTGTGTCGTGTGCTGCATGTGCTAGTGGTAGCCCCAAGAGTGGAGAGAACCCTGTTCATGTACAGATACATCTGCCGTACCCCTGTCCTCTCCTCTGGGAACGGGTGGCCAACCTATAAGATTCTCCCAATTGCACATGTGAAGAGCTTGGGTGGGATAGACTTCGCCCCACAACAACGTAAGATTGCTACACAGCACAGCTTCCTGATCCAGCGAGCCAGCTCGGTCAAGCACTGCGGCACCCTGCAGGAAACCTCCAGGACTTGGTCTCGGGCCCGGGTACTCGGGTTTAAGAAACCACACGTGCAGATGTCGTGCCCGGACCCAAGCCGGAGACCGGAGAAAATCAAATCATGCCTTTGCCAACCACCGAGATCACACCGTCGCCAAGACACCGCACGCCACGTCCGCAATACTAGGAATACTTGCCCGAATTACTAGTGATGTTGGACCCGCAGTCCCCGCCGGACGGAGCGGGAGGCCTGACAAGTCCTCCCGATCTGAAGCGGGCGAGCAAGAGGCCGTCGTTGCTTCTCATCGCTGGAGGGCTAGTGGCCTTTGTGCTGGTCTCACTAGCACTGGGCCTAGGACTCGGGCTGGGCTTGGGGCATCGCTGGAGCTCCGACTTGGCATCCTCACCTTCACCCAGTCCAGCATCAGTGACGGGTGCGCCCTTGCCCGGCGCTGGCGCCGACAGCAATGCCCGACTGGAGGACTGGAGGCTGGATCCTAGCAGCTATGTCTTGAACATGTCTTGGGATCTGGGCGCGGCTCCCACGACGAGGAATTATGACCTTGTCATTACCGAAGGTCAAGGGTGGCCTGATGGTGAGTGAGGGCCTCCGCCATGCACCAAGTGTGTAAGTCTTGCAGTGCACTAACAACTTCCCTACCGCAGGTGTTGTTCGCGACATGCTCTTTATCAACGGCAAGTTCCCGGGACCGCTAATCGAGGTCAACATGGGGGACCGCTTGGTCGTCAACGTCACCAACAAGCTGAGCGGAAAGGAGACAAGCATTCATTGGCATGGCCTCTTCCAAAACGGCACCAACTGGTTCGACGGAACAGTCGGCGTCACGCAGTGCGGCATCCCTCCAGGACAGTCCCTCGTCTATAACTTCACGCTGGAGCAGTTTGGCACCTACTGGTACCACTCGCACTCCGGAACGCAGTACATAGACGGAATCCTGGGTCCTCTCATCATCCACGCCCCCGCCGAGGCCGACGCGAGGAAGTTGTACGACCACGACCGCGTTGTGCTTATCCAGGACTGGTATCACGACTTCAGCTCGGTGAATTTGGAAAACTATCTGGGCCCGGAGAATGAGAATACGGAACCTGTCCCAGACAACGGGCTGGTAAA
>FTIZ01744913.1_pt1 | contig 11026 bp, 12 predicted proteins | sample 1658381 | NCBI WGS metagenome assembly FTIZ01 (sample SAMEA3914822, study PRJEB12502) | metagenome | biome: forest; material: soil | place: USA | collected 2012-03-12 | depth 0.1 m
GGGCGTATACGAAACATGTCGGGCTGGCGGAGTTCGTATATGTCCGGTGCCTCATCCCAGTACTCGTCCTTCTCCTCCGACAACAACTCGTGCGTCTCGTCGTCGTTTTCCTGGCCCGGCGGGTAGTGCTCCTCTCTCGTAATGGCGAACCCTGTTGGGTAGGGATCTTCCCCTCGCGGGCCGGAAAAGTACCAACTGCCGTCGGGCGCACACGGGTGGAATTCTATCCGGACGTGCCGCATGCGTGTCCATGACAAAGCGTCGCCAGCGGAGGGGAAAAGATCGGGGGTGATGAGCGCGCAGGTGTCCAGTTCCTCCAGGCGACTTCCTAGCTCCCGCAGCCCGAGAGACACAGGGTCCATGTTGTTAAACTCGTTGTTCGTGGACGACGACGCACCAACAAGGTCAGGCAACTGCTCCGCTTGATCCATCTCGTCCCAGCAATACGGGTTTGGCCTCCAGAACCAAAGACGGGCCTTGGTGAGGGAGGACGGCAACAAGGGCATGGCTTGGCGCACACCCCGTGCGAACTCGGCGCGGTCGTCGCGCCAAGGACCTGCCCAGACGCGGGAAATGATGCGCAGTGCCTTGGACGTGAAGGGAATGGGGAAGTGCTCCCAGAGCCAGGGGCAGAGCAGCTGGCGGAGCTGAGGAAGACGGGTGGCGAGATCGAGGGGCGTGCGCATGGAGATGGGTCGCATGCCAAGCGGATTCCCGGTGAACGCCTCTTCGGGCACGATGAGCAGTTCGGTGACGCGGTTGAGGACGGGCAGGCTGTCCACGTTCTGGACGGTGAGGCGGCGATTGTGGAAGGCACGGTGCAAGCAGTTGCGGTCACCGCCCCATTCGTCGGGATCAGACTCGATTACTTGGTTGCTAATGCGGATGCCGGGCTGAAGACCTCGATTAGCGTCGATCAAGGCTGGCTCGTCTGGGGACTGCTTGGCTGCCATGTCTTCGATCTCGTGTAGACCGTTGAAAAAGGCGTGCACTTGGGCTGAAAAGTGGGCGTTGACGGCCTCGAAGTCGGCGGCCGGCTCCCTGCACGGGAGCGGCGCGCCAGGCACTTTGAGGAGTCGAGGCATTTCCGCATAGAGTTGGCCCCCGCCAAAGACAAGGGGGACGCTGCCGGGCTCATTGTGGGCGCGCATGTTTTGGAGGAAGGCCTGGACGGTCGCGTCTTTGGAGGGCGGCGTGACTACCTGGATGTGTTGGGACGCCATTGTGAGGATTGTCTCGCAATGGTCGCGATTGGATGATTCCCTAGGTGTTGGGTGATAGAGGCAACTTGGAAGTTGCTCGGGCAGCCGCTGATGACCAGGCTTGTTTGTGCGAGATCTGCAACAAGTGGTTCAAGTGGGGCTCCCAGTCGGCCCTAGGTGTTCTTTGTGTCGCAGCCACAGGAGGTGGCTGATAGTGGCTGCTAAGCTCGTGGGAGCTTGGCAACGCGTGACAGGCTTTCACAAACATAGGGGGGGGGTCTCTTTTGTAGAACGTTATATTGAGTCGGGGCAAAGCACGCAGAAGATTCGTTTGGGCCATGGCCTATGACAACACGCGGATTTTCTGGTTTTCCGGTATTTTTTTCGTTTTGGCGCGCCAGCGCCTCTTGCATGTATTTAAGTGGAAGCAGAGCTTCCACCCCTGTTTAATGGAATCAACGGATCTTGTTCACAACTACAGCGCCACCCGCGAGGGTGTTTGTCAACCACGCCGATTCACGCATCTTGCATGCGATGCCCGCGTTTTCCTCCATCTGACCAGACGGGAACTTCTTTCCTTTTGTTGATAGACATGGGGCTACCGAAATTCGCCAAGCTAATCGAATCTAGGATCCGTTTGGTCCCTCGGCCATATGGTCTTTGGTCTCCCGAAAATAAGGGGGTGACCAGACGTCCACCTTTATCACCCAGAAGCCTGTCAAATTACCATCCGTTGCACGTAGACTACCAAGATCGATCATGAAAATATCTCCAACACAAGGGCCCTCTTACGAAAGCCTTGCCCAAGTTGAGCACGAGGACATCGAGTACGATCGTCCGTTGGAATCATGCAGTGAACAAGTGGTCTCCGGTAAGAAGAAGAAAAGCATCCACAGCTGTGGGTTCCCTGCCGACAGAAGGCAAGAAATTTTGAGGGTCTCTATCCCCACTGCGTGGTTCTCCTACCTTGCAAAGTGCCCTGCAACACAGCCTAGAAGCACCTGAACTTGAAAGGTACAGGCTCAAGTTTCGACAGGCCCCCGAGCTATTTAGCCCTCTACCTAATGCCCCCCTTTCATCGTAATTTCTGAGCGCATTCGAGTCTCGCAAGGACGTCTCGTAGAGTCGGCCGGGCGGGAGCTGTTTGTTGCGCGAGTCTTTGGGCGTTTCATGGGGAAGGACTTCTCCCTTCTCACCATTGACTTCAATCCCAGGAAGGAGGGCGACATGACTGTCAATCTGTTTCGGAACTTCTGGGCCGAGTTGGCGCATACCTTCAGCTCATAGCGCTCATATAGGGACGAGAAGAGCTGTGTTAGATCGGGTTATGAAGCTCATGGCTCCATGGCTTTAATATACACTGAGTATTCCCCTAAAAGTCCACGTAAGAAACCGACCCTTATCCTTTCCGTGTCCGAGACGCTGGTTGAAACAATACGAATATGAAATACGCCACCTTTCCTAATCCTCGCTCCAGCCGAACCCAAACTCACAACGGCATCAAGGGAATGGAGGCAGCCTTCTTCCGCCGAACCCACCGACTCGCTCTCAAGAATCCACGGGTTCCCCCAGCACTCGTGGCATTGCTTCCTTGGGAGTTCGTGGCCGCCGGGGTCGACGGCGTAAGCGCGGACGTGCTGGCCCATCTCTGAGCATGCAATATTCTCCACTGCTCCCACCGACTTTGCCTTTCCAGTTCAGCTTGCTCTGCTGCTGGCTGTTGTGTGATTGGGAGTTGCGAAATTGCATCCTGGGCAGCGTCACGCCGAGCAAGCTCCCTCTGGACTCTCAGGGGGTTGAAGGCATCTGGGGATGTTACTGCACGTATGTTAGCGGATATTCGCCCAAATGCCTCTGTAAAAACTCACCATCACCCAGACCCTCCTCTAGAAGCTGGTCAGCTGCCTTCCGGAACCGTCCAATCAGCCTGATATTGCAAAGCTGCAACACATCCAGCAGCCCATGGTGATCTCGCAGCGACGACCAGCCATCAGGTGCTCCGAACACATTATGATCAAACACAAAGTCGCCGCTGAAGATAACATCAACAGGCAAGCCCTCCAACACATAAAAGTCCGACGCCACCTTCCCCCCATCCCCATCCCTAAACTCCCACTCCAAGCCCCTAACCAGCCCTTCCGTCCAAGCGGTGGACCCATCCGCAACCTCCACCATCATTCTGCCCTCGCCTCCTCTCTCAATTCGAAACCCCCTCCTCCGTGCATACTCCCCGGAAACAACCATGAGATCCGACCCCGAGTCCGGCAGCGCCGCCACCGCCTCCCCAGCAAGCCGGCCCCACACTCTGCTTGTCTCAGCCGAAGCAGCCTCCCACCCACCCAAGTAATTCACCCTCCAAAAACCCTTCTTTCCCAACGCTCTCAGCGTCGTGGCAATGCGCCCCTTAAACCGGGTCAGCGTCTCGGTCGCACGCAGGAACCCAGCCCCCAGTATCAAGTCGTGCGCACAGCGGGGCAGGACAAGGCATTTGAGCTCATAGGGGCGCGTTTCGTTGTCAAAACGCCAGGGGATGGAGACGGCGGCGACAGGTGTGAGGCTTTTTCCCGAGGCGAGTCGGACGGACGGGGGTGGGGTGTTGGTGTCGTCGTTGAAGGGGAGGATCTGGATGATCTCCTTGGTCTTGCGCTGGAGCCGGGCGAGGAAGGACGGCGAGATGAAAGAGGCGTCTGCGCCTGTGTCGGGGAGGGCTGAGACTCGGACGCCGTTGATGGTCCCTGGGACGCGGCGGTCGCGGATGATGGAGGAGGAGGAGGAGGAGAAGGGGGGTCTAGGAGGCGGGTCAACTCTCTCCGTGTACGAAGATGCAAGTCTCAAGAGCTTAGCCTGGACCATGGAGAGGTCGGCGCGTCTTGCAGCATCTTGCGCTTCAATCTCCGACAGGAAGCGTTCCGTCTTCCTGAACACAGCTCGCGCTTCCTCCAGAATGTCGCGGACTGCTGGGCTCGTTGGAGGACCACGCGCCATCTTCCACAAGTTGAATCGTCGGTCTTCTTCCGAGATGCTCTCACAACGGGACAAGGCCATTGGTGTCCAGCGCTTCCGTGGCCAGGCGGTCGCGGAGAACGTCCAGCAATCCCGGAGCCATGCGGTCGCGCAGATGGCAAAGAGCCAAACGCTCACCGTCGCGGCGAGGAGCAAGACGAAATGCATGCGTGGCAAGGCGATATATTGCCGAATAACGGCGAAGCAGGAGCAGAAGACAAAGTGTATGTACACGGGTGAATTGAGAGAAAAAAGTTCATGGCAGGGAATGCGCCAACGCCCACCATTCATTCCATCAGTGTGGCCGGGGCTGAGTTTAGCACCCCTGTTCGGATGGCGCGGCTAGAGTGTTGGTGGGGGTGGCTGAGCTCAAGCTCTTGGGTCCAAAACGTGACATCGTCAGACTCTGTTTTGAACCACACCACCCCTTCTCGTGGTCCAAGATGAGCCCGCCAGCCGAGGGCTTCGGAGCAGTAGCCGAGTGGATTGCGCTCGACCCCGACGGTGAAGCATTCATATTCCGCAAATTCGACCGCCTCGCGGCCCAAATCCTCCTCTATCAGCAAGCGCGGATCCTCAGCCTCGAGAAAGAGCTCGAGGAGCTAGACAAAGATGTCGCCAACAGTGACAATATGGCCCTGAAAGACGCAGCAAGAACATGGGAAAAGCTAGTGGAACAGAGCAAACAAATCTCGCCAGGACAGTACCCTGCCCAACGCCGTATGAGCTTAATCGTCGAGATCAAGCAGGCCTTGAAAGAATACCGTGGAAGTCCCCCCTCCCAGACTAACCGAGAGTGTGGCTAACATACACGCCCAGATGAAACCCTCGTCCTCCAAAGCCGAGTCTTAAGCTTACACAAACCAAGCAAGAGGACGCTCGACGCCTTCCGACACTGGTTCCTCAACCCCTTTCCAGTGTTAGGAGGACACTCTAAGCACTTCCTAGACGCTACAGATGGCCTGGTTGCGCTCACGTCCCAAAGAGAGTCCGATCTCGTGTCAGACTTGCTAAGGAGGTGTTGGGTGCCTAATAAAGTGAGTCCCGCGGCAAGCCACCAGGGGATCAAACACAACAAGGACTCACAGTCGCTACCTTTGCAGGAAATCCGTGGTCGGGACGGGGAGCAGCACATCGCGTACTTCAGCGAGGCGTCCGTCTCGGCGACAGCCAAAGCCATAACCATCCTAGTCGCCGCCAACTTGCTCGTCGGGTCAATATATGGCTTGTATTTCGCTCAAACTCCTCTACTGAGAATGGGCTTGATCCAAGTCTTCACCACCGTCTTCGCGCTCTGTGCCGGCTTCATGACACAGGCGAGCCGGGCCGAGCTATTCGCCGTGACTGCCGCGTAAGTTCCTTAGCCCGCCTCCCGCAACTTTTGAGTTGACGAGTGCTGGTTAGATATGCCGCTGTGTTAGTGGTATTCGTGGGCACCACAGATTTTCCGGGCAACCAAGGCGTTGGGGATGGGGCGCAACCAGGATCTGGATGATGGCAGTGGAGAAGGCCTGCAAGAGTGCCCAAAATCCCCTCCAGGCCTTCTTTTTTTACGTCGCGTGCGTGCCGGTTGCTGTCCCTCGTTTTAACAGTCCTTGATCGGTCCCAGAGTCCACACAGCGCCGCCTCCAGCCCCGGGGTTGAAACGCAGCGGCGGTCCGATCCTTCGGTCCAAGCCGACAGAGGGGAGCAGAACGAGGGTTTTGTCGCGCTGCCATGGCTGTTGCCGTCCGGCGACAACGCCACTGCGATAACGAAGTCGCCATGCCCCTCGAGTGTCTGCCGGGGCGTGCCGGTCACTGTATCCCAGAGCCGGATAGTCGTATCCGCTGAAGTGGATCATGCAGGGGGTGTTGGTAGCCTTGCTGAATATCCACCGGAAGGGGCTGGTCTTTACGGGTTAGTCGTCACTCACTCATCCAAGTTTCTGTGAACTGACCCAAGACAGATCTCAAGATGGAGAATGTCGGCATCAGCGGATTTGATAACGCAAAGCCTAACGAGAACCCACGCGAGATCAAAGTCAGGCTCGCGGATCTCGGCGCCGGTAAGGCCGCATCTTGCCATATGTACCTTGCAAGATACAACTGACGTTGCCGCAGTCAGCAACCCAGGCACCCGAGAGATCTCGACCCTGACATACCGAAGCCCAGAAGTACATTTTGGGAAGCCGTGGGATCAGAGCACCGACATCTGGTCGTGGGGAATTATTGTAAGCAAAACCCGTCTTCCTCTCTGTCGCTCTCTCTTCTCACGTATACCTGCAGCTCGCGCAACTCCTCCTCGCTCAGGTCGACTTTACTTCCCCCGGCATGTACGACTCAATCGCGGTTGGGTCACTGGACGAGAAAACAAAGGCAGCACGCGACGCCATGGCCGTCGACTTTGACCTGCACTCCCTGCCCCTGTACGCCGACGACGCCAAATCCCAAGCGATGCTCCCGCCCGCGCGGCCCGAGATGGCGTATAAGTGGGCGGAGGCCATGATGGCCAAGGGGATCTCAGGGGAGGACATTCAGTTTCTCGCCAACACGCTGAACCCGCTTCCGGGAGCCAGGTTCACGACAGTGGAGATCTTGGAGAGCGGATATCTCGATATCTGACTGTCTGATCTTTGCGAGTGTACATGCCCCTAAGTGGAATTTTATGTACGTAAGTTCTTGGGATGCCAGCGGCACGACTTGGCATGTGCGTTATTGTCGCGCTTGAGAATGGCGTTGTAGTCGGCGAGGCAGTCAAAGCAGAAGTTATGCAGACAAAGGATGCCTTAGACAGAAAGAGATGTTAGTCGGGCTCTCAACTGAGTTCCCTTCCCACTAATGGCGGCATTCATGGCTTCTGGACCACGGCTCCAAGCAGTTCCAGCAAAATTCGTGCGAGCACTTGAGACCTAGAGACGTGGTTGAGGTCCACTTAGTCCCTTTTCTTGAAAAGGCGGACGGACGTGTTCATGTCAAGTTGGGAAACAGGGGGTGGTCTGGACCTAGTCCAGATTGCGCCCTACCTGCTCATGGCGAGAGTTGTGCGGTTGTCGGCAAGGGGTGAAATAATAGAGATTGTGCTCTTACAAGTCATGTGCGCGCTTCAATACCGAGTCAGATTGAGAACAAGAGCCCCGAGAAACGAGGATACCAAGGGGCTGAAGGGAAACTCACCATCCGTCATTTTTTTCAATCGGCGACCTGCATTTGGGACAGTCCTTTGTCGTGCGTCTCACCGTTGCCTCACTTGCAGCATTCTCCTTCGCCCTTCTCGCGACCTCTTTGGCGACTTTCGCTCTCGCCGCCGCTTCGGCCTTTTTCCTCTCGGTCCTTCTCTCGGCTTTCAGCCGCTCCGTCTCTTCCCTTGCAGCTCGGTCCCTTCTGGCCCGCCTCTCGGCCTCGAAACGGGCTTCCTCATCCTCAAGTAGGTTTTGGGCAAACCGGAAGTCGGCGTCTTCCCTCTTGCGGCGACGCCGTTTCTTGGCCTCGGACTCACGCTCCACTCGCTCATTCTCAAGCTCAAAGGCACTGCGGAAACTGATCGGGTCTTCCAGAAAGCGATCGTACTCGTCGCAGCTCATGGTCTTGTGCCACGCCGTGCGGTGCCGGAAGCAGTACTTGTGGTTACAGTTACCGCAGGTGACGATGGGGGCGCCGTCGGCGGCATCATGGATCTGGCCCGAGGGGCAACCCGGGCAGCTGAACCAGTCGCTGCGCCGACTTATGGCGTCGTTCAGAATGCGCTCGTCGTACTTTGCAAAAGTCGCCCGGTCCGCGAATCGCTGCACTTCGTTGTATTCCATCGCGCTGCTGCACTCCGGACAAGTGACGACTCGGTCGTGCCACGCCTTGTCAGTTAGTGCCGTTTCGATCCAACGCTGAAGGCAAGCCAGACAGGTCCCCGGCCTGTGGTCACACCCACGGCTGACGGGCAGGAGAGGGAAGTCGGCGAGCATCTTGAAATCTGCGCATGTGGTACACTCCTTCCCTTCCACAGCGCGGTGGGATCTTTCCGTTAATGACGGGTGCGTCCAGTATTCTTCGGCTGAGTCGATGGGTGGCCGGTGCCGTTCCCGTTGCAGAGTTGGATGTTGGGGTATTAGCCGACGCCGGCCAGCAGGAGGGGACGCAGGGACTGTTTTGGGCCCCGGGTCTCGCAAGACTGCCGGTTGTGCGAGTCGAGCCGGCCCCCAAAAGAAGTTGGTCGGCAATAGTTCGAAGACTTCGGAGCCCGGCGAGGGACTTCTTCGTGTCGATGGTTTGGGGGCGTGACTGCGGGTGCGGCGGCGGCGATGGCGGCGCCGGGGGGGGGCTGCGACATCCCTATGGTGTTCCCGGGCACCACGAGGGACCGGCATTGAACGGGCTCGGCTCGGAATGTCAACTAACGATATTAACGATAGGCTTGGCAGGTACTTCGCAGCCTCCTCTTTGTGGAAAATCCATCGGAGCTTCCTGCTGAGCCATGAAAAGGGGCCAGGAGCCATGTTTGACACCGAGTTGGCCGAGTTGTCACGCTCGACGAGCTAGAGGACGAGACGAGATCATGGCAATTGGAAGGGCAAGACAGAGAACAGTGAGAAAAAGGAAGAGAGCTCCTGACCCAGGGACAGCCGGATCGTTTGCTGGCGACGCGTTCTTGGGATCAATCACTGGCTGGGGAGCAAACGCCAGAGCCAAGACCAGCTAATCCTGCAGCACGCAAGGAAAAGACATGATTTATCAGCACACGTTCGAATCAGAAAACAGAAAGCCTGCCGGACACAGCCCACCAGACGCCACAGCCAGAGCCTTGGGCAACTGACTCTCGATTTCTGCCCATCCGGCGTACAAGTCGCCGAATTTCTACCTCTGGTTTGGGGCTGCCGCCACGTCAGACGATTCAAGGGGCTGGGCCAATCGGCGTTCCCTCAAGCGACGGCTTTACGGAGAGTGGCGTTTTGTTACCAATGGGCCATGGGCCCATGACCGAGTTTCCAGCTCAGCAGCAAAAAAGGCGTGAGTCACCGAAATGCAGGATGCCCTTTCCCCGCAAGCTTCGGTTGCCTTGTCTCATCTTTCTCAATCCATTCGACGTTACAGCTGGGGACGATAAGCGAGGTCGGCGACTCGCCCAAGACTCGAGACCCAGCAGATGCTTGATGGTGCTCGTAAGGCTGGTCAATACCTAAAAACTTCTCCACCTTAGGTTGGTGTTCATATGTGCTGACGTGATTTCAATGTCTTTAATCAACGCTCTCTCAGTGGTTCGTTTTGCGAGGCAGCAGTGAAGACAATGACTGGATAGGAGAGTAGCGTATAAGCTCTCTAGCCATCCGCGCTTGAAGTGTGGAGAGGAGAGAGAGACGTGTTTGTGAAGAAACAAAAATCTTTCTAGAGTTTAGTCACGCTGCTATATGCCCTGCTTCGTGTCTTAGATTACGACAGCACTATCTAGATATATTTGCCTTAGATCGGCCAAGTAGAGAAAAGGTATGAGAGGCAACAGCGGCATTAGGAGAGAGAATTGTTACTGTCTGCTAGACATCTACCTGCAAAGATAGATCTAGTCGTTGTCCTCGGATAATTCCCGCGTATTTTCGTAGTCCAACAACTCGCGCAGATCTCCCCACTCCCTGCTCAACACGGCATCACTCAAGGGCGATGCTGTTCCTTCTCCCTCTTGTTTACCTCCCTCCCCCACATGCTCGTCCCACCTTGCATTCGCGGTGCTATCGGCTGCCAGGATAAACTGGGTAGCCGGATTCATCTGCCAATAGTGAGTATGAGGGTAAGGCGCCGACTTTTGTTCCTCTTTCTCTGTCTCGGCACGCTCCATGAAGTCACGCATTTTTGGGTTGGTCCATTTGAGGCGCAATGAAACCCCAATTGAGCGGTGGGAGACGCGTACGGCGAAGCTGGGTGGGACGTCGCCGGCAAGAACGAGCCGGCCTACGTGCCGGCAGTCCGCGAGGAGGTCCAGGAAGTGGTCTTCCAGCATTCGACAGCCCGCCTGGGGGGCGGAATTCCAATCAGCCCAAGTTCGGTAAGTCCAAGCCCGAACCGGATACCGACAGCAGGAGGAAAATGTGACCTTGAGCTCCCTGACGGTTCTCAGAGCCCGGACACGAGCCATGGCCTCGGACCACATGTCGCGGTATTTTTGATACGTCCCGCTCTCAAAGACGTACCCGATTAGGTACGTCTTTCTGTGAGATAAGGCAACTTCTTGGGCATGGATGGATTTCCGGAAGCCGTCCCTGCGATCGAGTGACGACGGGCAAAAGCAGGTGAAGTAGAGCTCGAGTTGGTGGATGTGAGAGACTCGAGGACCCAGACGATTGAGAGTTTTGAGGGTCGAAGGGGCGTATATCTTAAAGTTCCGGTATAGGGAGGGCAATGCCTCGTGGGCCACTTGCTTGCAGGTGCATAGCAGATCCACGCCCGTGTTCCATCTCAGAGGCTTGGACGGCCAGCAACCTCTCTCCACCCACTCACAGCTCAGATGATAAATGAGCCGCCGGATTTCGAGGGGCAGGTCGAAGAAGTGCTTCTTCGGGGACGCCACGTCGGTTAGGTGGGCCGGTATGCTCTGGATCTGCATCCGGATCTCTTTGTCCCAGTTGTGGCTCAAGCTCGATACATCGCATCCTTGCTCAATGAGTCTGTGAACGTCCAGGATGCGGTCGAACTCGATGGGGAATGTTGGGTTGACGAGTAGCCCCCCATATTGGGTGTATGCATGGAGAGTTCCGTACTCGTCCCCCTCGATCATGCCCTTTACCTGCCAGCCAAACTCCCTTGCGTGCCGATACGCAAAGTACTCAGGGACAGGGGCCATGAAGTCAATGTGTTCGGCCA
>FTIZ01751690.1_pt1 | contig 11016 bp, 8 predicted proteins | sample 1658381 | NCBI WGS metagenome assembly FTIZ01 (sample SAMEA3914822, study PRJEB12502) | metagenome | biome: forest; material: soil | place: USA | collected 2012-03-12 | depth 0.1 m
TCGACGTTGGCCTTGATGAAGAGGATGTAGTCGACTGCGCAAGACACGCTGTTAGCCTCGGTGTTCTAGAAGCTCGAGAGCAAGCGCGGGACGCGCATGGGCAGGTAGCTCACTCTCATGCTCGCCCCATTTTCCATCGCTCGGGGCCTTGTAGTGGATGCGGGTCAGGAAGTGGAAGTCCTCCAGCGGCACCTGCTCCTTCTTGATGCCGAGCTCGTGGTCCAGCTTGCGCTGGGCGGCGTGCTTGACGCCCAGGACGGCATCCGGGAGGTTCGAGCCGGTCTCGTTGGTCACGTTCAGGGGGTGGGAGCAGCACGTGTTGGTCCACATGTCCGGGAAGGTGATCTTTTCCGTGGCGCGCTGCTGCAGGAGGAGCTCGTTCTTGTCGTTGAAGAGGAAGACGGAGAAGGCGCGGTGGAGGAGCCCCTTGTCGATGTTGGTCATGAGGTGGCCTGGCAGCGCGGAGCGCCCAAGTCAGCGGTGGCGGTTCCTGGTCGATTGGCGAGGGGGGACGCCGGGGCGGGAAGAGGGGCACGCGGGCGACTTACAGAGCTTCTTGCTGGCAGTCCCAATGGGCACGTCGTTCTCGTCCAAGACGATGCAGACCTCGTCCATGAGGCGGATCTGCTCCTCATCGTGGCCTTCGAGAGGCTCGCTGCTGCTGTCAATGTCGGGGAAGAGGCGCAGGATGCTGTCGGCGGTGATGGCCGTTGTGGTGGTGGTTGTGGTGGTCGACATGGTGGGTGCTGGGCGCGGGGCGCGGGGACTGGAAGGCGGTGAAAACAAGATGTTGGCTCGCGGGGGGGCACAGGTCGTTGCCTGGTGTAGGTAAGTCGGCGCAGGGAGAGACTGGGAGGGAATTGGGTGGAAATTAGGAGAGAAGGCCTTCGAGAGCTGGACCTTTCCGCTTTTATGTATCGACTAGTGACCCCAACACATGCCCCCCGCGACGAACACCGCCAAATTGCTTGCCCCACTTCGTGCCAAACAGCTGGGCCAAGCCAATCCGCTGAGTCAGCGGGTCCCCTTTGCCCACCTACATCCAAGCTGATCCAACAACGGAACACAAACATGGTGTCTGCTTAGCTCGACTTGGGGTCGTCAGACGGCAAGCTTATTATCAGCCCGGCGCACAAATCTATGCGGGCTGTTCTGTTGATTTGTTCCGGTCCCTGAGGAGGACAGCCAAGTAAGACGCCGCCACTCCGCCCCGGTTCCCTCTGCCCCTGGATTACCTCTCATTGCCGATTCCGGTCTGTGTCGCGTGGACATACTCGCACCATCCTTCTACTCCGAGTTCCGTTGCTCCGCCTCCTTCGCTGCCACGTCCCAGTCAATGGTCAACATATAACCATACTCGGCCAGCGAGACTCTGCAGCATCGTTCGTTAGTAAAGAGCGTCACACCTGCGGGGCTGCGGGATGGGGCAGGGGGGTGGGCTCACATCAAGAGGCCGACTGTGACACCGAGCCAAAGGCCTGTTAGTTTCCAATCCAGCCATAATCCAAAAAAGAAAGATAACGGCAGTGCCACAATGTAGTAGCAGACCAGGTTGGCGTAGCCCCCAAACTCTTGTCGCCCTAAGCTGCGTAATAAGCCGTGACTAGCCGCCGCGATTCCATCGAACAGTTGCTAAGGCGAGGTTAGTAGACACATAATTGATAGAGGGAATAGGCATACTCACCATGGCCGCACAAATCGGCAGTGTTTGGGCCACGAGGTTGATGACCTGGCTGTCCTGCGTGAACAGCAGCGGTATGTGGTGCCTAAAGACGGTCAAGAGCGTCACGTTGAGCAGCCCAACCAACGTCCCGCCCACAGTAGCCTGTTCCCGCCCAAGTCAGCAGCATGTCTTGAGTGGCGGCCTGGATGCGCGCGTCGTGTGCCGGAGAGACTTACCACTCTAGCCGATGTCTTGGCCGCGTCGACCAGTTTGGCTCCAATCAGGTTCGCCACCCGTGTCGAGGAGGCAATGGAGAGGGCAAACGGGGTCTGGAATGTGGTGCCTGTGATGGTCACCAACACGCTTTGAGCCGCCAGGAAGTCAACACCCATCCTCCCGGCCACGAGCGTCAGGATCTCAAAGGCGAGCCATTCGGCCTCGACCATGAGGAACCCCGGGAGCGCCAGCCTGACCATGGGCCCCCAGTTCTTGAACGCGGCCTTCCTGAAGCCGCCCCATGCCTGCGAAGCAGTGTCGTGGATCTTGAAGACGTACAGCATCAGAAGAAGCGGCAGCAGGTTTTGGGTGAAGGCGACGGCCAACGGGGCGCCCTGGAAGCCCCAGCCGAACCTCCACACAAACAGCCAGTTCAGAAAGACGTTGACGGGGGCGGCCACCAACAGGACATAGGTCGTGGCGTGGAACAAACCCTGCGCCTGGACGAACCGCTTACCGCACTCGAAAGCGGCATATGCTGGCGCGCCCAGTAGCACGATGCGCAAGTAGATGGCGGCCAGCGCGGCCGTCTCCCCATCGATCATGCGAGCCAGGATCGACTCGGCATTGAGCCAGAGCCCCGCGACGGGGACGAGCAGCAAAAAGAGGAACAGGATCATCCTCTGCAGCTGGAGGCCGACCAGGTGCTTGTGTCCCGAGCCGAAGGCCTGGGCACACAGCGTATCCAGGCTCGTCGCCAGCCCCTGGATGGGCGCGTAGCAGGTGATGTTGGCGCTCATGGTGGCCAGACTGATGGCGGCGAGTTCCAGCGTGCCCAGCCTCCCGACGGCAAAGACCGAGGTGACGTTTAGCGAGTACTGGAGCAAGAAGGTGACGATGAGCGACCGCGAGTAGACGGCAATGGTCTTGGCCTCGCGCTGCCACGTCGTCCTGATGTTCCCTGCTGCCACAGCAGCGTCCCACTGCTCGTTGAGAGTCTCGGGTTCGCCCAGGTGGTGCTGTCCGGCAGAAGACCGACGACGCTGGCCGAGCAAGGGCGAAGACTCGTCGGGAACAACCACGATCCGAGGAGCGGCCGGAGCTGCCTCTTCATCGCCGGCCGGCAGAGGCAGTTTGGTGCTGAACAGGCGCCTGTACAAGCCGGCGGCGCGGCCGGCAACCCCCCCCTTCTTCAGCGCATGGTGCTGGTGCTTCGGTGGCAGGATGTGGTTGTCCCGGAGCAGCGAGCGTTCCTCGTTGCGGCTGCGGTGCAACTCAGACCGGGTGAGGGCGGGCGTGTCGTCGAGTCCGGCTGGCGAGGCGAGGGCGGGCCTGGCGGCACCGAAGGCGATTCCACTGGGCCGGCGGTAGAGTGTGGGGCCTGGCGTGGTGTCCAGGTCCTCCGAGTCGTCCTGGGTATCGTCCCCGTCGTCAACGGCAACCTCGGAGTCGTCGGAGCACTCAGCGAGATCCCGCTCCAGCATCTGCTGGGCCAACGGCGAGAGAGAGCGGAACGAGGAAGCTGAGGCTGATTGGGCGACGTCCTGGGCGTGGTGAGCGCTGCTTGTGGCGCCAGCAGCAGAAGACGGCATTGGCCGGCCTCCTCCGGGTGACGCCATGATGGGGAGGGGGGGGCAGTGTTGAACGGGCAGAGGCCAATGCTATGCGGTACCGAGCACGCGATGTTGAATTGGGGAACGGGACTACAAAGAAAGAGAGCCAGAGCCGAATTGACAGGCTCAGAGAAGGCGGGCGGCCCCTCGGGGGGAGCCGAAGCCGGCGACGAAGCTGGTCCCTGTCGCAGGCCGGACCCCGAACGGGCTCACTCGCCAGGGCGCAAAGGTCTTCTTTTCTCTGAGTCATGACTCAAGAAGGGCGCGGCCGCCAAGCCTGAATGAACCCTGGATCTGGAGCCTGTACACATGCTGCGCGTGTTCCGTCTGGAGTGTTCGAGGTGGTGATCCGAACTCGAGGTTTGCTTCTTTGTGGCCGTCCCATGGGCTCTCTCTGCTTTCCAGGTCCATTCCCATCCCCACAGGCTGTCGGGGTGTTCATCAACGAGCATCTTCTCCATCCACAGAGGCCCGCGACACCCCGCGGCCGGGCTGTCCTTGTCTCCATGGTCGCATTGCAGGGGCGGCGAAAAAGAGTCTGCGCGGATGCGGGTGGGTTGCTTGTTTAGGAAACTCCAGGCTCGTGCTGCGCTTGTTTGACCGCCAAGCATGCGGGGCGCCAAGCAGGGTTGCAGCGCTAATAGTCCTTATCTTATCGCACTCAACGACCCTGGGCAGAATCCGCTGGCTCCAAGAAATAATTCCAACCCAGCGCCTCGCATCGCCATGCCACAGCCGACACACCTCCAGCGAACCCAGCCAGCGCCAAAATGGGGAAGCGCTTCTCCCACGCCCCCGAGGGCGGCATTGGGGCCCGGAAACGCCAAAAGGTAGTCCACGAGGCGCCAACTTCGGAGGACATCTTTGCCAGCAGGCAGCTCCAGCAGCTGCTCGCCTTCACCCAGGATCCAGTCCGCGCGAGACACGGTGCGTCGCAAGAGAGAGATAGATGCCTTCTCCCCTCCCCCAACCAGCCCACTGACCTGGCTTGCCGCAACCCACAGGTCTGCAATCCTTCAAGCTCTTCCTTGACGAGCTGCTCGGCCCCCAGAGCAGCGATGCCGACCGCCACAGAATACTCCGCGACTACCTGCAGTCCACCCGGCCCGCCGCCCAGGACGACGACGAGACCGCCATCTACCTGCCCGACATCATGCAGATATGGAGCTACGGTGCCCATATCAACAACGACAACGTCATGTCCGCCGTCCCCGTTGCCATTGCCCTCCTCCTGAAGCTGCTCGCCCAGTCACTCGACACGGTGCCCTTCGGTCTGGGCATTTGCCGGACCCTGCTGCAGAAGCGCCAGCAGGAGCTGATCGCCCGAAACCTGTCTGCCGAGAAGGGGAAGGCCTTCATTATCTCCCCGACCTTGAGGATGCTCAAGGAGGCTGTCAGCTTCGACGGGGGCGCCATCGCCAAACCTCTCTTCCGCGCCCGCGCGTCCATGCTCAAGTCGCTGGGCCGGAATATGGGAATTGTCCACATCGGTGACGAGCCCGAGGATGCCAAGCGGCCCTCGGCCCGCACCAACGCCATCCTCTTCTTCCTCAACGCTCTCAAGGTTTTGCACCCCGAGGCCAAGAAGGAACTGCTTTCCCAAAGAGACATCTGCGCCGCCCTCACCCGCGACGTCAAGCAGGACCCGCCCTACGTCGTGCGAGAGCTGCTGGCCGGGTTGCGAAGCCATGTGCTCCTGGACGACAAGCTCCCACGCGAGGCCAAGGCAAACTTGTTGAACACATCCACCCTCACTCGACTGTCAGCGCTGTACCAATATCGCCTTGACACACCGGCCGAGGACGAGCCCTCTGTTGCCCACCTCGCTCACCAATTCCTCGTCACCGCATGCACAAATCCGGCCTGTGGCGTGCTGAGACAAGACTCTGGCTTCTATCCTCGGGGAGTCGACCCGAATGCCGCGGTCCCGCCCGCCGAGCTCGATGACTCGGGCTTGGAAGCAATTGTTTGGATGAACAAGTTCAAAACAGAGGTGCCAGTTCGGAACTTCACCCTGTCCAACTTTTTGCCAAACCTCCGTCCGTGGTCGAGCGTCAAGCAGAGCGAGCTCATCACCTCCATTTTTAGGGTTGCCCCCGAGCTGGTGGCCAACTACTTCCTCACCAACAAGTCCTTCACATTCGAGCCGAAGCTCTCGGCCACGTGGATCGGATATGCCGCCTTTCTCTTCAACGTCGTTGCTCTCCCAATTCCCGACTCTTTCTGCCGCGCTGAGGGCTTTCCCGAGCTCCCCCCGCCGACCTCGATCGTTATCGACAACATCCTGCCCCTCCCCCTAAACCAAAAGGCGTTATCGCGCAGCTTGGCCAACAAGTCTGGCATGATCTCATTCTTTGCCACGCGAATATTGGTGGTTGCGATCGAGAAGCTCGACACCGCAGTCAAAATGCACCAGGATCCCTCTCATGCCAACCAGACTGCCTGGGCCGAAGCCGCGCGCAGGTTGGTGGACGAGTTTTGCCAGAGAAGCCCCGGTATCAAGGAAATGATCAACTCATACCGGTCAATACCCGAAGACGACGTACTGCGCCGCGAGGCGGCCAGCCGGCTGCTGCGCCTCTGCTACGAGGTGCTCCCACAAGTCGCCCTGATGGCCAAGTTTGACGTTTCTCCCTTCCTCGAAACCTCACTCGGCCGCTTGTCGAAGCAGTCATCAGACGACCCCCGGGATGTTGCCTTGCGCCTGAAGGAACTGGAAAACCTACTCGCCATCGCCGGGTACTCTCCTGGCATGCGTTGGTTTGCCGCTTCGGAGGGCTTGTCGCTCTCCCCGTTCACTCTGCTCCTGAGGGTTTGCGTTGATGCCCCTCACGGAGTTGCGCTGGAGGCGATACGGCGGGTGCTGAGCTTTGTGGCCGTGGAGCAGCAACTGGCACCCGCAGACGACAGCCATCCGGGCCTGCTCGCCCTGCTCGAAGCATTGCAAGCCCTGCGCTCGGCTTCGCCCGATTTGGCCACCCACATCTGGCCCTTTTTGGATAACTGCCTCACACGCTGCGCGAATTCGCCAGTCAAGTACGTCGAAAGGCTACAGGAGCTCTCGCTGGAGGTGGCCGAGTCCGGGGAGCAAGACCTCGACCAGGCAGTGGCGAGTCCGATTGCGGTGACCATACTCGAGCAATTGCCGTTCGTCGCGGGGAAGGAGGACGGCCAGGCTACACTCAAGGCCCTGGGCCGTTTCTTGCCCAAGTTCCTGGGCTTCTCAGCCGCTGCCGGAGAGAGCCGCCCCCTGCTCCAGGTGATATTCTCGAAAATGGTGCCACACCTTGGGGATACTAAGGGAAAACTTGCGAAGGCGGGTATCCCGGAGGGCCTGAAGTTCGAGCACAGCACAGCCCCACCGAAAGCCGCAATCCGAGATGGGAAGGCCAAGGGGCTTGCGGCGGCGCTGGGCTCGGGAGCTGGATCCGAGCCGGCGCTCGACGCCGATAGGTTGGAGCAGACGCTCTTGGTACCCGATGGATTGGAGGCGGACAACTCGGCCTTGGTCAAGTGGGCGCCCAAGACAGTGGATGAGCTGATCGATGAAGGCTATCTGACGTCGCTTATGGCCCTCCTGGTCTCGGAGCATGCGAGCATACGCAAAGAGGCGCTCGTCAACATCCTAAAGGCGGCGGCAAAGATCAAGCAGTCGGAGCATGAAGAAAAGGAGCAGATTTGGCTCCTCCTCTCGGAGCTCGCCGAGACGGCGCGCGACGCCATCCACGACGGGCCGCTGCCGAGCCCGATCGCGTCGTTTGCCTGCCACGCGCTCAACGTGCTGCGCGACCCGCTCTCGAGCCTGTACCCCAAGGTCAACGCGTTCCTCACGCGCGGGCCGACGTGGACGCTCGACCGGCTGCCGCTTGTCGACGAGGTGCTGTCGGAGGAGCCCGGGGTCGGAGACGCATACTATTCACAAGTGAACTGGCTACTGGGCTACCTCGTCGATGGGCTGCGGACGCGGCACGACCTCGAGCTGTTCCACAAGAAGCGGGCCAAGGGCCCGGTGCTGGAACGGGTCCTCGCGCTGGCGGCGAACCCTTACATGAGGCTGCCGCTCCGGTCGCAGGTGCTGAGGCTGCTGTACCGGGCGACGTGTATCGAAGGGGGGAGCACGACGTTGACGACGAGGTTTGGCACGGTCAACTGGCTCGATGCGAGACAGGCCGGTTGCACGGATGCCAGCGAGGCGGCCGTCTACGGGGGGTTGCGCAGGAGGATATGGGAGACGTGTGACCAGGAGAGGGTTAGGGCTTGGAGTCGGGGAGGGTTGGATGGGGATCACGCGCCATAGATACGTACTGTGCTGTGCCTGTAATCCTCAATGCTGACGTTGTTGAGCCGAGAAATGGTCTGTCTTGGCCTCGCTTTGGCTGCTTTGACAGTTCTATATTTTCTTTTATATTTTCTGGAGGTTCTACTGTGTATTCGGTGGAATGTGAGACAGAAAGCTGGTCTCGGCATGAGACCGCGAACAGCGACCCCGCCCTGCCTGGTGGTCCGCCACCACTCAGCCGTTTCCGCGTGGTGCCCGGTGGAGGGGATGCTTCGGCCCACTGCCCAGCGAGGCACCCTTGCCCTGGTCGCCCAAACCAACCCCGGCAGCGCCACCCCAACCCTGGCCAGAGAGAGCGATCGCTTGAGGCTAGCCCCAGGCGGCAAACAAGACACACTGCGCACACTGCGCACTGCGGCACCAGACACAGCAACAGCCCAAAACCTAACTGTTGCTCCTGGACCAAACCGAACCCATCAAAGCTTCCACAACCGATCGACCAACAACGCATCAATAATACCTCTCACCACCGCCTCCACAGCAAATCGCGCACACCTTCTGCCCTCTGCGGCCGACGAGACCTCAACCTATTTTGAATTGCTACCTCTCTCCCTCATTCTGGGACCCGAATCCGTCCTTGCATCCACACCCCCCGCCCCTTTGTTTGTGTTCGGCCCGAGCAGCGACTGCATCGTCCCCCCTTCAGACTCCAAACTCCAGACTTCAGACCGCAGACCTCAGACCTCAGACCTCAGATTGCAGCGCACAACCCGTCCAATACCCTCCCAGCATCTGCTCAAACCCTCCGCCAGGGATCAACACCTGCTCATCGCATGCAGGCGACGTCGCAACCCTAAAGTTGATGGTCATTGCCTCCTCGATTTCCACCATGCCAGAACGATACTCGACAGAGTTTCTCCTGCATCTGCGCCAGTCACCGCTATGCGTCAGACCTCCGACTCTGCCCCCTCCCGAGGATTGGATGGGGTATGTCTCTCCCTCTCTCCGCCCACACACCCACACACACACGTGCCCCAACCCTGCCGCCGTCCATGTTCTGACTTTGATTCTTCCCCAGGGCACCTCCGGACACGTTCCGCAACCCGCAAAAGACGACCAATGACCGACCCAAGCCCGGCGACGGTGCGCTCCTGGGCCAGGAGAACAGGCGCCCAACCCACGACCGCAATGGGTCCAGAGGCACGGCCAGTACGTCTCACTCCCCTCCGCGAACAGGCCGGTTGATGCCGCCTGACGGTCGCCTGACTGTCGCCTGACAAAACCTGTGTGTTTGTGCACTTTGCCTTGGCTGACCAGCACCACAACCCAACAGACCCGGACGAGATGATCCTCGGCCCGCCGCGGACAAGCTTCGCCTCTGCATCTGCAACGTCCATGCGCAATCCGCGAACCGCCGACGTCGACAAGGGATTCAGGGACTCGGATCGACAGGATCGCACCGACCGCTTTAACTTCCGCAACCGCTCCAACGATTTGGAGCCCGCCGGCGACAGATTTGGTAGAGACGCGAGGGACACCCGGGGCAATGCCTTCCGCCGCCGCGGCGATCAGGACCAGGACAGCGAGGGCTGGAGCACGGTGAAGCCGCGCAAGAGTTTTGGTCACGAGGGCGCCGAGCGCTTCCACGGACGTATGGGCGGCGTCGGCAGCAGCGATCGCTTTGCTGCCCCCAGGGACGACACCCGCCGGCCACGGGACCGGGATGACCGTGAGGCCGGAGACCGTCGCAGCCGCGGTTTCGACTCTCGCCCACGGGACCAGGAAGCCGACGAACCTGAGACGCCGCGCAGAAATGGCTTGGCCCGGGGCAAGTCCGAGTCCTGGTTCAAGGACAACAATGCTGCTCCCGGCGGTAGTAGCAACGATGCTCCCCCATTGTCCCAGCGGGAGCGCATTGACAGGGCCAAGAGCTGGCGCGACCGCGATCCTGACCAGGACAAACCGACCGACAGATATGGCGACCGGAGCGAGAGAACCCACGACCGACGGTGGGATCGGGACCGTCACGGCCGGGTCGAGAACGACCCCGAGTGGCTAGATGAGCCCTTGGAAGAAAAGGCACAGGGCCACACTGAGGAGGACTTTAAAAAGTTCATGGAGTCCATGAAGGCAGCCAGGGGAGGCGGTGCCCCTCTCAAGTCGGAAGAGAAGCCGAGCTCCGCGTTCGACAAGCAGCCTGCCGATACGACTGTTACCGAGGTTGCGCACAAGGTTGTCTCGGCGCCCGCCGTGGAACAGGGTCCAGACAAGTTCTTTGCCGCCTATGGGAATTCCGGTCTTGATGTCGGCACACCCGTTGCTGAGGCCAACAAGGATGCGGCGGCGAAGCCCAAGGGAGGGAAGTCGTCGAGGTTTATGGCATTCTTGGCTCCTCAAGAGGACACTCGAGCGAGGACCGAGCCACCCACACCCGCAGCGGGAGCCCAGCCTGATGAGAGGCCGATGATCCCGCAACAGAGCGACGCCGATAAGGAAGCGTTCGCTCTCCTCATTCAAAAGCTCCAGAGGTCGGGGGTCGGACCGGGCTTGCCGCTGGGTGGCCCGCCCACCCAATCAACCCCCCCGCACCGGTTTCCTGAGCATTCTCCATTTCAAGAGCTACAGCAAAAGAGTGCTGTTACGTCGCCAGAACCATTTCAACAGTATGGTAACAGTGACAGGCGCGAGGATCCTCGCATGCGCGGCTCACAATACTCGATCCACGACATTCTCTCCCCACGACCCGTCGGCCTCCCAGGGCCGCCCCCCCCGGCTACTCGTCCGGAGCAGGCCTTGCAGGATCTCCTCGCTCAGAGGCACCACCTGCCCAGCCAGCCAAATGCGCGCCCAGATCAGCATAACATGACTGCCGTGAACCGTAACAGGGATTTTCTAGTGGGCCTTATGCAGAGCCACCGCGACGCACCCGAACCATCTCGCACCGAGCAGCTCATGCTCCGCATGCCGCAGCCGACTAAGCAGGTATCCCTTGCCAACGTCCCGGACCGCGAGCCAGACTACCCTCGCGAGCGAAGCGCCTCTCAGCGTCAGCAGCTGCGTGGCCAGGGCGGCCCGCCCGGTTTCCTCGACGACAACCAGTTCCACCCCGGAGACGTCGACGTCCGCCCGCCGCCCCAGCAACCGACTCAGATCCTACAACGGCCGCCTCCTCCTCCCGGATTGGATCACCAGATGCACCCATTCCACATGGCGGGAGTAAACCCTGCCGCTGCCGCCGCCGCCGC
>FTIZ01751964.1_pt1 | contig 10987 bp, 10 predicted proteins | sample 1658381 | NCBI WGS metagenome assembly FTIZ01 (sample SAMEA3914822, study PRJEB12502) | metagenome | biome: forest; material: soil | place: USA | collected 2012-03-12 | depth 0.1 m
GCCGGAACGAGTGTCACGTCCTGTTGTTCACTTTGGGCTCGTCGCCTCGGGGGATACAGTAATGAGATCCAGTAGTGATCGAGATGGCATCGCCGGCCGTGATGGTGTCATTGCCTTTGAGATGGAGGGCGCAGGCATGTGGGAGATACTGCGCTCCTGTTCGTGCCTGATCGTCAAGAGTATCTGCGATTACGCGGATAGCCACAAGAATAAGAAGTTCTAGGCCTACGCTGCGGCAGTCGCTGCGGCTACAGCCAAGGCCTTGCTGGAGAGTTGGGATGCGTGTAAGTGGAGAGTGGTTTTGTCGCGCTCCGGTTGAGAACGCTAACATCTGGGTCCAGGCATACCGGTGAGAAAGCAGGCGGTACTGAGCGCCCGAGATATACGATTATTGAGCCGACTCAAGACAGTGCCGTAAGCAGACCGGAAAGATCGAAACCTTCATCGTGTCCTCGGCACTTGCGAGTGGTTTGTGGGACACAAACTCTTTTGCGGCTGGCTCCAGGGCTCCGAAGGTAAACCCCTCTGGGTCTCGGCTGATACTGGGTGCGGAAAATCGGTACTGGCTCAGTATCTCGTTGAGGACGTCATCCAAACGACCGAGGCGAGGACGACATGCTACTTCTTCAAGGACGACTTCAAAGAACAGAAGAGTGCGGCCAACGCCATTAGCTGCCTCCTCCACCAAATTTTACTCAATAGCCCCAGCTCCTCTCCGATGCTGTCCGTGCCCGACTCGAGGCCGATGGCGAAGCTAAGAAAGCCCTACACATTATCATGGCAGAGAAAACGCCATTGACCCTCCGCGAGATGAACTTTGGCGTGGCTCTGCGGCGCACATGCCACCAGTCCAACCAAGACGTCAAACTGAGGTCTGACGAGTGGTTTCAAGAACGGCTTCGCGACATCTGCGGCCTCTTCGTTACGGTCATCGACTCGAAAATATATCTCCTTCACCAGATCGCCAGAGAATTATTGGTGAGAGCCGGCCCAGTCGAGGAGCAGCCCTCCAAGGCTCTCAAGTTGAACGACGAGCCACCTCTGAAGTGGAAGCACTGTATCGATCCACCTGAGTCATACCGAGTCCTTGGTGAAATCCGTCTCTGGCACCTGCGGTTCCCTGAACCCGACCTTCAGGACGGCACTGGCCTCCAGAACGAGGAAGTTCACGCTCGCATCAACAAATACAACTTTCTCCGATACTCTACCATCTTCTGGGCCGTCCATCTACGTGCACCGCATGTAAAGCTCGACCGGCTCATGGTAGAGGATATGGTAAAAGTCTGCCACGCATATCACCGCCATCAGCCACTCTAGTTTCGAGCAGCAGGATACGCCGGCATGCATAAAACTTGGTCAATTCCCCGTCTCTCCGACGAGACATCTGCAACCCCCCTGATAATTGCTTCATTCTTCGGTCTCGCCCCGGCCATTGCGGCTCTCATCAACGCCGGAAGCGATCTGCTCGTCCGAGACAGCAAAGGGAGGACAGTCTTGCACTGGGCGGCGGAGTTTGGCCGGCTTGATGCCGCCAAGTTGCTCATCGAGAGCCAAGGAGGCGGAGTGTACAAAGGCCTGGGCTGGCTAGGAATTTGGAAGCCGGCCATCATTGAGGCGGCCAACAACTCTGGGAAGACGCCGCTGATGTGTGCCGTCTCGGGTGAATCGGCAAGTGTTACCAACCTCCTGCTTGACAAAGGCGCCGATATAGAAGCGAGCAGGTTCCCCACCGCAGACGGTGTGCAACTTCTGCTCCAGTACGGCGTCGATGTTGACGGCCAGGATTGGGACGCGGCAACACGGCGTTAATGTTGGCGATTGAGGAGGACAGGGATGAAACGGTCAAGGTCTTGGTCGAACACGGAGTCAACCTCGAGTTGGCAAACAAGGGCCACATATATATATTTATAGGGTTTTTGATAGCCTGTGATTTGGGCCTGGTGGGCATCGCAAGGCTCTTGCTGGACAAGGGTGTTGATTTCGAATCAAGGGATCCGGACGGCACGTCCGCCCTCTCGAGAGCTTGCGACGGCGGATATGACAGCGTGGTGGAACTTCTGCTCAAGCACGGCGCCGATGTCAAGTCGCAGATTGCAGTGGGCACGACGCCGCTAACATGCGCGGCAGCTGCGTGGGATGGTGGCCGAGCTGGCCCCGAGCTGGCTCGACCACCATCGCACTGGGTTCATATAGGTATGAATCCCGGGGCGCGACGGGTTATCACGCTGCTGCTGGAGCATGGCGCCGACATCGAGCACAAGGATGTGGATGGGAGGACGCCGCTCTCGCACGCGACTGACAGTCTGAAGGGGCCGGAGTTTGTCACGCTGCTGCGCGAGAAGAGTGCCAATGTGCACTCGACAGGCAAGCGTGGTATGACACCGCTGTTTTGGGCTACAGACAAAAAGGTTGACACTGATGTTGCAAAGGTGTTGATTCAACACGGCGCTGATGTCAATGCGAGGGATGCGGATGGCAGGACGCCGCTCTCGCTGGCTTGTAGCGAGACGGGAAACCCGCGAACTGCGGAACTGCTTCGTGAAATGGGTGCTCGAATGGAGTAATGGGTGTTGTACAAAACCGTCTCTCATAGAATCAATTCTGAGAGTTACGGAGCGAGGTCTGGCACGAATCACAACTTGTCCATTGCGAGGCTGTCAACACCCAACCGTTGCTTACGATTACTAACCCTGAACAGAACACAGGTGTGGGTTGAAATGGCAGAGGGCTTGTGTATTCTGTAAAAACTGTCAACAAAACAACACACAGTCTTAATCCAAGAATGGGTAGCCACTTACAGCTCAAGTCCAGCTCCTTCGACTGCTGAACAATGGGACGATGGCCATCACAAAGCCCTAGCTTCTCTTTCCCCTACCCACTTGCTTCTCCCAAACCTTCCTATACCGCTCCACTGCACCGCGGCCGTCCTCCTCACGCACCCGGGCCAGCCACTCCTCATCTGGCTCGTTCAGAGACCAGCAATCCGGCTCGGCCCCAGCCTCCAACAGCACCTCGAAAATGTCCCAGTAGCCCTTGACGATAGCCGCGTTCAGCGCGCTATGGTATTTTCCGCCTCTCAGATTGACATCCGCATTCTTGCAAATCAGTAGCCGGACCGTGTTAGTCTGACCCGAGTACGCTGCAGCCTGCAGGGCGCAGCCAAACAGCCCTCCGCGTTCGTTGACGTCGAGGTACGGACATTTCTCGAGGAGGTACTTCACACGGGATTCGCTGATAGTGTTTTCGCTATATTCATGAAATGCTGCGCATCCAGTCTGCAGCGGAGTCCCGTATATGCCAGCGGAGAGGGCTGGGTTTGCGCCGTTGGCAAGGAGGAAGTCGATTTGGTTGGGTGGCGAGATCGCCTTGATGTGTTGGTCCCGGATGCCAATAGGGGCGTAGAGCGCCGCATGCAGCGCCGTGGGCGCGTAAGACGATTCCCCTCGTGCGTCGTTAATATCGACACCGCAGTCGAGGAGAAGCTGCATGAGGTCTTGCCAGTCGGGAAAGGGGGTGTATGCTCTCGCTGCGGCGTGCCACGCGCTCCCGAAACGGCCGCCTTGGATGTGAATGTCCGCTCCATGGTCGAGCAAAAGGCGTACCGTGTCCATAATCCCTCTCTTGAGAGCATAGGCAGTCGGCTCGCCTTGTGTAGATCCAGGTGTGCGAGCTGTATGAGGCGCACAGGCGGCTTGAAAAGCAGTCCCGTACTCCCCTCCCTTGGCATTGACCTCGGCGCCGTGCTCAAGCAGGAATTGAACACATGCCTTATTGCAAGCTGATGCCGCTGCTTGAAGGGCGGTTCCGTACCTTCCGCCTTGCTGGTTAACGTCGGCCCCTCGTTGCAGTAACAAAGTAAGAAACTCAATGCTGCTACTAGGCCGACGCCAAGGGTAAATTTCGGGGTAGAGCCTGCCTGCTGCAGCCTGGAGTGCGTTGCCGTACTCACCTCCTGAGGCATTGACGTCAGCTCCATGATCGAGCAGCACACGCAAGACCTCCACGTCCAGGAAGGAATTGGCGCAAGCCGCCTGCAAGGCGTTGGCGTATTTCCCTCCTTGAGCATTCACGTCGACTTCTTGGTCCAACAGCAGTTTTATGACGACTGACGAGTCGCGCGCAGTGCAGGCCGCGTGCAGTGTGCTGCCCAATGTTCCTCCGAGTGTGCCGACGCTCGCGCCTTTTTCGAGCAAGAGGTTGATGTGGTCTAGCATGTCGTCGCCTCCAGTGCAGGCCTGGTGAAGAGGGTAGCCTAGGTTATCGCCTCCCCAAGCATTGATGTCGGCGCCTCTATTCAGCAGCACAGGGAGGGCGCTTGGAACTTGTTCGTTATACATAACGTCCCGCCCTAAGAGTTCATGAAGCGCGGTAGAGTGTGTACAACCCGAACCGGTGGCGTGGTCAAGCAGAAAGCTGATGATTTCCACTGAGCCAACTTTGGCGGCCGAGGACACACAACACACCCCCTCTTGTTCATCGCAGATTACGGCCCCGTTTTCGACAAGATATTTTACCATGTCGAAGTTTCTGTCCTCTGCGGCATATTGGAGAACGAGTTTGGGAGCTCCCCTGCTTCGGTCCCGAGAGTTGATGTCGGCGCCTCTGTCGATAAGGAGCTTCACCACCTCCAGACGGCTTCCCAATGCGGCTCTATGAAGAGCGTTGCAGAACGGCGTGGTCTCGCCTTCTACATGGGCGCCGCGGTCAAGTAATAGCTCAACCACATCTCCGTGGCCGGCATAGGCGGCGTCCTGGAGGGCTGCATCTAGATCCTCCTGTGTCAGGTATTCGGTGGCGGAAACCAACAGATCAGTGAGCTGGCGGAGTCCGAGGCTCGAAGAGACACGTAAGGGTTGCCATTTCAACAAGTCCGTGTCGTCTCCGTAGTATAAGCTGCGCAGGAGTAGGTTGGCAGTGCGGAATAGGCTCGGACTCCGAGGGGCGAAAACGTGTTTGATTGCGTCTAGTACCTCGGAAGACCAGACCTCAGTCGGAAGGCTCTCAAAGTGGACGATCCATTCCTCCATAGCAATCCAGGATAGCGGATTGAGATATCTCACGAACCCGTTATTCAAGACTTCTTCGGTGCTTGTCACATCAGCGACGTAGCGGAGTGATGAATGCGTAATGTGTATCCGAGCGTCCCTTTCGGAGAAGGAAAAGACGGCGGCGGAGCCGCACGCAATGCGTTGTGATGTTAGGTACTCCTTGATGGAGAAATGGGCAAGGTAAACAAGGTTGCGGTTACTGCCGTACTCGGCCCTGTCGTGCTCGGCCCTGTCGTCCTCGACACCCTCACCCTCGACGCTCTCATCGTCGACACCCGCACCCTCGATACTCTCTTCGGCACTCTCGCCCTTGGCACCGTCGTCTTTGCCACTGTAATCCTCGTCACTGTAATCTTCGTCACAGTCATCTTCGTCACTGACATCTCTGTCATCGCCGATGTAGCGTCCGGGAGCCCAGGCCAGCACAACAAAGCTGCCTAGGTATGCCAGAACGTCTTGGGGCTCGAACAAGCGCCGTTGTTTTAAATCGGCTAGAATGATGGCCTCTTTCGGTGGAGGTAAAACAAAAACCTCGGCTAACGCACTGACAGTTAAAGGCGTCTCTGAGAAGCACAGCCATTTCAGCATGCTGATGACCGCCTGCTGAAACTCGGTATTGATACTCAGCAGCATCCGGTCGTACGTCGCGTCGAGCCCAGCAGGCAGGTTTTGAAGAGCTTTTCGAACAAGATCGACGGACCGCAATTTCACGAGTTCATCGAACTGACAGGCGACGTATTGAAACCTAGAGAGACGTCAGTAAAACTTTGTGATAAGTCCGTGTGAGAGCCATCTTGACTGACATTCCGTCCGCTTTCTCAATCAAGTGTTCTTTCACCTCCTTCTTGATGCTCGCATGCCAAGAGCGGTATTCGTGCCGCTTTAGCGTCGAATCAATGTATAAGGCAATATCACGGTTTAGGCTGCCGCGATAAGCTTCAAGATTAATCGAATCTCTGGCGGGCGGAGATAGTAGGCCGCTGATGGCAGCATGGATGTCATCCTCCTTGCGGCTGGCGCAGAAGATATGGACGCTGGCTGGGGCGGAAGCAACGATACGCCCAAGGCTATCCAGGAGCTTTGCACGCTCTTGATTGAGGGCAGGGCATTCATCCAGACCATCGATCACTATGTGTACTGCCGAGAATCCTCGAACAGTAGCCGTCAATACCGCCTCAAGCGTATCCATGCCTGGCCGCTCGCCCCTTTCTTTGTATCGCTCGAGGTCTTTGATGGGCTGGGGTGTGTCCGGGCGCCGAGAACAGAGCTGCTTTACCAGCGACGCGAGCATTTCTTTCGGATTCTGCTTCTTCGAGTCGGCGAAGCTGAAGTAAAAGTAGGCAAGGGCAGTCTCCGGGTCGTCGGCATATTCATCTCGCAAGTGACGAATTACGGAGGAGCTGAGAAGTGATTTTCCTGAGCCGGCTTCAAAATGTCAGACCCAAATACCTAATACTCACGCGAGACAGCCGCCGACGACGTTGGCGTAGTCGTTGCCCTGAGTGACGAGGGCCGAGGCCGAGGCGGGTAGGCTAGAGTGGCGGATGTCGAGCTCGGTAAAGGCAACGTAGGATGGAGAAAAGCTAGACATACCTTTGCCATGAAGCCAGAGCAGGGAGCCCGGAGATTGCTGCCACGTCTGAAACTTTCTGCTCTGCAGTAGCCACCCACCCGTCCCATTCTGATGCTTCTCACGGGCTATATTGTAAGACGACGACGGGTCTGTATCGCATAGCCAGTTGAGAATCTTTTGACGCGTGTCGTCTGCCTGAGCGGCTTCGACCGCTCTCCGGAGTCCCTGGATGTCGGAGCCAATGGCCTCCCACCGAGTGGACATCTCCTGGTGCCGCCTCTGCATTGCCTCACTCTCCTCATCAAATTTGTTGTCGCGCCACACCGCACTTACGGCAATGAAGACCCGCTCCTGCTCCCGTATGTCACGGCCCAACGCCACCCAGTCGTCCCAACTGATCATGTCTCGTCCGAGGCGAAAGGCAGAAGGTTTGGCATAGTAGCAATAGCTCGTGATCTGCAGTTTGAGAACCATGCGGTAAAGTTCCTCGAGCGTCCGCTTGTATTCGGCGTGAGACGGGGTGAACGAACCCTGGTTCGCTGCTGCCTTGGTCTCATAGCGCCGGGCGTAGAGATCTTCCCACATGCGACTTTTTACGATCAGAGACGCGATATACTTCAATTCGCTGGCAAGTGAGGCGGCTTGCTTAGATGGGTTGAGGAGCAACTGAGCAACATGCCCTGTCAGCCATGGCTGTATCCAACTTATCCTTCACGTGTAGCTTCGGGGAGAGCAAAACATACTGGCAGCAACAAGCTCACACCAGACCAGGCTATCGAGGCGTAGGGATTCCCGCTGACAGCGTTGGCGACATAGTCGTTTGCCCAGCTGACCACACCGAGAACAGGCTCGGCAACATCTCGGACTGGCACTTCACTGTTACCAAACTTCAACTTCCAGGTGTCGCGGTTGACCTCGTCCATCTTGCGTCTGAGGATCGTATCCATCTGCTCTCGTCTGCTGACCCCGGCTTCTATCGTTGAGCGGAGTGCCACCGCGACACTGCCAGACAACAGGTCCTCTTCGTATTGCCGTACAAGCTCTCCGTCCTCCTCTTTCAACTTCTCGTAAGCCACATTCCAAAGCTCGCGGATAGGCACATCGTTGCTGCTTCCGAACACCGATGGGGACTCTTGATTTTCTTCGACCGCCTCATCTGGTCCACCTTGACTGGCCGCCGCCTGGTTCTTCGTTGTGGACACCTGCGGCTGGCTTTGGCTTGCAGGAGCAGCGTTGAGAAGAGCTGCAGGAATTCCCGTCTCTTTGGACTGACGGAGATGCAGCTTTTCCTTCAGCCGCTGCCGAAGACCCGCCATAGCTGGAGGCGCGAAACGACCCTGTCTGAGATGTACGTGGGGAGGTAATGGCGAAATCCAATAGCTGTGAAGTCTGGTTGAACGCCGATGTTTGAGAATAAAGAAGGAGAAGAAAACAATCAGTGCCTGACGCTCGCTTCCAGCTTCCCCTCAGCTGCAGTCCAGTGTAACGTTGTTGGACCACCTCGGAGCTTGATTCGCTCAACGGCTCAGTGCCAAGCAGAAATTTTGCAAACGAAGAACGTCTATTATCCTCTCCATGTCGCCGACGATGGGTATTTTACTCGCCCTGATAGGGATATCTATCCCCGGGATGCAGCCCTGTCGTGGCACCTAATCAGTGCGACTCCTGTACCTCTCGGAATCGTGGCAGTTTATTCGAAGGAAGGGATTGCAATTCGTGAACCTTTAGCGTCCCTCGCAAAACATGGATGTATCTCACCACCTCACCCCACAATCACCGTCCCCTCCACCCTCAAATCGCGACTACTCGCCCCCACCCAAACGCGATAGACCCCCCTTCTCAGCCTCCACTCCTGCGCCACAACATCCCACACGCTCAAATCCCTCCTCGTTAACTCAAACACCGCCTCCCTCCCCTGGCCCGGCACCAACGGCCCAACCTTCACAAACCCCCTGAGCGCCCTCACAGGCGAGTCCTCCCCGGCGCCCGGCACCCCAACATACAGTTGCGCGATCTCCGCCCCCTCCACCGCGCCCGTATTCGTCACCACGCACCTCACCACCGCAACAACCTCCCACAGCGCAGGATGTCCTCCCTGTACCACTCGGACCGCCGGATCCGGAAACTCCGCCAGCCGGCCGCCCTCCCCCCCGGCCACGACCGCAGCGGACAGGTTCGCATACCCAAACTCGGTATACGACAGCCCAAAACCAAACTCAAACCGCGGCGCGACGCCGGCGCGGTCAAAGTAGCGGTAGTCGATGAACAGGCCCTCGGTGAAGTTGGCCTCGGGGAAGGGCTCGTCGCCGAGCGGCGCCGACGCGTTGAGCAGGTGGCCGTAGTCGGCCTCGGCGCGCGCGACCGTGTAGGGCAGGCGCCCTGTCGGGTTGCGCTCGCCGTAGAGGAGCGAGGTGAGGGAGTGGCCTGATTCTTGGCCTGGGAGGCCTGCGAAGAGGGTTGCTGTTATGTTGGGGTGGGTTATCCATGCGTCGACGGTGCGGATGCCTGTTTTGGGGAGGGGAGGTGTTAGTGGTGAGTGGGAGGAGGATGGGTTGTGGGGGAAGGGGACTTACCGGCTGAGTGGACGACGACGATGGTGTTTTTGTTGGCTGCTGCAACCGCTTGGACCAGCTGGTTGCCATTGTGCCACGGATCGAGGGTCTTCCGGTCGCCCACATTACCCTCGACAGTAATATAGCCCTCGCCCGCGTCAGCTGTGATGACGACGATGGCGGCATCGGAGCCGGTAACGGCGGAAGCAACGCCGCTGGTACTGTCAGAGCTGTATAGGGTGAGTGTGGTACCGTCGCTCGTCGCGCGTGTTTTGAGCGCATCGTATGGCGCCACGAAATAGGGGTAGTTGACTGCTCCTGACCCCCAGCCCATGCCGAGTGCGCCGGTGTTGCAGCCCCTGTCGGTGCACGAGTTCATGCCCTGGGGATTCACCACGGCAGCGGATCCCACGAGGGCAAGTTTGGCGGGCTTCTTGAGCGGCAGGATACCATCGTTCTGCAGCAGCACAATGCCATCGCGTGCAACAGCCCGTACATTATCCTTGTGGTTTCCCTGGACGTTGGCCTGGAGATTGATCGCGGGGTAGCCCGCTGCATTCTGGCCTAGCAGGTACCACGCCGCGAGAATCCGCTGGGCCATATCATCGAGGCGGGCCTTGGTGACTTGGTTGTTGTTGACGGCAGTGTTGAGCTGTGGCCCCCACAGAATGGTACCGCCATTGTAATCGCTGCCGGGCATTGTCATGTCCATGCCGCCATTTGCTGAGCCCGTCGTCGTATGCTGGGCGTCCCAGTCGCTCATCACGTACCCCTGGAAGCCGAGCTCCTTCTTAAGTAAGCCGTTGAGCCCTTTATCGCTCTCACAAGCCCACGTGCCATTGAGCTTATTGTAGCTGCACATGGCGCTGGCCACATTGGCGTGCACAGCATCGGCGAAGGGCCACAGGTACAGCTCGTGGATCGTCCGGTCATCGATGTTGCTACTCATGGAGTCGCGGTTCAGTTCTTGCTCGTTGCCGATGAAGTGCTTGGCAACAGCCTGCACGCCGGATGACTGCATGCCCTGAATGGTCTCAGACATGGCGATGCCGGTGAGGTACGGATCGACGCTGAAGCCTTCCCAGTTGCGCCCGCCGTTGGGTATTTTGCCCAGTGGCCCAGCAACAGGGCCTAGGAGGACATGGACTCCGCAGCCCTTAGCCTCGGCTCCCAGGTACTCGCCACGCTGCCGAATCAGATTGATGTCCCACGTCGATGCCGCCTGAACTCCGGGCGTAAAGGCCGTCGTGCTGGTGCTGTACCGGATTCCCAGGGGTCCGTCTTGCAAGCATAGCTGAGGGTAGTTGATGGAGCTGATCGCCGGCGTATTGCCCACGCACGGGCCTTTGTTCCAGCCGACGCCTGTAACGATGTTGATCTTGTCCTGCTGCGACATTTTTGCTAGGGCGGCAGCAGCCGACGAGTGAGCGGCCACCCACGCAGCCGTTCCCGATGGTGCGTCGCGCGGAACATTGGCAGCGGGCTCAGCCCGAGAAAGCACTGCCGCCGCAACTAGCAGCGCGAGTGTGTGGAACCCCATGACGGGCGAGGAATTGCTGGTGTTCGCCGTCGGGCCGCAGATGTCGAGCTGGGCTGCTGGTCTATGGATCCTGGCGAAGCTGGCTTGTTCCCACGACCGCGTTTCGTTTCCCGTCTACCGAGTGCTAGAATAGAGCAGATCAGGAGCCCTGCAGGCCCTTATACCATCCGGGAAGACCAAGGCCCCATGATCTCCATCCCCGCCTTGTCCAGAGAACATCGAGTATCGCCGAGATCCAAGCCTCTCAGGTGTTATCCGGCCCCACAGGCCCATG
>FTIZ01005026.1_pt2 | contig 10978 bp, 6 predicted proteins | sample 1658381 | NCBI WGS metagenome assembly FTIZ01 (sample SAMEA3914822, study PRJEB12502) | metagenome | biome: forest; material: soil | place: USA | collected 2012-03-12 | depth 0.1 m
ATCACCATCAACGTGCCGCACATCAAGGGCGAGTACGACGAGGAAGAGGTGGACCTGGCGCTGGGCAAGCAGGGAGAGCTCATCGGGGACGCAGTCGAGTACGCGGCCAGGATCTGGTCGACGTTTGAGGTGAAGAGCTGGCGGTTGTTTGACGACCTGTAGGGGCTCGTAAAGAGGGACGGTTGGGGGTGGCTGGATTGGGTATGTGAGGGAGCGGGTTTTGGAGGATATCTCGTTTGGATTGGCCACGGACCCGGGACTGGCGTTGTATGAAGAGGGACAACCTTGTGATGAGCTCATGACCATGACGGCATAGTCTATTCCATTTACACTGTTTCTACAAGAGGGTACAATAACCATGTTTTACCCCCAACCATCTCACAGAACCAACTCTTCTAAACCCTCAACCACCTCCTGAACCTCCTCATCCGGCACCACCACCTGCCCCTTAGCCTTCTGCGCCGCCCACCGCCCCGCCACAATCTTCATGATCTCCTTCTGCGGACTCTTCGGATTCTCCTCCTTCACAACCCTCATCTGCGCCTTCACAAACGCCTGATACTCGCTCACCCCACTCCCAACACCGCCACTGTCCTCCTTCTTCTTCCTCGGCACAGGCTTCGTCTGCCTCAACTCCTCCTTACACCTCCCGCACCGATGCCTAGCCGGATCGATGCTGCGCGAGTGGCGCTTGAACTCGGCGCCGCACGCCATGCACTCCCACACGTACTTGAAGGCGATGTCGTACGAGTGCTTAGTGGTGACTTCGATGCCGCGGTCGCCGAACGCGCGCGTGCAGCGCGCCGCCCACGCCTTGAATTCCCGCCCGTGCGGGTTGGTGATGACGTTGCTGATCATGAAGTTGGCGAGGTGGCAGAACTCGTGGGCGAGGACGTTGAGGAGGCGGGGGGTGGAGTCGATTACTTTTTCGGCGAGCTCGATGGAGGCGTGGTGTTTGTGCTTTGTTGTTGTTGTTGTGGTGGTGGCGGTGGTGGATCCGGATGGGGCGGTGGTGCGGATGGTCTCGCGCTTCCAGTTGGCGCGGCCGGCTGTGGTGTTGAGCTTGTTTGTCCAGATCAGCTTGATGCCGCCTGTCGAGGCCGAGAGCTCGGCGAGTTTGCCGTCAGTGATGGTGGTGTCGAGCTCGTGGAGGAATTTCTCGGCGATTTCGTGCTTGGCTTTTTCGAAGGCCTTCTTTGCCTCGCGCTCTGACGTCTGCTGTCCTGCTGCTGCGGTCTTTTGTGGTTTCTTTTCCGGGCTGGTGGTCTTGCTCGGGCTCCTTTGTTTCGCTGCGGCGGCATCTGGGAACAGCTGCTTTCGAGGGGAATGCTCGTCGTTCCAGTCGTCGACAAACTCCTGGCTCCAGAACAGGTCGGAAGTCGAACGGTGGGGTGTGTTGGGAATACGAGCCAGTTTCTTCGGCGAGACAAGGCCAGGGCGAGATTTTGGTGGTGTTGAAGGAGGCGTCACTTTTCGGTTACTTGGTCTCGAAGTTTTCTTCGTTCGTGGTTGTTCCTCGCCATCATCACTAGCAAAGGTTAGAGGTCAAACAACATTCCAGAGAGTCCCCAAAAAGCCTGAACTTACAGACAGAGCCCGGAAAGGGTATTTGTAAGCTCCTCGGCCGCCTGCTTGGGGTTTTGTGTTTCCTTCCCTCGAGCGGGGGGTTTTGAAGCAGGGGTTTGAGATACAGAACGCCCGGGGTTTGTTGCCCGCTGAGATTTATCCTCTTTGTCTTCGTTCACCTGGACATCGTCTTTACGTTCCGCATCACCACCACGGGCCCGCCCCGACCGCTTGGTATCCTTCGCCCGGAGACTTGGTTTTGTTGTCAGCCTCCTCGGCAGGAATTCCGCCAAAAAGTCATCGTCCTCCTTATCCTCGTATTCACTGGACTCTGAGCCATCCGAGTCGCACGAGTGGAATGTGTCGTCAATAATGGACACCTCCTCGATAAGCGTGATCTCCTCTTTGGCTGAAACGTATTCCTCATCCTGGCCGGCTGGCGACGAGGCAATGGCAGCCACGGGTTTGGTGTTTCTCGTCCTAAGCTCGACCCTCGCCCGCCGTGGTTTTGTTGCTTCTCTTTCCTCGAGCGAGTGTCTCTCTTCCGTACTTTTCCTTGAAGGGCCCGGTGTCCACGCCTTCAGCAGTAAGTTGTCTGTCAAAGGTCCCAGCTTCCGCCTCCTAATGGCGGTCTTGGTTGGTGCATCCTCGCGATCCTGCAATTTTTTGCTGCTCACAAGTGCATCGAGATCCGGGAACTCGTCGTCGTCGCTGTGGTCGCTCCGGACTGTTGAGGACTTTGCCAGCCTCGCCATGGTTGTGAAGTGGGTGGTCGGCCCTCTCGCTTAATAAGAATGACGAAAACCAGTGTCGGGTAACCTAGTCATTCTTTCTCGGAATTGGCATCAAGAATGTTTCAGGTTGCCAGAAGTTGAGTTTGTTGGAGCTTGAGCGATGAGAGGTGCGTGCGGATGAGATGTGTGGGTTGCCAGGGGCAACTGTTGAAATGGGCCGAGCTGTTGCTCGCTGCGGGGCTCTGTACAAAATCCGATTTTCAATTTCCACCACACCCCGCCTCAGCACCGCTGGCTTGCTTTGGTTTCAGTTGTCGCTTCGAAACAATGTTTGCATTCTATACTGTGTGCGTTTCGCAGCATGTCGGTGGTACCGGTCTCTCTAGCCCCCTCTCGGAGCCCGGGGCCGACTCGGTGCTTTTGGCCGGTCCACATACCAGACCACTACCAGAAATGCTTCTAACCATCACGAGGCATGCTGTTGACAAACGCATGCCTAGGCAGGAGCCGGTCGATTTAGGGTTTGCCTGGGTGGAAACGGTGCGGGAAACCGCGCGATTTGGCATGCCATCCATTGCCGGCGCGTCACGAAAGTCAAGAGAGCTGCGCGTAGATGGTGGCTCGATCCTCTCTTGGTTTACAAAGACCGTCGAGATTGTGGAATCCCGGGCCTGGCCCCTCGGAATCCCCATGCGCACAGTGGTCCTGCAGGTTGCGTCCTTGCCGTTACGCAATGCCACAAGGATTTCTTCAAGATAGGGGACGCGCATCGTGCATTTTTCGGTATGAGACGACCACTGCATATTCTGTTTGCAGGTTTTGTCCCGCAGTATGATGGGACTACCTACGGTGTGTAGATTTAGCCATGCGGCGCGAGATGTCGTTCCGCATTTTGCCGAGGGCAGTCCCCGGATCTTGTCTATTGCATGACGGGATGGACGAAGGAACATCATCAGGCTCTGAACCGCTATTTCAGCGTCCGATCTCGTATGTACTGTCGAGTACCTGCATAGCAGCCGAGGCTCTTCCCTCTTCATTCGGGTGCTTTACGAGCTCGTCGCATGCGCGGTGAGTGGGATGAAGCCTCCACGGTCGACGTGATGCAGGGACCGTCGTCCCACGGCCCAAGGTTGGGAACGTCCACCACTCGTTCGTCCGAACATCCAGTCACACGGCATCCGGTTGACAACTTCACCCGCTGCAAGCACCTAGCACAAGCGGGCTCGATGCAGGCGGCAGAGCTATCCTTTCCCCCGTTGGCTGAGCTGTTGGGCACACTAGCATATTCAGTACACGCCAAAGAGCAACATCAACGAGGAATATCATGCACGGCCAGCACAACCCTGCCAAGATCACGATAGTAAATTCCGTCGATCAGAGCTTTCTTGGTCCAAACTTTCCAGAGCAAGGCACGAGTTATTGAGAGGATCATCGCGGAGCTTGGACGGACTCGGAGCTATGCCCGAATGGGCCCGTCCAACGGTCAGACCAGTTGGTGTCAGGCACTGGAAATAGATTGCTGGCCAATCTCTGGTGTTTCTCGAATTGAACCCAGGGGCACAACCGCGGACCGAAGCGGCGTGGTGTGGGAGCGCAGGGTCTGCGCACTGTGTTCGGATCGACCGGGTTTTGGAAACGGAGCAGCCTCTGACATGAAGATGAAGCACTCCACCAAAGGCCGAGTTGCAATTATCGCAGTGGGCACCGTGGGCAGCCTCGAGACAGCATCGCTCCGAGGCGAATCAGCCGCAGCACGAGTTGATGTGGATGGCTGCAGTAGGGCGTGACACAGCTTGCCCGAACGAGCCAAGCAGCTCGTGTTATCGAGAAAAAACGCATTTCTTGTGTGTCTCGTGGCGGTGTTGCCAGCTCGTGTCCGCATCTTTGCATGCGGGCAGATCGTGGCCCGTGTGGGCTGTGGAGACGACCCAGCGTTCCATGCTGTCGACACAAGAGTTCGGTGGTGCACAGTCTGTCCGTACTGTTCGGGTTCAATTCTCTGGAACAGGGAATGATGCTTCGGTACCGCTTTGCGGCTGCCGAAAAAACAAGAGCCTCTCCCAATCTCGCTGCCGCTGGTGGGTGCTATCTCGATGCTTTCGCTTTTCCTTGTTTTCGACTCTTCACCACTGTCGTCATCGCCTGTCGACCAAGACTTGAAGAGCGCGGCCGCCCGCAAGCCGCGATGCATGAACAAGGGGGGACCTGGTCAAAACGTTGGCTGCATTGGATTCAGGGGGACAGGGAGTTGGGGAGTGGCGGAGCAGTCTGGAACTGACGCACCACAATCTCGGCTTGACAGTCTCGACAGTCTGCCGCAGGCCGTCGCGGACCGCCAACGATTCTGGGCCCATTCCTGCTTGGATGCCATTGAAGCCACCTTATTGGCCGACCATCGTCTTGTCTTGACAGGCCAGCTCGATCGTGGCGGGAGTCCCGAGAGCCGTGCTGCGCTAACTTGACCACCGTTACAAATAGTTAACGGACCGGCTGGCCCGGTCTTCAAGAGAGCTGCCCAGGCCCAAAGAAATCGGGAGAATCGGGCTTCTCAGCAGAAACGGGTGCAAGTGGCAAGGCTGGGTCGCAGCACTGGGCCGTGGGCGGAGCTGTCTGTGGGTTTCGTGAGGCTGCCGGTATTTCGTCGCCGGCACAGATGAGCCTTGGGGAAATATGAAGGCGAGATTGGAACGGGAATGATAAAGTTGACACTGACTGGCCTGACACAACACGATGATTATCTGCTGTTGCTGCGGTGGAACAAATTTGTGCTGCCTGCCAGTCGCCGACGACGATGGAACGCTGGGAAACGGAGACCTCTCCAACGTGACATTCACATCCAATTCCTCCACGCACAGTGCCGCTGTCTGGCCACCCAACTCATGCAACTGGCCGCCCTCCCCTTTTCCAGAACCCCTGGCGAGCGGCCACACCCTGGTCGTGGCCCGCCAGCAAACCTCCTCCCCCCCACTGGCCCAGTCCTGGCGGACCCTGTCGCCTTCCGTAACCTCGAAACGCACGCAATCCTTGAATGCCTCCTTTTCCCGCCCATTTCCCTGTTCTTCGCTCTCCTCAAGCTCGCCTGGGCCTCAGCCTTTTCTTTCCCTCAAACTCCCCCGACACTCGCTCGCGCCTCCTCTCCCCCAACTCTCGTTTTGGGTCCATCCGCGAAGGAATTCTGTGGGTGTGCAACGGCGCCAGTCCCAGCCCAGCGGCAAAACCGATCACCTGCGCCGCCAACCGCCAGCCAGTCGTTGGCTTCTGCAGCTCCCTGCGTGCCGACACTCGAGACACGAAGGTCGCCGCCAGCCCCGAGAAACAGAACCGACCCCGTCAATCGTTTATTCGAAGGAGGGCCATTTTGGAACAAACAACCTCTGAGTTGGAAAGAGTTGGGAAAAATCCCGTCTTTTTTCCAATCCAGGGTCGCCGTGCACGGAGTTGTCTCTCAGTCTATCCAGCTCAGCACCCGCCGCTGCTGCAGGGCGCTTCGACCTGTCATCCCCAAGCCAACACCTGCATCTGCGCCCCACCGCGCCGCCAATCGCCTGGTCCGCTTCTGTTGTCCTGCATCAACAACTGCGGCCTCCAGAATCGACACTGCTCTTCAGCATCAACCGCACTGGCCGCTGATTCCTCCTCGTATTTCGCGTTGTGGCCGGCCACTTAGTTATTTTAATTTCTTGTTTTTGCACGGACAACAAGAACACCTCACGCGACTTGTTTCCGCCAGCGCTCCTCCCTCGCTGTCCAGGTTCCGCCGCAAAACTCTGCACAGAAGGTTGCTCCATGAGTTGTTGATCCGGTAAGCTACCGCCATGACCGCATCGCCGGCCCGATCACTCAATCTCTTCTGCTCTCGATCCCTCTCTGCATCGTATCTAACCCTTGCCTCGTGCCGCAGACACCGCACCCAGCATGTCGGGATACCCACAGGGCCAGGGCCAGGGCCATGGCCAAGGTCACGGCCAGGGCCAAGGCCATCAGGACTACGATGACGGCTACGACCAGCATGGCAACACCGACTCGTATTACCAGGACGACCAGCACTACTACGACAACGGCCACAACGGCAACAACGGCCACAATGGCCACCACGACAACCGTGGTGGGCAACAAGGCGATGGATATTATGACGAGTCGTACGTCCCGGTCCCCTCACCCCTTCCTGTTTCTGCTCTCCATTGACACGTTTTTAGCGGTTATTACAATGCGGATTCCAACAACCCGTACCAGCAGGACGGCGGGTACTATGACAATCACGACCAGTACCACGACGACTACTACAACAACAACGACGGTTACTATGACCAGGGGTACGATCGCGGCCACGGGAACGGCCACGGGAACGGCCACCGGAATGGGTCGGAAGAGGATTCGGAGACTTTCAGCGACTTCACCATGCGCTCCGACATGGCCCGAGCTACCGACATGGACTACTACGGCCGCGGCGACGAGCGCTACAACAGCTACAACGAGGGTCAAGGGGGTGGCCGGGAATATCGCCCGCCTTCCTCGCAGATCTCGTACGGCGGCAACCGGTCGTCTGGCGCGTCGACGCCGAACTATGGCATGGACTACGGCAATGTCCTCCCGGCCGGCCAGCGGTCGCGCGAACCCTACCCCGCCTGGACGTCTGATGCCCAAATCCCTCTCTCGAAAGAGGAGGTTGAGGACATCTTCCTGGATTTGACGGCAAAGTTCGGTTTCCAGCGCGACAGCATGCGCAACATGTACGACCACTTCATGACTCTGCTCGACTCTCGCGCCTCGCGCATGACGCCGAACCAGGCCCTGCTGTCGCTCCACGCCGATTACATTGGTGGCGACAATGCCAACTACCGCAAATGGTACTTTGCTGCCCACCTAGATCTCGACGATGCCGTTGGCTTTGCCAACATCAAGGGCAGGGGTCTGAAGCGAAATCGCAAGAACAAGAAGAAGAAGGCCGATGCTGAGAACGAGGCCGCGGCTCTTGAGGATTTGGAAGGCGACGACTCGCTCGAGGCGGCCGAGTTCCGCTGGAAGACGAGGATGAACCGCATGTCCCAGCACGATCGCGTGCGCCAGCTCGCGCTCTACCTGCTGTGCTGGGGTGAGGCCAACCAGGTCCGCTTCATGCCCGAGTGTCTCTGTTTCATTTTCAAGTGCGCGGATGACTACCTAAACTCCCCGGCGTGCCAGAACATGGTGGAGCCAGTCGAGGAGTTTACGTTTCTCAACAACGTCATCACGCCGCTGTACCAGTACTGCAGAGACCAGGGGTACGAGATCTCGGACGGCGTCTACGTCCGGCGGGAGAGGGACCACAACCAGATCATTGGCTACGACGATTGCAACCAGCTCTTCTGGTATCCCGAGGGCATCGAGCGCATCATTTTCGAGGACAAGAGCAGGCTGGTCGACATCCCGCCGGCTGAGCGCTACCTCAGGCTCAAGGATGTGATCTGGAAGAAGGTCTTCTTCAAGACGTACAAGGAGACGCGCTCCTGGTTCCACGTGCTTGTCAACTTCAACCGCATTTGGATCATCCACTTGACCATGTTTTGGTTCTACACGGCTTTCAACATGCCTACGCTCATCACGCCGAATTATGAGCAGGAGGCTAATAACCAACCTCCCGACGCGGCACTATATTCCCTTGCTGCCTTCGGTGGTTCCATCGCCGCTCTGATTCAGGTTTTGGCGACGATCGCCGAGTGGGCCTATGTCCCTCGCAAGTGGGCTGGTGCACAGCACTTGACAAAACGCCTCCTCTTCCTGATCGCCATCCTTGTCATCAACGTCGGCCCTGGCGTCTACGTCTACATGCCCGCAGCCAACCAAGCCAAATTCCTCGAAAAGCAAAACGGCAAGATTGCGTTCATTCTCAGCATCGTGCAATTGGTCATCGCCATCCTTACCTTCCTCTTCTTCTCCATCATGCCGCTTGGCGGTCTCTTTGGCAGCTACTTGACCAAGAACTCGAGAAGATATGTGGCCAGCCAGACCTTCACCGCCAGCTACCCCCGTCTCCGCGGGAACGACATGGCTCTGTCCTATGGCATGTGGGCTGCCATCTTCGGCGCCAAGTTTGGCGCTTCATATGGCTATCTTACTTTGTCCATCCGCGATCCCATCCGCTACCTCGCGCTCATGAAGACTGACAGCTGTCTCGGCGACACCATTTTGAAGACCTATCTCTGCAAGTACCAGCCTCTGATCACTCTGGGGCTCATGCTCTTCACCGATCTGATCTTCTTCTTCCTGGACACGTATCTGTGGTACGTCCTTCTCAACGCGGGTATCTCCGTCGCTCGGTCCTTCTATCTGGGCTCGTCAATTATGACCCCCTGGAGAAACATCTTCTCGCGGTTGCCGAAGCGCATGTACTCGAAGATTCTCGCCACTACCGACATGGAGATCAAGTACAAGCCCAAGGTGCTTATCTCGCAGCTCTGGAATGCCGTTGTTATCTCCATGTACCGCGAGCACCTGCTGGCCATTGAACATGTTCAGAAACTCCTCTACCACCAGGTTCCGTCTGAGCAGGAGGGCAAGCGCACCCTTCGCGCGCCGACTTTCTTCGTCGCTCAGGAAGACCACTCATTCAAGACCGAGTTCTTTCCCTCTCACAGCGAGGCCGAGCGCAGAATTTCATTCTTTGCGCAGTCCCTCTCGACTCCCATCCCGGAGCCGCTTCCGGTTGACAACATGCCCACCTTCACCGTCATGATCCCGCACTACAGCGAGAAAATCCTTCTCTCCCTCAGGGAGATCATCCGCGAAGACGAGCCGTACTCTCGCGTCACGCTTCTTGAGTACCTCAAGCAGCTCCACCCTCACGAGTGGGATTGCTTTGTTAAGGACACCAAGATTCTGGCCGATGAGACCTCGCAGTTCAACGGCGAAGACGATAAAAACGAGAAGGATACCGCCAAGAGCAAGATCGACGACCTCCCCTTCTACTGCATCGGTTTCAAGTCTTCGGCTCCCGAGTACACCCTCAGGACCCGCATTTGGGCCTCGCTCCGCTTCCAAACCCTGTACCGCACCATCTCGGGCTTCATGAACTACAGCCGCGCCATCAAGCTTCTTTACCGCGTGGAGAACCCCGAGGTCGTCCAGATGTTCGGTGGAAATTCTGACAAGCTTGAGCGTGAGCTGGAGCGCATGGCTCGCCGCAAGTTCAAGCTGGTCGTCTCGATGCAGCGCTTCTCCAAGTTCAAGAAGGAGGAGATGGAGAATGCTGAGTTCCTGCTCCGCGCGTATCCGGATCTTCAGATTGCTTACCTGGATGAGGAGCCGCCGCTGAACGAAGGCGAGGAGCCCCGTCTCTACTCCGCTCTTATCGACGGCCACTCTGAGATCATGGAGAACGGCATGCGCCGGCCCAAGTTCCGCGTCCAGCTCTCTGGCAACCCGATTCTCGGCGACGGCAAATCCGACAACCAGAACCACGCGCTCATCTTCTACCGCGGCGAATACATTCAGCTCATCGATGCCAACCAGGACAACTACCTCGAGGAATGCCTCAAGATCCGCAGCGTTCTTGCCGAATTCGAGGAGATGAAAACGGACAACGTGTCCCCCTACACTCCTGGAGTCAAGAGCGCTAGTCCTGCTCCCGTCGCCATCTTGGGTGCTCGCGAATACATCTTCTCGGAGAATATTGGTATCCTCGGTGACATCGCCGCCGGCAAGGAACAGACGTTCGGCACGCTTTTCGCGAGAACGCTGGCCCAGATTGGCGGCAAGCTTCATTACGGTCATCCGGATTTCCTCAACGGCATTTTCATGACGACGCGTGGTGGTGTGTCCAAGGCCCAAAAAGGTCTCCATCTCAACGAGGATATCTACGCTGGTATGAATGCGCTCCTGCGTGGTGGTCGCATCAAGCACTGCGAGTATTACCAGTGCGGCAAGGGTCGTGACTTGGGTTTCGGCTCCATTCTCAACTTCACGACCAAGATCGGAACTGGCATGGGTGAGCAGATGCTCTCAAGAGAGTATTATTACCTGGGAACCCAGCTGCCGCTCGATCGGTTCCTTTCGTTCTACTACGCCCATCCCGGTTTCCACATCAACAACATGTTCATCATGCTTTCGGTGCAGTTGTTCATGATTTGCCTTCTCCAGATCGGCTCTCTCCGGAAGGAGACCATCCCTTGCGAATACAACCGAGACGTGCCCATCCGGGATCCTCTCTATCCCACGGGCTGCGCCAACACGGATGCTCTTATGGACTGGGTCTACCGCAGTATCCTGTCGATTTTCTTCGTCTTCTTCCTCTCGTTCGTCCCCCTGGTCGTCCAGGAACTGACGGAACGTGGTCTTCTTCGCGCCGCAACCCGCTTTGCCAAGCAAATCGGCTCCTTGTCGCCCTTCTTCGAGGTCTTCGTCTGCCAGATCTACGCCAACTCGGTGCAGCAGGACATCACTTTTGGTGGCGCCAGGTACATCGGTACCGGCCGTGGCTTCGCCACCGCTCGTATTCCGTTCGGCGTTCTCTATTCCCGGTTCGCCGGCCCGTCCATCTACTTCGGCGCTCGCATGTTGATGATGCTGTTGTTTGCCACCCTCACCATTTGGCAGGCGGCTCTGATCTACTTCTGGATTTCGTTACTGGCGCTGGTGGTTTCACCGTTCCTCTACAACCCCCACCAGTTTGCCTGGACCGATTTCTTCATCGACTACCGCGA
>FTIZ01013252.1_pt1 | contig 10968 bp, 8 predicted proteins | sample 1658381 | NCBI WGS metagenome assembly FTIZ01 (sample SAMEA3914822, study PRJEB12502) | metagenome | biome: forest; material: soil | place: USA | collected 2012-03-12 | depth 0.1 m
GAGCACACCTTCGCTGTCCCCGTCTCGTGTGCAAGGGTCACTAACCAGACCCAACGGATACCCCGGATGACAACTTCGTACTCACTAACCGCGATGAACTGCCGTCACGACAATCACGTGGACTTCTTGACAGTTTTCTCCGCTGGGGAGACTTTCCCTAAGCAGTACCTTGACGAAGTACCCAAAAATGGCATTCCTTGCGCCTAGGTTGCGTCGAAGGCAGGGGGGCGACGCCACGGTAAACCACGTCCTGCCCTACCCTGATGAGCAAGCCAACAGTACCAGGAAGCCAACATCGAGATCGAACTAAGCGGCATGCCGACGATCAGTCCGTTGCGAGCCGCAACGCCTTTGGGTAGTATTTGGAGTCAGCCCAACGCCAAGAACAAAGACTTTAGCCGACAACTGCAATGCGAGCCTGGGGTCCCCATCACGAGCTCTGCCTAAATGTCTACCGTGTCCCGAGATCCGAGACCCGGCGAGGCGGTTATGCGGGGAATCCGGGGACTGAACCTCCACGCATGCTCTCCAATCCGGGGAAGAGACACGGGGTGCAGGCGGCCAGGGCATTTAACCTCGAAGGCACATGCGGGTCCTGTGGGAACCCAAGAACCCGGGTTTTGTTTCAGACAACTCGGTAGGTGGGCAAAGAAGTGCGGCTCTTAATTACGGACCACAATCAGACGGGAAACGCGGAATCCGGGTTGATGGGATTCTGGACAAGTGCGGGTTCGGGGATCGACAGAGGTCGTCGCCAGGGGACTGTTGCTAGCCTCTGGCCTATTCATAGAATGTTCAACGGTTCTGATGCTGAATCCGATCCCTGCGTGGATGTCCAGAGAACTCTTCACATCGATGATGTGCGAAGGGACCGTCATCCTGCCACCACGAGAACCCTGGCCTTGGTCTCCCTCGCGCTGACCGGCCCAGGCCCTTCTACGCCCCCTCGGATGAGGGCTCCTGTGCCACCAAGCTTCTCGGTTGTTCTCTGTCCCCGCGAAGAAGCCGCCCGTCCACCAATTATCCGCCTCCCTTGCTCATTTCGCGGCGTTTGGGTTGCCTGCCAAGCGCTCTGGCGGTTGGCAATACCACACAGCACGGAGGAGAGGTCGCGCCGGCTAGCCAGATTCGGGCAACAAGACGGAGAGGCTCACCACCAGAGCCACTACAGACGCGTCAGGTCATGCTTGGAGTCCTCGGGGTGGCTACACTTGAAGACATCCCCAGTTTTTGTGTTTAGCCAGAAGTCATGCTCGACGCTGAGAGGCGCGCATCTGGCGCAGGCGCCATCGGCCTGTGAAGAGCATCATGACTTTGTCCGAGTTGGAGTTTGGAAAAGGTATATAAGGATGAGTGAAGATTCACCAACAGCCACTCTATCCCCATCCACCACCCCTCACCACATCACCAGGCACTGCCATCTCAAACCCATTCTCGCCATCATGGTCTCTTTCAAGTCTCTCCTCCTCACCGCCACGGCGGCCGTTTCGGCCCTCGCCCGTCCCTTCGACTTCCTCGACGATGCCAACTCCACCTCGGTCCTCGAGGGCCGTGGCGTGACGGCCAACTCGGTCGGCACCCACAACGGCTACTTCTACTCGTGGTGGTCTGACGGCGGCGGCGACGCCACCTACACCATGGGCGCCGGCAGCCGCTACAGCGTCACCTGGAAGAACACGGGCAACTTTGTCGGTGGCAAGGGCTGGAACCCCGGCAACGGCCGGTAAGCACCACCCCCTCATCCCCTCCTCATCCCCTCAACACCCAACTAACCCCCCACTCCAGCACCATCAACTACGGCGGCGCCTTCAACCCCAGCGGCAACGGCTACCTCGCCATCTACGGCTGGACGCGCAACCCGCTGGTCGAGTACTACGTGGTCGAGTCGTACGGCACGTACAACCCGGGCAGCGGCGGCACGTACAAGGGCACCGTCAACACCGACGGCGGCACGTACAACATCTACCAGTCGACGCGGTACAACCAGCCGTCGATCGACGGCACCCAGACGTTCCAGCAGTACTGGTCGGTCCGCACGTCCAAGCGCGTTGGCGGTGCCGTGACGATGCAGAACCACTTCAATGCCTGGGCGTCCAAGGGCATGAACTTGGGAAGCCATTATTATCAGATTGTGGCGACTGAGGGGTACCAGAGCAGCGGCTCGTCGGACATTTATGCCCAAACTAAGTAGTGAGTGCATGTGGCTGGATGACAATATGGAGACGCCGTGGCTGACACACTGTTACAGAATTCCGCGATGATGATGGTGGAGGCCGGTGCGAAAAGGGGGTGAGCGAGCAGGTGACCGCTGCTATGAGGTGGTTGGGGCCGTGTCCGTATGGGCCAGGATGTTTTGGAGCTGTTCGATGTAAATATGTTTACGAGTCCTTGATGATTATTACGATGTCTCGTTTTACCATTGCGCTCCTTGTAGAAGCTGGCGCTTGTGTCGTCTGCGGGGTGACCCCTGAATTGTCCGGTTTGCGGTTGATCATCTCGTGGCATATGCTAGGTTTCAGCATATAAGCACGTAGATAGGCTCGACACCAGCTGTCAACCTGGGACCCGGCCTACGCCCGCCCAATTACTGGTAACTTTGAAAGCTGGGTTGACCAGTTCTCGTGTGGAGTCTGGTGGAACCCTCCTCGCACATTTCGAACTGCCCACGATCTCGTCACAAGCCCGGTGTGGCTCTGAACCGCAGTAGCCGTTGAGGACAGTCCAGCGTAGAGTAAGGATCTCTTCGGCGCCGACAATGATGTCCTGCAGTCCTGTTGTAGAGGCTTAGTCGCCTTGGTCGTATGGAGGGCATTTGACGTTTAGAATCCCAATCAGTCGGTAGGTCATGGCTTGTCTCTTGGTTTTCTGACGCCGTGCAGCCCGGCTCATCTGAAGCTGTCATCTGCATGTGAATTTGTCGAAGTCCCGTGTGCTGGATGATGATGGGCTGGCTCATGACGGAGTTAGTTGGTGCCCGGTAATTAAATACAGGAACACTTGTCAATGCAGCTCGTTCCGGAGAAGTCTGAGAGTAAGATCCCTGCTCAATAACACCTCCTGCCCTTCACGGCCATCATGGGTTGGGCTGCGCCCCCACATGGAGCGGGGAAATGGCTAGGTAACTTCCAGGAACGGAAGGGCGGGGATCAAAGCGTCAACCGAGGTACTTGGGCTTATGTGGGAGGTTGAACGTGGCCCAGGAAACGTCGGCCTTCTTTATTGCGCTTAGACCCAGGCAAGCCCATGCAGAGTTCATCGTCTTCAAGCGGGTCCCAGTAAGGTGAGTGACGCAATGTAGAAGGTTGGGATTTTGGAGAACTGCAACGATCTTCGGGCGTGATGTCTAGATCGGCTGACCGAAACCGTGCCATGTGCTCGATCGGGCCGCATACATTGGCGAAGTGCGGAGCGTCGGCAAAGCCCTGGCCATTAAAGGCTGCGACCCTCCTGGTACCTGACTTTGCCGCCGCCCAGTCGTCAAGCCACGAGGCCATGCTCAGCAGCGGCACGGGAGGGGGCAACCCCCTGGTCAGCCCCCCACCAATGCCGTCCGTAGCATCGCCCTCTGGACCCTGATTCGGTTGCTGTGGCCGGCGAACGGCGAATCACGAGGCGGACTGAGCGTTCGAGGCCGCCAAGACATGTGATAAATACAAGTGGTGTTTCCTCCTAAATAGGGGTAAATGCCAAGTCCGTTCTCCTTGACAACTTCAACTGATATCATTATGGATACTCTTCTAACTGTCGTCAAGGGGCTTCCCGTTTTGGCCGTGGCCGTCGCGGCCTCGGCAAGTTATCCCGCCATTCCCTCTGACCTGACCACTCCGGTGCAGCAGCGGCTCGCCATCAACGGCCCGACTTGTATGCCAGCGCTCTGACAGAAAGTCCACCACTGTACTTCTCCCCTTGCTGACATCGCCGCAGCCGTCACTGTCGGCTGGAACACGTTCAAGCAGTTGAGCAACCCGTGCGTCCAGTATGGAACGTCCCCGGGCGCCCTCAGCTCCCAGGCGTGCTCGACGTCGTCCATCACCTACGCCACCTCCCGCACCTGGGCCAACGCGGTGACCATCTCGGGCCTCACCCCCGCCACTACCTACTACTACAAGATCGTCTCCACCAACTCGACGACGGACCACTTCCTCAGCCCCCGTGTCGCCGGCGACAAGACCCCCTTCACCATGAACGCGGTCATCGACATGGGCGTCTACGGCGTCGACGGCTTCACCATCAAAGGCGACGCCTCCAAGCGCGACACCATCCCCACCATCGACCCGTCCCTCAACCACACCACCATCGGCCGCCTCGCGCAAACCGTGAACGACTACGAGTTCATCATCCACCCGGGCGACCTCGCCTACGCCGACGACTGGGCGCTCAAGGCCAAGAACTGGCTCGCGGGTAAAGACGCCTACCAAGCCATCCTCGAAAACTTCTACAACCAGCTCGCCCCCATCGCAGGCCGGAAGCCCTACATGGCCAGCCCCGGCAACCACGAGGCCGTCTGCGAAGAAGTCGCCCTCGCCCAGCTGATCTGCCCCGCCGGCCAGAAAAACTTTACCGACTTCATCAACCGCTTCGGCCGCACCATGCCCACGGCCTTCTCCTCCACCTCCTCCAACACCGCCGCCATGGTCGCCGCCAACAAGGCGAAAGCCCTCGCCAACCCCCCCTTCTGGTACTCCTTCGAGTACGGCATGGCGCACATCACCATGATCGACACCGAGACCGACTTTGCCGACGCGCCCGACCAGCCCGGTGGCTCGGCCGGGCTCGGCGCGGGACCGTTCGGGGGGTACGCGAGCCAGCAGCTGGATTTTCTCGCGGCCGACCTCGCATCTGTCGATCGGACTGTTACCCCGTGGGTGGTGGTTGCCGGCCACAGGCCGTGGTACTCGACGGGCGGCAGCGGGTGTGGGCCGTGCCAGGCGGCGTTTGAGCCGCTGCTGTACAAGTACGGGGTGGACTTGGGGGTGTTTGGGCATGTGCACAACAGCCAGCGGTTTGCGCCCGTGGTGAACGGGACGGCGGACCCGGCGGGGTTGAATAACCCGAAGGCGCCGATGTATATTGTTGCAGGGGGCGCGGGGAATATCGAGGGGCTGAGTGCGGTGGGCGCCAACGTGTCGTCTAACAGGTTTGCGTATGCTGATGATTTCAGCTATGCTACTGTTAGCTTTGTTGATGCGCAGCACTTACGTGTGGACTTTATTCGCAGCGAGACGGGTGCGGTGCTGGACAGCTCGACGCTGTACAAGGCGCATGACCAGCGGTTTGTGGTTCAGTGAGGTGTGGTTCAGGGGTCGAGTTGGTTGGGGGTGGTTCCATGTTTTGTTAGTTGCCATCGAGATCAGTGTCAAGTTCCAGGCCCTGCTGGAGATGGATGTTTGCAGACGCTCATTGCATTATGGATACAGTCAGATTCGGGCAGTGTTGAATTCGGCTTGATTGGGGCTTATCTCCCTATTCCCGAAAGCCACTCTTGCGGGATTGGCTCCGGGCGTGCTCCGGCCGCTTCAAGCGGCCAGGGTGAGCCAAGGTGGCTCTGCTCCTCCGTTGGTCGCGCGAGCAGGGCGAGCAGGGTGAGCCAGGCACTCTCCCCGCCCAACCAACCGCTCCCGGCGCGCCGCTGCATCGCCACTGTCGACCACTCCTGGCCGGTCAGATGCAACCGCCAGCTGGGGGGCCTAACCACACTTTCCGTGCCAGGGTGCCCACCAAAAGGATTCTATGTAGAGTGCAAGGCGTCTGCAGCAACGGATAATTGGATGATGATGGTGGGAGATATTGCACCTGCGCGCACATGGCTTGCGCTCACCTAGAATTGGGGGTGCGCGTGGGGTTCTGTCCTGTCTTCAATAATGTTGGGACCCAGGAGATTAATGCTGGCACGCATGAGGTATCTGGCAGTGTGGCAGGGCGGGTTTCAGCTGCCGCCGAGGCCTTCCTGATTGTGGCGCTGCCGAGAAGGTCGGCGGGGCGACAGCAGCTCCCTGCGAGGGAGCCAAAAGGGATGGATGGCCCTTGCCCTCTTTTGACTTAACTAAACATCATTTGAGTTGTTTGATCTGAACATCGACATCGGCGTTACAACGACATATTCAAGATGGGGAAATAACGGCCCACCCCCAACGATGCGATCTTGCCGGTGAAGAGACCGAGACGGGCTGAGCGAACGACGAGGCTGCAGGATCAGGACGCTAATGGGGCGATTGACATTCCGTCATCGACGGCGTCCCCAACTTTGACAGTGTCCTGCCATGCGGAGACCTCGCAGACTCACGGTTCGAGCCGCGCTGGGGGAGGGGGACAGAATCTCAATGCTACAGGTACGATCATATATCACAACTGTTGTTGTCAAAGGTTGCACTCAAGGCCCGGAGACTGACGTGCACAGCTATCTCTACTGAGAATTCTGCGGGCCTGCCGTATGAAGTTTGCTTTGGATTGGTATGGATCATTTATGTACCATTCTCTCGGGGCTCCCGCTAATCTACATCCCTTAGCTCTTGATGGAGGCAACCTATACATCCACGCGATCGGAACCGGCCCCAGAATCTCTCCCGGTGCAGATCAGCTGTCTCAACAACGTGCTGAGCCTCTGGTACGAAGACACCAGGAAATCAGCGGGAATGTTGGTCTCTGAACCCCTGGCACGGCTTATGAAAGAGTGCTCGGTAACTCTAGCTGCGTCCGTCGGTACGTACAACGCGCGAGGTTCCAACCCGCTCAGGATACCACAATCTGCGCATGGATCGATGCGGGCGCGTCCACTCAGAATCATCATCTACGGGCTCCTATCGGAAAAGAACGACGTTGCAGACCTGCCTGATGAGGGTGGTTTGTTTCTTCAATACCCAGAGGAATCTGAGTACGACAGAAGGGTCAAGTATCTCAACCCCATGTATCTCCTTCCCCCGGGGAAAGACATGCCGAGGATCCTGAACCCTTCGACCGCCGGAGGCCCGAAAAACGGAGACGATTCTGTTGATCCAGAAGAGCTCGGGGAAGTGGAAAGAAGCCGGATGCTAAGGATATTCGATGAGCCATTCGGCCCAGCCAAGAGCTCGATGTTGTTCAAGCAGAGCACCAGGATCATTTCGACACTCAAAGAGTACGTGAGAATCACCTATTCACGGCGCATAGCGTTGAAGCGTAAATAACTCAACAGCATTCTAGTCACCAACTCGAGGCTGTCGCCATGATGATTGAAAGAGAGCACGGCACCCTCGACGGCAAAGCGCGATTCCCGTCGCTATGGGAGTCATCGATTGAGAACGGGGAAATTGCGTAAGCATGCATCTAACTATTACGTACACTCACATGCCTCTCTAAGCTCAGCCCCTCAACGACCGACTACCGCTTACTACAGATATCGACACATTGTTACCAGAGCGCTTCAAAGCACACCGCTGCCAAACCTACGAGGCGGCATCTTAGCCGATGTACGTCACAAATCTCGTCTGATACACCTAATCTATTTAACAATAACTAGGAAATGGGCTTGGGGAAACGCTATCTACCCTAGCGCTGGTCTGCTACCATCTCGACACCCTGGGCGAGCTCCTCTCACCTCAACCTGCCAACTTGTCCAAAGCAACACTGATAGTGACACCGCAGTCAAGTGTGTATCAGAGTCAATACAAGGCCCATGTTAATGTGGTATGTGTGCTGACTTGACTTGTGTGAAGCCATCTATGGATGGCAGCAACAGATTCACCGACACATCAGGCCCGAAGGACTTCGCTCAGCCGTATACCACGGCTCGAAGCGGAACGACATGGCCAACGAACTACACAACTTTGACGTCGTCCTCACAACATATGACACACTTCGTTCAGACTGGGCTGCGTCTGGCCCTCTATACAGCCGCACTTGGGCCCGGATTATACTCGATGAAGGCAAGTCAACCGCCCTTGCATGAACAGCCGCTCTATTCCCTATCACCATTCTCGCCTTGTTATCCCACTTGGACAACACTAACCCAGTCCCCCCAGCCCACAAAATCCGCAATCCGGCTTCCCAAATCTTCCGCGCCGCCTGCGAAGCCCCCGTGCGCAACCGGTGGTGCCTGACAGGCACACCAATCCAGAACCGTCTCAGCGACTATGGCTCCCTGCTTGCCTTCATTGGCATCCCGCCGTTCACGACGCAGACCCAGTTCCGGTTCTGGATTTCGGCGCCCGTCCTCGGCCACCGTGAGCACAGCCTGCTGATGCTGCGCCGGCTTGTGCGCGCGACGTGTCTGCGCCGGACGAAGGCGCACCCACGCCTGGCGTCGACGCTGAGGCTGCCTGCCAAAAACGAGAGGGTGGAGAGGGTTGAGTTGGGGGAGGCGGAGAGCGAGATGTATGAGTTTTTTAAGCGACAGTTTTATCTGCTTGCTGCTGCTACATATGATGCTCGTGGTGAGCAGCTCTCGGCGGCGGGCCCCAAAGGTGGTTCGAAAGAGGCGGTCCCAAAACGGCCGAGGAATAAGAAGCAGAACGTTCCCGGAAAACTGCGGCGCAAGAACGCGGGAAACATCGTCGTTCTGCTCTCGGTCCTGCGCCGGATCTGCGACCACGGCGAGGCGCTCCTCCCGCAAGCTGCCCTCGAGGTATGGCGGAACCGCGACGCGGGCGTTTTGAGCTGAGATATGCTCGAGAAAGCGGCCGAGGCGGGGCGGACCTGTTGCGTCTGTGGCAAAGGGGTTGAAAATGGCGAGGACGGGGAGGGGCGCGAGGTGGAGGTGACGGTCGAGTTTCCGTGCGGGAAACACGCCGTGTGCGAAACATGCGCAACACCGGCTACAGATGATGCGGTACTGGCATGCCCGAAGTGTCCGGCTGCAGGAGAGGTTTCGACTGTATCGATGATGCCGTGTGGCGTTAGCTCGGCTTATCGTCCATCGTCCAAGGTTTCGGCCCTGCTGCGCAACATCCTTGCCACGCTCAGGGGCACAGACGCGGTCGGCGGTGATGCGGCCCGTGTCAAGAGGTTTGTCTCCTTTTCCCGTTGATCTCATGTAATTGTCGATCACTAACAATGTGTAGCGTCATCTTCTCCCAATGGACTACCATGCTCAACTTGATATCTCAAGCCTTGGATCCGCACCTCGTGTCGCTTGGCCTCTCCTCGGCGCGCATCGATGGTCAGTCCTCGCTCCAGAATCGTCGAAACACTCTAGAGCGGTTCAATTCCGACAAGGACTGCGTGGTGATTCTAGCTACTATCGGAGCAGTGGGTGAGGGGTATGTCTTTTTATCTTCATCCATTATCCCCTGTTTTCACATTCAACTGCTGGCATCTTTGAAAACTAACCTCTCCTCTCGAACACGTCAGAATCGATCTTAGCGTCGCATCCGAGGTGCACATCGTCGAACCCCACTGGAATCCCATGGCTGAGGCACAGGCAGTGGACCGTGTGCATCGAATTGGTCAGGCTAGAGGCGTGAACATTACAAGATATTGTGTGAATGGGAGTATCGAGGAGGCAAGTTAATTTCCAATGTTTTTCCACGAGTGCGTGCACTAACCCGCATTTCAGTATATCCAATGGACCCAGGCTAGAAAAGTGAGGATGATTAGCGAATCCCTCTCATCGGCTGAGAGACAGAGCCACAGGAAGGAGGCGGAAGAAAGTCTTGTTGAGGAGCGCTGGAAGGTGAGTTTATGGAGGCCGAGGCATTGATGAGTTCACACTAACTAACCGTTTATCTTACAGAAACTCTTTGAATTTCTCAAACACTAGTGGACTTCCCTTGTTGCATTTGGCCCTGTAATAATGTAATAATAGTCAGTGTCACAACGAGCACTTGCGGAGGGGGATTTGAAGCGAATGAGGCTTGTTGGAAAGGCGCTTCTATGTGCAAGCTTGAAGAGAAGTCTGAAGTCTGAACAAAGGAAAAATGGTCCCTCAAGTGCGGGCTAAATACATGCTGGTGTCCCCACATCTCTGACACCCGGGGAAGCCGTCCACAGGCGCTGTGCACCTCTCACTGACCCTGACAGGCGCCACGCGCATGTACGTGCCTCCCAGGCTTTGTGACAGTTAGTTAACCTGCCTGCTCTACTGGAAATATCTCGTCATCCTCGCCTTCTTCTTCTCCGTCACTGTTATACTCACCGCTTTCTCGCTTTCCGACGCCGCTTTGGCTTGGGCAGTTCCTCGTCTTCATCCTCACTCAGGCTGTCCCCCAATTCTCCACTCTCCCTCTTCCTCGCTTGCCTCGCCTCCTTAGTCCTCGCTACCACCTCCTCCCACGACTCGCCCAGCCACTTCTGCATCAACTCTGCCCCCTTCTCTTCCGCAGGCTTCACGCCACTCCACCCATACTTAGGATCGGCGCCCTCCTCGAGCAGGAAGCGCGAGAACCGCGCCGCCTGCTCCGACGTCGCCCGCGAGGAGTGATGCAGCGCCGTCCTACCCCGGAACCGCTCCGCAGTCTTTTGAGGAACCTTTTTACCGTTGCTGTCGAACCTCCAACGGAACTTTAACTCGTCAAGACTGAACCGAACCTCCCCAATGACGCCCGCCCGTCCGCGCGGGAAGTCGATGGGCGCGCCCCGCCGCAGCAGCTCCGCCGCTAGCGTGATCGAGTGGTTAACCGACCGCGCCAACATATTCAGCGACCAGCCCAGAAACCGGGGGTCAAGAGGCCCCACGGCATCGATCAGGCGGTGCCACGTCCGGATGAGCCGGGCCTCGAGCACAGCGTCCTTCCTGACCGCCCCAAAGACGGCCTTGGAGAAGACCGCTGAGAGCTTCCCAAAATGCGGGATCAGCGCCTGGACCTCGTCGAACGTCGCGGGATCCCGCTCAAGCATCTCACGAGAACCCAAGCGCAGGGCACGGGCCGGCTTGAGTTGCCGCGCGGGATCCAGCAAAAAGGCCTCCCACTCGTCGAACAGCTCAGGCGAGCTGGTGGAAAACGCCTTGGCGGCCAATGAGCTGTAACGCGGGACCCCATCCGAGTCCGTTTGGGT
>FTIZ01751657.1_pt1 | contig 10959 bp, 9 predicted proteins | sample 1658381 | NCBI WGS metagenome assembly FTIZ01 (sample SAMEA3914822, study PRJEB12502) | metagenome | biome: forest; material: soil | place: USA | collected 2012-03-12 | depth 0.1 m
ACACTAAGCAACCCCCCCAGGTCCTCCATCATCGTGACAATCGGCCTCTACCTCTTCGTGGGCATCGAGATCGCCCGCCGCCGGCGCATCCTCCGCTCCATCAGCAGCAACGTCCACAACGACGACACCGTCCCGCCGGCCCCTGAGAGCCACCCCGACGAATCCACCCGCAACTCCACCACCCTCGACTACGACGACGCCGACAACCCCCACGACAACCTCAACACCTCCCCAACCTCCACCATCACCACCGCCACGGCCAAATACTACCCCACCCCGACCACCACAACAACCATCACGACAAAATACTACTCCTCCTCCACAACCCCCATCACGGCGCGCATCAACCCCACCAAGACCTCGTCCCTCTCCTTCCGGCAGTACATCCTCATGCCACTCTTTTTCTTCCTCGCTATGTTGACCGTGTGGGTCGCGCCGTCGACGAACCGTGTCGCCTCGTTCATCAACCCGGGGTTTTCGTCGTACCCGCTGCTGCTGCTGGTGGGTATCACGGGGTCGATGCGGGGGTTCTGGAACGGGATCGTTTTTGTGGTGGTGGGCATGCGGTCGTGGAAGAGGAGGAAGGAGGCGGATGAGGTGGCGCTGAGGCCGGTTACGAGATAGGGGGTTTTGTTTTGTTTTGTTAAGGGGGGATAGATGGTAGATATATAGGGGTTAATGGATTTGTTTTGTTTACCTACTTGGGGAGGGGAGGTTCGAGGTCGGGAGTCCGGCACGGCGCCAAGGGGCTTGGTTGTTAGTGGCATGCCATGGTGTCGCTGGGCGTGCTTGGCGGATGTTTGGTTGAGTTGTCTGCGTCTTTAGGGCGCGATTTGCCTACTTCCCCAAGTCCGTGGAGTTTCCGTCGCGTTTCCATCACGGCTCCTTTTTCGACTTTCTCTAGCCGCCACGACTTCCATGCCCTGAGCCACACCGTCCTCCAGCCTCAGCAAGATGCGCTCCCACTCGCTCGCCCAGGCGGCGATCCTCCTCGCCTCGTCCGGCCCTTTACGCGCAGCCGCGGCGCCAGAGACGGGCGTGCTAGAAATCGACCTCGTCTTCCCGCGCAACGAGACCTACGCGCCCACCGACCAGCTCCCCATCATCTTCGCCTTCCGCAACGCCCCCCTGGCGCAATACCTCGACTTCGACAGGATCCACCTCGACCTCGTCGGCGACAAAATCCCAGCATCAAACAATAAATACACCCTGTCCCACCACCACGTGGACATCCGCGTCGTCAACTGGACCACCACTCCGGCCACCTACTACGCCTACACCTACCTCAACAACTTCACCTCCCCACGCGACTTCAACCTCGCCTGGTACTTCGACCTCGGCCACTGCCACCTCCCCAACTTCACCTTCGCCGACGTCCCGCAAATCTCCCGGCGCGGCGAGATCGACATCCGCATCGCAGCCAACGGCGGGCGATCCGCCAGTGACCTCGTCGCGGCTACCGCCGACGCCAGCACCTGCAACCGTGGCGCGAGCAACCGCGCGGTCGCCTTCAACATCACCAGCACCATTCCCGTGCCGGAGTGGGCGCGGGGGCCCACGTGGAACAGCGGGGATACCTGCGGGGTGGTTGATCCGGAGGAGGAGGTCGTGGCGGAGCCGTGTAAGGTGGGGATTGATGAGGCGGCGGCCGCGAGTATGGCTGCTGAGAGGAGATGTCATATGGCGAATGATACCGAGGCGTGCTCGGCGGGGAGCATCGTGGGGAGCCCGGTGGGGTTGGGTGCGGCGGTTACTGGGTGGTGGTGTGTTGCAGCGGTGTTGGGGGCCGCGGGGTTTTTGATGGGGTGAGGCGTGGTGGTGCTCGTCCCGAGTGAGGGCAGAGAGGAGGGGAAGGGTTTATCCGCTGACACAATAACCGCGCATGCTTGGCGGTATGTAAGGTGTTTCTTTTACTTCGCCACTGCTGCGGCTGCTCGGTGCCGGCGGCTGTTCAGTCTTCCCTGTCACCCGCAACCGGTGAGCGTTCGACGGTCGGGGCAAAGGAGTGTCGAGCGTGGAGCACTGGTGATCACTCGTCACTCGCCAGGTCCAAAATTTGTAATAGAAGGTGGCTTTGAGGCTATCTGGGAGAACATGAGCTTGTTGTGGCCAGGCTGCAGAGATAACAAACCCAGTAATCATGGCACATGTTGGGGAGAACCAGATAGAGAGTAGAACTCGACGCCTTTTCATGGGACGGGACATAGTCAAGAGACGCATGATCGCCAGGGGCAAAGATTCGGGGGGCACGGAGGGATGTGATCCAATCTTCCACGCCCTTCATACTCGGAAGGCAGGGTGGAGGGAGGGCGGCATCCCCAATGTGTCCTGCCGAGAGCACATCAGGAGGGAAAGTCACCCTGAATTGCGGATGGGGATGGTCAAAGAGAGAACAGTGACGCTTGAGAGGAGGGGAAAGGCGGCCAAAAGCCTGGGTGTTTACAAGGGGAGACGGGTTGAGGATATCTGTTCTGTACCTATGGGCATGGTCAAGGTATATTTAGTTGGACTATCATGTTGGAACAGTATCCCTCGCCAGATAGCCTCACATACTCTCCACCTCTGCTACCTGCACATTCACCCATCATCAATCCTTCCCCCACATCCTACAGAACGAATACCGATCCCCCGCTCAGAGCAGAGCAACCGCACCAAGAACCCCCGCAATACCCGCGGCAGCCCACGCAAGACCCGTGCCGCGACTGCCCGCATTGGTCCCCGCAGCACCACCACCAGCCGTGCCATTCGTGGTGACGGCAGGGGTGGAAGTGGGAGCCGGAGTCGTCTCGAAAGCGTACGGCCCCTCTGTCGATACGAACTTGGCGATGTCGCTGCCCGTGTAGGTGCAAATTGGGATGTAGGTGTTTGTCACGGGGGTAGCCTCGCTGAAGCAGGCGTTTTGCAGCGACTCGAGCTCCGCGCTGTGGGCGTCGGCCCAGATGAGCGCCGTGGCCTGGTAGCTGGACGCGGCCGCTGTGAGGCTCGACGGCAGGCCCCCACAGCCCGCGAAGTCCAGGTATTCGAAGGGTGCCTTGGGCGCGTCGCTGAAGAGCGCGGTGTACTTGGAGCTGCACGCGGCGCGCTCTGCGTTGTCGGTGGTTGCGGGCTGGAAGCTGGTGGTGGTGTCGCGGCCCTTGATGTCTTGGAGCTGCCGCACGGCTCGGGGGGGGATTATGTCGGCCGAGGCCACGTCAACGAGGGCGACGAGGAGGGTTTCCGCGAGCATATTGACTGGAGTTGGCAGGATGCTGTGGGGAGATGAGATGGTATGATGATGGAGTCGAGGTGGGGTTGGGAGGGTTCGACTTATATCCTGCTCGCCTCGCCACGAACTAATACGTTCATGCTTTTCAGGTCATTCGGTCTGTTCGGTGAGGCGTGGTGATTCCTTGCTTGAGCGGCCCTTGTGTTCTGTCTTGTTGGGCCATGCCACCCACAGCCAAGCCGGCGAGGCGGGCGCCGTAGCCGCCCGCCTCGTCGCGTTGATGTGTCGACAATTTCACAACCCTGAGGGAATCGTTGTCTTTGTGTCCGCTACCATTCCGCCATTGCCTTGGCTGCAGCCGTTCCGCTCCTTCGACACAAACAACGCCGCCTGTCAAGTCTTGGCCGCGCCTGGGGATGCGGTTTTCCGCCGCCCGAGCAGACCACGCGTCTGCTCAGCCACCGTCGCTTGTAACCAGATTGGGGCGCTAGCTTGCTCAAGTTCGCAAGGAGCCAACGCGTCGTGGAGGGAGAAATGACACAAATCAAAAACATTGGCCGATATTTCTGCCGTCCTTATTGCCAAGGGCGACGGCAATGTGCAGGAACTGTTTGCGGCTCCATCCCACCATCTGTGGTCTGCCCCGGGTCCCCGATCCGTGGCTGGGAACAGGCGTGCAAGGACATATCACGGAGGCCTCCCAAGCACCGGCCGGGCACTCGGCATCGTGGCGTGCGGGTACGCAACATTGTTCCACAGGCCCCCCATTCCCTCGATGAGCTGAGCCCCTCACTCGATTCTTTGGTTCCGTCTCCTCGGTGCCCGATATGTGACCGAAGCGGATCGATGATATCTGGAGTCTTTAGGCCTTCATCAGCTCGCCCGCGGCCGCGCCACCAGCCTGGCGACTCGGCTCTACCAACACGTCATCAGGTCCAGTCTCGAATCTGTGGTGGCCGTGGACGAATGTCTGCCTTGGTGAGGGGCATTGCCGGTAGAGAACTTGTCTACCGAATGGTGAGGAGACGTCCAACAGCGATGGGGGCCAGGAGAATACCAGACTAGGTAAGTGGTTGGGACAGGGGCGCATGCGGCCCCTACAGATTAGCACCTATTCCGCGGGTCAGTCTCGGAGTAAAACGAGCGTTCTCACCACCCAGAGTAGGGAACCAGAGAACGGGATGACCGGCAACAAATAAACATGTATACCAGCCCCAAGCAATCTACACAAAGGCCCCAGGCTGCAGCATACCGGCCACCTGGAAGTAACCCTTGAGCCCCTCAAAGTCCTCCACGTCAACAACTGCGCCAACATAACCGTCTGGTCGCACGATAGCACAGCAGCCTTTCCGTTGGTCAACAAGCTCCAGTCGCTCATAAGCCCTCCCATGCCCCTCAAGGACACTCTCCGCATCCGCAAAAACGCGCCAGTAGTCATACCCCTGGTCGTCACTCCACGGCCGGTACACCTCCTCCAACTCGAGCAAGTCAACACGGTCCCGCTCCGCGCAGTGCACCACCAACACTTCGACAGGAACCCGCTGTCGCGCCACGTAGTCACCCCTATTAGCGGGCACAGTAAGCTGTCCAAGCCCAGAGTGCCGATCGCCCAGGAACTGTCCCAGGGCCTGCAGTTTGGCAAACAGCTGCGGCTCAGCGATGTCCCCGGCAAAGACAAGAACCCGAAACGCCCCCGTCGCCTGCAACCTGGTTTGTATACGCGTCACCGTACAGTCAGCCTGGTAAACAACCTGAAAGTTCAACAGGCGCTTGCCCGGCACAAGGTCCGCCTTGAGCAGACTCGGCCCGAGGGCATCGACGCCCCTGGGCAACTGCACGACCGGGGACTTGGGATACCGGATCGACAGCCCCGTGGTAAACTTCATGGCCTGCAGGAACTCTGTGTCAAACTGCGACGAGGGCGCAGAAAACAGCTTCAGGTACCCCTTGTCAAAGGCAATCAGGTCCTGCGCGACTGGCCGTCGCTCCGCCTCGTACGTGCTGAGCAGCTTCTCCGGGGACGAGAGGATGCGGCCCTGCAGCACCAACCGCAGCTTCCACCCCAGGTTGTAAGCATCCTGAATAGACGTGTTCATCCCCTGCCCCGCCTTCGGCGAGTGCGTGTGCACGGCATCACCCAGCAAAAACGCCCGCTCGTTGCACCTCGAGAAGTGACTACCCACACGTTGACCGACGCGGTAGGCAGACCACCACGAGACTGCACCGGCCTCTAGGGTGTACGGGGCGATGATCTCGCGGGCCGCGGCCATGATGCGCTCGAGGGTGAGCTCTTTGGGATCGGGCAAGGCGCTGCCGCTCTCGACGGGGATGTAGAGCCGGACTTCTCGGTCGTTCCGCGGGACGACGAGGATCGTGCCCTTTGCGGCGCGCAGGTAGCACACGCGTCGGATGTCGGGGAAGTTGGTCTTGGGGATGAAGTCGACGACGCCTACAGGGGGGTTAGCAAGGGGAACTTCAGGGGCAAGGCAAGCACTTACCAAAGACGGAGTCTGTCAAGTCGCCTTCGAGGACAACGTCCAGTTGTTTTCTCAGCCAGCTGTGCGCTCCATCACACCCGGCGATGTATTTCGCGCGAACGATCTCGTCATGGTTGGCGCCCTGCCACCGTTAGTATCTTAAAACCCGTGACCAAACCCTGGGCTGAACCCACGTTTGTCTGTCCATCTCCATTGGGTTCACTCTCGCTGACATGAGTAAGGGTCACAGTGACGGGATAGTCGGTGCTGAGGTGGGGACAGGACGGGTCTATCTCGACAGCAGTTGGCTCGGTGCTGTATCTGATGGTAATGTTGTTGTGTGGTTTAAGGTTCTCGAGCATGTGGTGCTCAACGCGAGCTGGTGTCGTCAGTTGAGCCCAGTTAAGGCGTAAACGTCCACTTACACTGCTGCAGTTGAGTCTCGCGAGTCGTTCCAAGCTCATCGACCTTGTCCTGGACGACCTGCTCTCTCGCAATACCACCCCCATCTTCTCTCGGCCCCCAGATTGCAATCTCCTCGAGCCTCCATGACTCGGCGGCGATCTGAGACCCAATGCCGAACGCGTCAAAGATTTCGTTGGTCGTGCTCTTGAGGCCCTCAGCCTGACCACGAGGCGTGGGCCCCGGCTTCTTGTCGACGAGGAGGACACTGATGGCCGAATTCCGAAACCAATTGGCCAGCGCCAACCTTCGGTCTCAGGGTCAACACTCGGAACACTACCTGAAAGCTGGGAATGCTTCTGGGATTGCTTACCCGGCCGGGCCGGCACCGATGATCAGGACTTCTACCACCTTTCCTGCTTCCATTGTCCGCCACAGCACAATGCTCAAGAATTGGCAGCGTCGAAATGCCAGGCAGTAAGCTGATCAACCAAGGTAGGCGGACTGGGACTGGGACTCTGAGAATGCTCAAAGCTGGGGACTTTCCCCTCCCTCTTGCGGGTAGCTGCGTCAGAACCGATATGCATTCTGACGCAGCGTGCCTCATCCTGTGGTCCAGACGCCACCGGCCTCTGTGCTGGCCGTGCTGTGTCTGCCGTTGCCTTGTTTGAGGAGGAGGGGTTGCAGGGCGCCTCGGGCTGTTGATTTGTTGACATTGGGACATCAGCGCTGTGATTCTGCACGCATGGGATAGAGGCGCCGGATCTGCAGGCACCCTGACGACTACCACCCTCCCCTCCACAGAGCTTCGAGGATGGCGTGATCCGTGCTCAGCAGAGCGTCCTTCTTTTCGGCTTCCTCGGGGATTTTCTGCAGTTTGCAATTCCTTCTGCCGGGTTCTTTCTCAGCCGGCCGTGTGTCTGAGACCGACGCCATCCCGAACGAGGGGCAGCCCGAATCCGGCAACTGCATGGCGGACGGGAGGGAGGGCGGCTGGCTGAGGACAAACACTTGGCCAGGACGCCCGCATTAGCGCTGTTCCACGCCTGCAGGTGCTGCGAGAGTGCCTCGAATCGGAGTATCACACTGCCATCCCGGAGCCGCAGGGACAGCAGAGCCGTTGTACAGGCCTTCTGGAGGGGTCGAAACGGAAGCAAGGCCCATACGTCTGTCTTGTTCTGTGCGCCCCCAAGCAATTTACAGACTCATTCCTGTCCATAGCTATGCGCATCGGTTCCCCTCTTCTGCACGCAACCGACCCCATCATGCCCCAAGCAGTGGAATGCCATTGTGAGGATGCCTTGCCTACTCCCCAGTGTGCACCGCGCGGGGGGAACCGAAGGTTCCAAGAATGGGTCTCCGCGGCCGGAAGAGCTTCACTCAGCTCGATGCCATGCAGTGGGCTTGCAGTCCCGCGCCGAGCGGATACGCACCCAATGCCCAGCACAAGATACCGACTGGGGCGCGTCAAGCTCGGCAGTGAGGGGCATGGCGTACTTGCTCTCTGGCGCGAGGTACAGCATAGAAGTCGTCGGTAGAAAACTGTGAAAATAAATACATGGAAAAGCGCCAGAGCTTTTGGTGTCAGCCCTACCAGCCATCCAACCGCTTATCCAAACGTAACAATGGCATTCGTTCTTGGACCAAGTCAACCGGACGCCTTTGTCCATTCGCCCCCAAGAGCCACAACACCTCCACCAACCCGGGCCGTTCCGCCCCTCCACCCCACCTCATCCGACACCAACATCATCGACATCCGCTCCTCCACAGAATGCCCCCTCGACAATCTGGGCTCAGCCATCGTGGATGGTCTGACCCAACCACCAGGCTCCAAATCCCTCCCCGCCCTCCTCCTCTGGGACGAAAAGGGGCAGACGTTGTACGACGATCTGCTCACATCGGAGGAGTACTACCCCTACCGTGTTGAGGCCGAGCTGCTGAACGAAAAGGTCGACGACATCACCGCCACCATCGCCCTCTCCCGAGCCGACATCCTTGTCGAGCTCGGGGCGGGCAACATGTCCAAGTCTGCTCTGTTCCTGTCCTCACTTGACAAGCGGCTGGGCGCTCCCCTGGTCTACTACGCCTTGGACGTCGACGGAGCCCAGCTTGAGCGGTCGCTCGCACAACTCAGGCAGCGGACAACCCTCAACTGGATCACAGTGTGCGGGCTGCTGGGGACATATGAGGACGGAGCTCGATGGCTTGCAAGGCCGGAACTTGCCTCTTTCCGGAGGACGCTCATCTGGCTGGGCAATAGCATCACCAACTGCGAGGAGCAGGGCGCCAGCGAGCTGCTCGAGGCCTTCTCCAAGGACCCCGCCACCGGTCGAACCCTGAATCTAGCCGGATTCCTCCTCCTCGTCGACGGGTGCCAGGACGCGGCCCGGATCGAGCTCGCCTACGATGTCCCCAGCGGCAAGTCCCGGGGGTGGATCATGCACGCTCTCGAGGCGGCGAGGCATCACCTTAACAATGACAGCGAGGTTGCCAACCTCCTGGCTGATGAAAACTGGAGGTTCGACGGCTGTTGGCATCCTGAAAGGCAGCGCTACGAGAACTACCTGGTCCCGACCCGGCCCCTGACGGGCACCATCGGTGGGCGACTAATTCAGCTCAAGGAGGGCGAACGCGTCGCCATCCTCGGCAGCGGGAAGTGGCCCGAGGCGACGGTGAGCGCTGTGGCCGAACGGCCGGGCCTTGAGGTGAAGAAGTCGTGGCGGAACGACGAGTTTGCCTACGGTGAGTCTGCACATGCCCCCCAAACAAGACGTCGGGCCTAATCTCCCTACTAGGCGCGTACTGGCTTCAGCCGCTTATCCAGCGGCACGACAGCGGCATCGACATCACGGAGATGTTTGGAGCCAAGGGCAAGGAACCGGCCAAAGGAGAGCGATGAGCTAGCTTACGTGACATGCAAGAAAACTGGACCCAGCTGGAACTGTGATCCTCGGCGTTTGGAATTCAGACTCAGAATAAACAACCCCCAACCATTCATTGGCCCAACCCACCACAACTCCCTGCGTGACAACCACCATCCTGCATATCCTCCCTGCAAGCAGCCGAGCCGTGTCCACCCCCCTCCCCCACTCTCCATATTGGGCCTCGTCTTCGGGCCGCCGCTGGCGTGCCTTGATGGCCGCTCCAGGGCTCGACTCCCCGCTGAGAGCCCGCAGATCGCAGCCCAAACGGCTCGCCTTGCAGACCCCGTGTAACAAGGACACAAAATGACAAGTTTGCCCTACGAGTGAGACTGAATCCAACCCCCAATCAATGCCGCCATCACGCCCACGCCGACTCTCAATGCTTGCCCGACCCCGCCATGGCTGGCGGCATGATATCGACGGCGCGCAAGGGACTCGCTGCAGCGATGGTTCCAGGAGTGACATATCCGAAAAAGAGGGGAAAGTCGCACATCGCAGCCTTGTTTGTGGAAGCTGATGATGCGCCATGCGTGTGTTCTGTCACCGTGTCACAGCGTATTGCATACAAACCGATGTGGGCTTGAGATTGGCGGTTCGGGCATATCCAGTCCTGGCACGACATGCTGGGGCCTTTTGAGACCGAGCACCGTGCATGCAACAACAGATTACCTTATCCTAGTCGTTAAGATCTGTACACTCTCCACCATCATCCCAGCCAGTCCCGTCCCGCCCCTGGATTGCATCGCAGTGCATATGCTCATGCCGTCCACGTCACCCCCACCTCGCACCCCCTTCGCGGGATGCGGGTGTCTCACACCGGTCGCTACGCCTCCCCGGCTTCCTGTTCCCCGCAGGCGTGGTACCCGCGGCCGGCCGACTTCGGCCGACTCCTCCGGTCCGAGCCCGGCTTCCGATCGAGCTGGCCCTCGCGCATGACGAAGCTGGCAAACACCGCCACGCAGCTGAATAAGAGCGCGCACACTGCACATCGTCAGCATCATACTCCCTCCAAAAAGAACCAAGAGCAAACTTACACCACACATTCCCAAAACTCCTCGTATACGCCTCCAGCACCACCCTCGCCACCTCCTCAGGCAACTCATTAATCCTCTCAAAACTCGACGTCACCTCCCTCACGATATCCTCCACATCCGGCAAGCCCGCCAGCCCCTCCCTCAGCGCGCGCTCGACAAACGTGCAAATCAGCGTCGACGCCGCGCTGACGCCGACCAGGCTCCCCAGGTTAAGACACATGTAGAAGCCCGACGTGCCGACCGCGACCTGGTAGGGCTCGAGGTCGGCGGTGAGGCCGATGAAGGCGGCCGACAGGGAGACACCAAAGGCCATGCCGATGGGGAAGCCGTAGAGGGTCTCGCCCCAGCTGGTGGGGCCCCGCCAGCGCAAGAAGATGGCGAGGAAGCTGAGGGAGGAGAGCGCTGTTGAGAGGAGGGTTACAAGGCGGTAGAGGCCGGTTCTATGGCGCATTAGAAATGAATGCTGCAGGGGTGGCGCTGGGGAGACGTGCCGCTTGATGGCGTAGCCGCTCACCAGGCTGCCGACCACGGTGCCTATGGTGATGACCAACAACCTGATAGCCGCGCGCGAGCTGGTATCGCCGTCGGTGACGCGGAAGTAGAGCGGGACAGATGTGTAGAGCGCCATCTGCGCGCCAGTCTGCAGGAACTGGATGGCGTAGGATGAAACCACATTGCGCTTGGCCAGCAGGCGCAAGGGAATAATGGGCTCGCGCGCCCAGAAGGCCTCAGCGAAAAAGAAGAGGGTCATGAAGACCAGCCAAGTGGACAGGGGGAACAGGGTCGACGAATCCTGGCCGAAGGTGTCTGGGCTCGCCTGCACCTGATCGAGGAGCAGGAGGACGGAGACGTTGGCGAGGGCGAGACTGACAGAGCCCGAGAAGTCGATTCGTCTGAGCTTGGAGCGGCGGTTGGGC
>FTIZ01750033.1_pt1 | contig 10941 bp, 13 predicted proteins | sample 1658381 | NCBI WGS metagenome assembly FTIZ01 (sample SAMEA3914822, study PRJEB12502) | metagenome | biome: forest; material: soil | place: USA | collected 2012-03-12 | depth 0.1 m
GCCCGGCTGGGCGCGACCCTGCATGAGGGTGGCCGAATGGCTGTAATTGCCTGGCGCTCGACGCGCGAAAACGAGGCGGCGTGGCTGCCATTCGAAGCCGCGCGCGATCTGTTGCTGCCCTTGCCGCCGGCCGATCCCGAGGCGCCGGGGCCGTTTTCCTTCGGCGACCGCGATCGGGTCATGCGTATCCTGACGCAGGGCGGTTTCCGCGACATCGCCATCGAACCGTTCGACGCACCCTTGGCCTTCGGTCTGGGCGAGGGGGCGCAGGCTCAGCTCGATGATGCGGTCGATATGTCGTTTCATCTGGGGCCGCTGCGCCGCCTGCTGGCCGGTCAGGACGACTCCGTGCGCGCCCAAGCCTGCGACCGCGTGCGCAAGCGTTTCTCCGACCGCTTGACGCCCGATGGCGTCATCCTCGCCGGCGCCGCCTGGCTGATCACCGCCGGGAAGTAAAGGTTGCGAGGATCCGATCCTAGGTCACAGGAGAGTGTCGCAAAGGCGGTAGGCGAAGCCGTTGTGATCGGCTAAGGTCGGCTTCCGTTTCCCGAGTGCCCAGCCCGTGCGTTCACATCCCAGTTCGGCTCTTCTGTACGACTATGAGCGCTGCCGCCTGGGCGCGGGGCTGGATGCTGCCATAGAGGCGCATACCGCCCTGTGCGCCGACTGCCGCGACCGGTTGGCGGCGCTGGCGCGGACACAAGAGCCTGAACCCGAACCTTTGTCGTACGATGCTCTCGACAAGGCGATGACGCGGATCGATGCCGATACCTCCCAAACCTTGCCGGTGGGGCGTGCGCGATCGCCGGGATGGATGGACCGCCTGGCCTTGCCCAACAGCCTCGATCCTGGCCAGGTCGGCCGTCGGCGCTGGCCGGTGCCGGGCGTCTGGATCGCCCCGATCGGCCTGGACGAGGGTAAGGCGGCGCGCACCTATCTGATCTCGGTGCGCAAGGGGCTGGCCTTGCCGGACCATTCGCATCACGGTCGCGAGCTGACCGTTGTGCTGTCGGGGGAATTCGCCGATCGCCAAGGTGTTTATGGTCCCGGCGACCTGATCGAATGCGATGACCGGCATAACCATGCGCCTCATGCTGTCAGCGACTGCGTCTGCCTGATTGCCGCCGAAGCACCGATCGTGGTTGCAGGCTTGCTGGGGCCACTGGTCCGGCTGGCCGGCGTTTAGAGCCCGAATTCGCCGGAATGGGGAAATTGGCCATACGGCCTGAGCGCGATTTCCAGCCGCTCTTTCGTGCTGCGATTGCGAAGGCGTTGTAAAAAACCCATATGTTTCCACTGTTAATCGCTTGCTGCAACGCGATGGCTATATTCTTGCCGTAATTAATATGTAATAGAGCCACCTCGCTGCCGGTTATCATCCCCCCCCTCGATGCCGGCAGACGTCGCGGACGTCCTTGCCCCCCAAGGACGTCCGTATTCGTTTTGGGCTTTGGTGAGGCGCTCGGGCTTCCCAATTTGTCTTGAAACCTGTGACTGTGCTAGACTGAGGCGTGAGCCAAGTGGCGCTTGCGAGGGGAAATCATGACAATCGTTCGTGCGCTGGCTGTTGCAGCGCTTTGTCTGAATGCGACGGCGGCCTCGGCACAAACCGGTGCTGCCAACGGCACTAACGAGCTCCAGGCCATGCATGATCGCATCCTGCAGGGCGTCGCCATAGGCGACAGTGGAGCGCTGCTCGACCTGGCGACCTTGAAGGAAGAAGGCGACTTCCAGATGCCCATCGATCGCGCCGCCGCGCTGGACCTCTACCAGCAGGCCGCCGACAAGGGTGAGCGCATTGCCCGTGAAAAAATCTGTATGGCCTACCTCCTGGGCGAAGGCCGTGAGAAAGACCCGGCCAAGGCGGCCCCTTACTGCAACCCGTTGGGCGTTACCGACGATCCGGCTGGCCTTTACTGGGCGGCTTACGACTTTCAGTACGGTGTCACCGGCCCGGCCGACGAAGCTCAGGCGCTGAGCCTCTATGCCCAGGCGGCGCAAAAAGGCAGCGGCGACGCCGCCGTCGTGCTGGCGAAAAAAGCCGTCGAGCTGGGTAAGCCCGACATGGCGCGGCAGTGGCTGCGCCGCGGCGTCTATCTCGGCTCGGCTGACGCCATGGACGGGCTGGCTGTGATGGTCGAAACCGGTCAAGGCGCACCCGCCGACACCGACGAGGCGCAATGGCTTTATCGCAACGCCGCCCAGCGCGGCAATGTCCACGCCGCCGGCAAGGCCGTGCCCGGGCCGGAACTATCGGGCTTCGGCTTCATGTCCAGCAAGGACCATCCGGTCAGCTTTACCCACACCATCGCAGCCGGAAAATCGACGCGTGAGGAAAAGCTCGACCCCCAGACGCTCATCCGCGACCTGGCCGGGCACTTCCCGACCTCGGCGATCAACGGCAATGTCAGCGGCCTGTCCAGCCTCGAATGCTATGTCACCGGCGACCACGCCATTGATGCCTGCATCGTCACGCACGAGTTTCCGTTGGGCGTTGGTTTCGGCGCAACACTGGAAGCCCTGTTCGACGGCCATATGGTCATTTCGGATACGGACGGTCAGGGCAACCCAACGGCGCACCGGGTCTTGCGCCAGACCATTCGCTGGGTGATGGCGCCAACGAAAGGCCTGACGCCGACAAGCCTCCTGACGCATCCTTAGATTTGGGGATTTGAGGGGGTGGCGATAATAGCGACCGACTGGCATATCGAGCCTTTACCGGAAAGCGCGCCGGCCAACACCTTGTCGGGCGTGTTACGCTATGGACCGTTGCACAACCGAATGGCGCCCTATGTCCTGGTGCTGGTCGATGGCGATGATGGCAAGGGATGGGCCAATATCGATATTGACGGTCGCGTTCTGCGCGTCATCCGCAGAACGTCCAAAACCATCGGTCGGGACCGGCGGGGAGATGGCGTCGGCCTTACCCAGGACACCACGCTGACGGACGCATCGGGCGCGGTAGTGGTTCGCCTGAAGGTCACGATGAAACATTTTTACGAGCAGTACGATTCCGATTGGGAAGAGGGGACGCTAACTGTGACCTATCGGGGCGTGACGCAGACATTGGCCGTCGGCGGCGGTTTCGCGAACTGACGGCTCGGTTCGAACGCGTGCCGGGGGTTCTGAGCTATTCCCCCTGCCAGTAATCGGCGGGTGTCCTATGGTCGAGGCGGATATGGTCGAAGTCGGCCGTGACCTGCGGGCCCAACGGCGATTGCGCCTCGACGCCGATCGTCACCGGCGCGGAGGTGCCCAGCGCGAAATCGCGGGCGATCGTCCACGCCTTGCCGTCTTCCGAGGTATAGAAGCAGTAGCGTTCGCCTTTGCGCGTCATCTTCAGCCAGATCGTGTCCTGGCCGGGGCGGAAAGGCACGTGGTAATCGTCGTCGCTGTCGCCGCGCACCACTGACGATGTCACGCCTTCGACGCCGGGCCGCGAGCGTTCGATCAGGAACTTGGCCCAGTGCGCATCGTCGGCGCGCACCACCAGGGCAGCGCCATCGTAAAGATTATTGAACGGAATATGCACCCGCGCGGCCAGGATGAAATCGCCCTCGACCGGCGTCATCACCGTCGGCGCCGTCAGGTTGGCGTCCTTACCCGCGCCGTAATAGTCGCTACCCTTGGGCGCGGTCAGACTCAGATGATCGGCAAAGGCGGGCACGGAGCCCGCGACAGCGGCGGCAAAAGCTAAGATAGCAAGCATTGTTGGTCTCCCCTGACAGCTGGCCTTGACGGCTAACCTGCCGCACAGGGGAAAACAACCAGACCAATTTTATTTAGCTTACAGGTAGCTGCCCAGCACCTTGCCGTCGACCGTGATCTTGCCGTGCTGGAAGACGATCGAGCTGGTCGTGTCGGTGCAGCCGTCCCGGACGATCGGCGTCATGGTGAAGACAGCCGAAGTCTGCTTATCCATCAACGAATAATGGTACAGGCATTCGGGCTTGCCCCAGAAAGACCCACCGATCTTTTTGCTTTCGCCGTCCTTGGCAAAGCTGAAAATGATCAGTGGCTTGAGACCCTTGTCGAGGATCTGCTCGCTGTCGTCGGCAAACTTGAAGGTTTCGACCGTAAGCGTCCCCTTGCCGACGGCCCAGCTGTCGGGCCGATCGCCGAGGTGCTTGCGGTCGTCCGCGGAAAAGACGTGGTCGGGCGTGTAAACCGGCGCCGCGGCGGCCGGCAGGGACAGGGCGGCGGCAAACGCGGCCGTAAGCGTCAGGCACAAGGTCTTCATCGGGGAGCCTCCTTATGGAGTTTGAAGAATGTGGAGCTATGAAATGGGCAAGGCGGATAATGGTCATCGCGGCCCGTGTCCGTCAATGGCCGCGGTGACTTCAACGCCGCGAGGTCGGTCTTGCCGTCGCTTTAACCGAGGTGTTCCGCGACAAAACCGGCAAAGCTGCGCAACTTGGCGCTGGGTGGGGCGCGTGTGGACCAGACGAGGGAAACCGGACGGCCGGGAAGCTCCCAATCGGACAGCAGGCGGACGAGTGCGCCGCTGGTGACAGCCAGGTCGAGCAGCAGGTCGGCCTGGACAATGACGCCCATTCCGGCCAGGGCCGCCTGCAGCAGCGCCTGGCCATTATTGACCGTCAAAGGGCCGGCGGCCGGCACGGCGACGGTTTCGCCGTCACGCGTAAACCGCCACGCGTGATCCGGGCCCCAGACCGCGAAGGCCAGGCAAGCGTGGTGCGCCAGGTCGGCCGGGTGCTGTGGAGTGCCGTAGCGGGCGACATAGTCCGGGCTGGCGGCCACCCACATCGATGACGGCTTCAGCGCCAAGGCCGACAATCGGCGATCGACATCGCGGCCCGAACGAATGCCGCAATGAAAGCCTTCCTCTTCTATGTCGACGACGCGATCATTGAGGTCGAGCTCGATACGCATGCCGGGAAAGGCGCGGCAGTAGGCGGCAATCACGGGCGTCAGCCGGTGCGCGCCATAGGAGACCGGCGCGGTGACGCGTAATGTGCCTTCGGGGCGGGTGCGCGCCACTTCGGCAACGGTGTCGGCGGCGTCCAGGGCGCTCAGCACGTCGCGGCAGCGATCGACATAGGCGCGACCGATATCGGTCAGGCTCTGGCGCCGCGTCGTTCGTTCGATCAGCCGTGCGCCGAGATGCGTCTCCAGAGAGCGAATATGTTTGGCCACCATGGTCGGCGACAGGTCGAGCGCCATGGCGGCGGCGGCAAACGAGCGCGCCTCCGCCACCTTGAGAAAGACGCTCATGCTGGTCAATCGGTCCATTCAAAACCTGTGGTGCGTATTGAAAGAAATATATGAACATTTATCATCATTCAGTGCGGAGTTAAACCCGCGCATCCGCCAATGGAGATGTGCCGATGCGCTGTTTGCCACCCCTGATGATCGCCCTTGCCCTGACGGCTGCCGTACCCGCTGTGGCTAAGCCCGCGCCGGCTCTGCGCGAACTGCCCGAGGACTGGTATCCGGAAAGCCTGGCGGCCGGCCCGGACGGCAGTCTCTATGTTGGCAGCTGGCGGCAAGGCGCGGTGGCGCGGCTCAGGTCCGATGGATCGGCGCCGCAGATCCTGGTGACGCCGGGCGAGGGCGGACTGGCCAATGGCCAGGGCGTGCTGGTCGATGCGCATGCCGGCCTGTTGTGGGTGTGTTCCGGGACGCTTGGTTTCACTACTGTGCCCTCGACACCCAGCGCCTTGAAAAGCTATGACCTGAAGACCGGCGCGGTGCGCGCCAGCTATGTCATGCCTGATAACGGTTATTGCAACGACCTCGCACAGGCGCGCGACGGCACGATCTTCGTCACCGACAGCTACCATCCGCGTATCCTCGCCCTGCGGCCAGGCGGCAAGCGTCTTGAGACCTGGCTGGAAGATGCAAGGCTCGGGACGGGGGACGCGAAATTCACCGTCAACGGCATCGCCGTCGATCCGTCGGGCGGCCTGTATGTCAGCGCGGTGATGGCGACAGACCATGTCTTTCATGTCGCGCGCCAGCCGGACGGTTCGGCCGGCGCCGTCACCACGATCGCCGCGCCGCGCACCCTGCGCAATGTCGACGCCTTGCGCGTCGTCGATCGCGATCACTTGCTGCTGTTCGAAAGCAACGCCTTCGGCAAGGATGGCCCCTATGGCGGCGCGATCACCCTGGCGACGGTGAAAGACGGCCGTATTACGGCCCTGAAGACCTTGGTGGCCGGGCTCAACGACCCCTCATCGGGCCTGATCCTGAATGGGCGCGTCTGGTTTATCGAATCCAAGTACGGCCTGTTGCTGAGCCATCCCGGTGACGACGCCGCGGTGCCGCGTCACGTGCCGTTCGACGTCCGCTCCGTGCCCCTGCCGAAGTGACGATTTTCTGCGCATGAAGCCGGAGACGATCTATCCGCGCACGGTATAAGCGGCTATTTCGTTCCCGGACGTTTTCGGGAGACCGTCATGACCATAGACCTGATCTGCCTCGATGCCGACGACACCCTGTGGCACAATGAGTGGCATTTCGAAAAGGCGCGCAACGCCTTCTGCGATCTCATGCTCGACGTCGCTCCGGCCGAAGCCACGGCCGAGCGGCTGGAGACAATCGGCCGCGCCAACCTGGCCATCTATGGTTTCGGCGCCAAGAGCTTCGCGCTCAGCATGGTCGAGGCGGCCGAAGATCTCTACCCCGATGCCTTGCCGAAGTCGGTGTTGAAACAGCTTCTGGCCATCGCGCGCGGCGTCGTCAATCAGGAGGTCGAGCTTCTGCCCGGCGTCGAGGCGGCGCTGCACAGCCTGCGCAGTCATTGTCGCATCGTCATGGTGACCAAGGGGGATCTGCACCATCAGGAGATCAAGATCGCCGCCTCGGGCCTGGGCGATCTGTTTTCCGGTATCGAGATCGTCAGCGACAAAACGCCGGCCACCTATGCCCGCGTTTTCGACCGCTATGGCGCGCCGGCCGAACACGCCCTGATGGCCGGGGATTCGATGAAGTCGGACATCCTGCCGGCCCTGGCGGTCGGCGCCTGGGGCGTGCACATCCCGGCCAGCGTCGTCTGGTCGCACGAACGCGCCGAAGCGCCGCTCGATCATCCGCGTTTCCGCACGCTTGCCTCGCTCGAAGAACTGCCTGCCCTGGTCGCGGAGATCGACGGCTAAGCGACCTTCATGACCGCGCGGTGCATGCGGCAGCAGTTGCGGCCGGACGCCTTGGCGGCATAGAGCGCGCGGTCGGCCAGGGCCATGGTCGGCGCCAGTTCGGGCTCGGCCGTATAGCTCCAGTGGATGCCGAAGCTGGCCGTGACCTGGCCGCAGGGTCCGAAGTCATGGGCTTCGATGCATTCGCGCAGTTTTTCGGCGATCTTCTGGGCGCCTTTGCGATCGACGTCGACGCAAACGACGACGAATTCCTCACCGCCCCAGCGCGCCGCCATGTCGACGATGCGGACATTGCGGCTGACGACGCCTGCGAAGGCCGACAGCACCTCGTCGCCGAAGTCGTGACCATAGGTGTCGTTGAGTTTCTTGAAATGGTCGATGTCGATCAGGATAGCGGTCAGGGCGAACGGATTGCGGCGCTCCTTAGCCAGGGCGTCGAAGCGCTCGGTCAGGCCGCGGCGGTTCAGCAGGCCGGTCAGCGGATCGCGGCGCGCGGCTTCCTGGGCTTCGCGCAGGGCCAGGGCTTCGAGCGTCTGGCGTTCGCGCTGGGCGCGGCGCAGATTGCCGACGCGGTAGCCCAGATAGATGACGATCATGACGATCCAGATGCCGAGCAGCAGCGAATACCACTGCGCGTCGCTAAGGATCACCGTGTCGATGGTGATGTCGCGGACCTCGAAAGTATGCAGGCCGGACGGGGCTTCGGAACCGGTCTGGATGATGATCGAGGTGATGTCGTCGAACTGCGGCCGGCCGAATTCCGGCGGCAGTTTGCGCTTGCGCAGCCACCAGTCGGCAACACCGAAATCGGTCGGCACGAAGACGGTGCGTTGCAGCTTGCCCGGCGTCGTGTCGGTTTCGACACGCAAATATTTCGGCGACTCGTCGTCAGTGTGCGTGCTGTAGTGCGGATCGAAATTCTTGAGGTGGACGCGGAACGAGGTCGAGGCGCCTGTATACATCAAGGTGACCGCGAACGAGCGCATATTGGTCAGGTTCAGGCCGTGCGTCCCGCGGTTCTTATCGGTGAACAGCTCGTAACCGCAATAGGGATAGGGCGCGCCCGGATGCATGTCGCAATTCCAGTGCAGCGGGCCGACGAAATGGCCACGCGTACCGCCGCCGATATCCTGGTCGGAAAAGACGATGTGGCTGTTGGCCGCCGTGCTTTGCGGGGTAAGCCGGATGGTGCGTTCGAGAAGCTCGTTTTTGCACAGGATGGCGCCGGCGGTCAGCAGCAGCAGACACAGAAGCGCGGTTTCGAACTTGGCGCCGGCCATCAGCCGCGCCCCCTGACCGGCAAACCCGGCGATACGTGTATACAGGCCTTTGGCGCTCAAGGCAGTGTCTTCCCCAACATACTTTACGCGGTCCGCTTTGATGCGGCTTGTCGGGAAGTGTACTCTACAACCATAAGCGGACGGTGAAGCTTTAGCGTTAACAAGAGCTTGGTCGCCCGGCCCGTGAAATTGGTCCTGTTGTGCGCAATCCAAAAATGTATTTTCATCAGTTACCACCCTTGGCTATGGGTGGTTCCGGGCGAATATAACGGCCGTTATCTTCTGGATAGCCGGTTGTCAGGGGAGGCAGGCGTGGCGGGGACGCATCAGATTTTCGTACTGATCATCGGCATGGCGCTGCTGGCGGCGCTGTCGGTCTGTTCGGGTGTCGCCTATGTCTCCGGCGGCGATGCCGTCAACGCCTTCAATCGCGCGCAACGCAGGCGCGGCGGGGTCGTCCTGCCCTCGGGCTTTCGCGCCCTGATCCGGCTGGCGTTTCGCACGTCCGCGGCTGACCTCGACACCGATACGAAGCGCTACATGCGCCGGTGCCGCGCCTTCAGCGTGCTGACCGGCATGGCGGTCCTGGCAGGACTGGCGGTCCTGGCAGGACTGGCCGTCCTGCTTGCGCAGGTCTAATCCGCGCCTTCGGGCAGCAGCCGGCCGAATTCGTCATACTTGGGGCGCGGGCCGGTCAGACCTTCGATTTTCAGATAAAACGGGCTGCGGCGGTAGTGGCGTCGTGAGCCGGGCGTATGCGGAGCGAGGCCGGGCGTCGGGCCCGACGGGCGCGGGCTGGAATTGTCCTGCTGCGCGGCTTTGTTGCCGCGGCGGGAAAACGGCGCCAGGGCGGGAACGGACTTCATTATGTGTCTTTCCGGAATGCAAAACGCCGGCCGCGATCGGCCGGCGTGTATATCAGGTGAAGCGAACTTGCGCCGAACCGCCGCCCGAGAAGATCTCGATCATCGCGGCGCGGACGCAGTCATCCGCTTCGCTGCGTGACTGGAAAATGCCCCAGAAGGCGTTGCCGCTCAGGACTTCCCAGCTCAGGCCGCGCGGCAGGATGCGAAACCGCACCGGCACATTCTCATGGGCCAGCTCCGTCTCGCCGACGGTCGGCCAGATGTCGTCCCAGGCAAGGGCCGCCAGTGAAAGCTTGTGTGTCATGGCGTTTGACTCCCAATGTGACGTGCGGCCGGCTGACCGTGCGTGTTTGTCGCGCTCATGCAGTCTTCAGGTCGACGGCTGAGCTCTTGCCGCGTTCGCTGGCAATCTGGAAGGACACTTGTTGACCTTCGTTCAGGCTGCGCAGACCGGCCTTTTCGACCGCGGAGATGTGCACGAAAATGTCCGTGCCGCCTTCTTCGGGTTGAATAAAGCCGAAACCCTTGGTGGCGTTGAACCACTTGACTGTACCATTGGCCATGCTGGCCTCCTGTGAATCGCACATTCGTGCATTATCGCCGCGCAGGATCGCGCGACAGTCCGAAAAATAGCGATGCTTGAGAGAAGCGCAGATGGCGCAGGCAAGACAAAAGTCTGTTTCGAAGAAAACAATATTCTCATATTACGCGACAAAACACAAATTATTTCGGATTTATTGAAAAATACTTTGATTTTTTCTTGCATTTTATAAGCCTGCAAAAATTTAATTTAAATAATTCTGTACGAATTCAACGCGGTTCCGGTGTTTCATCGGTGTGGCAGATGAAAAAGCCGCCACGCGGGGAGGTGCGTGGCGGCCAAGGTTTGCCGGAGGCGATGGTCCCCGGCGGGGCAAGCGGCGGGACGGCCGCTGTTCGGTTTGTTGCGTCTTAGAATTCGTAGGTCAGACCCAGGGTAAAGGTCTTGCCCGAGGCGGTGTTGACGACCGGACGCGGGGCGGCATTGTTGACGTATTCGATGATGTGCTGGTCCGTCAGGTTGATACCCTCGGCGACCAGCTTCAGGCCGTGGCCGAAGTTATAGTGGGCGGCGAAGTCGATATTGTTGGTCGCCTTGATATAGTCGCCGATATTGCCGGTGCCACCGTTGCCGATCAGGTACTTGTCGCGATAGGCACTGGAGAGACGCGCGCCCCAGGTGGCGGTTTCGTAATAGATCGTGCCGTTGGCCGTTAGCTTCGACAGGTTGGGCAGGGGCAGGTTGTAGAGCGTGCCGCTGATCAGGCTGTCCGCTGAACCGTCGGCATAGGTGGCGTTGCCGACGAAGCCGAGATGGTTGAACGGCGCCGGCAGGAAGTCAAAATCACGCTGATAGGCGACTTCGACGCCCTGGATCTTGCCCAGCGGCGAGTTGAACGGCGTGGTGACCGTATACATCGTCGTGTTCGGATCCTGATAGTTGCCGTTGGCGTCCCTCAGCAGCAGGGTCACCGGATAGCCCGTTTCCGCATACGGTTCCAACTTGGTCTGCGAGGTGATGTATTCCTTCATGTTCTTGTAGAAGACGCCGATCGAGGCGTAGCCGACCTTGCCCTGATAATATTCGAGCGAGGCTTCGAAGGCGTCGGCCAGGAAGGGCTTCAGGTCGGGATT
>FTIZ01005385.1_pt1 | contig 10933 bp, 6 predicted proteins | sample 1658381 | NCBI WGS metagenome assembly FTIZ01 (sample SAMEA3914822, study PRJEB12502) | metagenome | biome: forest; material: soil | place: USA | collected 2012-03-12 | depth 0.1 m
GAAGTGGTACAGGGACTGGACGGGCGGTCAGCCAGGTTTTCAATACTCGACGCGAAAAAAGTGAGCTCACGAGGATGAAGCAGGTTTGTAGGCCGTCGATGGATGTTTCATGGAGGACTTGGGGCAGCAGGTACTGTGCTTGCACCGCACATTCCTCGCTATCGAGCGAGGGCATCGACGTGGGGTACATGTGGTGCAGTGACAGCAGGGAGAGGAAGGCGAAGATGCACGCGCGGGCCGCCACGGACTCGACGGAGCACCAGCCCGCACGCTCGTCGTAGGCCGCCTCGATTGTCTGTTGGAAGAGGACGGCGTCGATCGCCGGCCAAATGCGCTTGAAGGGATTGGCCGAGAACATCTCGACGCACTCCTCGATGACGCGGCGCTCCGGTAGTTCCATGCGCGCGGAGAGGTGCACGGTGCTGGCACACAGGAAGGCCGGGTGGACGCTGTGACGGGGGCGGCTGGCCGCCGAGATGGACAGTGCCTGGAGTGGGGCGCTCTCGCCGGTGCGGGAGGCGATCCACTTCCGGCCTTCCCCGGAGAGGAAGGGGATGCCGTTGTGGAGACTGATGTCGCCGAGGTGCCGGCCGGCAAAGTGGAGCTTGCCAAAGACAGGCCCCTGGACGGATGCGGGCGACTCGGCGCGGATCGGCGAGTCCGCAAAGTGATCCGACAACTGGTAGCTCGGTGAGGTCACCAGGCTGCTCGAGTCGGGCGTGCCGTACGTCGAGGCGTTGGTTTCTACTGTCGAGGACGGCGTAAAGGGGGCGCTCCAGTTTATTGGCTGGTCCGGCAGGGTCTGCGGAGACGGGAGACTTTCAAAGACGAGCACCGGCGGCACCTGTTCCGGGACGGGTGCCCGGACGGGTCTCCCTGCGGGTTCCACGGGCTCGACAAGCTCAACGAGCTCCATGGGTCCCCCGACCGGCGAGCTGCGCTCTGCATTTGTGGGTCTGCCGTGCCCGTTAGTGGTGATGATACACGGCTTTCATATCTGTATTCAACGCACTTCTTCGCCTTGCCCCTCCGACGGGTGGAGATAGGGCGGTTAAAAGTGCAGGCCAGGTCGTGGTGCTGGCACCAGTCACAGCGGGGACTGGCGGCATCACATTGGATCTGGGAGGGGCGGTTGTCAGTGTCAATGTCGTTTGAAATTCGAAAGCTTGTAACGTGGACGTGCCTTGCGCCCGTAGCACGAATCGCAGGCCCTCTTTCTCATGCTTGCTGCGGGTCGGCTTGTGCAAAATATGCTGTCGAGGTGTTCACAATTTCTGGGATGGGGTCCGAGGGGCCTGCCAGATATGACTGGGAATTGAATTTGCTCGCCTTGATCAGCGGTTGCGGGCCGCGTTTTGGGTGAAACGTAGCAACGCAATCGACCGTTGCGGCTGGGTGCTGCGCCGTCTTGCGCCGGCTTTGTCAGCGGAACCAGACAACCGCGATGAATACGGCGGCCCAATTAAGCACCAGGGTAGCCGCGCGGTGTCTTAGGTCAGCGGCATGTTATCATCTCAAAGAAGCGGCTCGGTTGTTGCCAACGACACGCACGCACATTTTCCGACGGGCAAACCGCGAACGAGAGGCAACGAACGTGGGCCACAACGGGCGCACTAAATACCACTTCTCACCCCCCGATTTCTTGCAGCAGCTCTCTTCGAAATGTAGTCCGTAAGCTCTGCCCTCTCGGGCCAATTCCATTCCCTTCCAGTTTCTTTTCCAGGCCCGCGCCCAGAATCTTTCGGCTTGCCAAGCCCTCAGGCTCCCCCACCCCCCACCCTCCATATGGCGAGATCACACGGCGGCAGCTCGATGACGGCGTCCGAACACGAGAATGAGACGCCGTGGGCCGTTCAGCCCAAAGAGGGCCGCCTTGGCCCCGACCAGCGCCCGCGTCGTCTGGGCATTACCTGGCGCGACCTGACCATCAAGGCCGTGGCCGCCGACGCGACGATCCAGGAGAACTTCACCTCGCAGTACAACATCCCACAGAAGCTGCGTGACAAGAGGAGGAAGCCACCTCTCAAGACAATCCTCGATGGCAGCCACGGCTGCGTCAAGCCCGGTGAGATGCTTCTGGTCCTTGGCCACCCCGGCTCCGGCTGCACGACCCTGCTCAGTGCCCTCGCCAACCGCCGTCGGGGTTACCAGAGCGTCGACGGTGAGGTCTTCTACGGCTCCATTCCCGCGACCGACGCGGGGCAGTACCGCGGCCAGATCGTCATGAACACCGAGGACGAGCTCTTCTTTCCGTCCCTGACCGTCGACCAGACCATGGACTTTGCGACGCGCCTCAAGGTCCCATTCGACGTCTCGCAGGATGCCGCTGCGCGTGAGAAGCTGCGCAAGGAGACACGCGACTTCCTCCTCGAGTCCATGGGCATCAGCCATACGCACGGCACCAGACTCGGCAACGAGTTCATCCGTGGCGTGTCGGGCGGCGAGCGCAAGCGCGTGTCCATTGTTGAGTGCATGGCCACGCGCGGCTCCGTCTTTTGCTGGGACAACAGCACGCGTGGGCTCGACGCCAGCAAGTGAGTCACTCGTATCTCTTCGTCGAGCTCTGCTAACAGTCCAGCGCTCTCGAGTGGGCCAAGGCGGTCCGGGCCATGACCGACGTCCTCGGGCTGGCCTCAATTGCGACGCTCTACCAGGCCGGCAACGGCATCTACCACCTCTTTGACAAGGTGCTTGTGCTCGACGGCGGCAAGCAGATCTACTACGGCCCAATGGAGGAGGCCCGGCCTTTCATGGAGGAGCTCGGATTTGTCTGCCAGGACGGTGCTAACGTGGCCGACTTCCTGACTGGCGTCACGGTGCCCACGGAGCGCAAGGTCCGGCCGGGCTACGAGGCGACCTTTCCCCGGACCCCCGGCGCACTGAAAAGAGAATACGAGGACTCGCCAATCTTCCATCGGATGCGGGCCGAGTACGACTACCCGGCGAGCGAGGACGCCCGGGAGAATACGCGGCTCTTCCGGGAGGCGGTGGCCGCCGAGAAGCACAGCCAGCTCCCAAGCAGCAGCCCCCTGACCGTCAGCTTCCCGATGCAGGTCAAGTCTTGCGTGCTCCGGCAGTACCAGATCGTGTGGGGCGACAAGGCGACCTTCATCGTCAAGCAGGTCTTCACCATGATGCAGGCGCTCATCATGGGGTCGCTGTTTTACAATGCGCCCAAGAACTCGAGCGGTCTGTTCGTCAAGAGCGGTGCCCTCTTCTTCTCGCTGCTCTACAACGCTCTGTTATCTATGACTGAGGTCACCAGCTCGTTCAACGGGCGGCCCATCCTTATCAAGCACAAGCTCTTTGGCTTCTACCACCCCGCCGCCTTCTGCGTCGCGCAGATCACAGCCGACATCCCGCTCATCCTGTTTCAAGTTTCCGTATTTGGCGTCATCTTGTACTTTATGGTTGGCTTCACCGCGACGGCAGCCGCATTCTTCACCTACTGGGTCGTCCTGGTAGTAACGACTATGGTGAGTTTTGCCGCCCCCCTTCACCCCTCCTCCGCGACACACGCTAACTCAGGCTGTCAGTGCATGACCGCTCTCTTCCGCGCCATCGGCGCCGCCTTCTCCAAATTTGACGGAGCTGCCAAAGTCGCAGGCCTCTGCATTCTGTCAACCATGCTGTACACGGGCTACATGATTCAGAAGCCGCAGATGCACCCTTGGTTCGTCTGGATCTTCTGGATCAACCCGGTGGCTTACGCTTTTGACGCCCTCCTGTCCAACGAGTTCCACGGCAGCATCATCGAGTGCGTCGGCAACAGCCTAGTCCCCAACGGCCCCGGCTACTTGGACCCCGCGTACCAGTCCTGCGCCGGCGTCACAGGATCGACGCAGGGCCAAACCTGGCTCACTGGCGACCAGTACCTCGATGCGCTGACCTACAGCCGGTCCCACATCTGGAGAAACGTGGGAATCCTCGCGGCGTGGTGGGCCCTCTTTGTCATCATCACCGTGGTCTCGACCATGCGGTGGCGGGCTGCCTCCGAGGGCGGCTCGACCCTCCTGATCCCGCGCGAGCGCGCCAGGCTCGTTCTCCACGCCGGGCAGGACGAAGAGGCCAATATCGGCGAGAAGTCTTCCAGCAGCCAGAACGTCAGCAATTCTGACGAGGCTGGGGAGCAGGTCCTGATCAAAAACACGTCGCTCTTTACCTGGAAGAACCTGTCGTACACCGTCAAGACGTCTGAGGGTGAGCGGCTCCTCCTCGACAACGTGCAGGGGTGGGTCAAGCCGGGTATGCTGGGCGCGCTGATGGGCTCCTCAGGCGCCGGCAAGACGACGCTTCTCGACGTGCTGGCCCAGCGCAAGACAGAGGGGACAATCCGAGGCTCTATCCTGGTCGACGGTCGGTCGCTGCCCATATCATTTCAGCGCTCGGCCGGCTACTGTGAGCAGCTAGACGTGCACGAGCCGTTTGCGACGGTGCGCGAGGCGCTTGAGTTCTCGGCCCTTTTGCGCCAGCGCCGTGATGTTCCTAGGGAGGAGAAACTTCGGTATGTCGACACCATCATCGACCTCCTCGAGCTGCACGACCTCGCGGACACGCTGATCGGTCAGCCCGGCGCCGGCTTGACCATCGAGCAGCGCAAGCGTGTGACGATCGGCGTGGAGCTCGTCGCCAAGCCGAGTATCCTGATGTTCCTGGACGAGCCGACCTCAGGTCTCGACGGGCAGTCCGCGTACAACACGGTGCGCTTCCTGCGAAAGCTCGCCGACGTCGGCCAAGCCGTGCTCGTTACGATCCATCAGCCGTCGGCCCAGATCTTTTCGGTCTTTGACACACTGTTGCTCCTTGCCGGCGGCGGCAAGACCGTGTACTTTGGCGACATTGGCGAAGGCGGCCGGACAGTCAAGGGCTACTTTGACCGCTATGGTGCCCCGTGCCCCGATGAGACCAACCTGGCTGAGCACGTCATCGACGTCGTGTCTGGTCCCCTTTCGCAGGGCAAGGACTGGAGCCAGGTCTGGCTCGCTTCGCCCGAGCACGAGGCAGTGACCAGGGAGCTGGACGATCTCATTGCTGACGCCGCCTCCAGCCCGCCCAAGACCATAGACGACGGCCACGAATTTGCCACCACTATATGGGAGCAGCTCAAGCTAGTGACGAAGCGGACTAGTGTGTCGCTGTACCGCAACGTCGACTATGTCAACAACAAGGTGGCCCTGCACTTTGTGGCCTCACTGTTTAACGGCTTCTCGTTCTTTCAGATTGGGCACTCGGTCAATGACCTACAGATGCGCCTCTTCACAATCTTCAACTTTATCTTTGTGGCCCCTGGCATCATCAACCACATGCAGCCGCTTTTCATCCAGCGGCGCAACATCTTTGAGACGCGGGAGAAGAAGTCCAAGATGTACTCGTGGGTGGCCTTTGTGACAGCGGCGATCATCTCGGAGCTCCCCTACCTCGTCCTCTGCGCCGTTCTCTACTTTTGCTGCTGGTACTACACGGTCGGGTTCCCGCACGACTCGAGCCGGGCGGGTTCAACCTTCTTCGTCATGCTTTTGTTCGAGTTTCTCTACACAGGCATCGGGCAGTTCGAGGCGGCTTATGCGCCCAGCGAGCTCTTTGCTGCCCTCGTCAATCCCGTTGTCATTGGCATTCTGATCTCATTCTGTGGCGTGCTCGTCCCGTACGCGCAGATCCCGACCTTCTGGCGGTACTGGCTATACTGGATCAATCCATTCAACTACCTGACGGGCAGCATGCTCGTCTTCGGCATTTGGGGCTCTGAGGTGACGTGCGCGCCTGGCGAGCTCGCTCTGTTTGACCCCGCCAACGGCACCTGCGGCGAGTACCTCGCCGGGTACATGCACGGGATGGGCAGGGGCGCCAAGCTGTTGAACCCGGAGGCAACGACGCAGTGCCAGGTGTGCCCATTCAGCAACGGCAGTGTCTACCTGAAGGGGCTCAACCTCGACGACTACTACTACGGCTGGCGGGATGCGGGCATCCTCGTCATCTTTGTCCTCAGCTCCTACGCCTTGGTGTTTTTGCTGATGAAGCTAAGGACCAAGACATCGAAGAAGGCGTTGTGATGGGTTGTTCTTTTGTTCATTTATTCTACTGTTGCTAGTCTCCCCTCCCAATGAGGAAGTAGTCGGTATCATGGGCATAAATTCATAGCACGGCGTTCTGTATGCATCCAATGAAGGCTGGAAGATGGGGGCATCACGCGGATACGGGTACCTAATTCTCAAAGAGCGGGTCGCATTGTACCTAGCATTGTCCATCTGTACTGGTAGCATGAAATGGAATTAGAGATGAAACAGGGTTAAGGCCAAAAGCCAGCATCAAATCCGGTCAACACTTGAGCCGCGAATTGCTCAACATCATCAACATGAAGCCAAATCACCGACATTGAAGGTGTGTGTATAGGAGTCAAGTGGAGTCCAAGGAGCGACTTAGGCCCCACCCACATCTTTTGCTCCCCGCTTAGTCAGCTACCGCGTCGGCCTAACCCGGGGCGAAGCATGTCGCATGGGCGGAGAGCAAATGGACAACGCAACGGGACCCTGGCCGGGATCATGTCTGGGCACCAACGTTAACACGACTTGGCACTGCACGCGTCTCTGGGCAATGGCTAGGCGGCCCCACACCCGGCGACCAAACCGATATTGGCCCAGGAGGGTCCAAGATGCGTTCCGGACCCCCTGCAGCTCAATATAAGGTGCAAACAGCGTTGGGGGTACGTCAGCGTCTGCCTGCTTCGGCACACGTCTGCGCCATCGTCCCTCCTTTTTTACCTCCACCACGAGCCCTTAAACACCTCCCCGCGGCACACTTTCTGCAAGTCAAAATGCCCAGCTTCTTGGCTCAGTCCATCTTCAGAGCAACCCGATCTGCATCAGCATCCTCAGTAGCCCACATCCACCGCCACCACCCCAAGGCCGCATTCCACCATTGCCAAGCACTCAACATGAAGGTCGCTCGCGTCACATCGTGGGGCTCTGCGCCCGTCTTCTCCGACGCTCCTGACCTGCCCGCGCCCTCGCCCTCGCAGGTCCAGGTCAAGGTTGTCGCGGTCGCCGTCCCCCGTGTGGTACGCGGGCGCGCCCTCGGCTTGCACACGAGCGCCAGGGGCGCTGCTCTGCCGTTCGATCCTACCGTCGACGGCATCGTCCAGGACGAGGCCTCGGGCGACCTCTACTACGTCAGTCCCAACAGCGCCTCCCTCTTCGCCGAGCGCGCCAACGTTGAGCGCCAGACGCTCGTCAAGCTCGCGCCCGGCGCGGATCCCGTTGCCGTTGCGACGCTCGTCAACCCAGTCGCCAGCAGCTGGATGGCTCTGCGCGTCCGCGCTATCCCTGGCGGCTGCGAGGGTGCCACTGTTCTCGTGGTTGGCGCTACCGGCGCGAGCGGTCGGGCCGCTATTGCCGTCGCTCGCTCCCTGGGCGCAGCCCGCATCATCGGCACCTCGCGTACCGAGGCGTCCCTTGCTACCGTCGAGGGCCTCGACGAGCGCGTTGTGCTGCAGGATCCCTTTGCCCTGCCAGCCAATCTCGGCCCCATCCACATCATCCTCGACTTTGTCGGCGGCAAGGCTGCCACTGGCGTCCTGCAGACCGCCCAGCTCGAACCCGGCAAGGAGCTGCAGTACATTCACGTCGGCGACCTCGCCGGTGAGGACACCATTGCGGTGCCCTCCAAGCTGCTGAACGCCAGGCCCGTCCGTATCACTGGCTCCGGCATGGGCGCTTGGGGCAAGATGGAGATCAAGAAGGAGATTGGCGGGCTGCTGGCAGCCGTGACCAAGATGCCTAGGCCGGAGGATCTCGTGATCGCTAAGTTTGCGGATATTGAAGCCGTTTGGGACAGCGATGAAGCCAAGAACAAGAGATTTGTGTTAGTTTGGTAACTAACGTAGTGGGATCACGATTCATATGTATTCTGTATTGCTAAAAGCAACTGCTCACTCCTGTCACGCTAGCCAATTAGAATTCACGTTCTATCTCTTGCCCATTACCTGAATCTACTCGCAAAGTCCCGGTGCCTGCTCTCGCTGTAATCAACCCTTCAAGTCCACTCCCTCTCTCATGGCGATCGAGGCGTCGAGAACACAAGAGGCAGGCAAGCCAACGGACCGCGACCGGGGTACCCAACCGATCTCAGATTCTTAACGGTTGCCAAGCTTCAGCCTCAGCCACGCGCCTCGCATGTGACGTCCGGCCGCTTACTCAGCGGAGTAAACCGCCGTCTCGTCAAATCACAATCGAAGACTTCCGAGTCCCGGATAGAAAGATATCCGCTGAATCAGCGGCACATGCAAGCTGATATCGGCACAGGGATTCGCGAACCAACCCAGGGGTGCATCCGCTAATATCGCGAATGGACATACTGGGGTAGTTAACGCTCGAACCGTTGCATTCTGCAGACGGATATGCATTCCGTCCATTGGTTGACAGGGTACTGTGTACGTTTCAAAGGCCCAAATCCTCAGCTCACGCGAGAATTATGCAGGCCGTCGTCGGCAAGTAAGCCCTCCACTCGACAGCTACCATCCAGCCGGCGATCAAAACCACCGCTCGGCCGCTGACACAGAGGACAACTGCTGCCCAGGAACTTGAGAATCGCCGGCTTGTCTTGAGGGATTCGCATTCACCTAAGACGCCGTCGGGAGGCTTTGGCGCTTGTTTCGAGGCGTCGGAGCCTCACATGGGTTGTGTTCGACTATATACATGTCGTGACTCTGCACAAAAGTGACAAGATACTGCTGTTAATCTCTCAGAAATCCTTCACTTTTTGTTGTCTCTGTCTGCCGATAATCGTAAACCTCCCACCACTCAGAACCCCACCCGCGCCGATTCACCATGGCGGCCGTCGCCGACGCCTTTATTGGGAAGCCCGAGACCGTGCAGGAGACGCAGGTCTTGGAGAAGAAGACACCCCACGAGTTCTGGTCCGACTACCTGTGCTCAATCATTGAACCGCTTCTCCAGGCCTCTGGTTCGTACACCCGTGAGCAGCAGGCTCGGCATCTGCAGTTCCTCGTCGATCATGTCGCGCCGACCCTCGGGCCACTGCCCTCGGAGCCGCGCGGGACCTACACTCAAACCTACGTCGACTCGCCTTTCGAGCCCAGCCTCAACTTGACCTCGGGCAACAAGGTCAAAGTTCGCTACGGGCTTGAGGTCGTCAAGCCGCCCGGAGGTGCAAATGGCCCGGATCCTTTTGGCGAAAAGCGGGCGCGCGAGGTGCTCTTGCAGCTCGCAAAGGCTTCTGGTGCGGACACCAAGTGGCTCACCAGCGCCATGGACCAGTTCTTCCTCACGCCGGAGGAGACCGAGGACATGAGGCACAAGCTGCCGAGCTTTATGCCCAGCAGCTTGCTCGCTTTTGACCTTGACTCCACCAAGACCATGATGAAGGTGTACATTATTGCCATGCGCAAGGCCATCGCCTCGGGCAGTCCGTCAAGCAACCTGTTCACTCTGGATGCCCTGCGCAGGCTGGAGCCGTGGGGAGAAAAGCTGGGTCCTGGCCTCGATGTCCTTGCGGAGTGAGTGTGCCCCGACGCTCCCTCTCAACTGGACACACTTGAAACTAACCTAGCCAGCTATCTCACCAACGTCAAATACAAAGTGATGGTCATATTTGTGGGAATCGACTGCGTTGACCCAACCGTGAACGACGGAGCGCGCATCAAGGTTTACATGCACACTAGCAGCAACTCGTTCGCGGTTGCTAGCGATGTCATGACGCTCGGCGGGCGCTTGACTGATGAAACATCACTCAAGCGGGTTGAAATTCTGCGAACACTCTGGCCTCTGCTGCGGAACGAGAAGCCTGGCCAAGGCCCGGACCCGGCAGACAGAGAGGCGTGGGATGTCTGGGAGAAGCCCGACCGAATCACCGGGACTCCTCTCTCTGGACTGCAATATAACGTCGAGCTCAACCCAAGCAAGCCCGGGCTCGAGATGAAGTCCTACGTCCCGCTGTTCCAGCACAACGCCACCGCTGCTGAGTCTGAGGCCAGCATGGAGAAGATCTTGACCAAGCTGCAGCATGAGTGGGGCATCTACGGAAAGTACAGTATGGCCGTCAAGGCTGCTTAGTGAGTGCCCTTCTCCCCCTTTTCTTTCTCATCTTTGTTGATCAATCCTGACCCCTCGATAGTGGCAAGGATCGGGTCTCGCCAACTTTTGTCTCGTTTTCCTATTCCAAGAGCAAGGGTCCGTATATGTCGTCCTACGTTCCGGGCATCCTCGACGTAGGCGCGGAGATGAAGTCGGGCAACTGGAAGTACTCTTAGACTAGTGTTGGATGACTGTACCATGATCTACATGCATCTTCATTTGTATCAGTAGCTTCTGCTGTACAATGTTAGAGGCTACCACGTGTTTGAAATTCCTAAGCGTGCGTTATTAGATAGATTGTGTCGTTGGGAATCGTCTGATTGTAGAGGTCTTCGGCCGGGATATGATGAATTGATTTTACCTTCACTTCGGGGCCTTTTCCGCGTTGCACAATTACTAGTGAAGTTGTAGTCTACGGGGAAAACAAAAAAATCATGTCGCGTTTTTCTGTTAATTGATTATGCTGAAGGAACCTCCCTCTTTGCCAAGTTGACCATCGTTGAACGACAATTCCATTGTGATATCTTCACAGGAGGTCGCCAAGCTTTCTTATCATGATTTCTACCACAACCGAAAGTTGCTACATCACTCCGGGGTACATATAGATGACCCCGGAAAGCTGGCTCGGCCGCTCACGTCACATCCTTAAGGTACCTAGCTGTATGCCACCCACCGTCACATGGTGAGCTGTATCCCACCCACACATTGTCAGCCCTCTGGTGTCACTTATGCTGTGGTGTGGCACAGCTCATCGGAGCTCGCCTCGCCCTGGTCTCCTCTATTTCTTAACCCACGAATCATAGCCTCTGAATCCAATTTTATGCAAGCCGCGCTGACAGAGCGGG
>FTIZ01751719.1_pt1 | contig 10913 bp, 13 predicted proteins | sample 1658381 | NCBI WGS metagenome assembly FTIZ01 (sample SAMEA3914822, study PRJEB12502) | metagenome | biome: forest; material: soil | place: USA | collected 2012-03-12 | depth 0.1 m
GTCATATCCACCTACTGTGGTATCCTAAAAAGGGACAAGGCATGGCCGAAAAGACGACGCGGAAGAAAAAGAAAAGAGAAAAAAAAAACAGATTCACAAACGACAGACATCTCAAAGAAGAGTGAAGGAGAAAACACATGCAGGCCAGCCACAGCTGCCATGCCATTGCCATTTGCCATTGCCATTATCACAACTCCGATCGATAACCTAGCGTGTCATCTCTCGATCAACACTAGAGAGCAGAGCAGAACCCAGTCAACCGCCGAAGGGGAAGGGGAAAACAAAAAGAAAAAAAACCGCCCGTGCCACACCGACAAAACAAAGCAGGATAGACAAAACACGTTACAAACCGGCCCCAACCAAATCCTTAAGCTTTCAAAAACCACCACCAACAAACAACGACTTGCTCACTCGCATTCATCTTTGCATCCCCATCCCATCCATCCCTTGCCTGCCCATCGCCACAATGCCAACCCCACCATCTCCATGCCATGCCATGCCACACGATCACACCACCACCCACACCACCCATCATGCCATGTCATGCAGTAAGAGAGAAAGAAAGAGAGAAAAAAGATCAAAAAGAGGAACAAGAGACCCCCGTTTGTCTCTCCATTCCCACCACTCTTTTGCGTTGGCCAACAACTCTCCTATGCAAACACACGAGCAAGCACACACCACCCACTGGCTGGGACCAGCCGGGAGGAAAATATTCGTACATATACAGAGCTTTGATGGTATTGAGCGCGTGTTTCGCCAAACGCAAAAGAACAAGCAAACAAACAACAATAATAGAAGACCGGGGTTTTTGGCGGTCGGGGTAATAAAACGAATTAAGGGTGGTAATAAAAAGAAAGAGGCAGATATGCCATGCCAGGCAGTAGAGCAGGCTATCTCTAGCTGACAGTCATCATCTGCATTCTCGGGGAATCGATCGATGCCCTCCCCAAGATGGACGGGGTGCTGTGGCTGTGGGGCAGCCGCCTGGGCGGGCTCGAGGCCGGGTCGACAAACACGCGGGTGAACGCCGGGCTGCCGTCCGGGTTCAGGTGGCGAGAGTGCCGGTCACGCCGGGGTGTCCCCGCCGGGCTTTGCGTGAGCAGCTCCGCCCTGCGAACCGCGTCCGAGAGGGTGTCTCTCAGCTGCCCGGCGCGCTTGACTAGCTCCTGGAGGCTGTTGGTGTCAAAGAAGAGTTTGGTGTCGGGGGTCTTAGTGGTAGGTGGGCTCTTGACGCGGCTTGAGGCAGATATTTGTTGCTGCTTCATGGCCTCGATCACGGTTGAGATGATTGCTGAGTTGCGATTTGGGCTCGGCGATCTGCTGGGTGTGCGTGGTCGTGCGGGGGTTGCGCTTCCATCCACCAGCGGCCAGTTGCCAAAGATGTCGTCCTCAGGGGAGAAGACGGATCGCCGCCGGGGGCTGTGCCGCTCTCGTACTACCGCTGTCTTGGACATCTCAGGCTCCGGAAACTCGAACGAATCGTCGATGTGGTCGAGGAGAGTGCCATCGAAGCCTTCCTCTAGGAACCGGTCATCGATTTTGGATCGATCAAAGTCCAAGGATGGCTTGGTCGAGCAGATATCCTCCTCCTCGTCCTCGTCCGGCGAGGCAAGAGCAATAATGCTTTCCGCCTCTGCCCATTTGACTGACGTTGGCCCACTGATAATATCAAGATCCTTTCCGTGGCGGCATAACCTTTTCAAGTCGTTGACCAATAATGATAGCTCGCGGATCTGACCATTGTGTGCTCTGACGCTTGGCTGGGTTGCCTGGATCGAAGCAGGGACCACCATCGAGAAGCTCGTGGCCGAGTCCTTGCCTCCGGGAGAGCACACGGTGGGCTCGTCCCCTTCAAACTCGAAGTCATCGTCCCAGTCCTCGCTAACCGGGTTTGTGCCCAAGCCCCAGGTCCCAAATTTCGGTGGCGGTTTCGAGCCATCTGAGAGATCGGGAGCGAGCGGCACGCTCTGACTTCGCACGTGTGCAGCGCCGGGCTGTTTGCGGCTCATGGAACGGCCTCCTCTCAAGTCCAGCTCCTGTTTCCCGTGTACTGTCTTGGGCCGAGGCAGATCTGTGTCGAACTTGTCGTGCACTGAAGGCTCGGCCCAATCGAAGATATTGCTCCGTGGCCTGTCGCTCAGGCTGTCGCGGTTGGGATCGGGGCCGCTATTTCCGCTGATACTCCTCAGTGCATGCCGCAGAGTAGGGCTGACACGGCGGGAGTTGGTCGAACTCGGCGGCGAAAGGTGGTTGCTAAGGGTATTCTCGTCGTCTCTTGCCCAGTCATCATCGTCGTCCTCATCAAATGATAATCGCCCAAAGTCGCGGCTGGCCAGCGACAATTCATGCGTGGCGTCATACCCAAAATCAATTGTTTTGCGGCCCTGGCGCACATAGTCGTGTGATTCAACCAGGTGTGCGGGCCTGATAGGCGTCGGAACGCCCTCGTCCTCCTCGGTGATTTTCGTTTCGCCGTCCCAGGAGCGCCCCAGCATTTCCTGTATCGACAGCCGTTTCGTCCTGCTGTTGCTCGCGGTGCTAGGGGGCGATTCATCAAACATGGATTCGAGCGGCGTATCGACGGACCTCACTCTACTCGAAGAGGCGCCGGTGCGGAATGAGTCGTACATGGCGTCGCTCCTGAAGTCCGTATCCTCGTCGTCTCCGAAAACGCCGTCACGAGCCGAGATGTCGGAACCAGCGAGTGTCACGGATCGCTCGCCTGACGGCCCTCGGCTGTGAGCCGTGGTTGACGGGGCGTGCGAGTAGTTGATTGGAGTATGATGAGGCCGCGAAGGTGCACCCGAGGAAGATGTCGCTAACCCGATGCGGGTGACATCGATGTTAAAAGTGGACAAGCGGTTCAAAGGGGGCAACGGAGAGGACGTGTTCCTCTTGCGAGCTCGCGGGAGATCGGCAGGTTTCAAGTCAGGCTCCTGGTGCTGCTGAGGTTGCAGTCGAACATCGTGGGGCGCATGAGCCCCCTCGGGCCCTGGTTTGACCAGGGTTTGCGCTTGGTCGCGCGGCGCAGCCCCAGAATCCGGCACCGAACGACCTTCCCCAGTTCTCGCACCCACGGTACTGCGTCTTGGGCGTCGCACGCTTCCGGTCCTGGCTATCCACTGCCCGGCAGAACTAAAATGCATCGAAATGGACCTCCGTGGTGGCTTGTCAAGAGCAGAGTCGTCGGTTGAGTCGGGCGGGTCGCTGGCAAATACTGAGCTTTCGCGCTTCTCCTCAATCACGAACTGATCATGTGGGATCTCGAGTTCATCCTTCAGGATGGGAATCTCGGCGATATGACTCGACTTGGTGAGGTATGCTCGAGAAACATGGCCCGCAGCTGATGACAGCCGCTTCCGGGGGAATATGCCGTGATGGGCGTTGCTTCCAGGAGGCAGCCCGGGAATGTCCCGTGCCACCGAAGTCGAGCGGCGAGCGTGGAAGAATGAGGTCCACTTCCCAGAGGACCGACTGTGGTCCGCCGTTGTTGAAAATATCGGGGATGTCGGCGACGGGGTGTAGTTGTCGAAAGACACATTCACATCTGGCGAAAGGGGTTCGAGAGCAGTGCCCTGCTGCTGGAACTGTTGTTGCAGGGTCGCGGACCGTTGATGGCTCGTGGCGGGTCGTCGGAGCGTCAACACCTGTGATTTGGAGCCTCGCCCTGTCGTGCCCCCCGCCGGCCCGTTTTGCCCCGACGTTGTTCTCTTGACCAACTTATTCGGTGCCGCAGGAGAGGTGGGAAATTGTCCGAGCATCGGGACACCAGAACCGTGGGAGAAGGTCATGGATGACGAATCAGGGCCCATGCTTGACCGTCGGCTCCCATGCTGAGATAGCGGGCGGAGAGACAGTCGCCGTATCCAAGACTCCCTTGACGAGACCGAATCCCTCCCATTTTCGGCAATGGGCTGAGACGTCAAATCACTTGGCCGTACGAGTGAGTGTCGCCTGTCGCCGGACCTGGGAGATGAGACAGAAACACCGGTGAGAGGACGTGGGACACTCGTCGGGCTTGTTGGGTGTGAAGCAAGAGGCCCCCCGGCGGCATCGGCCAGCTGGCGAAAGGAGGCGTAGGGGAAATCCTCGACCGGGGACGGGACGGTGTAGTAACAAGGGACGCCTGTGCTGGGACGGGGCGGGACAGACTGGAGTCGGAAGCTGTCATAATCGGCGGGGAATCTCGGTTGGATCGGGCTCGACCACGGCACCTCGGAGTCGGGGGGTTGACCAAAGACCAGACCAACAGCGGCCGCAGCGGCAGCGGTGCCGGTTCCTACGAGCTGCAGACCGATTTGTTAGCATCCCTTGTGGCGCAAAGCCGGAGCAGAAGAGAAGAACGAAGGCGGGGGTGGAGCAATTCGATCTTGAACATCCAAACGAGGCTTGTTTGTATTACCGGTTTGCGTTTCTGCCCAAGGCCCAAAGCAAAATCGGTGTCGACACTTACACTCGGCACGGACTGCATCCTGGCTGCGGGCGGTTATGTCGACGGCAAGCAGCCGTCAGAGGAAAGAGGGGCGAGGAGGGATTCGGTAGTCGTGAGGGTCGTGGTTTGCATCGTCAGGGCATTACGAGAAAGGAGGGCGGTTTATCGGGAGGTGATGGGCGAGGTTGGCGTGGAGTGCGGATGCTGCTGCAGGCGCGTTCTTGCAGTTGGGTTGGAGACCTGCACGCCCGACTGGAAAAGTTGGCGCTGGAACGGCCCCGCGTGCCGATTGCCGTTTCCAATTGCACTGGAATATAAGATGTATGTAGGTCCAGGTATGGACGCAGCAGGCCGCCTCGATGGGCCCGGTTCGATGTCGTGGTGTGCGGCGACTCGGTCGGGTCGGTGGGGGATGTGGTCGCTGGTGCTGCGGGCAGCAGGAGAGGGCGAGTCACTGGCAGTCGACAACAACAACAACAGCGGCCGTTGTTGGCGGCGGCTGGCTTGTTGTCGCGGCGAGCTGCAATTGGGCGGGGATTGGCTTGCGTCGAGATGGGATGACGGCCCTGGAGCACGGTTTCTCGGTCTGATCTGGGTGATCAGGGTGATCTGGGGAAGAAGCAATGCCCGTTTGCCAGAAAAACACAGCAAGCCAGCACGAGGGCAGCAGCCGGAACCAGGACCAGAACCTGCCCGCAACGCGACACGGCAAGGCAAGGCAAGGCGTAATTCAGTGGGTCGTCACCACAAACAAGCTGAAAAAGAGGGAAAGTCCCGCCCCGGCAACGCCGTCAGAGCAGGGAAATGAAGCCGACAAAAAACAAAAAAGAGAGCGAAAAGAGTCGTGACTGTGGCCTGGCACGAGCAACAACAGACACCGACACAGCGACGGGCACTTCACCTTCGCAGCGCTCGTCAACGTTGGTTAGTTATTGCAGCGCAGTGGAAAAGGACGAGAGCAACGACAACAAGCCAGGGAGTTGCCCGGGCCAGCCAGTTCCAGGCCAGGGTGCCGCGCTGATGGGTGGAGACCCTGACTGGCGTGGGCAGCAGTGGGCTGGCTTCCAACATCCAACATTGGATGGCCCCCAGTCCCCCAGTCCCTTACCCACTCGCCCGCTTGCCCGCTTGCCCGCTTGCGATACCCACAACATTGGGACTGGGGTGAGCACGTTTGAGGCCTGGCCCCCCCGGTCTCTCTGAGCGAGCTGGAGGCCAGGATTGGCCTTGCGATCGCCGCCTCCTTCGGGTATCGGGTACCGCGCAGCGTGGGCGACTCAGAGCGAGACCTGCTTTGGACGCTAGCGTTCAGGCAGCCTGTGCGCACGGGGGGTAATGGCTCAATGGCCCCCAGGCCCGCCTGCGGTGTAAATTTCAGGCGTCAACAGCCCGTGGTTGCTTGGGTCGGTTTGGGCACGTTGCTTGGGCACAACGCATCCTCCAATCTCGACAAGCTGTGCCTGTTTGATGAGGTGATGCAGTGCTGTGCATCCGGCCCTACGCGCTTGCGCATGCCATCAGATCTCAGCGCAGGTACATCAAGTAGGATGTAATTACATCTGTACCTCCAAACGAAGGCAATAAGCCGCTCACCGCAACTATTAAAAAAACCCAACGGGAAGCAGGAGGAGCAGGACGAGGAGAGCCAGTCATGCAGCGCCGCCGAACCAACATGCAACCGCATCAGCGCCTCGCCGTCCAAACACAGCAGTTGCCCCGTCTCTCACATGGAGGAAGTGAGGCTCGGGCATAAAATCACGTAACGTTCATTGTTGGCAAGGGGACATCCCTGGAACTGCATCTGGTCCCTGGTGGCTGTTTGGTGCCCTCGTCTGATCACCAGCGTCCGTCATCCATCATCCATGGACAACGGCTTTGCCTGATGCACTGGTCAGCCATCAGTGCCATCCTCGCAGCATGGACATGGACTCGAGTCGGCCGAGAGAATTCAACCTGGAACAAGACGCCCGCTAGGCCCCTTCTGGGCCAAGAGCAACACAGCACGGCATCCGCCCTCGGCCATGGCTGGCGATGGCTGTCGATGGCTTGTCTCTTCTCGCCTTTTCAACCGGCCGCAGGGATGCTCTGCTGTTGGAACTCGGACACCGGGCCTGGCAGCAATTAAACGATCCACCCGCGCCCGCTCCACTCCATCCTTCCAAGGCACGACACAGCGACTGTTCAGGATACGGCATTGTCAATGGACAGGCCCATGCATGGCAGCAGGGCTTCCCAGGAACACGAAACAATCTCACAAGGTCGCACTGGCGAATCGCGGTGCTCGCTGCGGGTTCGCTGGAGAAGGATCCAAAAACAGCATCGAAGGGCGATCAAGTCTGATCGTTCTGATGCCGTGGCTACCCATCGTTCTAGCGCCCTCCTGCGACCCTGCTTAGCCCTGTTCGCATCTCGGATCTCCATTGGCGTCTGCGTTCCAACATTCCTTCCAGAATGACGTCGTCCATTCATCTGTCTCCTCTCGAGTCTCTCACATTGTTCCGAACCAGTCACAATTGGCGATTCCCAGGGGTTTTCGATACCAACTCTTCCGCTTCCCGTCTCCGATTCCACCCAAAAGCTAGGCCGCGTCCCCTCCCCAAACAGGGGGCAACCAAGGCGTATATCAGGCTCAGCAAATGCATAACACCGGAACCACGACAGCCAAACACTGGGCGCAGCCAGAAAAGTTCCGTGGGACTAGCGCTCTGTGCGTTACCAGCTTCCCCTCTTGTGATTGAGCCGTGCCGAACCGGAGAGCAAACATTTAACTGTGGCGTGGTCCACGAGGGGGATTACTATCCGAGGAACACGGGATTTTCCTCCCAACAAGTCTCATTCCCCCGCCCTGTTCTGCAATGGGTCGTGGAGGATCCCTGAAGCAACATCCCTCGACGCCAACCCAGCCTTGTGGACCCCTTCCCCGCAAAACGACCTCGAACCCAACCATAAGGAAGTCTTCCCTGACCGGACCAGACCATCCAACCACTCACACTTCAACCATGTTCCGAGCAGCCGGGGGTGATCTTGCTCGCAGGCAGAGGAGCGAACATGAACGATCTTCGGATCTCCGATCATCTTCTGACGAACCAGCCAACCCAGACCCCGACTCGATCCCGCCGCAAGACAACCAACGTAAACTGACTTGTGTCAACCGGGCCGAGCGGGAAGAATTCGGGCGGACCTTTGCGTGGTTGTTCTTCATGACAATGTTCCTGGCCCTGAGACAAGACTAAAACAACAACTGCGCATTACCGTCAGGGGAATCCCGGAACCGACACCGTCTCTCAAAAGACAAGCCCTGTCTCGGACCGTACCAAAAGGCAGCACGTCACACAGAACCCTTCCCTCACCTCCTCCCATCGGTATCTCAGAAGAAGTGTCCTTCACGGCAATGGCGGACAATCCACCCTCCGACTCGGCGCTTACCTCTTTCCTAACCCATCTATCCATCCTCTCCCCAGTCGTTGTCGTTCCACCCTCAAAACCCCAGGCAGGTAGGGCATACGTAGTGTATGGCATCCACGGCATACTGCTGCGTTACCGACAACGCAATAAGGGGGTGTTTCGTCCCGCCCGGCATGCATGCACATAACCGCAGTTGCTGCCGGTTCCACTAGCGAAGCCAATTAATAAACGCAAAGAGGTTAGTCAGTCACAAGTCAGTCAGTGTCCGGTCAGGTACGCGAGACACGAGATTGTGCCCTCGGCGGATTTTTTTATATTATATCAAAATAGATAAACGCTAGGGTCCGAGTTGTGGATATTGTACACAACACTGCTGTGATGGGCTGCGGCATCTGGCGGGTATTTGTCTGCTACTCTCCGAGGGAGGGTGACTAACGATAACGTGAGTCTGATATCCATGGTGTTAAGCCGTTTTCTCTTGGGAATAGTTTGGGATTCGTGTTTGCTGTCACGGGACGGCAACATATTCGGCGAATTGCCCGGTCTCAGTGGTGTTTGGTGGGGTTCGCCAACCGCACCTTTCCCGTCGTGGTTCGTGGTTCATATACTGCCGTCTCCCCCTCTATCACAGCCCCCGATGAGCCGGTTTCATGGCCCGGCCGCCAACCGCTGCCTTGTAGCACCATGTTGGCTCTTTGTTTCCTCAGGAGGATCAACAGCGCGGGAACTTGGCCGTAACGTGATAGACAAGCACGACGGTGATGCGTCTCGCACCTTGATAGAGTTCATATGATCGATATCCTCTTCCGATGATCCTTCCCGCTTCTCCCCGGGCCGACTCAACCGGTGACGCTGCGTCTTAGAGGAATCACGTCGTCCCGTGTCTGAGAGACCGGGGATGTGCTGTCTGCGCCGCATCGTCGTTACGCACATCTCTGCCAGAGCCTGTACGATATATTGACCGCTCCTTGTGTCATGAGAGCACCGAAACGAAAGGCTTGTTGGCGCTGACCGAGTGAACCGGGATGACGGGCAGGTCCGGGAAGCTGAGCGATCCCCCCCCCCCGGCAGCAGTACGCTCCTCCGTTCGGCCCTTTGCATCAGCAAAATCCCGGTGATCCCGCCAGCAATCCGGCTGTCTGCCGCACGACCAACAAGTTCGGTCAGGGGTTTCGCCCGTGCTCCGCTATGAATGCCGGACCGCGGTGAAGGAAGTGATTGTCAGATTTATCCATGTTGCGGGATTCTCGAACGGCCGAAGACAACACGTTGCCTGGCAACAGCCCATGTGTGATGTGATAGTCAGGGCGCTGGCTGCAGGACGCGGGCACTGCGCCGCTTTTGACCATGCTTCTAGAATCCGTGCGCTTGCATCAGAACGACTTAGTCCCGGCCGGAAAAGCCCAAGTGGCTCTGGTCAAAAATAGCCGCAATGAAACCTGAAACGTGCAAAAAACAAATAAAAAATAAAATAAAAAAAGTTCTTGTTCGGAGCAGTGTTTCCTGGCCTGTTACTTCCGCCATGAATTTCAGGCCAGAAACCAGAGGCGCTCATTTGAAGGAGCCGGTGGTATCCGGGCGACTTCTCGTTTCCTGGATCAAAATCCGGCATTGGAGATGAGTACCAGGTGCCACGAGCAGGACAGAGCCCGGAAAACATGTCCATGGGGACCAGGGCATGATCAAGGCGGCTCGATTTCCAGCTCCCGAAGCCCGATCAGACCAGATACCCTGGGCGCCAGCCGCTGGAGTTGAGCCGGCGAAAGGCCTGAGGATCGAATTGCTCCCTGCATCCAGATCGGCTTATTGAACGAGCCGGCCAAGCGGGAAGGGGCATATTCTAAACGGCCCCAAGTCCGACACACAAGACATTTCCGGATTCAATGTCCGGGTAACGTGAATCGCCAGCCTGTCTCTGCGCCGCCTCATGGTCGCGGTTTGAGAAGTGGACCTGCTCCCTGTTCACCTCCAACACTTGTTGAAAAATGCCTCCTAACTGGGCGTCAATGTCATGACATGGGTCATGGATGTGGGCAATCTCTTGACGCAGTCATCGGGCATGGCCCCAGGGCTGAAGAATCTTCCGAGGCAGCCCGAGATCCAGCAGGATGCGAGGGGTCCAACTCAGGATCGAAGCTGCAGCGTCCCTCGGTCACAACATGTGGGCTTCAGCAACGGGCTTCTCTGGTTCTTCCAGATGAAGCTTCCAGCGGACGGTTCATGGGCTGAGCGCCCAGCGGACGGACCGTGTGTCGTCCGGTTGCAGGTTGATCGAATCACTGGTGGTGCCGTCCACACGGCAGCTGCATCAATGCTCGCAATGTCGCAGCGCAGCGAGCGGCATATGGGTCGCATGGAAGTGACCAACAGAGCGACGTCCGCTGGGACAGCCCCAGTCGGCCGGAAATGGAGTGGCAGTCTGGGGGGATCTCGACGCGTTCCGATTGGCGAGGCGCGACACGTTGGACGCGAGCTTGCGTGACCAGCTGCTCCGAATGGATCGCGTCATGAAAAAAAAAAGAAGCCATGTTCGCCTTGCGCGCACGTGCGTGGAGATTGGTGCAAGATCCGGTCGTTGCCCACTGCCGATTTGCGGTTGAAGCTGTGCCCATGTCGGGCAGGCTTTGGACATCGCCAGCCCTGTGGGTGGGGTTGAGGTTGAGTTGCAACTGGGGACCTGAGTGGGATCAGTGGAGTTCATGAGAACAGAGCAGATGCAGGACGACTCGCAAGATGGCCAATCAGCACCCACTGAGTTTGCCAGATGCCCGGCAGCTGTGAAGAAGCGGCAATCCTCGCCAACCCTCCACATCAGAAACCACCAGAAATCCGCCCCGCCAGTGAAAGAATGAAGATTGGCAGTGCCAAAAATCCAGAGACCGTGAAAGCCCTAACAACGGTCTGGGACATTCGACTTGCTGTGTGCATTGGCAAGTGGTGAATTTCCTGATTTCTTTCCAGTGGCGGACACCTTGGCTCGGATCGAGGAGGAAGAATTGTTGCTGTACCCCCTCCCCCAAGCTCCCAAAGCTCCAGCCACAACCCCGGAACCCACCCCCACCACCCACCATGGACG